>Ga0209536_100002118_pt1 | contig 32305 bp, 26 predicted proteins | sample DeeMarSeWOR28_12_FD_187461 | JGI IMG/M metagenome (GOLD analysis project Ga0209536, IMG submission 187461) | Marine sediment microbial communities from White Oak River estuary, North Carolina - WOR-2-8_12 (SPAdes) (version 2) | ecosystem: Environmental > Aquatic > Marine > Intertidal zone >... | reverse complement strand
GTACATGCCTCCATGGAATATCCGCTTTCGTTGCGTGCGGCGTCATAGGCAGTCACTGCAAAACACCACTCTCCAGGATCAAGATCACTGATATGCACTGATGTGCCACTTGTTAAATCGACTGAATTTGTGTAATTAGCTGAGGTCCTCCCATAGTACACTTTGTAGCCGGCAAGGTCTGTAAGAGGTGTGCCGTCAAGGTTTGTTGTCGGAGCATCCCAGGCAAGTGTCACAGATCCGGTGGAAAGTCCTGGATTGCTGGTACTAAAAGTATCTGATGATGAATCCAGCCCGCAACCCGTTACTGCAAAGAGCAATGCCAAAGTTAATGCATTATACATCAGGTACTTCAAAAGCTTCATAATTCCTCCCATACAATACGTTCGTTCCATGAACAGATATGCACCTGTCCCCTATGTTTTACACTTTGAAAATTAGACAAATCTTAAAGGAGAATTAGAATTTTTTAATGAAAGAAAGAAATGAGAAAGATTTTGAACAGTTACCGCATGTGCAACAAAGTATGTCTAAAGATGAAAGATCATTTGAAGCGAATATTTGCAATAAAGCAAGAATTTAATTATGAGATGGTATATCCCTTACATGCAAAAGTTGTTAACAAAACCCTTTACACGCTCCGATACACTGGCTGGAGTTAGTTTCTCTGTTTCCTTTGTCTTCCTTACCTTAAGCTCTACCAGTCCCTCCTGAAGGGCCTTTTTTCCTATAATCACCTGAAATGGAATTCCTATAAGGTCAGCATCATTGAACTTTACACCGGGCCTTTCCTCCCTGTCATCCATAAGGACTTCAAGCCCGCTATCCTTGAGACTTTCATATATTGACGTTGCTGTTTTTATTATGTCTTCATCCTCGCTCAGAGGGATAACCTCAACATCAAAGGGCGCAATGCTCCCGGGCCAGATCATGCCGTCTTTATCATTATTCTGTTCGATCGCTGCTGCAGCTATACGGGCAGGGCCTATTCCATAGCTGCCCATGATAATTGAATGCTCAGTGCCCTTTTCATCAAGATAGGTTGCCTTTAAGGCCTCAGAATATTTTATGCCGAGTTTAAAGATATTCCCTATTTCAATAGCGCTCTCTGTTTTTATTGTTCCTTCGCATTCAGGACAACCGTCCCCTTCCCTTGCCAGATGAATGTCATGCCACTCTGCATCAAAGTGTAGGCCCGGCTTTATACCCTTTGTGTGGTAGCCCGCCTTATTGGCCCCTGAAATATACGTCCCCTCTTTCAGCGATATGTCAGCGACTTTCTTCAACTCATTATTGTGAGGCCCGATAAATCCCGCCTCTACTCCCAGAATTTCTTTCACTTCCTGTTTTTCGGCGGGCCTGAAATCACCCATAATCCTCTGCAGTTTATGCTCATGCAGCTCCTGATCGCCCCTGATCAGGGCCATGAAAGGGCCATCGTTACCAATCAGGAGGAGGCTCTTAATAAAAAACATGGGGTCTGCCTTCAGAAAATTTGAAACCTCAGTCACTGTCCTCTTCTCCGGTGTTTCAATATCTTCCAATGTTTCTTCTTCAGAAAGCAGGGCCGGCATCCTGCCTGCCCGCTGAGAAACTGGTATCGATAGTGCAAGCTCTGTATTTGCAGCATAACCGCACTTTCCACAGAGAGCTACCGTGTCCTCCCCTGCAGGACTGGGGGCCATGAACTCATGTGCAGTTGCTCCACCCATCATCCCGGGATCACTATCCACCTTATAAAATCTCAGGCCGCATCGCTTGAATATCCTGTGGTACGCCTCGGCATGTTTCTGGTAATTCTCTTCAAGGCCCTTCTCATCACAGTCAAAACTGTAGCTGTCCTTCATGATAAATTCTCTGGTGCGGAGGATACCGCTTTTGGGCCGCGCCTCATCCCTGAACTTCGTCTGTATCTGATACCATGTCTGAGGCAGGTCCCTGTAGGACCGGATCTCCATCGATGCGAGCCAGGTAATAATCTCTTCATGGGTCATGCCAAGACACATGTCCCGTTCTCCCCTGTCTTTCAGCCGGAACATCTCATCACCGATAACATCCCATCGGCCGGTCCTCTGCCAAATATCAGCCGGGTGCAGGGCAGGCATGGATATCTCCTGGGCACCGATTGCATTCATTTCCTCCCTGATGATCCTGTTGACCCTCTCCATGACTCTCCAGGCAAGAGGAAGATAAATGTACAGTCCTGCAGCAAGCTGTCTCACATATCCGGCACGGGACATGAGTATGTGGCTCACAGCCTCTGCTTCGGCAGGGGCATCACGCAGGGTGGGCACAAAAATGTTTGTAAAAAGCATTACAGTTCCTTCTGCTTTACCGTGCCATAGTCCGATTTCCTGATGAAGGTAGGAACATCAAGATAGCTGTCATCATTTTCCCGGATTGAGTCCTTGGCCAGCACCCTGTTCGAAGACTTCATCGCCGTGATCTCTCTTGACGGTCTCCATTTGTCGTAGGTTGGTGGAACTATCTTCCGTTTTTCCTCAAAGCCGGTTGCAATGACTGTAACAACAATGTGCTCATCAAGATCGGGGTCAATGACAGAACCAAAGATGATCTCGGCATCTTCATGGACTGATTCCCGTACCAGACTCGCAGCCTCATGGATTTCGTGGAAGGAAAGGGAGGAACCTCCAGTGATGTTTATCAGCACGCCTTTAGCGCCATCAATGGAGGTTTCCTCCAACAGGGGGCTTTTGATTGCCATCTTCGCTGCAGTGAGGGCCCTGTTTGAACCTTCTGCTGTCCCTACACCCATAAGGGCCCTTCCGCTGTCACTGAGTATGGTTTTGATGTCTGCAAAATCCTGGTTTATCAATCCCGGTACGAGGATAAGGTCAGATATACCCTTCACAGCCTGTCTCAGTACATCGTTGGCAAGGTTCAGTGCCTGAAGCCATGGGGTATCCTTCTCTGTTATGTCAAGAATACGGTTGTTGTGAATAATAATTATTGCGTCAACATGCTTCTTTAATTCCTTGATTCCCTGCTCTGCATTCCGTGATCTTTTGTTGCCTTCAAAGAGAAAGGGCCGGGTAGCAACTGCTGCCGTGAGAATCCCCTGCTCCTTGGCAGTCTCTGCAACAACTGCAGAGGCGCCGGTGCCTGTTCCCCCGCCCATCCCGGCAGTTATAAAGACCATATCAGCACCTGCAACAGCCTCCTCTATCAGGTCCCGGTCATCCAGGGCCGCCTGTCTTCCAATCTCCGGGTTGGCGCCTGCGCCCAACCCCTTCGTCAGAGAGTTGCCGATCTGAATTCTCTGGTGGGCAAGGGACGACTCAAGTGCCTGGGCGTCAGTATTGATTGCGATAAATTCAACGCCGGACAGACTTGATGCAATCATGCTGTTGACAGCATTGCTTCCTCCTCCGCCGACACCAACGATTTTAATCTTGGCAGTCTTGTTGTTCTGTACCTCTTCAAGCTCGAAAATTTTCATATACAGCTCCTTTCATTGTTTCTTTTTTCTTGTTTGTATTTCAAAAATATATTACCCTTACCATTCGTCTCAATATGAATCCTCTTTTTATCTACCTGCTAAAAACCTCCTTTATCCCTTCAGGAGAGTATCGATCCACCCCCGCATCCTGTTCTTCATTCCTGAAATCATCCCGCCCTTTTCAAAGATGTGGTCACCAAGTAAATCCTGTGCTCCATGATAAACCAGTCCAACTCCTGCTGCGAAGGCAGGATTACTCACATCCCTGTTACCGCCATTGTCTGCAGGATTCCCTATTCTGATGGGAAGTTCCAGTATATTTTCAGCCATGACATCCAGACCTTCCATCAATGATGCGCCTCCGGTAAGGACAACGCCGGAATTCATAAGCCTGTGGAGGCCTCTGTCAGAAATTTCTTTCTTCACCATGCCAAGGAGCTCCTCAGCACGGGGCTGAATGATTTCTACAAGATAGCTTCTTGGAATAGCCTTCCTGGTATTGCTTCCTGCTCTGTCAATCTCTATTTCATCATCATCCTTGACGAGAGATATCATGGTGCAGCCGTGACGCCGTTTGATATCTTCGGCCTCTTTTGTCGGGATTCTCAGTCCCACTGCAATATCGTTGGTAAAGTTATTCCCTCCGATAGGCAGAACAGAGGAATGACAGAGATTACCTTCATGAAAAATGACGATATCCGTTGTGCCTCCCCCCATATCCACCAGAGCAACTCCCAGCTCCTTTTCATCCTGGGTCAGCACAGCTGAAGCAGAGGCAAGAGGCTGAAAAACAACTTCCATAACCTCAAGGCCCGTCTTCTCACAGCTCCTGATCAAATTCTGGATGGATGCAGCTGCCCCGGTGATAATCTGCACTTTCGTCTCAAGCCTGACACCACCCATGCCGCGGGGGTCAGTGATACCGTTCTCTCCGTTGACAGCATATCCTACGGGGATGACATGAAGAATCTCCCGGTCAAAGGGTATGGCCACGGCCTTGGCAGCGTCGATAACCTGATCTACTTCCCTCTGCCCTATCTCTTTTTCTTTTACTGCTATAACGCCATGACTGGGTATGCTGCTGATATGTCCTCCGGTCACTCCTACATGCACGGCGTGAATCTCAACGCCTGCTATCTCCTGGACCTCGTCAATGGCAGCACGGATTGACTCCATGGCACCTTCAATATTTGTGACGACGCCTTTTTTTATCCCCTTCGAAGGAGCCATGCCAACGGCTATAATCTCGGCGCAGCTCATTACCCCGCGGGATGATGACTGACTGCTCATCATTGCATCTGAATGTATCTCTCCTACAATTGCACATATTTTTGACGTACCGATGTCAAGACCGGCAATCAGCCTTCCGCTTTTCATGGAAACATCTTTTATAAATCCAAAGTGCATGGTCAGGAGGTCCTGTTCCTTCGTATATTTTTTACCGGCTTCACAATTACTGATTCCTTAAACCTCAGGTCGATGTACTGAATGGGCTGTCCCTTTTTTCTGATCTCCGGTTCCAGTTCCATCCAGCGGGCAAACTTTTCCTCATACCTTCCGTGCCCCACCTTAATAAAATCTCCATCGATGGTTGCAGTCAGTCCATAGGAATCAATGCCGATCTCAACAGATTCCTTTACATCGAGGATCTTATACGCATCAAGGGCTGAAATAAGTTTGATTGCCTCCTTCATCTCTTTTTTGTTTTTCGGGTTTATGTCCCTGATAACAGGCAGAAAGGGGGTCGCATCACTCTTAATCCTCTCCAGGATATTCCCGTCCTCGTCAATAAGGAACATCCGTTTCCTGAAACTGAGAAGCGCCTTTGGATTCGCTTCATCAACCTTCACAATCAATCTCCCGGGGAACTGCCTTCTCAGGGCGGCACTCCTGATCCAGGTATTCTGATGCAGCCTTCTGTTGATATCATCGAATTGTATGTCCAGCAATTGCTCGCCTTGACTGACGTTAATAATCTCCAGAATATCTTCTTCTGTAAGGTGGTAGTTGCCGGAGATCTGAATCTCATCAACGGTAATATTTCTGATAAGCACTTTCACGCCCAGCACTGCAGCGGCAACGAAGACAGCAAGTGCAAGGACAATGGTTCCTCTCTTAAAAAAGAGGATCATTTTTTCTCCCCTGCGGGATGCTGATTTCCCGTTCTTTTTTTTCTTCTTCTTAGAGCGCAAGACGGACAATCTCCTCTATTAAGTCGTTAAAGCTCAGGCCCTCTGACTTTGCAATTTTTGGAAGCAGGCTCGTCGTTGTCATGCCGGGCAGGGTATTAACCTCGAGAATGTACAGCACATTGCTTTCGTCCACAATAAAATCAACCCTCGTCGCTCCCGAGCATCCAAGCGCCATATGGGCCTGAAGCGCTGCTGCCTTTGCCTGTTCATAGGTTTCATCCTCAATCTCGGGCGGCATGATGTAGTCCGTAAGTCCTGATGTATATTTGGCCTCGTAGTTATAAAACTCCAGAGAGGGTCTGACCTCCACACCTCCAAGAACCCTGTTGCCGAGTATGCCGATGTGAACCTCCTTGCCCTTGATAAATTTTTCAATCATGACACGGCTGTCAATCTCAAATGTTTTTTCAATTGTTGGGGTCATCTCTGCCTTATCCCTGATTATGCTTACTCCTATGCTCGATCCTTCTGCAGCCGGTTTCATGACCCAGGGAAGTTCAAAATCAGGCTCAGGGAAATCAGGATAGGTAAATATTCCCCTGAATCCGGTCTCCCTCTGTTTATCACTCCTGCCTTTCTTCTTTTTGCCCTTGTGGACAACCAGAAAGGGAGCTGTGTTCAGTCCGTGATAGGCAAATATCTTCTTCGATACCTCCTTGTCCATGGCAAGAGCAGAGGCCAGTACGCATGAACCAGTATAGGGGATGCCGAGCACCTCAAGCATGCCCTGCACCGCACCATTTTCCCCGAGACCACCATGGAGAGCCAGAAAGGCAACCTTTACCTTTTCCTTTTTCAGCACTTGAACAATGTCCTTACCCACATCTACAAGTGCTGAATTATATCCAAGCTCCTGCAGACCCTGATAAATGGCAAGCCCGCTGCGTATGGATACATCCCTCTCCGAGGAAGTGCCTCCCATGAGTACGCCAATCTTCTTTGTTGTTGCCGGTTTTCTGGTCATAAATAAAACAATTTCCTATTCGATTCAGTAAGCGTTATAAAATTAAAATGTAAAAATCAAAATGCAAAATTAAGGAGTTCATATTTGAAATAATTTTTTATCCATACTTTTTATTTTTAATATTTTATTTTTTACTTTTCTTCGTCTTACCCAGAATCCTGATTTCCGGTTCAAGTTCTGTCCCGCAGTATTCCCGTACTTTCTCCATAACTGTCTCCATCAAACTGATAAAGTCCCTGCACGTTGCATCTCCCCTGCTTATAAAATAATTTGCATGGACTCTGCTGACCTCCACTGAGCCTGCCTTCAGACCCTTGCATCCAGCCTCATCAATGAGCTTCCCGGCAGAACTGCCTTCAGGGTTTTTAAAGACACAGCCTGCTGACAGCACACCCAGTGGCTGCCTTTCTTTTTTCCGTGCAAGAAACTCCCTGGTCCTCTTTTTCACTTCTTCAGGGTCGTCTTTCTGAAGCGAAACATTGGCGCTGAGTATTATCTGGTCGTCAGGAATATTGGAATTCCGGTAGGTAAAGATCAGTCTTTCTTTTTCTATAATCTTTAACTCACCACTGACACTCATAACTGCAACAGAGACAAGAACATCCTTTATCTCGGTGCCGAATGATCCTGCATTCATCGAGACAACACCTCCAAAAGACCCGGGAATGCCGGCAAGTGCCTCCATGCCGGAATAGCCGTTCTTCTGGGCATAACTCATCAGACGAGCCAGGGATGCCCCTGCCCCAACATAGAGAACAACCCTCTCCTCATCATCACTTCGTGTAAGCTCTATCTTATTAAATTCTTTCAGAGAGACAGCAACACCGGGCAACCCGTCATCATCGACAAGGATATTTGTGCCTGCACCGATAATATAAAAGGGGATACTTTCCCTGTGGACCGTCATAAGGATATTTTTCAATGACATGGGGTCTTCAGGAAAGACCATCACATCAACAGGACCGCCAATCTTAAGAGAGGTATGCCCGGACAGAGGCTCATTGTACCGCACCTCCCCTCTAAACAGGCCCTTCTGAAAAACCTCTTCAAGTTCCTTATTGCTCATTGAAAAACTCCTCATGACTAGGCACTACCCTTTGCCCTTTTCATCTCAAGAAATTCATTGCCAAGCTTCCAGACATCTCCTGCACCGAGGGTGAGGAGCATGTCGCCATCCCTGAGTTCTCCACCGAGATAGTCCAGTATTTCTGACTTTTCCTTTATGAACTCAGCATTCCTCCTCGCATTGTTCATACCCTTCAGAAGGACCTCTGAACTTATGTCCTGAATAGGTTCTTCTCCAGCGGGGTATATATCCATGAGGACAACTTTATCAGCATCGGCAAAGGAGGTATAGAATTCATTGAGAAGATCTCTTGTACGCGTATACCGATGGGGCTGAAAAAGCACAACCAGCCTCCCTCTGCTTGAGCCGTTTGTTCCAGTCTTTATCAATGCGCTCTTTGCTGCCCTGAGTGTGGCGTTAATCTCTGCCGGGTGATGACCGTAGTCATCGACCACATATATTCCATTCACTGATCCCTTGATCTCAAAACGTCTCTGCACCCCGCTGAAATTAAAGAGCGCCTTTCGCACCACCTCGATATCCATTTCCAGTTCATTGGCTACCGCAATGGCTGCTAGGCTGTTGCAGATATTGTGTGTACCGATGAGAGGGGCCTCAAATATACCGAGTGATGTATCATGGAGGACTGCCTCAAACCTGCTGCTGAAGCCCTTTGATTCTATGTTTTTTGCCACGAGGTCAAGGCCGTGACTGAGACCATAGGTAAGAAATCTCCGTTCAACTCGTGGAAGGAGTTCCCGTATATGTTCGTTATCTCCGTACAGAACAGAGAGGCCGTAAAAGGGAACTTTATTGATAAAGGCAAGAAAGGCATCCTTGATCTCCTCCAGATTCCTGAAGAAATCCATATGCTCCCTGTCTATGTTGGTCACCACTGCAATTGTTGGAGACAGCTTCAGAAAGGATCCGTCACTCTCATCGGCTTCAGCAACAAGGAACTCCCCTTCTCCCAGTTTTGCATTACTTCCGATGCCCTTGAGTTTCCCCCCAATGACAACGGTAGGATCAAAACCGCCCTCTCCCAGCACGCTTGCAAGCAGCGACGTCGTGGTAGTTTTGCCGTGTGCTCCCGCAACCAGTATTCCATACTTCAGGCGTGCAAGTTCGGCAAGCATTTCCGCCCTGGGAATAACAGGAATGGAGAGGCGTTTTGCCTCTTCCACTTCAGGATTATAAGCAGAAACCGCAGACGATGTGACAACGACATCAATATTTTTTACATTTTCAGCCCTGTGGCCTATGCTTATATCAATGCCCAGACCTGCCAGCCGCGCTGTCGTCTCAGACTCCCTGAGGTCAGAACCGACAACGGTATATCCAAGATTATGGAGAACCTCGGCAATGCCGCTCATGCCTACGCCGCCAATTCCGATAAAATGTATTCTTTCAAATTTTTTAAACATCTTCTTCTCTATTCATGCTAAATCGCCTGCATCTTATAGTTCACATTATCCAGCTTTCCTTTTTTTAAAAGGCCGGTTACAAGCTCAATGATTTTTTTTGTAGCATCGCGGCTGCCGATTGATTTACTTGTCCTTTCCATTGCCGAGATTGCATCAGGGTCCTCAAGGAGATGCTTGATAAGATCAGAGAGACTCCTGCCATTCAGGTCACGGTCAAGGATCATCTGGGCAGCGCCCATATCCCAGAGCTTTCGGGCGTTTATTTCCTGATGGTTCCCCGCTGCATATGGATAGGGGACGAGGATTGCCGCCTTCCCGCAGGCCGTAAGTTCTGCAAGCGTCGTTGCGCCGGCCCGAGAGATTATCAGGTCCGCCGCTGCATAGGCATCAGCCATTTCGTGGGCAAAGGGTATGACCGTCCCTTTAAATCCCTTGCTTCGATAGACTTCTCTCACAAGATCAAAATCCCTGTCACCGGTCTGATGCAGAAACTGGATATGATCTTTTAATGACTCGAGGTACGTCAGTGCCTCGGCTACAGCATTATTGATCTGATGGGCTCCCCGGCTGCCCCCGAATACAAATACAGTGAATCTGTTCCTGTCAAGACTGAAGGTCTCATAGCCCCGTTCCCTGTCGCCTTCGAGAATTTCAGTCCTCACAGGATTACCGGTGAGAAAGGTCTTGTGCTCGGGAAACATTCCCATACTTTCGTGATAGGTCACTGCCACAGTATCAACAAATTTCCCCAGAATCTTATTGGCCAGCCCCGGTAATGTATTCTGCTCATGAATCATTGTCGGTATCCCCATCATTGAGGCACACAGGAGCACAGGGCCGGAACTGTATCCTCCCACACCAAGTACTATGTCAGGGGCCACCTCTTTCAGAATCGCCCTGGCATCAATGATGGAAAGAGGAATTTTCATGAAAGACCTCACGGTAGAAAAAGCCCCTCTGCCCACGAGTCCCTCTGACCTGATAAACCGGATATCATACCCTTCCCGGGGAATAATCTTTGACTCAATGCCCCTCACTGTCCCAACAAAGGTACAGTGGACATCCGCCATGGAACGTTCCAGTTCCCTGGCAACCGCAATTGCAGGAAAGAGGTGCCCGCCTGTTCCGCCTCCGGCTATGACTATTTTCATCACCGCCTGCTCCTCAAAGTTGTTCTATCCATATAGCTGTGGGAATAAGAATGTTCTTCCATCTCTCTCTGCTTATTTCTCCCTGATATACTGATCAATATTCCAGCTGCTGCCATATTAATGAGCAGCGCAGAGCCGCCATAACTGATAAATGGCAGGGGCAGCCCCTTTGTCGGCATCAGTCCTGTAGAAACAGCAAAATTAATCAGTGCCTGTACCCCTATCATCATTGACAGGCCAATGGTTAAAAAATACGTAAAGGGATCCTGGACCCGTGATGCCATCCTGATCCCTGCCAGAAAAAGCCATACAAATATCCCTATGACAGCGAGAACACCGATTAATCCCAGTTCCTCCCCTATGATTGAAAATATAAAGTCGGTATGCACTTCCGGCAGGTAGTACAGTTTCTGCCTGCTGCCGCCAAGACCCACTCCTAAAATCCCGCCCTTTCCAAAGGCGATAAAAGACTGTACTAACTGGAATCCACAGCCGAAGGGATCTTTCCAGGGGTCTATGAAACAGGTCACCCTTTTCATTCGATAGGATGATGTCATAACGATAAGGTACATGGCAGGAAGGGCTGTCAGAACCAGTACCCCGATGTGGCTCAACCGCGCACCACCCAGAATCAGCAGACCAATGGTAAGAATGCCGAGGCTCATGACTGCCCCAAAATCAGGCTGAAACATGATAATGCCCTGAAAGACGAGCATAATGCCTACAGGAATGAGGAGGCCGTAACGGAATTCCCTCATCCTCTGAAAGTTTTTATCCATGTAAAAGGCAAGAAAAAATACCATGACAATTTTGACAAGTTCAGAGGGCTGGAAAGTAGTGGGCCAGAGACGAAGCCATCTCCTTGCTCCGTTGGCAGATATCCCTATGCCAGGAACAAAGACAAGAACAAGAAGGAGCAGGGATAAACCGAGGAGAACATATACCATTGGCTTCAACTTCCTGTGGTCTACCCTGGAGAGAAGAAACATGGCCCCAATACCGACAAACACAGTAAAAAGGTGGTTTATCAGATAGTGAAATCCATTGTCATACTTTCTCATTGACATAAGTGCAGTAGAGCTGTACACCATCAGTATGCCGATAGCAGTGAGCAGTAAAACCGGTATTAAAATATTATTCCTTTCTTTAACTATCATGTCTCATACAGGCGGTTACTGCGGATCTGACAGCCTCCTCACTGCCTCTTTGAATTTCCTTCCCCTGTCTTCAAAATCCTGAAACATATCAAAACTGGCACAGCCAGGTGAGAGGAGAACAACATCGCCTGGTCGCGCTCTTGATAAACACTGTTTCACTGCATCTTCAAGGCTGTTGGCGCATATGGTCTCTGTGCTCCTGCCAAGGGCCCTGCTTATCTTCTCCTGCGCCTCACCAATAAGAACTAACAGCTTGACCTTCTTTTTTATAAGTTTCTGTAACCGGGTAAAATCACTTCCCTTGTCCATACCTCCCATGATTAATATAATGTCTTCAAATCCCTCCAGGGACTTGGCAACGGCCCCAGTGTTTGTTCCCTTGGAATCGTTAATAAAACGTACCCCATTCACTTCACCGGCAAATTCCATCCTGTGTTCCAGTCCCTGAAAATTGCGCAATACCTTTTTTACGGCATCCACAGAACACCCTGCGAGCAGGGCCATAAGGGAAGCGGCCATCGCATTTTCGAGGTTATGCAGTCCCGGTATCGTAATTTCATTGCTCTCGATCAGCTTCTCCCCTGATTCGTTTTTTGACAGAATCAGAGAACCCCGATGCAGATATATGCCCCTCACCTTCTTTTTCCTGCTGAAGAAAAAGACATCGGGCATCCCCGATCCCGCGGGTTCAATGCTGGCCCTGAAAAGATTCATAACTGTAGGGTCATCAGCATTGAGTATCAGATGGTCTCCCCCTTGCTGGTTCTCAAATATACGTGCCTTGGCAGCTATGTAGTCTTCCATGGTGTTATACCTGTCAAGATGGTCTGGGGTAATATTCAGAATAGCCGCAATGTTCGGCCTGAAATCCCTGATCTCTTCAAGCTGAAAGCTCGAAATCTCAGCCACAATGTGATCAACCTGTATATCATGACCGTTTCCAAGAGCAGTATGGAGTTCTTCTGTCAATGCACTTCCGATATTTCCTCCAAGGAGTGTCCGATAACCAGACTCCTTCAGCATAAGGCCGACAAGCGTTGTTGTCGTAGATTTTCCATTTGTTCCTGTGATGCCTATACAAAGAGGCTCCTCATATTTATTCATCGTCGAAGAAACTGAAATTGAGCCCTCTTCCTTACTCCTTATTGCCTGATAGGCTAGTTCGAGCTCACTGATTACAGGAATCCCCCTGACACGTGCCCGTCCAAGAAATGGTGAATCACAGGGAACTCCGGGGCTTATAACAATAATATCAGCTCCATTAAAGACTTCGTCCGGGTTACCGCCGACTACTATCTCAATATCCAGAGACAGCCGCTGAATGCCGGCTTCAAGTTTCTCTCGTGGCTGACTGTCAGTTACTGTAACGCGGGCGCCAAGACGTGACAGCAGGTTTGCCGCCCCGATGCCGCTTCGTGCGAGACCGACAACGACTACTTTTTTATCCCTGAATGTCATTTTCCTCTCCTGTGTATCTATCATCAGTGCCTGTCAATCATGATCCCCGTCATCGTACTTTCAGAGTAGTCAAACTCAACATTGCCAGAATAATACCAACAATCCAGAACCTGACAATGACCTTTGGTTCGGGCCATCCCTTTTCCTCAAAATGATGATGAATGGGCGCCATCTTGAAGACCCTCTTCCCCGTCAGTTTGAAGGATACGACCTGGATCATTACAGAAAAAGTTTCTATGACAAATATGCCGCCTACAACGGCAAGCACTATTTCCTGCTTTGTGATCACTGCCAGTGTCCCAAGTGCACCGCCCAGACCGAGGGACCCCACATCACCCATGAAAATCTCTGCAGGGTAACTGTTGAACCAGAGGAACCCAAGGGCAGCTCCAAACATTGCCCCGCAGAAAACCGTAAGTTCACCCGTGCCGGGAAGGTAAAGCACATGAAGGTATTGTGAAAAACCGGCATGACCGGAGATATAGACAAGGGCCCCGTTTGCCAGGCAGGCAATACCAACAAGACCGATGGCAAGTCCGTCGATTCCGTCAGTGAGATTCACGGCATTCGACGACCCTACGATTACTAAAATCGAAAAGGGTATATAAAACCATCCAAGATCAATAAGCCATTTTTTAAAAAAGGGAATACTCAGACTCGCTATATAGGGGTCCTCGGGATTGTAGTAGAAAAGCATCCCGATTCCCATGGCAAGAACAATCTGCGCTCCAAACTTATACCAGCCCTTCAGCCCTTTTGTGTTCTGTTTAATTGCCTTCAGATAATCATCCGTCAGCCCGATCAGTCCAAACCCCAATATTGCAACTGTCATAATTAGGATATATTTGTTTGAAAGGTCTGCCCACAGAAGCGTGCTGATCACTACCGAAAGAATAATCAGTATGCCGCCCATTGTTGGCGTACCCTCTTTGTGGAGATGGGTCCTGGGGCCTTCATTTCTTACATGCTGGGTCATACTGAGATTCCTGAGTTTCTCGATAACCCACGGCGCAGCAATAAAGGTAATAAACAGTGCTGTCACAACAGCAAGAGCTGCCCGGAAGGTTATGTACCTGAATACATTCAGCGGAGAATAAAATTCGTTCAATGAATAAAGCAGCTTATAGAGCATCCGCTAATCTCCCCGCAACTTTCTCAAGAGCGACTGAACGTGAGCCCTTGAGAAGAACTGTGTCGCCTGCCATGCATATTTCTTTTATGCCCTCGGCCGCTTTTTCTGCATTTTTAAAAACATGGACAACAGGCCTGTCCTTCCTTCCTCCGACCTGCTTAACCACATCTGCAGCTGCAGCCATGCTCTCCCCGACTGCTATAAAAACATCTACTCCTGATGCTGCAATCATTTCTCCCACAGCCCTGTGTGCAGGCTCTGAATAGGTCTCCAGTTCCTTCATGTCTCCGAGCACAGCCACTGTCCGCCCCCTGCTGCCCAGCCGGACAAGCTCGCGAACAGATTCTTCCATAGACGCGGGGTTTGCATTATAGGCATCATTGATCAATGTGATTCCCTTTTCCCGAGTAACTTCAAAGCGCATTGAAACAGCCCTGAACGCCTCAAGGGCCTCCTTGATCTGATCTGTTCTGACGCCAAGGGCAATGCCGGCAGCTGCCGCTGCAAGAGCATTGTAGACATTGAATCGACCAAAAACATTGAGACTGATTCTGACAGTTTTCTGATTGTGGACTGATAAGACAAAATCACTGCCTCTGTCAGCGCTCGTTATTTCCTGTGCCCTTACATCGGCATTCTTCGTAATCCCGAAGGTAATCGTCTCTCCATGAAAAGGGGCAGCCTTGAGACCTTCCATCAAATACTCGTCATCTGCATTCACAATAGCAGTTGCCAGCCCATCGAGTATCTCGAATTTTGCTTCTCTCACTGCTTCGCGACTGCCAAGCCTTCCAATATGGGCGGTACCGATGTTTGTGATAATTCCATGGGAGGGTTGAGCTATATCACAGAGTAACTTTATTTCACCGGCTGCGTTCATTCCCATTTCCAGCACAGCGCATTCATCATTATTCTTAAGACCGGCAAGACTCAGCGGCAGTCCTATGTGGTTATTGAGATTTCCAATATTTTTCAGGGTCCTGTATTTTTTGGACAGCACAGCATGAACCATTTCCTTGGTTGTGGTCTTCCCATTGCTGCCGGTGACGGCAATAAGAGGAATATCACGATATTTCCTGACACAGTGTGCAACGTCCTGAAGCGCCCGAAGGGTGTCGCCAACACGTACAATGATCCGGTCAGCGGGAAGCATGTCAGGTTTCACTTCAATCACTGCTCCGGCACCCCGGTGTAACGCTGATTCCAGATAATTGTGACCATCATAATGATCGCCCCGTAAGGCAAAGAAGAGGTCGCCATCTGAGATGGTACGTGAGTCCGTGGAAACACCTGCGATAGGTCCGGGACCTTCTGACAATAATTCACCCTTTGTTGCCTCAAGCACCATGTCCAATGTCAGAACCACCATTTCATAAATTCATCAGCATGATAAAACTGATACTTCCATGTATCATTTGTCATTTCTTATTTTTTAAGCTTTCTTATTGCTTCTCTCAGGACCTCTCTATCACTGAAGTGATATCTCTCGCCCATAATTTCCTGGTAGTTCTCGTGTCCCTTGCCGGCAGCTACAACGGTATCCCCCGGTTGTGCAGCTTCCACCGCCTGATAAAGGGCCTCTTTCCTGTCTGCGCATACAGCGTATTTACCGCTCCTCATACCGGGAAGAATGTCCGCTATAATCTGCTCAGGGTCCTCGGTGCGTGGATTGTCGGAAGTAATAATCACATGATCACTCAACTTTGATGCAACTGAACCCATTGCCGGCCGCTTTGTCCTGTCCCTGTCTCCCCCGCATCCAAAGACAGTAATGACACTGCCATCTGTAATATGCCTTGCCTCTTTGAGCACTTTTTTCAGAGCATCCTCCGTATGCGCATAGTCAACGATGCAGTTAAATCCCTGGCCTTCTTCTACACTTTCAAAGCGTCCTTCAACAGGCATCGTATTTTGAATGCCCTGCTGAATTATGTCTTTATCAATATCGAGCGCATATCCTATTCCAATTGCAATCAGCATGTTACTGACATTAAATTGTCCCTTCAGCCTTGAGTGAACGGTAAATTCATCTTCCGGAGTCTGAACGGTAAATGACAGTCCCGGTGCCGACAATATATTAACTGCCCGTATCATCGCCCCCTCTTCAGTACCACAGGTAACAACATTGCAATCCAGTCCACCGGCAAGAGATCGTACCGTCGGGTCGTCCCAGTTCAAAACTGCCGTTCCTCCTGCCTCGATATAGTCAAAGACCTTTTTCTTGGCATCCAGGTAGTCATCCATGGTTATATGGAAATCCAGGTGGTCCCTGGTAAAGTTGGTGAAGGCAGCTACCTTCAGAGAACAGCCGTCGACCCTCCTGAGCTGCAGGGCATGGGAAGAAATTTCCATGACAGCATGGCTCATACCGCTCTTCACCATGTCCCTCAAATATCTTTGAAGGTCCATTGACTCCGGTGTTGTATTCAAAGCAGCTATTGTTGTATCCCCTGTAATATATTTAATTGTTCCAAGCAAGCCGGTCTTCCTGCCGCCTGCCTCCAGTATGCTTTTCGTTATAAAACTGGTTGTTGTCTTGCCATTTGTTCCGGTGATGCCGATGAGCTCAAGCTTCGCTGATGGATTGCCATAATAGCGGGATGACAGGCGGCCAAGCACACCCCTGCTGTCATCTACTTCAATAAGCGCAACTGGATGCTGGTCAGATATTCCCTGTGACATTAAAATATCTACAGCCCGTTCCGTAATGATTGCAGCAGCCCCCCTGCTTATGGCATCATCTATAAAATCATGGCCGTCAACAGAATACCCGGTTACTGCCACGAAGAGATAATCTTTTTTTACTGATCTCGAATCATAGGCAATGCCCTTTATATCCACTGTCAGCAGGCCCTCCATCCTCCTTACAGAAAGGCCTTCTAAAAGTACTGAAAGCGTCATTTACTAACAAGAAAAATCCTGTTCTCATTGCGTTCCATCGGCACTTCAAGATAGGCAAAAGAATGTTCCACAATTTTTCTGAAAACAGGAGCAGCCACGACTCCTCCGTAGGCAGACCCTTCAGGTTCGTAGACAACAACAATGAGGGCCACCTTTGGATCATCAGCTGGTGCAAATCCAACAAAGGAACTGATATGCCGGCTGCGTGCGTATCTGCCTCTTTCGCTGTCGAATATCTGCGCAGTTCCTGTCTTGCCCGCAACGAGGTTTCCTTCAATGTTCGCCTTTTGCGCTGTTCCGCCCTCTTCAACAACGGTCTTTAAAATTTCCTTCACCCTGTCAGCAGTGGCCCTTGATACGACCCTTTGTTCAGCAGTGGCTACATTGCGTTTTACTATCTCGCCTTTAGCGGAAATGATTTCTGACACTATGTAGGGTTTCATCAACAGACCACCATTGGCTATCGCTGCATAGGCCCTCAAAATCTGCAGTGGTGTTACACCAATTTCCTGCCCTATGGAAAGTGCCGCCAGTGACGTGCCGGACCAGTCTTGCCGGTCTCTCAGGATGCCTCTTATTTCTCCGGGAAAGTCTATACCTGCTTTTTGACCAAAGCCAAATTTTCTCAGGTAGTTATAATAGTTGTCTGCTCCCAGTTTCAGACCAATCTGCACGGCCCCAACATTGGAGGACCTCTGAATAACCTCACTAAAAGAAAGGATCTCCTCCTTGTGCACATCACGTATCCTCTTGCCTCCCACAACGATAAAACCCTGGGATACATCAAATTCATCGTCGATGTCCGATGTCTGCTCCTCAAGGGCAGCTGCTGCAAGCATTGTTTTTAATGTTGATCCAGGCTCGTACATATCGGTAACCGCCCTGTTCCTGCGGGCGTAACTGCCTGACTTGCCGGGCTCATTCGAATCAAAGGTAGGCCGGTTTGCCATGGCAAGAATCTCACCCGTCATTGGATCCATCATTATTGCCACTGCTGCCTTTGCCTTCCATTCAGCGATGGCATTTGAGAGCTCTCTTTCAACAATATACTGCAGGCCTTCATCAACAGTAAGCAGAAGGTTGTTGCCTGGAGTGCCTTCCATAATTCCACGGGAAAGACTGTTTCCGCGAGCGTCCCTGTCAAGGGATATCTTTTTTACCTCTCCCTTAAGAAAATCGTCATAGATCAGTTCGATACCGGAGATGCCCTTGTTGTCAATATTGGTCAATCCGAGGAGATGTGATGCAGTACTTCCCTTGGGATAATACCGCTTTGACTCGGTAATAAAGCCCAGGTTATTTTTCCCGAAGCGGTTCCTCAGGTCATAGATATTGTCTATGGCAATCCTGTCCATTTTCCTGGCAAGCCAGATAAAGTCTCTCTTCTTCTTTCTCAGAAGCGTCATGTTGATTTTCTTTGAAGACACCTTTATTAAAGGAGCGAGCTTTTTCGAAAGGTTTCTTGTATCCTCTATCGCTGAAGGTACCGCATACAGGGAATCAGCCTCAATATTTGAAGCCATTTCCCTCATCTTCCTGTCCCATATAATCCCTCTCTGGGGTTTCAGGGTCTCTTCACGGATATACTGCTGGGCTGCCCGGTCAGAGAGTTTATCGTGGTCAAAGATCATAAGGTCAACCAGCCGGAGAACGACAATGGAAAAAGCAAAGAAGATGACGGTCATCAACACCACCGCCCTTTTTCTGGTTTTATTAAGCTGCTCCTTTGTAAGGTCCCTGTCAAAGAGCCCCAGCGTACCGTTATGCTTTCTTTTTCTGTATGACGATCCTGCTGACTTCATGAATGTCCTCTACTCTTCATCCCACAATACAATAATTTTGACAGTGAACATTCCATTCATAAATATAATTGTCTACTTCATGGAAGTCCTGTAGGTTGATGCCCCGGGCGTAGCATTCACATAGTAAATATTCCCCCGTTCAGGAAGGGCCATGCCAAGACGCTTCATGGCCACCTTTTCTATCTTCTCTGATGAATAAAAGTTGGATCTCCGGGCAACGACAATCTTCTGCTCACGCAGGAGGGCAACTCTTTTTGTGTCAAGCTCACCAAGTTCATATTCAAGATCTACGATTGCGGCTCTGAGCCAGATAATTGAAAAAAGACAGAAAGCCATGTATACACCAATGAACAATTTAAGGAATACCCCTTTTTTTCTTCCCCGAGAGCGCCCGTTCACTGCACCCTCTCCAGGACACGCAGCTTTGCGCTCCTTGATGACCGGTTGGACCTTTTCTCATCCTCTCCGGGAATAATGGGTTTCTTTGTAATGATCCTGAACAAACCTTCGGCAGCCAGCTTTTTATAGGTATTCTTGACGATCCTGTCTTCAAGGGAGTGGTACGACAGCACACACATCCTTCCGCCCTGAGCAAGCAGCTCAGTTCCCTCTTCAATAACGGTTGAGAGCTCATCCAGTTCCTTATTGACCTCTATTCTCAACGCCTGAAAAGTCCTTGTGGCAGGGTGAATTCTTCCTCTTCTCCCTATGACCTTTTCAACAATAGATGCAAGGTCACTGCAGGTCCTTATCGGTTGCTTCCGCCGGACTGTAGTGATGGCTTTCGCTATTCGCCTGCTGAACCGTTCCTCGCCATATCTCCATATAATGTCTGCAAGCTCCTTTTCCCTGTACCTGCTGATAATATCTCCCGCTGTAAGTTTCTGGTTCATGTCCATTCTCATATCAAGAGGAGCATCGCTGAGAAAACTGAAACCCCTGTCTTCTGATTTCAACTGAAGCGTTGAAACTCCCGTATCAAGAAGAATACCGTCAACAACTTCATGGCCAAGACCATGAACAGCGTTCTGAATATGAGAGAAACTTTCCTGAACAAGATGTACATTGGGAAATTCCCTGAGTCGCTCACGGGCAATAGCCAGAGCGCTTTCATCCCTGTCAATACCGATGAGGGTACAGTTCCCGGCCTGCTTGAGGATGCCCTCAGCATGGCCTCCAAGCCCTACCGTTGCATCCACATATATTCCTGAATTCTTTATCTTCATTGCCTCAATAATCTCAGCCCGCATCACCGGGATATGTACTGGCTCCATTTATAACCCGAGAGCTGCTAACTCCTCCTTGATTGTCTTCTTGTCAATCCTGGCAGGATCTGCCATGCCTTCCAGTTCACTCCTGTCCCAGACTTCTATCCTGTTGCCCAGCCCCAGCAGGACAATCTCGCTGTTCAATGCTGCGTCGACTCTCAGTGCCGGAGCAACAAGGACCCTGCCCTGTTTATCCACTTCACTCTCAATTGCTGAACCGATAACCCTGCGCATGTAAAATTTGACTGCGTCCGAAGTCTGAGGCAGTTCATTCGCCCTGTCGATTAACTTCTGCCATTCGTCGGCTGCATAGGCACAAAGACACTTGTCAAAGACATCATTTGTTATAATAAGCTTTGATGAATTGCTCAAAGAAAGGATCTCACGAAAAGGTGCAGGGACAATGACCCTACCCTTGGAATCTAGAGACTTATAATGTTTTCCGGAAAAACCTAACACCTTTCCTCCACTTTTCCCCACTTTTCACCACCAGTACTGAAAAGTATATGTATGTTGCAGTTGCTTGTCAAGAAAAAAATAAGCTTTTTTCTCTGCTACTATATTTTGTATGAATATTTCTCTGACACCACCACACATTGTTGTTATAAAAAATTTAACAGTTTTTAAAATGACCCCTGCCGTACAGTCATCAATGTAAAACCTGAATTTCTTGCATCACAACTCCCTCATCATGTATCCTGAAAGTGATGATGGATCCAACAGAACAATTCCTTAATTTCCTCACTGTTGAAAAGGGGCTTTCTTCCAACACGCTGGAGGCCTACCGCCGGGACATCGGAAAATTTTCTGTATTTTTAAAAAAAAATAATAAAAAATTTGTCAATTTCAAAAGGGCTGACATTCTTGCCTTTATTGATCAAATGCGCAATGACGGCAATCAGCCTGCAACTATTGCACGAAACATAGCTGCACTGCGCGGCCTCTGCAGGTTCATGCTCATGGAGGGGATTATTAAAGAAGACCCCATTGAGAACCTCCTCACTCCCAAGGGCTGGAAACGGGTTCCCCGAATCATTGGGACAGATGAGGTCTCTTCGCTCATCAATAAACCAAGGGGCAAAAAACTCTCACTGAGGGACAGGGCTATCCTTGAGATCATCTATTCATCAGGTTTAAGGGCAAGCGAGGTGGTTACGCTTAAGGCAAGCGACGTGAATTTTGAGGCAGGTTTTATCACGGTAACAGGGAAGGGATCAAAACAGAGAGTCGTACCCATTCACGAACACGCATTGAACACCATCAACAGATACATTGAAGAGCTGCGCCCTCAGCTCCTGAAAAACAGGGAGAGTCCATACCTGTTTCTGGCAAAAGGCGGTAAACCCATGACGCGTCAGCGCCTGTGGCAGTTAATTAAAGCCTATGCGGCAGGGTTTTCGATAAAAATTTCACCTCATACCCTCAGGCACTGTTTTGCCAGCCACCTGCTGGATGGAGGAGCTGATCTCAGGGCACTGCAGAAAATGCTCGGCCATACCGATATTACCACGACCCAGATTTACACAAAGGTGACCCCCGAGAGGTTAAAGAAGGTCCACAAGAATTATCATCCGCGGGGATGATTCAAAACCAGAGCTCGAAGGATGACATCCCGGCGAGACATGTTCCTGCTGCTTCCCCGGTTATTTCAAAAAATTATGATTTGTATTCAAAGTAGGTTATTATGTATCCTTATACATTCTTTCTGATACCAGAAACCAGGAGGCCATCATATGTTAAAGAAAGTTAATAAGAAAGAGCTTTATTCCTGCTGCAAGCCTTCAGAGTTACCCTTTAAGACTACCGACGATATCCCGCCCCTTACAGAAACAATAGGGCAGCAACGAGCCCTGAGTGCCCTGGAATTCGGCCTTGGCATAGACAGTCACGGTTTTAATATATATATTCTCGGAGAAAGCGGCACCGGTAAGCTGACGACCATCAGGAGAATACTTGAAGAGAAGGCCAAAAATGAGCCTGTCCCTGATGACTGGTGCTATGTCTATAATTTTAAAAATCCCGACCTCCCCCGTGCCCTGAACCTTGCTCCCGGCACAGGTGTTTCATTTCAGAAAAACATGGATGAACTGATCGAAACCCTGAAACAGGAGATACCGAAGATATTCGAATCGAAGGAGTATGAAAAGCAGCGGACAAAAATACTTGAGGACTTTCAGCAGAAACAGAAACAGTATTTTACCGATCTTGAGCAAGATGCGAAGAACAAGGACTTTACCCTGAAGAAGACAGTGAGCGGCCTTGTACTTCTGCCAGTAAAGAAAACCGGTGAGGCATTAAGTGAAGAGGAGTACGAAGACCTTGAGCCGGAAGTAAAAAAGAAAGTAGACACCATCGGCAAGGATTTGCAGGACAAGCTCGATGATGCCATACGCAAAGTGAGAAAAGAGGAGAAAAAGATCAAGGACCTTATGGCCCAGCTCGAACGCCAGGCAGCGCTGACTTCAGTGGGACACCGGATCGATGAAGTGAAAGTCAAATACAAAGAGAATGAAAAACTGCAGAAATATTTTGAAGAGGTCAAGGAAGACATACTTGAGCACATTGCCGACTTCAAGCCCCAGGAAGAACAACCTTCCGCCCTTCCTTTTATGAAGCCAAGCATATCAGAACCTTCCTTTGTAAAATACAGCGTCAATGTCTTTGTCAACAACCGTGATCTTAAAGGTGCCCCTGTCGTCATTGAAAGCAACCCCACCTATTACAACCTCTTTGGACGGGTCGAGCACAAGCTCCAGTACGGTTTTGCGACAACGGACTTTACCATGATCAAGGAAGGTTCTTTACAGTCAGCGAACGGAGGTTACCTTGTCGTTGATGCCCTCGAACTGCTGAAAAATATTTTCTCCTATGATGCCCTGAAGAGGACCATCAAGGACAAGGAAATCAAGATCGAAGATGTATGGGAGCAGTACCGTCTTATGTCAACGGCCACACTGAAACCCCAGGCAATCCCCTTTAATGTAAAGATTATTCTTGTGGGAAATCCCCGCCTGTACTATATGCTCTACAACCTTGATGAAGAGTACAGGGAGCTCTTCAAGATAAAGGCTGATTACGAAAACCGCATGGACAGAAATTCTGAAAACACGATCAAATACGCCAGCTTTGTGAGGACCAAATGCGGAGAACGTGATTTACTGCCCTTTGACAGAGATGCCGTAGCGCGCGTAATCGAATACGGATCACGACTTGCAGAACACCAGGGCAAGCTTTCTGCAAAATTCAGCGAAGTCGCTGATATCCTCAGGGAGGCAGACTACTGGTCAAGACTGAATAATAACAAGGTGGTAACTGCTGTCGATATTGAAAAGGCTTTTGATGAAAAGATCTACCGATCAAACAAGGTGGAGAAAAAGATTCTGGAGGCGACAAAAGAAGGTACGATCCTTATAGCAACGAAGGGATCTGTTGTCGGTCAGGTAAACGGCCTCTCAGTCCTTGACCTGGGTGATTACCGGTTCGGGATGCCCTCAAGGATCACGGCACGGACCTATGCCGGCAGGGCAGGTATTGTGAATATAGAGCGAGAGACAAAAATGAGCGGCAAAATCCATGAAAAAGCAGTGCTCATCCTTACTGCCTACCTCGGGGGAAAGTATGCGACAAAACACGCACTCAGTCTTACTGCATCACTGACCTTTGAACAGCTCTACGGCGGAATAGAAGGTGACAGTGCAACCTGTGCGGAAGTATACACACTTCTGAGCAGTATATCGGAAGTGCCGCTCAAGCAGTCCTATGCCATCACGGGCTCAATGAACCAGCATGGAGAGGTCCAGCCTATCGGAGGAGTAAACGAGAAAATAGAAGGCTTCTTTGAAGTATGCAAATTAGACGGCCTGAACGGTTCTCATGGCGTTATTATCCCGAGGAAAAACCTGGTGAATCTCATGGTAAGAAAAGAAGTGGTTGAAGCTGTGGAAAGTGGAAAGTTCAATATATATGCCATAGATACTGTGGAAGACGGCATAGAGATTTTAACAGGTATGAAGCCGGGGAAAATGAAAAAAGACGGGACCTATCCCAAAGGCACATTTAATTTCACTGTCGCTGAAAAACTGAAGGAACTCGGTGAAGCACTGAAGGCTGATAAAGAGCCAGAGAATAATAACAGTAACAACAGGGCAGAGAAAAAAAAGGTCACAACGAAAAAGAAATAGATGTATCTGTCAAAGGGTTGCAGAAGGAGACTCCTTTTCTGAAGATCAAAATCTATCATGCCTGACAGTGCAAAAAAAATTCTTGTATACAGCCCGGACTGGGTAGGCGATGCAGTCTTTTCACTGCCTGCCATAAAGTCTCTTCGACAGACCTATCCCGATGCTCACATAAGTGTTCTTGCGAAACCCTGGGTATCCGATGTGTTCAGGGAAAATCCGGACATAAATGAACATCTCGTTTGTGAAGAAAAGTTTAACGGAATATTCGGGAAACTGGAGCTGGCAAAGATACTGAAGGCAAAATCTTTTGACACTGCATTTCTCTTTACGGACTCCTTTGGTACTGCATTCACTGTATGGCGTGCAGAGATTCCAGAGCGGGCAGGTTATGGACTGAACAACCGGAGCATGTTCCTGACGCAGCCTGTCCCCCCCCATGGAAAGGACGGCCATCGTGCCCATTCTACCGGGTATTATCTCAATCTCATTGAAGCATCAGGAGTAAGGGGTACCAGCACTCCCCCCTGGATATGCCTGACTCTGAAAGAGAGAATGAAAGCGCGGCAGACCTTTGAAGGGATAAAAAGACCTGTCGTCGGTATAACAGCGGGGGCCTACGGCGAGGGTGCCGGGCAGTGGCCGCTGGAGCGCTTTACAGCAATAGCCCAGAAATTTGTTAAGGAACTCAATGGCAGCGTCATGATCTTTGGATGGAAATCCGAGCTGGACATGGCAAACAGAATCATTAAGACCTTCGACCCTGCAGAGGCCAGGGCACGGGTCATCTCACTGGTCGGCAAAACAACCTTACGAGAACTTTCTGCCCTCCTGTCAGAATGTGATGTATTCCTGACCAATGATTCAGCCCCCCTGTATCTTGCCCAGGCAGTGGGTGTGCCGACGGTAGCGCTCTTCGGCTGCCCCGATCCCGCCTCGCGTATGTTTTCAAAGGCTGCTGTTCCTGTAATGGCTGACAGCGATTACAACAGTAATAAAGACCGGATACTTGCAATCACCGTAAACAACGTCTTTGCAACTGTTCAGAGCCAGATTACAAAGAAGAGGGCAATATTCCTTGACAAGGACGGCACTCTTATAGAAGACATGCACTACCTGAACAGCTTTGATGATATCCATATCTTCCCGAACGCAAAAAACCATCTGATGCAGTTAAAGGATCTTGGTTTTATGCTTATCGGCATTACGAACCAGTCCGGCATTGATAGAGGAATTGTGGATCCACAATTTGTGAAAGATTCAAACCGGTATCTGCAGCAGCAACTGGGCATTGACGCCTTTTACTTCTGCCCACACCATCCTGACAGACACTGCTGCTGCAGAAAACCTGAACCTTCTCTGCTCTATGAGGCACGCATGGATCATAAAATTGATCTGAAAGCATCTTACTTTATTGGCGATAAGGAATCGGATATGCTTCTTGCCAAAAATACCGGTGCACTTGGGGTCCTGATATCTCCTGCAACTCCGGAAAAAACAAATGCCTCCCATGTAGCAAAAGACCTGGAAAATGCAGTCGATTGGATCATGAAAAGAGAAAAAGTGCGCCTGTGATGTGTCTGTGGTATAATCCATTGTTTATGGTATGATGACGTTTTTCAAATCACAGCGCTATTCAGCCCTGCATCCAGATCTAAGACTAAATATTGCTGAGATTACCAATCAGGAAAATCAGAATTTATCCGGCAACCAGGTGAAAGGGATTAAAATTAAAATGGAAACGCAAAAAATCAAAATTCTGATCAGGGATTTCATTTAATACGTTGCGTCCTTCATTTTGATTTATCATTTTTAATCTTTGACTTTATTCGGATACTTCATGTTTTTTTATTTTTCATTACTGGATGAATTTATTGTATGGGAAGAAAAGAGAAAACAATTGTCGTCTTCTGCCCCAACTGGGTAGGTGATGTAGTCATGGCGACACCGGCTTTTTCATCCATTCGTCGCACCTATCCAGAGGCACAGATAGTCGGTGTTATAAGACCCTATGCCCGCGGTGTCATTGAAGACGGTCCATGGTTTGACAGCATTCTCGATTGTAATGATAAAAGAGCCGATGGTTTTTTCAGACTGATAGGTGCGCTCCGAAGGCTGCAGCCTGACACTGCCATTCTTTTCAGACATTCTTTTCGCTCTGCATTGATTGCCCGCCTCGGTAAGGCAGCAAAGATCTATGGCTATCGACGGGACGGACGATCATTGCTGTTAAGTGACGGGCCGGCGCCAGAGCGCAACGGCAGCGGCTTTTTGCCCCGGGCCACAATGGATAGTTATCTGGATCTGTGCCGCTTTCTGAAACTGAAGACAGATGAAGAAAGCATTCCCCGTCTCTACTTCTCCGGCGAAGGTGCAGAGGCAGGGAACAAACTCCTGAGAAAATACGGAATTGATTCCGGCGATATGGTCATTGGAATAAACCCGGGTGCAAAATTCGGTTCTTCCAAATGCTGGCCTCCCGAATATTTTGCACAACTGTGTGAACTCATTCAAAAACAGTGGAAGTGTAAAATCCTCCTCTTTGCCGGCCCGGGAGAAGATGAGATTGCCAGAACCATTGTCGAACAAAGCCCTGCAACCATCATTAACACAGGGCCTGACAGGGTAGACCTTGCATTATTAAAGCCGCTCATAAACCGGTGTAATCTTCTCATAACAAATGACACCGGCCCCAGGCATTATGGTGTTGCCTTCAGCGTTCCTGTCGTAGTAATAATGGGGCCCACAAATCCTGTCTATACTGCTTCAAATCTTGACAAATCTGTCGTCTTGCGCAAAGAGATGGACTGTTCTCCCTGCCACAAAAGGACCTGCCCCTACGGTCACCATAACTGCATGAAAATGATCACACCTGACGAGGTCTTGCAGGCAGGCATTCAGCTCCTGGAGGAGGTACAGAACTCATGACCCCCCCCTCGTACAGAGACAGGTGGGATGCAATACGCAGGGATGCAGTCAACCCTGATCAACTCCTTCGGTTATCCCGTGAGATTGCCAATTCATTCCTCGATTACTACCTCAAGGACTGCAGGTATGAAGAAGACTACATTGACCTCCTCTGTGAGATGACTACCTTCTCCAGTGATCCTGAAATGAACAGCCCGGGCACCCATGCACTCTTCGGTACTATTGTGGAAAGCCTCTGTGACGATTTTGAGGAACTGCAGACTGAAACATACAACAGGGTTATGGCACAGGTCATTTCATTCTGCCGCAGGATCCCTGCAGGAAATGAATTGGACCTCCGATTGCGGGAATTTGCATTAAACACGCGGGAAGAGCTCATCCGGAGGACTGGAAAAATCAGAACCAGCACTGCTTCTTTGAAACAGGGGCAGAGCCTTAAAAAGATATTGATCTTATCACGGGTCACTATAGGAGCGGATATTGCAATTACCAGTGTTATTATCCAGAGGCTTCACTCTCTCTTTCCTGAAGCAGAAATTATACTGATGGGGGGGAGTAAACTGGAAGAGGTGTATGGAGCAAATCCGATGCTTCGCTTCAGGGAAGTGCCTTATGAAAGAAAGGGAGGCCTCCTTGACCGGCTGGCAAGCTGGCACACTGTCCTGGAGATCATCGAGGATGAAACAGGCGAGTTCCGGCAGGAAGAGGTCGTTCTCATTGATCCTGACTCCCGTTTCTCCCAGCTTGGCGTGTTACCACTTGTATCTTCAGACCGTTACTATTTCTTTGACAGCAGATCAGACACTGCACTGAACAGGACAATGTCCATGCCTGAACTGACAAATGACTGGATAAGCAGACTGACGGGAAATAAATCTTTCTCTTATCCCCGGCTCTGGATCCCGGAGCGTTACAGGCAAAAGGCAGCATCTCTGTGTCAGAGCTTGCGCGCAGGGGGAGCAGAAAAGATTATTGCCGTTAATTTTGGCGTGGGAGGAAATGCACGGAAGAGAGTCAGCAGAAGGCTTGAAGAAAAATTATTACTTGCTCTTCTGAAAGAGCCTGACACCATGATTCTGCTGGACAAGGGGTTTGGCAAAGAGGAAACAGCCTATATCAACTCACTGATCGATGACATACAAAATCAAGGCCATGACACTGCTCATATGAATGTTACATCGGAGGAGCGTTGCTCTGTCAGTCACGGCGTCGTAGGGATTACAAGCAGTATCGGGGAAATGGCTGCCCTCATACAGCACTGCAACGAATTTCTGGGGTATGATTCAGCCTGCCAGCATATTGCAGCTGCAGTGCAAATCCCCTGTATAACGATCTTCGCCGGTTCAAACAATATGCGTTTTATTCGGAGATGGAGCGCTCATGGTCCAAAACCATGTGACATTGTACATGTAGATACGTTGACAGACCGGTCAATGATCGATATGGACGATATTATCAATCGCGTCATGCATCTCAGGCAGCTGCGCAATGTGACATGATAAACTCATGAAAATACTTTTTATCTTCCCCAATGCCAATTCACAAACTGGATTCCATTACGGCATCTCTCACCTTTCTGCTGTGTTAAAAAAAGCGGGCCACTCCGTGGTACTGTGGCAGCTTTGTGAAAGCATTGCCCCCCTGCCCACAAAAAAGGAATTCATTGAAAGGATTCAGGAGATATCCCCTGACATCATCGGCTTCTCTGTCGTCACAAACCAGTGGACATATGCAAAGAAGCTTGCAGCCTGGGCGAAGGAGGCCACCTCTGTTCCCATCGTCTGCGGCGGAGTACACACAATGGCAGCAGGGGAAGAGGTGCTTCAATCAGGGGTATTCGATTACATTATCCGGGGAGAAGCAGAAATTGCCTTTTCCGAGTTTGTCGAAGCACTTGCCCGTGGAGTTGATGTGACCCATATAAAAAATGTCGGCTTTGCAGTCGACGGCTCTGTCCGCATAAATCCGCTGGGCCCCCTGCCGGACCTGAAGGGACTCCCTTTTAAGGATTATGAAATATTTGATTTCCAGAAAATCATTGATGCAAAAAACGGCTGGGTCGGTCTCATGGGTTCGCGGGGGTGCCCCTATTCATGTACATACTGTTTTAACCACAAGATGGTCGAATTTTACAAAAAAGACCTGAACTGCAGCTTTAAGGAACTGAATTACATACGGCATTTTGATGTGCAGCAGATCATTGATGAGATTCAATATCTGCTCAAAAGGTATAAAAACATATCAATGTTTATATTTGACGACGACCTTTTTACCTTTTACAAAAACTATGTCATTGAATTTTGCAACGAGTATAAGAAAGTAAGTTCCCTGCCCTTCACTGTCAATGCCCATATAGGGGCCTTTGATGAGGAACGGGCACGTCACCTGAGCGAGGCAAACTGTCGAATTGTAAAGTTCGGCCTTGAAAGCGGCAGTGAGCGGATACGCAGGCAGATTCTCGGTCGTCATATGAAAAATGAATCCATCATTGAGGCAATTCATACTACTGCCCGCTTCGGAATGCATGCCTCGGTCTTTTTGATGGTCGGCCTTCCTGACGAAACACATGATGATGTGATGGCCACGATCAATCTTGTGGCAAAGGCCCTTCCAGGAAGATTCAGATGGACATTTTTCTTTCCCTACCCGGGGACCAAAGCCTATGAACTGAGTGAAAAGGCAATGAAAATCAATCATGATAAAATGGCAAAGATGGAAAATTTCACTGATGCCTCCTGCCTGGATTTCGGAGAGGAACACAATCTCTTTCTTGCGAAGGTCGGAAAGATCATGCCCTGGTTCGTTAATGCCAATTCTGACCTGCCCGTGGCAGACTTTTACAGGGAAAAAGTTGAGACCATACTGACCCTGAATGCCGAAGCCTGGAATAAGAGATCCCTCAGCATTCTCGATGAGGACCGGGAGATTTCAGAGAGGTTTGTCCAACAGGGACTCAGTCACTATGCAATCAAGTACAACCCTTTTATGGGAGTCATTTCAGACTATTTCACGGCAGAAGAATAGGATTCTGTTAATATAGTTCTAATGCAATTCTCAACAAATAACCCCGGATATAAAATCTACGCAAAAGTCGCAACAGCACTCTTCAGGTTATACGACACTTTTTTCAGACCGGCCTTCCCCCCTGTTGTTCGTATCGAAAGCACCAATATCTGCAATGCCAGCTGCACCACCTGTCCGCGGGACCAGCTCACACGAAAACCCGGTGTCATGGACTTCGATCTTTTCCAGAAGATCATCGATGAGTGCGCAGCTCATAAGACGCACAGGATCCATCTTCACAATTTCGGCGAACCACTGATCGACCGGGAACTGACAAAAAAAATCAGCTATGCAAAAGACCGGGGCATGAAAGTCAGGGTTTTTTCAAACCTGTCACTGCTCACCGAGGAACTTGCCCAGGGCCTGGTATCAAGCGGTCTGGATGATATCAAGATAAGTTTTGATGGCTATACGAGGGAGACCTTTGAAAACATTCGCAGGAGACTGAAGTTTGAAGACGTGGTACACAATATCAGGCTCCTGATAGATACAAAAAACAGGATGGGGAGCAGCACTCCGAAAGTGGGTCTCACCTTTGTTGAGACACCTGAAAACAGCCATGAAAAAGAGCTCTTTTTGAAGGAATGGAAGGGCATGGCAGACAACACGATTATCACAAAGTATCATAACTGGGGCGGTAAAGTTATAAGTCATGCACAGGCTAAACTGATTCCCTGTCCAAGGATATGGAGTACACTGACGGTACTCTGGAACGGCGATGTTGCACTGTGCTGTCTTGATTTTGACGGCTCCGTAATTCTCGGCAACGTGAGAACACAGAGCATTGCGGATATTTATCAGTCTGATAAAATAAATGATATCAGAAATTATCACCTCACCTGGCAGTACAGCAGGATACCCATCTGCAGTGATTGCAGCCTGAGAAAATAATTCATGGCAGACACTACCGGCACAAAGAGGAATATCAGGAAAGTCCTGCTCATCAAGACAAGCTCCCTGGGCGATATTATCCATTTTCTCCCCTGTCTGAGACCAATTCATAATTTATATCCCGATGCAGAAATATCAATGCTCATTCAAAAAGAATATGCAGGCCTTCTCAGAAACAACCCGGATATAGACAGGTTCTTTTTTTACGAACCCCTTTCTGCCGGAAGCATTTCATCGTTACGAAATGCAGTGAAGCTGATCAAGAGTCTCAGACAGGAGCAGTTCGACGTTGTCATTGATTACCAGTGGCTCATGCGTACGTCGATGATAGCCTTTCTTTCAGGAGCTCCGGAACGGATTGGCCTTCAGAACTGGAAGGAGCCCTCTCACCTTTTTTATACAAGAAAGGTCTATGTCAATCATAAGCATATTCATGCTGTGGAAAGAAATATACACCTTGCAGAAGCACTTGGGGCACGGATTGAAAAAGTGGAGTTCCCCCTTACCATTGACAGCAGCGCACAGGCCTCTGTACACAATCTCCTTGGAGATACTGTTGATTATATCCTTCTTATTCCTGCATCACGCTGGAAAACAAAGAACTGGCCGGAACAGCATTTCGCGTCACTGATCAATAAACTGAACATGACCTGCGTTCTGACAGGTGGCAGGAGTGACAGGGCGATTATTGACAGGATCAAAGCAGCTTCCGCCTCTGCCATTGATCTCTGCGGCAAAACAGACCTGCAGCAATTGACTGCGCTCATAGCCGGGGCAAAGGCTGTTGTGAGCAGTGACTCCGGTCCCATGCATATTGCTGCAGCGCTGGATGTCCCCCTCGTGGCCCTCTTCGGCCCTACAAATCCGGTGAAGACAGGCCCCTATGGATGGCAGACTGGGAACAACATGAAAGTGATCACAAGCAATGCACCATGCCAACCCTGTTTCAAGAGAGAGTGCAGCAATCCATTTTGCATGAAGGATATTAGTGTGGACACTGTGTATGATGCCCTGAAGGATTTATTATGAGAGAAGATAGTCAGTATGATGAATTGGGTTATGTTTTTTTAAAAGAGGTACGCCCCCTTTTAGGAAGGGGGGGGATTTGAAAAGGATTCTTATCTGTTTCAGTCTTTGTATTTCCTCCCTGTTCCTTTCTGTCCTCTTGCCCGGGGAAGCCGCAGCCAGTCAGGATGTGAACAAGAAGTTCGTTTATTATGTGTACTGGGCCGGTATCAGGGCGGGCAAGGCTGTCATGGATTATGAGAGCACT
>Ga0209536_100002117_pt1 | contig 32314 bp, 24 predicted proteins | sample DeeMarSeWOR28_12_FD_187461 | JGI IMG/M metagenome (GOLD analysis project Ga0209536, IMG submission 187461) | Marine sediment microbial communities from White Oak River estuary, North Carolina - WOR-2-8_12 (SPAdes) (version 2) | ecosystem: Environmental > Aquatic > Marine > Intertidal zone >... | reverse complement strand
CTCCGGCTCCAGGGAGTGAGCCCACTGCGACCGAACAAGCCAGGTGCGCGCTTGAGCAGCCGGCGAACCAGCCGCCCCGCGCGCTCGTAGTGGGAGACACGGGCGAGCGTCGCTCCCAACAACCGCATGGACCACCGCTTGCGCCACGAGACGTGCCCGTCCGCGACGGCGATCTGGCGCCACCGGTAGAGCTGGCGCGGGATGTCGATCTTCACGGGGCACACGTCGGCACACGAGCCGCACAGGGTGGACGCGAACGGGAGCGAGGCGTGCCTGGCAAGATCGAAGCCCGGCGCCAAGATGGCACCGATCGGGCCCGCCACGGTGACCCCGTAGCTGTGCCCGCCACTCCGCCGATAGACGGGACACGTGTTGAGGCACGCGCCGCAGCGTATGCAATGGAGCGATTCGCGAAAGTCGGGCCGTGCAAGCTGGGCAGTTCGGCCGTTGTCCACGATCACCACGTGCAGCTCCGTGCCCGGTCGCGGTCGCACGAAGTGCGAGGAGTACGCCGTGACCGGCTGACCCGTCCCGCTCCGCGCGAGCAGCCGAAGGAACACGCCGAGGTGCTCCGTGCGGGGGATCACCTTGTCCAACCCCATGCAGGCGATGTGCACCGGTGCCAGGTGGGCGCCGAGATCGGCGTTCCCTTCGTTGGTGCACACGACCACGGCACCTGTCTCCGCGACCGCGAAGTTCACGCCGGTGATCGCGGCGTCGGCGGCCGCCATGCGCCCGCGCAGGTGGTGGCGTGCGGCCTCAGTGAGATACGCCGGATCAGGATCTTCACGGGTGCCCAGCTCCCGATGGAAGAGTGCGGCGACGTCCTCCTTCTTGCGGTGGATCGCCGGGAGCACGATGTGGCTCGGCTCCTCGCCGGCGAGCTGCACGATCCGCTCACCGAGATCCGTCTCGACGACCTCGATGCCATTACTCTGGAGAAACGGATTGAGGCGGCACTCCTCGGTGAGCATCGACTTGCTCTTGACCAGCCGTCGTGCCCCCCGCTCGCGCAGAATGTCGAGGACGATCGCATTGTGCTCGGATGCGTCGCACGCCCAGTGTACCGAGACGCCGTTCTCCGTTGCACGACGCTCGAACTCCTCGAGGTAGTGTGCCAGATTGCCGACCGAGTGTCGCTTGATGGCGGAGGCGAGCTCGCGCAGCGCCTCCCACTCAGGCACCGCCAGTGCCGCACTGTCCCGCTTCTGCCGCACGAACCAGAGTGCCTGATCGTGCCAACCCGTGCGCTCGGCGTCCTGCACGAACGTCGCAGCGGCGGTGGCGTGGGTGTCGCTCCTCATTGGCTTACGCTTCCCTGCCGTTCAGGATCTCGGCCACGTGCAGCACGCGGATCGGTAGATGTTGACGCCGGATGATACCCTCGAGATGCATGAGGCAGGACATGTCACCACTCGTGATCACGTCGGCGCCGTGCCGCACGTGATCCTGCACCCGGTCGAGCCCCATCCGGGCGGAGACCGCTGCTTCAGTGACCGAGAACACGCCCCCGAAGCCGCAGCACTCGTCGAATCGATCGAGCTCGACCAGTTCGATCCCCCGCACGCGCTCCAGCAACCTCCGCATCACGCCGCCCGACGTCTCGCCCAGCTCGGACGACTCGGCGAGCCGCAGGCCGCGCTGGGCGTGACATCCCACATGGACGCCAACCCGATGCGGAAACGCGATGCCCGGGTCGTCGACGTTCAACACGTCGACCAGGAACTGGCACAGCTCGTAGATGGCGCCCCGCACTCGGCGCACGTCATCAGTCTGCTCGAGGACGTCGTAGTGGTGCCGCACGTGATACACGCAGCTGCCGGAAGGGGAAACGACGAAGTCGTAACCCGCGAACGCGCGCACGAAGGTGCGCGCCGTCGCGAGCGCATCCCGCTCGCAGCCGGCGTTTGCCATGGGTTGGCCGCAGCAGGTCTGCGCCGGAGGAAACTCGACGTCGAGCCCGTGTCGCTCGAGGAGCTCCAGCGTGGCGCGCGCAACCTGCGGATAGAGTTGGTCCACGTAGCAGGGCACGAACAGGGCGACGCGGTGTCCCATAACGCGCTCAGGTGATCACGCGGTCCAGGTGCACGTATCCGCCGTCGACCAGCAGGTGTTCACCGGTGATGTGACTTGCCTGAGGTGAGAGCAGGAACACGACCATCGCGGCGACCTCTTCGGGCTGCGTCATCCGGCGACCCAGTGGGATCTTGGCAGTAATCGTTGCGAGCTTCTGTTCGGGGTCCGGCGACTGCTCGATCCACCTCCGGTACTGCGGCGTCATCGTCTCCGCCGGGAGGACGGCATTGACACGGACGCCGTCTGGAACGAGGTCGACCGCCCACTCGCGCGTCAGCGCCAGGAGCGCTCCCTTGGCGGCGGCATAGCCCGACGTTCCACCCTGGCCGGTCAGCGCCCCCTTCGATCCGATGTTCACGATCGCACCGCGCTGCTCCTGCAGCGCTGCGAGGAGCGCCTGCGTCATCTCGAAACAGTGCACCACATTGCGCCGCAATGAGAGGAGGAACGCGTCCGCAGTTCCGGCCTCGAGTGCCACACCGTCGTTCACGCCCGCGTTGTTCACAAGGCCGTACGCCGGGCCGGCTGCTCGATGTACCTCGGCCGCCGCAGCCTCGCATGCGCCGGGCTCGACGAGGTCGCACACCACCAGCTCGCACGGGCGCCCATCGGCGGCAAGCGCGTCACGCAGCGCCCGTCCCGCCGCCGCATCCTTGTCCACGATCACCGGGATCGCCCGTTCGGCGGCGAGCGTGCGCACGACGGCCTCGCCGATCCCCTGCGCGCCCCCCGTGACCACGACGACCTTGCCTTCGAGCTGGAGATCCATCAGACCCTCGCCAGCGTGGAAGTCAGCGTTTCAGGCCATAGAAGCGAACGGCGGTGCCACCGAACACGTCGGTGCGCTCGTCCGCGGACAACTGCTCGGCATAGCGGTCGATCAGCTCCGTCACCCGCGCGTAACTCCCGGCCAGCAGACACACCGGCCAGTCGGAGCCGAACATCAGCCGGTTCGTACCGAACGCCTCGAACACGACGTCGAGGTAGGGGCGGATGTCTTCGGGCCGCCAGCGCTCCCACCTGGCCTCGGTGACGAGCCCGGACACCTTGCAGCACACGTTGGAGTGGCGCGCCAGTGCCCTCAGGTGCGTCGCCCAAGGCTCCAAGGCACGGTCCCGAATCCGCGGCTTGGCACAGTGATCCACCACGAACGCCTGATCCGGCAGCCGCTCCACGAGTGTCAGCGCAGCGGGCAGCTGGTGCGCGTACACGAGGATGTCGTAGGTGAGTCCGAGCTCACCGAGCCGGCTGATGCCGCGCCCCACGTCCTCCCGCGCGAGAAAGTCATCCGCTTCTGCCTGCGCGATGTGGCGCACGCCGCGGAAGAGCGGAAACGTGCAGAAGTGCTCGAGCCTCGCTTGCAAGTCGCCAGCTCGCAGGTCCACCCACCCGACGACACCCTTGATGAACGGCTGCCGTTCGGCGAGGCCGAGCAGGAGCTCGGTTTCCTGTTCGGACTGGTCGGCCTGCACCGCCACGGTGCCGTCGATGTCCTGCTCGGCGAGCAGGGGCGCGAGGTCATCGGGGAGGTAGTCGCGCCGCAGCAGCGCCATCTCGTCGGTGATCCAGCCGTCGCGCGCTGGTTCGAACTGCCAGAAGTGCTGATGCGCGTCGATTCGCGTCACGGCGCGTCCTGCTCCGAATCCTCGTATGTCACCGCGCGCTGGCGCTGCGTGCCCAGGTTGCCGATCCCCAGCTCGATCACGTCGCCGGGTTCGAGGTAGCGCGGCGGCTTCATGCCGAGCCCCACGCCCTGCGGTGTGCCGGTGGAGATGACGTCGCCCGGGAGGAGTGTCATGAACCGACTGAGGTAGCTCACCAGTTCCGAGACGCCGAAGATCAGGTCAGCCGTGTTGCTGTCCTGCACACGCTCGCCGTTCACGTCGAGCCAGAGGTGCAGCGCGTGCGGATCGGTGATCTCGTCGCGGGTTGCGAGAAACGGCCCGATCGGCGCAAACGTGTCGAAGCTCTTCCCCTTCACCCACTGGCCGCCGTGCTCGAGCTGCCACTCGCGCTCGCTGTAGTCGTTGTGGAGCGCGTAGCCCGCCACGTATTCCATTGCGTGGGCTTCCGGTACGTAGCTCGCGCGGCGGCCGACGACGATGGCCAGCTCCACTTCCCAGTCGGTCCTGGTGGAGCCGGGAGGGATGACGAGATCGTCGTTGGGGCCGCACAACGCCGTGGTGGACTTGAGGAACACGACGGGCTCGGTCGGCGTCGTGGCGCCCGTCTCCTGCACGTGGCCGGCGTAGTTGAGCCCGATGCACACGATCTTGGAGGGCCGTGCGATGCAGGGGCCGAGTCGTACGCCCTCCATGACCCTGGGGCAGCGCGTGCCATGGTGCCCGAGCCACCGCTCGAGCCGGGAGACGCCGTCGTCGGCAAAGAACGTCTCGTCCCAGTCTTCCCCGAACGCGCTCACGTCGACGCGACGTCCGTCCGGGAGCAGGACGCCGGGCCGCTCACGCCCGTGCTCGCCGAACCTGATCAGCTTCACCGTACCTCCGCGGTCAGGTGTTGAGCCTCAGAAACCCGCCGTCGATCGGGTAGTCGGTGCCGGTGGCAAACGCCGCCTCGTCGGAGCAGAGATAGAGCGCCAGGTCGGCGATCTCCTGCGGCGTGCCCATCCGGCCGATCGGCTGCGTGGCCGAGAGCTTGGCGAACACTTCCTCCTCGCGGCCCGGGTAGTTGGCCTCGAGGAACCCGTCCACGAATGGCGTGTGCACGCGCGCGGGCGAGATCGACACCACACGGACGTTGTGTTGCGCGTAGTCCTTCGCCACAGAGTAGGTCATCGCGAGCACGGCTCCCTTGGACATCGAGTAGGCGAAGCGGTCGGCGATCCCCACCGACGCGGCCACCGAAGCCATGTTGAGGATCACCCCGCCGCCGCGTTCCTTCATGTGCCCGATGCAGGCGCGCATGCAGTGGTACACACCCTTCACGTTCACCCGATAGATGCGGTCGAAGTCATCGGCGGTGGTGTTCTCCACGGTACCGACGTGCGCGATGCCCGCGTTGTTGACCAAGATGTCGACCCGTCCGTCCCTGAGAATGCCGCCAAACACTCGCTCGACATCCGTGCCATCGGTCACGTCGCAGCCATGGGCGGTGGCCAAGCCGCCCGTCTCGACGATCCCGTGGGCCGTCTCCTTTGCGGCGTCCTCGTTCACGTCCAGGACGTGCACGGCTGCACCGCGGTCGGCGAAGGTGTGGACGATCGCTTGACCGATGCCGCTCCCGCCGCCGGTCACCACGGCGCACCTTCCGTCAAGGCGAAAGATCTGTCTACTCACGTCACGGGTCCTCTCCCCCTGTCGGCGTCGGTCACCTCAGCTCGAGCGCCACCACCGATTTTGGAGGCAGCTCCATCGTCAACCGTTGTCCCGTCACGCGGACGCCGCGGAAGGCCACCGGATGCAACCTGTCCGGATGCTCGAAGGCATTGTGCGCGTTCATCGTGCCAGCCGTCAGGATCCGGCCGTGCACTGTCGAGATGCTTGTGCCGCGGATGTCCGCCTCGACGGAGCGGGAAGCGTTCGGATCCAGGTTCACCAACGTGATGTGGATCGCCCCGGTGCTGTCTCGCGATGCGGAGCCGTGGACCGCAGGGATGTCGTCGTTGCCAAACGCATACGTGCCGTGCTCCAGTGCGATCGGGAGCAGCGTGGCATCGTGATGGGGCGTGAACATCTCGAAGACGTGATATGTAGGCGTCAGGATCATCTGATCGGCCCGCGTCAGGATCATCGCCTGCAGCACGTTCACCATCTGGGCGATGTTGGCGCCACGGATCCGATCGGCGTGGTTGTTGAACAGGTTTAGGTTGTACGCGGCGACGACCGCGTCGCGCAGCGTGTTCTGCTGGTAGAGGAAGCCCGGGTTGGTGCCGGGCTCGACGTCGTGCCACGTGCCCCACTCGCCGACGATGAGTGCCACGCGCCGCTCCGGGTCGTAGCGATCCATGATGGCGGAATGGCGCTCGATGAACTGCTCCATGCGAATCGTGTTCTGCATCATCGCGAACCACTCCGCCTCACCGAACGCGGTGGCGCTTCCCTTGCGAGACCACGTGCCAGCGAGGCTGTAGTAGTGGAGATCCAGTCCGTCGATGGCCCAGCCTGCCTCCCGCATCACGGTCTCGGTCCACTCGTAGTCCCCCGAATTGGGCCCGGTGGCCACGCGAAACGGCCGTACATCCTCGTAGCCTCGGAGGAACGTCTGGAATCTCCTGTAGACGTCGGCGTAGTAGGCCGGCGTCATGCTGCCACCGCACCCCCAACTCTCGTTCCCGACTCCCCAGAACCGTACACCCCAGGGCTCATCCCGACCGTTGGCCCGACGCAGATCGGCCATCGGGCTCGTTCCTGGGAAGTTCACGTACTCCCACCACTCGGCCATCTCCTGGACCGTGCCGCTCCCGACGTTCCCCACGACGAAGGGCTCGGCGCCGATGCGTGCCGCGAGCTCGAGGAACTCGTGCGTCCCGAAGCTGTTGTCCTCGGTGACGCCGCCCCAGACGGTGTTCACGATGGTGGGGCGCCTCTCCCGCGGCCCGATGCCGTCCTTCCAGTGGTAGTAATCCGCGAAGCACCCACCCGGCCACCGGATGTTGGGTACCCGGATCTGCTTCAGTGCGTCGATGACGTCGTCCCGAAAGTGCCATTCGCCCGTGCCGGACGTGGTCCACACACCGTCGTAGATTCCCCTCCCGAGGTGTTCTGCAAATTGACCGTAGATGTGGCGGCTGATCGTGACCCTGCCGAGATCCGCGTTGACCACGAGCTCGAGCGGCTGAGCTGGCGTCTGCTGTGCCTGGGTGGCGGGCACGAGGATGACTGCCGACGCAACGAGCAACGCCGCCGTTTGTCGCATCATTCTTCAGCCCCCCACCATCGAGTGAAACCCAAGGCCGCTACGGCGTCCAATCCTTCCGATCGTCGGGCTTGAGGTACTCCTGGCGGCGCCATACACCGCCAGATCACGCACGAAGGCGCGTCGGAGGATTTCGCGGGACACGAGGACGCTCCTTGCCGGCCGGGGAGTTCGCTGCCAACGCCACAAGTATGCGCCTCCGGAGAGGGGGCTGCCAGGGACGGCGTTCGGACGGGTTGATGACGCGGCGAACCCTGCCTGCATGGCTGGGGATCTCAGGACATACGGTGCCTGCGGCTACCGCTCTCCCGCCCACGCGGGGCCATCCGGGAAGGCGTACTCGCTCAACGACGCGGGCTGCATCGTGATGCTGTAGCCGGGAGCCGTCGGCACGACGTAACGCCCGTTCCGGATCACGACCGGGTCCACGAAGTGCTCGTGGAGGTGATCGACGTACTCGACGACCCGGTCCTCGAGCGACGCACTCACCCAGAGGTAGTCGAAGATCGCGAGGTGCTGCACGTACTCGCACAGCCCCACGCCGCCGGCGTGCGGGCACACGGGGACGCCGAATTTGGCCGCCATGAGGAGCACCGCCAGGACCTCGTTCACGCCGCCCAGACGGCAGGCGTCGATCTGGCAGAAGCCGATGGCGTCGGCCTGCAGCAGCTGTTTGAAGATCACCCGGTTCTGGCACTGCTCACCGGTGGCGACGCGAACTGGCGCGATGGCGCGCGCGATGGCGGCATGGCCCAGCACGTCGTCGGGACTCGTCGGCTCCTCGATCCACCACGGATCGAACTGCGCCAGCTCGTGCATGGACGCGACGGCTTCGCCGACGTCCCACCGCTGATTGGCGTCGAGCATGAGCTTGCGGTCGGGACCGATCTCCTCACGGACCAGCGCGCAGCGGCGCAGATCGTCTTCGAGGTCCTCACCGACCTTGAGCTTGAAGTGCGTCCAGCCCGCCGCGATCCCCGCTCGGCAGAGGCGGCGGATCTCGGCGTCCGGATACCCGAGCCACCCGGCGGAGGTCGTGTACGCGGGATACCCGTCGTGGACGAGCTCCGCCTCCCGCGCAGCGCGGGAGGGCGCGTTGCGCCGCAGGATGGTGAGTGCCTCCTCGGGGGTGATCGCGTCGGTGACGTAGCGGAAGTCGATGCACGCCACCAGATCCTCCGGCGTCATATCAGCCAGGAGCTGCCACAGCGGCTTGCGTTCCACCTTGGCCCACAGGTCCCACACTGCGTTTACCAGAGCGGCCGTCGCGAGATGGAGCACACCCTTCTCGGGTCCCACCCAGCGCAGCTGCGACTCGCTCGTGAGCCGGCGCCAGAACCCGCGCATGTCGGCGCGGATGTCCTGAAGCGTCAGTCCGGTCACGAGCGGCGCCAGGGCCCGGAGGGCAGCCACGCACAGCTCGGTGCCGCGCCCGATAGTGAACGTGAGCCCGTGCCCCTCGATCCCGTCCGGATGGTCGGTGCGGAGGATGACGTACGCGGCGGAGTAGTCGGGATCCGGATGCATGGCATCGGACCCGTGGCGGCCGCGGGAGGTGGGGAACCGGATGTCGAGCGCGTCGATACCGGTAATGGTCACCATGTCAGTCGAGCACCGCGCTGAGCTCGAACACGTAGGCGTACGGGCTCGGCATCTCGCGGGGCGACATCAGAGGAGGTTCGATGACCACTGACTGCCCCTCGACGTGCCACGCGATCGGTTCCGCGAAGCCGAGCAGCGAGACCGACGTCCCCTCACCCGGACGGATTCCGTCGATCCGTATGTCCCCTTCGGGCCATTCGAGAGCGTGGGCGTAGAGGGTCGTCTCCCTGCGCGTGTAGCGCACGGGTGCAACGCCGCCGGTGTCCGAGGGTCGAGCAGGTCCGCCGAGCCACGGCCGCGTGCCGAAGATCGCCTCGCCGTTGACCGCGAGCCACGAGCCGATGTCTCGCAGGCGCTGTTGCATGATCACGGGGATCCGCCCGTCGGCCGTTGGGCCGACATTGAGCAGGAGGTTCCCGCCGCGGCTGACCACGTCGATCAGCTCGTGCACGAGCTCCTTGGACGTCCGGTAGTGCTCGAGGCTCTCGGCCCGGTTGAACCCGTAGGAGCGGCCCATGCCCCGGCTCTCTTCCCAGGGGTGCCCCGCGCCGATCCCCTCGACGTCCTGATACTCACTGGAGTAGTAGTCGCCGTGACGCCCCGGCATGCCCTTGGCCCACCGGTCGTTCACCACGACCTCGTCCTTGTTGGGAGCGTTGTTGTAGAGCCACGCCAGGAACTCCCGGGTGTGCCAGAAGCTCTCGCCCTCGTCCCACTCCCCGCCGTCCGCGAAGATCACCGCCGGCTGGTACAGCGTCACGAGTTCCTTCAGCTGCGGGAGGACGTGCTCGTCCACGTAGCGATCGAGAGGGATCCCGTACTTGTCCATTGCCGCCTGCGGGATGAAGCGTCCGCTCGGCGTGCGAGCGGTCCGATTGGTCTCCCACTCGATGAGCGAGTAATAGAGCCCCATCCGCAGACCGCGCCTGCGCACTGCCTCGGTCAGTTCGCCCACCAGGTCGCGCTTCGGCCCGACATCCATGCTGTTCCAGTTCTGCTTGAATGGGCTCCGCGTCGGCCACAGGCAGAAGCCGTCGTGGTGCTTGCTGGTGAGCACCACGTATCGGGCTCCAGCCTCGGCAAACAGCTCCGCCCAGAAGTCGGGATCGAACAGGTCGGCCGTGAACATGGGTGCGAAATCGCGGTACTCGAAGTCGGCGCCGTACGTCCGTGCGTGGAAATCCTCGTCGCCCTTCAACTCGCCCATCACCCGCGCGTAGTACCACTCCGCGTATGATGCGTAGCGCCCTTCCCGGACTCTGATCCAGGAAGGCACCGAGTACACCCCCCAGTGGATGAAGATGCCGAACTTCGCGTCTTGGAACCACGCGGGAATCGGTCGCGCGTCCAGCGACTCCCAGGTGGGCTCGTAGGTCTGTGCGCCCAGCGACGAGACCGCTGGCGAGGTGAGTGCACCAGCCGCCAGCAGCACCCAGACGCAAGTTGACGATGTCTTCACGGAGCTCACCTCACGGGGCAGACGTCGATCCGGAGCGACGGTCAGCAGCGGTGGCGTACTGGCGCCCAAGATACATCCCGACGACTTTACCGTGCCAGGCTGAGCGATGACGGCTCGAGACCGATGGAGAAGCAGCATGCTCAAAGGCATATCACCCGTGCTGAGCCCTGAGTTGCTGAAAGTGCTCGCGGAAATGGGCCACGGTGACGAGATCGTGCTGGCCGATGCGCATTTCCCCGGCCACGCGGTGAACGCGCGCACACTCAGGGCGGATGGCGTGTCCATAGCGAGGTTGCTCGACGGCATCGCGCCGTTGATCGAGTTGGACACCTACGACGATCCTCTCGTGATGATGCAGCCGGTCGATGGCGATGCGCTGGACCCGGCGGTCGAGCGGGACTACATGGCGGCCATCCGCGCCCATGCGCCCAAAGCGCCGAACCCGGTGCGCGTCGACCGGTTCACGTTTTACGACCGGGCGCGGAAGGCCTACGCCGTGGTGATGACCGGCGAGGTGCGCACCTACGGCAACGTGCTCCTCAAGAAGGGTGTCACGCCATGAGCCAGGCCGCCGCGACGGTTGCCTCGCAGAGCGGCCGTGGAACCGGCCGGCTGGTTACGGGTGACATCCTCGTCCCGTTCGTGCTCGTCACGCTCCTGTTCCCGCTGTGGGGGTTCGCCAACGACGTCACCAACCCGATGGTGAAGGCGTTCTCGCGGATCCTCATGATGAGCAACTTCGAGGGATCGCTGGTCCAGTTCGCCTTCTACGGCGGCTACTTCGCGATGGCGTTCCCGGCGGCGCTGTTCATCAAGCGCTATTCCTACAAGGCCGGGATTCTGGTCGGGCTCGGGCTGTATGCGGGAGGCGCATTGCTGTTCATCCCCGGCAGCCTCGCCATGGTGTTCTGGCCGTTCCTCGTGGCCTACTTCATCCTCACCTGCGGACTCTCGTTTCTCGAGACGGCGGCCAATCCGTACATCCTCTCCATGGGTTCCGCGGAGACCGCGACGCGCCGTCTCAACTTCGCCCAGTCGTTCAACCCGATGGGCTCGCTCCTCGGGATGTTCGTGGCGCAGCAGCTCATCTTGGCGCGGCTGAATCCGGCCACCGCCGTAGAGCGTGCCGCCATGGGTACCGAGCAGCTGCAGGCCCTGACTGGTCAGGACCTCGCCGTCGTGCGGGTGCCCTACGTGGGGATCGCCTTCGTGATTGCCGTGATATTCGTCGCCATCGCGCTCACGCGCATGCCGACGTACGGCGAGGACGACCGATCGCTCAACGTCGGCCCGACACTGCGGCGGCTCGTCGCAAACAAGCGGTATGTCGAAGGCGTGGTCGCGCAGTTCTTCTATGTCGGCGCGCAGATCATGTGCTGGACCTTCATCATCCACTACGCGACGATGGAGCTGGGACTGAGCGAGGTGACGGCGCAGGGCTACAACATCGCAGCGATGGTCATCTTCGTCACCAGCCGGTTCGTCTGTACCTTCCTGCTCAAGTACGTCAGCCCGGGACGTCTCCTGATGGTGCTGGCGATGGCCGGCGGCACGCTCACGCTGGGGACCATCCTGATCCAGGGCATGGTCGGGCTCTACTGCCTGGTGGGGATCTCCGCGTGCATGTCGTTGATGTTCCCGACGATCTACGGTATCGCCCTGCGCGGGCTCGGAGAGGACGCCAAGCTCGGCGCGGCGGGCCTCATCATGGCCATCCTGGGCGGCTCGGTGATGCCGCCGCTCCAAGGGGCGATCATCGATCTGGGCTCCATCGACGTGGGCGCCTTCTCGCTGGCGGCGGTGCGCGCATCGTTCGTGCTCCCGTTGATCTGCTTCGCCGTGATCACGCACTACGGGTGGCGTGCGGCGGGGGTGCACGAGGCCAACTGATCAGCGAGTGTGCAGTCCTGACTCGGCAAGGGGAGCGGATCGAACTGCGGTGTGGTCAGTGGGTGGATCGCCGGGCCGCACCGTAGCCTCATCCGAAGCGAAAGACTCGTAATGTGTTGTCGCTGCAACGGTTGCACTCGGTGAAGCCGAAACTCATGTTGGTTGTCCGACATCGTGAGATTGAAGCGGTGGCACCACCGGCCCCGCCGCCTGACAGACGCGCAGTGTGACGCCCGCCCGACGACGAGACCGCGAGACCATCGCATCGCTGTCTGTATCGTCGAAAGGAGCGTCTGTCCCATGCAACGCCCTATCGTCCTGCTGGCCGTGGTATGTGCCGTCACCGCCTGCCTAGATAGCGGCACCCCGACCAGTCCTGCAAATGAGGCACCTGTCGCGTCGCTGGATCTCAGTGCGAGTTCGTACAGCTGCTCGTCACAGACCCAGATATCTTCGGCCGAGTGTGTCGCGCTCGTGGCGCTGTACGAGAGCACCAGTGGCGCCACGTGGAAGGACAACACGAACTGGCTGCTCACCGCCGAGCCCTGTGGGTGGTACGGGGTGGGGTGCTTCGAGGGCTTGGTAACCCACCTCGGACTGAACAGCAATCGGCTGAGCGGTTCGATATCGCCTGAGGTCGGGAATCTCACCAACCTGACCTACTTGGGGCTCGGCGACAACCAGTTGTCCGGCTCGATTCCGTCTGCGCTCGGAAACTTGAGTGCCCTCACGGGGGTACACCTCTTCCACAACCAACTCACCGGCTCGATCCCTCCCCAGCTCGGTAACCTCACGAACCTGGTCGGTATTCAGGCCGGAGGAAACCAGTTGTCCGGTTCCATCCCGCCTGAGCTCGGAAACCTCGGCAACCTCGCGCGCCTCAACTTCGGGTACAACCAGCTCAGTGGCTCGATTCCGCCGGCGCTCGGAAAGCTCGGGTTGCTGGAAGAGCTTCACCTCCAATCGAACGAACTGAGCGGTGCGATCCCGCCGGAGCTGGGCGACCTCGCGAACCTGCGGGATCTCGAGCTCTACTCGAACCAGCTGAGTGGTGCTATCCCGGCTACGTTGGGCAAACTCACCAGCATGGAACGGCTGTTGCTCGGTGACAACCAGCTGACCGGCGCGGTTCCGCCCGAGCTTGGCAACCTGACCAAGCTCCGGGGGCTGGAGCTGTACGAGAACCAGCTGACCGGCCCGGTCCCCGCCTCGCTTGGCAACCTGGCGCTGCTCGAGGCTCTATGGCTGGTGGACAATGACCTGAGCGGACTGGTGCCGCTGGGCGTGGCCACCCTCGGAGGGGCGTTGCCGCTCTCCGGGCACTGCGCCTTCGTGCCACCGGGGAACGCCGGACTCTACATCGTCAACACGGAACCCTACCGCGCCGCTGACCAGGACGGTGACGGCGTCATCTGCGGGCTTGCGTTCAGCGAGTTCATTCCGATTGCCGTCGACATCAAGCCGGGAGGCGTTCCGAACGCGATTACACTGGCCGCCGCCGGGGTCCTGCCCGTGGCGATCCTGGCGGCCGACGATTTCGACCCCGCCGAGGTCGACCCGAGCACCGTCACGCTCGGTGACGACGATGGGAGTGATACGGGGGTCCTGAGGCGGCGGAATGGCAGTCTGATGGCCGCGCTCGCCGACGTCGACGGGGATGGTGACGTCGATCTCGTCGTGCATGTGGCGATCGGTGCGCTGGTGGCGAACGGCGACCTCGATGCAAACACCACGGCGCTGATCCTGAACGGGGCGACAATGACGGGATTCCCCGTTCGGGGCGGCGACGCGGTCCGGATCGTACCGTAGGGTCACGACACGACCGCAGGCGGGAAACGGCTCCGCACACAACTGCTGTGTGGAGCCGTCTGCCGTTGACGCTCTCTCGACCGTGCGGCACTTTGGCAGCTGGATGACCAGTCGGAGGTACGGTCCGATGGTGCGGCACCGAATCCAGCCACTCATCCTCGGTCGGGGCACGGGAGGGCAAGCACTCCGCCACGCCCTCGCGCTGTATCCCGACGAGGTGGCACCGGCGAGGTGGCTCGATCGCGATGCGCCCCTGCCGCAGCCGGATGACCCCGATCGGACGCTGCTGGTCATTGCGAACCCGCACGCGCTCCACACGCCGCGACTGCTGGAGGCGGCGGAACGAGGGTACCGGTTCGCGATCTGCGAGAAACCGGCCGCCGTCGACCTCGCTCAGGTTCGGGCGCTCGAGGGCCTTCCGGTGACGACCTGGATCTGCCACGGCTACCGCATGCTCTGGGGACCCCAACAGTTGAAGCGGGCACTTGCCGCCGGACGGTTCGGAACGGTCATCTCCATCGAAGGTCGCTACTGGCAGGCGAGCGCCACCCGACCGCCACGGCCTGATGCGTGGAAAGACGCACCGGAGATCAGCGGGCGGTTCGACGTGCTGCTCGATCTGGCGACGCACTGGGCCGATCTCGTCGCTCATGTCGTCGGACGCCTACCCGACCGCTCGACCGTCCGCCGATGGTACGTCAACGCGGCGGCCCCCCATCGGGACACGCACGTGCACCTCACGATGACGTTCGGCGATATCGTCAGCTTCGGCTCGATCTCGAAGACGGTGCACGGAGCCGGAAACACGCTGGAGCTGGAGATCGTCGGTGAGCGGGCATCGGCAAGCTGGGCGTTCGAGCGGCCCGACGTGATCGTCTGGGGACGGGAACGATCTCGGTCGACCGAGGCGCGCACCGATGCGGAGCTGCCCGCGCGTCCAGCGCCATTCCACGGGCTGGGCTGGATGGAGGGCTACGCGCGCGTGGCGGGCGAGGTGATTGCGCACATGCAGGAGGGCCGGCCGCCGGACGCACCGACTCTGCGGCAGCACCTGGACATCCTCCAGTGCCTGCTCGCGGCTGCCGAGCATGAAGCCGCCGGGTGAGGCGGACCCGCGGCTCGGCGCGACCAGCCCTTCAGCTCACGGTGGAGAGCGCGCTGCTCCTGGCCGTTCGGGGCGATACTCACCTTCATCCGTTCACCGGTGAGACATGATGAGAGTGCTGAAGATCGTCGGCTCGATCCTCGTGGTCATGGTCGCGGTGTCCGCCGTTGCCTGGTTCGGATTCTTGAGGCCCGAGCCACCGCCGATCTCTCCGGAAGACAGGGCTGTTCTCACCCTGATGCCGTTGCCGGCGGCACTGCAGTTGGAAGACGGACTGCTCGTGCTGGATGCCGACGTGAGCCACCAGTTCCGTGGTTCCTCGACCCCCAGGCTCGAGCGTGCCGTGCGTCGCTTCTACTCCAGGCTCTCAACGGTGACGGGAGTGCGGTTCGGGAATGGTGACGATCCGCGGTTGATCCTAGAGTGGGGTGGGCGTGCGATCGACTATCCTGCCCTGGGCGACGACGAGTCCTATTCCATCGAGGTCTCCGAGCACGAGATGCTCGTGAGCGCTCCGGCTGAGACCGGAATCATCTACGGACTGGAGACCCTCCTCCAGCTCGTTCGCGAGGAGCAGCATCAGTGGGTCGTTCCGCAGCTCTCCCTGCACGATCGGCCCAGGTACCCCTGGCGAGGCGTGCTGATCGACGCTGGCAGGCACTGGATCCCGAAGGACGTCATCCTGCGAAGTATCGATGCCATGGCATCCGTCAAGCTGAACGTCCTCCACTGGCACCTGACCGAGTATCAGGGATTCAGGGTGGAGTCGAAGGTGTTTCCCGCTCTGCATGAGAGAGGGTCCGACGGGCACTACTACACCCAGGACGACGTCCGTGACGTGATCGCGTACGCGGCCGACCGTGGAATCCGCATCGTCCCGGAGTTCGATCTCCCCGGCCACGCGACATCCTGGTTCGTCGGGTATCCCGAGCTCGCCAGCGCTCCGGGCCCCTACGTCCTCGATTCCGTCTTCGGCGTGCTGGCGCCGGTCATGGATCCCACCAAGGAAGAAGTGTATGCGTTTCTGGACCGCTTCTTCGGTGAGATGGCCGGGTTGTTCCCGGAGCGCTATGTCCACATCGGGGGTGATGAAGTCGTCGGTGACCACTGGGAGGAGAATGCACGGATTCGCCGGTTCATGGCCGACCACGATTTGGAGGATTCGCATGCGCTCCAGACCTACTTCAACGTCCGCCTACAGCGGCTCCTGGAGCAACACGGAAAGCGGATGATGGGGTGGGATGAGATCCTTCACCCCGAGCTGCCGACACGGGATGTCGTCGTGCAGACATGGAGGAACCACGCATCGCTCTGGGAATCGGCACGGAGTGGTTACGGGGCGGTCCTGTCTGCCGGCTACTATCTCGACTACAAGCAACCGGCCGGCTACCACTACCGCGTCGATCCCGCCGTAATCCCCGGTGCCGTCACGATCGAGATCGATGCCACCGACTGGAAGGGATGGCACTGTATCCTCACGCTCTCCGACATGGAGATCGACGGGGCGATCTACCTCTTCGGGGAAGGCGGGAACCTGCGTGGAGTTACGCAGTTCATGGACGGCTCGGCCGGGTTTACCGATGCCGTGCTCGATGGGGATCGTCTGACGTTCTCCACCGAGTCGAATTTCGGCACGGTGAAGTTCGACGCGCGGGTTTCCGGAGACTCGATCACAGGGACAGCCCGGCTCTCGTTCTTCACGCTGCAGCTGAGGGGAGCGCGCTCCGGCGGATCCGATATGGAGGTGGGGGAACCGCTTCCCGAGTTCACGAGAATCGAGCCGCTCACCGAGGAACAAGCGACGAGACTCCTGGGGGGCGAAGCCTGTATGTGGACAGAGATGGTGGACGCGAGAACGCTGGAGTCGAGGATCTGGCCGCGGGCCGCCGCAGTCGCCGAAAAGCTCTGGTCGCCGCGGACGCTCACCGACGATACCGGAGACATGTATCGCCGGCTCATGGTTCTGGATGACCGATTGGAGGGGCTGGGCCTCCGGCACCGGAGCTATCGGGAATCCCTGCTCAGGGACATGGCCAGCGAGGAGTACCTGGATGCACTGCGGACGCTAGTGGACCTCTTGGAGGAAGACAAGTTCTTCAATCGGATGGCCCTCTACGAGCCTGAGCTCTACACGACGACACCGTTGAACCGCGTGGTAGACGCGGCACCTCCCGAGAGCTACGTGGCGTATCGCTTCGCGCAGGATGTCGAGTCCTGGATCGCCTCTCGCGACGGGGCACTGCGGGAGCGGTTGGAACGGGTCCTCGATGCATGGGCCGCGAACCATGAACAGTTGGCACCGGCGTTTGCGCAATCGGCGCGGTTGCAGGAGGTGGAGCCGCACTCGGTGCACCTGGCCCAGCTGGCCAGTCTCGCGCTCGAGACGCTTGCCGGGAGAACAACGCGGCGGCCACCGGACTCGACGCTTCGTGCTCTGTTCGCCGAGGCGGAGTCCGCATTCGGAGGGACCATCCTCCCGGTGGTCGGTCCGATCCGGAATCTCGTGACACAGGCCGGCACGAATTAGGCACCGCTCCCGCTCCCGCGGCACATGTCTGCGGTCCGGATGCCGGCGGCCACCTGCGTCTGCCGGGCGCCCGGACCACGGCAGCGCCCTCCTGCGACACCGCGTCCCTAACGGCGGAGCCTGATCGAGCGAGGGATTCACCATCCTCCCCGCGGCAAGTATGATTCTCCGAGCTTAGGCATCCATGATTCGGGCGCGGTCGGCGACCGACCCCGGATCATTCTCCGCATGAGGAGCAGTTCATGGACCGTCCCATTCATCGCGTCGTCGATCTGGTATCACCCGACAGCCAGCTGGTGCTCAACATGGAACTGGCCGATGCGCACCGCGTCCTGCTTGGGCACGTGCCTGGCGGTGTGGATGCGATCCAGGGATCGTTTGCGCTGGTCGCCCGGGAGCATGAACGCGTGGTGCTGGCGAGGAGCCTGGATCGTCCGCTGCGGTACTTCCTGGCCAAGGAGGCGAGTGGCCCGCTCCTGGTGGTGGCAGAGCGGATCGACGCCATCCGGAGGTATTTGAAGGAAGAAGGCTATGCCGATCAGTTCCACCCGTCCTACACACGGATGGTGCCGGCGCATCACGTGACGACGATTCGTCTCGTAGGATGTCCCGATCCCAACCCGACGTACGAGCGGTTCGTGACACCCGCGATCGAACGACTGCCGAGCGACGTGGACGTCATCGGGGAGCAGTACATCCGCGCGCTGCGCCACGAGGTGGCGCAGTGGCTTCGCGCCCTACCGGCCAAGCAGCCGATCGGCGTGTTGTTCTCGGGTGGCATCGATAGCGGGGCCGTGCTGCTGACCGTGTATCGCCTGCTCTTGGATATGGGACAGAGTCCGTCACGTCTCAAGGCCTTCACGCTGTCGATCGACGGTGGCGGCGCGGACGCTGAGCAGGCACGGGCATTCTTGCGCCGGCTGGACCTGGAAGCCCTCGGGGAGATGGTGGAGGTACCGGCGGAGCGACTCAACCCATACGAAGCAGTCGAGGTGATCGAGGATTACAAGCCCCGCGACGTGGAGTGCGCGACGGTCAACCTGGCGTTGCTGGATGAGATCCGACGCCGCTATCCGGAATGGCGCTACCTGACCGACGGCGACGGTGGCGACGAGAACCTGAAGGACTACCCGATCGAGGAGAATTCGGAGCTCACCATCATCAGTGTGGTGAACAATCCCCTGTTGTATCAGGAAGGATGGGGAGTCGACCGGATCAAGCATTCACTCACGTACAGCGGGGGGCAGAGCCGTGGGTGCGTGCGCACCTTCGCCCCGATGCAGAAGCACGGCTTCCTGGGGTTCAGTCCGTTCACCTACCCCGCGCTCGTTCGGATCGCGAGCGCGATCCCGTTCGACGAGCTGAGTGCCGGTTCGCATGAGGCGCTCTATGCGCTGAAGGGGGACATCGTCCGCCGCGGCCTGCAGGCGGTGTGGGACATCGACATGCCGGTGTTCGAGAAGCGCCGCTTTCAGGAAGGGGCGACGTCTCCGTCGGTCTTCGCTCACCGATTCACGGCCGAGCCACACGCCTACCGGGAGCATTTCCTCGCACTCCATCGCAGCTGAGCGTGCTCGGCGTGCGCACCGTACGGGACGCCGCACGCATCCGCGCGTTGCGGTCGCCCAAACCGAGCATCGATCCGTGGAAGCCGATCGACGTCCTCCTCGAGGACGAGCGGCAGGCGGACGGTACCGTGGCACCGTGTCTGTCGGTCTTTCTCGCCGGTGCGGAGTGCCCGTTTACCTGCGTACACTGCGACCTCTGGCGGTTCACCCTGGACGGACCGACACCTCCTGGAGCCCTTCCCTCGCAGCTCCAGCAGGCACTGAGGCTTCGGGTCTGGATGCGGCGTCCCGAGTCCATCAAGCTGTACAACGCGAGCAACTTCTTCGATCCGCGGGCAGTGCCTCCGGAGGACCTGCCGATCCTTGCGGCACACCTTGCGTCTTTCCGGCGGGTGACGGTCGAGTGCCATCCTCGCTTGGTGGGGGAGGCGTGTACGCGCTTTGCCGGATCGCTGGCAGGACGACTCGAGATCGCCATGGGATTGGAGACGGTGCATCCCGACGCCCTGCCGCGTCTCAACAAGCAGATGACCCTGCGCCAGTTCGACGAGGCCGTGGCCTTCCTGCGGAGCGCGGGCATCGGCAGCCGAGCCTTCGTACTGGTATCACCGCCGTACGTTCCGGCGCAGGAAGCGGTCGAGTGGACGGTGCGGAGCGTGAAGCATGCCGTGGATGCAGGTGTCGACGTCGTCTCCCTCATTCCGATGCGCGGAGGTGACGGCGAGCTCGGCCGGCTGGCCGCGGAGGGGACACTCGTCCCACCGTCACTCCGGACGTTCGATCGCGCCGTGGAAGCGTGCCTCCGTATGGACCGGGGGCTCGTGCTGGCGGATCTGTGGGACGTGGAGACGTTGCGAGGATGCAGCGCGTGCCGTACGCAACGCATCACTCACCTGCGCGAGATGAACCGGACCGGCCGGATCGGGACGCACGTCGTGTGCGACCAGTGTGCGCCACTCGGCTGATGGAGGGATTTGTGCAGCACTATCACGTGGCCATTGTCGGGTCGGGATTCGCCGGCACCATCCTCGCCCGTGTGCTCAACCAAGTAGGGCTTCGGGTCATCCTGTTGGAGCGGCACCGGCATCCACGCTTCGCCATCGGCGAATCGTCCACACCGCTGGCGGCCATTGCCATGGAGCGACTGGCCCGTCGTTACGGCCTGGCGGACTTGGGATGGCTCGCCGCCTACGGCCGGTGGATGGAGCACATCCCCCACGTTCGCCGCGGACTGAAGCGCGGCTTCACCTTCTATCAGCACCGCCGGGGTGAACTGTTCCAGGACACTCCGGAGCACGACGGGAGACTGCTGGTGGCGGCCAGCCCGAGTGACGAGGTAGCGGACACCCACTGGCTGCGCGAGGATGTGGATGCGTTCCTCGTGCAGCGGGCCACGGACGAGGGTGTGGATTACCGAGACCAGGTGGACGTCGATCGGGTGCACCACGCAGCGCCCAATGACTGGGTCCTGGAGTGTCGGCGAGGCGAGTCGCGCTACGCGCTGCGGGCGGACGTACTCATCGACGGCTCGGGTGCCGGCGGGCTCCTGGCCACCACGTTGTCGATTGGATCCCGACTCGAATGCACGACACTCGATACGGGGGTGGTGTACGCCCATGTCGAGGGGGCGGGCCCGTTCGCGGACGTGTCCGCTGGGCCGTATCCGGACGAGAAGGCGGCGGTACATCACCTGCTACGCGAAGGATGGATGTATGTCCTCCCCTTCGATCACGCAGTTGCCAGCGTGGGCATCCTGTTGCGCCGGGACGCTCTGGAGCATCTTGCGGCGTCCGGGGTGACGTCGCCCGAAGCGGTCTGGGAGACCGTGGTGGGCCGGTACCCCAGCCTCGCGCGGCAGTTCGCTTCTGCGAGCGCCGTCCAACCACTGCGCGGTGAGTCGCGAGTGCAGCGGTGGCGTGCCAATGCGGCTGGTCCGGATTACGCGATGCTGCCCCACACGTACGCCTTTCTGGATCCGATGTTCAGCATGGGAATCGCCTGGAGCCTGCGTGGTGTCGAGCGCCTCGCGCTGGTGCTGGAAGGGGCCTTACGAGACGGCACGCTGGATGGGTCGGCGATCGCGTCCGGCTTTGAGCGCTACGCGGGCACGCTGGACGCCGAGGTGCAGCAGATGGCACGGCTGCTCGAGGGCGCCTACCTGGCGATGGACGACTTCGCATTGTTCACGGCGCAGAGCTTCCTTTACTTCGTCACCGTCACGTATCGCGAGGTCGAGGAACGGCTCTTCCCCGAAGGGCGAGAGGGGTCTGCCCCAGCCTGGGGAGGGTTCTTGGGGGCCGGCAACGCGGCGTGGGAGAATCTGCTCGAGGAGTCCAGACAGCGACTCGGACGACTGTCGGGCGGACGGGACGAGGCAGCGACGGAACGTGCGCGGCGAGTGTTCGTCGAATGGATCGCGCGTGCCATCCGGGAACACAATGTCGCGGGGTTGGCGGATCCCGCACGTCGGAACCTCTATCCCGTGGATTTCGACGTCTTGGTCGAGCGCGCCGGTTTGCTGGGGATGACCGGAGACGAGCTGCGCGCGAAGCTGCACCTGTTGCGGGGGTAGCCTCCCCACACTGTACCGGCGTGCTCACTCGCACGCCGGCTGGTCGCCAACCTCGCGTGCGGAGCCATGGGCCGCGAGGCCCCGCCCGCACGGAGAGACGGATCAGGCGAGGCGCTCCCGGAGCGCCGGCTGCTGTGCCTCCACGCGACTCGGGGGCGGGAAGAGCAGCCACACCAGCGCCACCGCGTAGCAGACGGACGCGCCCAGGATCTCGACGCCATGAGCCAGCCGGAGCGTAGGCGGGAAGAACGTTGCCTGCAGCAGTCCGGCAAGGCCGAGGGCGACGAAGTGTCCAAGACTCAGCGCGAGTATGAGTCTGCCACGCGATGCCCGCCAGGCGATGATCACCGGCAGGGAGACAAGCAAGAACAGAACGCTGCGCGCAAGGACCACCTGCACCATGGTCGAGAACGGTGGAATGACGAGGAAGTTGAGCCGGTCGTAGTAGGGCGTCACGATTGGCGCGACCATCAAGCCGAACAGAAAGTAGACGCCCGGGAAGGCGAGAACCGCCAGCCCAAGCCGCACGGCGAGACGGGTCGGCGTCCAGCTGGCGAAGAATGCTCGTGCGCCTTCGCGTAAATGGCCATCAGACGGCGCGGCGACCAGGAGAGCGACCAGCAGCCCGACGAGTACCGATGGTGGCAGATGCATCGCGATCAGCGCCGCTTCGCCACCGAGCGTGGTGAAGACACTCGTTTCGATCGTGTTCCCGACGCCGTACACGACGAAGAGGAAGCCAGCCAGGATCGTCCCGCGCACCCACCAGCGGCCGGCGAGTCCGGCCGCCACGGTTGCCAGTGCCACGGTGATCGTGATTGCCGCGAGCACGAAGAGCACGGTCTGGGTGCTCTGGTCGGCAGTCGTCGTGATCGACGGCAGTTCTAGACCGAGCGCTGAAACGAGTGCAAGCCCGAGCATCTGGCCAATGAACAAGGCCGCCACGCAGAGGGGCAGCTTCCACAGCCACGGAAGTGCTCGATGTCGGCGAGTCATGGTGTCTCCTCCTCGAATGCCTTGACGGCCTTCCGCGCCCACCGCGCAAAGGCTCGATACTGCTCGATACCGGCGGCGAGTGCCAGGCGGGACTGGACGGGCGTGCGTGCGGGGACGTCGCGCTGCTGCCGATTCAGCTCGGTGAGATAGTCCCCGACTTCCTTGAGGAAGCTCTCGAGGAACCGATGAGTCGGAGCGCTGCGGCCCAGAACCGAATGCAGCGCAAAGCGAAGCATGAGCTCGTCGACACGGCGCTCCACATCCCCTCGATCGATGGACTGCACCAGCCACGCCTCGAGCGCTTCCCGTCCCGCCTTGGTCGGTCGGAAGACCATCCGCGGTCGCAGGGCAGTCGTCGCATCGACCTCGCCCTGGATCAACTCCCGCTTCTCGAGCCGCCGCAGCGCCGGGTAGATCGCACCGGGGCTGCCGCTGAAGCTCCCCATGGCCGTCGTCTCGAACGTCTTGCGCAGGTCGTAGCCCGATTGGGGCGACTGCGTGACCAGTCCGAGCAGGGCGTACTCGAGCGTCGTGAGCGAGCGTGGCGTCATAGTACTAGATAGAATAGTACGATTCGTACTATCTGTCAACCTCTTCCTGCTGGCGTGAGACTGCCGTGCGAGTGCGCTCCGGGTGGAGAACCCACAGATTGTGGGTTGAGCGCTCCGAGTAGCGGGGGTGGCCAACAGGCTCGGCCAGGATGCCTGTCGTCGACGGTCACTCCATCGCCCGCCACCACGAGAGGAATCCCATGCTCCGGTCCGTGCTGCAGGTGCCGCGATACACATTGGTGCTGCTCACCGGCGGGTTCTTGGGAGCGGGGGCGTGTACCCCGTCCTTCGAGGGCTACACCACCCGTGGAGACGAGATCGTGGACCGGGCGACGGGCGAACCGGTCCACCTGATCGGCTTCGGGCTCGGTGGCTGGCTCCTGCCTGAGGGCTACATGTGGGGCATCCGTACGCTCGATCGGCCGCGGCAGTTCGAGCGAGCGATCGAGGACCTGATCGGCCCGTCCGACGCCGCCGAGTTCTGGCGCCGCTACCATGAGAACTACGTGACCGAGCAGGATGTCCGGGCGATGGCGGCGATGGGAGTGAACTCCCTGCGCCCGGCGCTCCTCGCCTCCAAACTGATGCCGGAGGAGCAGCCGCCGGCCGAGCCGTACGTCTTCACCGAAGAAGGCTTCCGGTTTCTCGATTCCCTCGTTGCGTGGGGATCGCGGTACGGCGTGGGCATCATCTGGGACATGCACGGAGCGCCCGGGGCACAGAATGCCGAGAACATATCGGACAGCGACGGCGAAGCTCGGCTGTGGACCGAGCCGGACGTCTACTGGCCCCGCCTCACAGCCTTGTGGCGCCGAGTCGCCGAGCGGTACGCCGGCAATCCGTACATCATCGGGTACGATCTGCTCAACGAGCCGCTCCTCAGGCGGTACGAGGGCATCGACGAGGGAGATCTGCGCACCCTGTACGTGCAGCTGACGGAGGCCATCCGGGAGGTCGACACCGGCGGCATCATCTTCATCGAGGGTGACGACTGGGCACAGAACTTCCGGATGCTCGAGCCGATCGACTGGGACCCCCATCTCGTGCTTGCATTCCACTCCTATCCACCGACGTCATCCGCGGAGGGATTGGCCCGGTGGGACAGCCTGCGGGTACGCTACCACGTGCCGCTCTGGCACGGGGAGACCGGGGAAGTCGGGGCGCCGTTCGATCTGAACCGCAAGGCGACCGCGTTCTTGCGGTCGGCGAACGTCGGTTGGAGTTGGTGGACGCACAAGAAGATCGCTCGGGAGACGCAGCCCTGGCATTGCCCACCGACGGAAGGCTTCCGGCGGATTCTGGAGTACTGGCAGGGAAGAGCTGACCGTCCGACGGCGGCGCAGGCACGCGACTGGCTGTTCGACCTGGCCGACAAGGTGCACAGCCGCTACTGCGACTTCCTGCCGGACATGGTTGCCTCGCTGGACGGACTGGATCCCGAGCACTGGCTCTCGATCCGCGATGCCGAAGCGCCGGCGATCTACCTGCAGCCGACGGATGCCATCGTATTCGCCGGTGGGGCCACCATCCTGCGGGTTCGGGCGACCGGGCATCCCCTGACGTACGCGTGGCTGCGCAACGGCGAACCGGTCACCGGCGAGGGCGGTCCGCGACTGTCCGTCGCGCCGCGGTCGGAGGCTGACGCAGGCGTGTGGCAGGTCGTCGTCTCGAACCGACTTGGGGCCGACACCAGCCGAACGGCGCGGATCGAGGTTCACCCCTTTGACGGGATCGTAGTGCCGCGTGCCGCGGTTTTCGGTCCGCTCACGCGCTTGGAGCATCTAGTGACTGGGCCGTCGATGCCGACGCCCGACGACCTGTCGGCCCGATTGGCCTTGCGGTGGGACGGAGCGGGTCTTCATGGTCGCATCGAAGTGACTGACTCCGTGTTGCGGAATCGCGATGGTCGTCCGGCGCACAATGACGGCGTGGAGATCTACCTGGACCTCGACAACGCGAAGCCCCTGGAGTACGCGCCCGACGACGTGCAAATCCGCGTGACGCGTAGCGGTGACACCTCTGCGGATCGCGGGACCATGCCGGAGGGGTTCACGGCCACGCAGCGGGAGACCGGTCGAGGCTACCTCGTCGAGTTCACCGTCCCGCTCCACGCGGCGGTCGCTCCCGGTGATTTCATCGGAGTGGATGTGCACGTGATCGACAACGACGAGGACCGGCGTGAGCACACGATCGGGTTGATGAGCTCTCGCGACGATGCATACCGCTCGCCGGCAGCGTTTGGAACGGTTCGGCTGGGAGGGTAGACGTCGATGCTGATGCGCGTCGGGCTGTTCCTCGGAGCTGTCCACCTCGTCGCGAGTGCGGCCCATGCCCAGGCACCGCCTTCGACGAGCGTTACCGCCCTGCGCGTCGGCGATTCCATCACCATTCGAGTCGATGGCCTCCTCGATGAAGCCGTCTGGGGTGAAGCGACTCCCGCTTCGGGGCTCCGCCAGCAGGAGCCCCTCGAAGGGGAGCCGGCGAGCGAGGACACCGAGGTCCGCGTCGTGTTCGACGGCTCGACCCTCTACGTGGGGATAATTGCCTACGACCGCGAGCCCGATCGGGTGCTCGCACGCGTGCTCCAGCGGGACCGCGTGATGGAGATGGGGTTTGGAGGAGGCGAACCGCAGTTCGGAGGGGACGACGGGGTGGCGATCCTGTTCGACCCGTTCCACGACCACCGCAACGCCCTCGTATTCGCCACGAATCCGAACGGTGCGGAGTTCGACGCGATGGTCACCGACGAGGGTCGGGAGTTCAACATCGACTGGCGTGCGATTTGGGAGGTGCGAGCGCAGCGCACCGCCGAGGGATGGTCTGCCGAATTCGCCATTCCGTTTCGGACGCTGCGCTATCCGGGGGATGGTCGTACGTGGGGGTTCAACGTCTCCCGCATGATTCGTCGCAAGAACGAGATGGTCCTGTGGAGTGCGTGGTCACGGAACAACGAGGGATTCCTGCGCGTCAGCCGGGCGGGACATCTGGAGGGACTCGTGGACCTACCCCGAGCGGGCATGAACCTCGAGGTCAAACCGTATGTATTGGGTGGGGGAACCCAGGAGCGCACGGATCTGGGCGACATCGACACCGAGCCGGAGCTCAAGGTCGGCCTCGACGCGAAGTACGAGTTGCGCCCCGGGCTCCTTCTCGACGCCACGCTCAATACGGACTTCGCGCAGGTGGAGGTGGACGACGAACAGGTGAATCTGACGCGGTTCTCGCTCTTCTTTCCCGAAAAGCGCGAGTTCTTCCTCGAAAACGCGGGCATCTTCGAGTTCGGCACGCGCGGGTTCTTCGAGCCACCGCCGTTTCTCCTGTTCTTCTCACGGCGCATCGGCATCGACCCCGATTCGGGCGCCGTCCCGGTCATTGGGGGGGCCAGGCTCACGGGACGCGTCGGCGCGCAAACCGTCGGCCTGCTCGATATCGTGACCAACGACGCGTACGGCATGCCCGAGGAGAACTTTGCGGTCGTGCGCGTCAAACGGGACGTCGGCGGTGCCAACTACGTGGGGGCCATGCTCACCGACCGGCGTTCGACAGACGTTGCGAACACCGCGGTGGGGCTCGATGGCTCGTGGTGGCCGACCGGCCCGCTCAATCTCCAGGGGTTCTTCGCCCGTACGACCGTCTCCGGTGAGGGAGGCGAGGGCAACGCGTATCGGGTGGCTGTGGACTACCAGACTGATGTGATGGGCATCGAGCTGCAACATCTCTACATCGATCCAGAGACCACGGCCGACATGGGCTTCATCACGCGCGAGGACATTCGGCGTACCAATGGCTTCGTGCGCCTGACGCCACGACCGCCCGTCCTGGGCCTTCGCAAGATCGACGCGTTCATGCTGGGGGACCTCATTCTCGGGGCCGACGGCGGACTGCAGGATTGGTACGCAGGCCTCGGGATCAACCCAGAGTGGAATACGGGAGACAACGTCATCCTGTACGCGCAGAAGGGACTCGCTCGCATCGATGAAGAGTTCGATATCCAGGACGTCATCGTGCCGCCAGGGGACTACGAGAGCGGTGAGATCGGCGCCTTCATCAACTCCAGTCCGAGCCGGCCACTCGTCCTGCAAGTCGCCGCTGCGATGCAACGGCAGTATGGAGGAACCTTCAACACGGTCACCGCCTCGGCTACGGTGAGCCCGAATCCACACATTGCGCTGCTCGGTGCCTTCACGTACAGTGACGTCGACCTGCCAAACGGTGACTTCGTCGCTCGCATCGGCTCACTTCGGCTCTCGTACGCATTCTCGACACGGCTCTTTCTCAACGGGCTGTTCCAATACAACAGCCTCGACAACCGCATCTCGGCCAACGTCCGCCTGAACTGGATCCACCGCCCGGGCAGCGACCTCTTCATCGTCATCAATGACGAGCACGGCACGGATGACTCCCTGTGGGATCTCGACAATCGCGGCGCGGTCGTGAAAGTGACGTACCTGATCAGGATCTGAATTGCATCCGGGCCGGCCATACTGCCCGCGGGGCGCGCGGAGGCCTCTCCGCCCCCGACCGCGGCCGAGCGAGGCGGCGATGCCTGGAGGGGATCCCGAAGCCCAGAGGGGGCCGACCCGCCAGCTCAATCGGTGCTGGTCAGATTGTCGAGGAACTCTCGCTCGTGGCAGTCGATGCATGCCACGAAGTGGATGTTGTTCGGGCTCGCGGGATCGGCGTACGTCGTCCGCATTGTGTCGACGGCGAGCCCGCAGTTGGACAGCTGCGGGTGGCAGTTGGCACACGAGCCGCTGGCGTCATTGGAGTGCGGCGCATGGCACGCATGGCAGCTCAGGCCTTCGTGCACGCCTCTGGGTGTCCGATCGTCGCTGCTACCTGCCTGCCCAAAGACGTTGGGCGCGTGACACTGGAGACAGATGCGCTGGCGGGGATCGGTCGCGACGCGAATGGGGGTTCCACGGTCGGAGAGTTCCACCGTAGGCAACGCTGACGCCGGGACGTGCAGGCGCTCGTCGCGGTCGTAGAATCCGACGGCTGCGGTGCGCGGCGCTCGGCGCGCCGCGATGGTTGCCGGATCCGAGTAGTCAGGCCGCACGGCGGGCACGCCTTCTACGTGCACCCGATGGCACGCGAGGCACGGGATCGTCGGCAGCGACCCCCGCGCCGGATCTGCGAGCCGCCAGGGTCCTGTCACGTCCAGTGGTGTGACCACCTCCGCAATCGTCCCGTCGAAGAACATGCCGTGGCAGCGAAGGCACGACTCGGTCGGCTGCTCGCGCTCGTTGTGCCGCTCGTCGAGGAAGACGTCGGCGTAGCTCGCCGAATGGCCGCCGCTCAGCCAGTCGGCGTACTCGCGTGCATGGCACGCACGACACCGATCCATCACCGCGAGCACCTGCTGCTCGGTCAGCCGGATCTCGTCGTCTGCGTGGCCGGCGAAGTGCGCGAGCACCGTTCGCCCCTGCTGGGTCAGGCTGTGCAGCCCGGAGCTGAAGGCGGTGCCGTGGCAGGCCGCACAACCGACGCCCCGATGCGGTGACTGCGCCCACATCTCATGGGCGCTCTCGATTTCGTGGCACGATGCGCACGTCCGCTCTGGCGCTGCAGTCTGCCAGTAGGTGTACACCCCGCCGAGTCCCGCCAGGGCCGCGGCGATGACGACGATGCCGCCCGAGACGAGGCGTCTGGTCGTCATCGGAAGTGGGTGCCCGTCCATTCGCGGGTGATATAGTCGGCCACCCAGAAGCCCAGGGCCATGATCGTCAATGCCGGATTGAAACCGCCGTTCGTCACGTGCAGGCTGCCGTCGGCCACGAACAGGTTGTCGATCTCGTGGACCTGGCCGTAGCGGTTGACGACCGACGATCTCGGATCGTCTCCCATCCGGCAGGTGCCGCTCTGATGCTGCCCGCCGCTCGCGGTGGGGCCGCCACCCTGGCCGACCCTCCACGTGGTGTGCGCGCCGGCCGCCCGCATCCACTCCTCCGCACGCGCCGACAGGAAGTCAGTGCCCCTGCGGTCCTCCGCGTGACGGTGCCCGGAGATGCGCGCCACGGGAATGCCCCAGTGATCGGTCACGACGGGATCGACCTCCACTCGCGATTCGAAGATCGGCATTTCCTGGATGGGCCCGATGACCGACGCATGCCGGCGGAAATAGGTGCGCTGGAAGTCTTTGTGAGCCCGACCCCAGGTGGGCGCACCGGGAGGCCGCCGGCCCGTGAAGAGATAGGGCATCCGGATGAACTCGTTTGCCAGGAGGCCCCCGCCCACAATGCCGTCGTTGTGATGGTTGTAGTCGCAAATGGCCACGCAGGCACCCGGCCCGACGTCGTCGTACACCTCCTCGTCGAACAGCCCAAAGGCGCCGCAGTACGCGTGCCCTTGGAGATTCCTGCCCACCCAGTCGTTGTTGTTCCCGGCTCCGTTGGGGAAGAGTCGCGAGCGGGAGTTCAGCAGTAGTCGCGCCGTTTCCGTCGCCGACGCCGCGACCACCACCAGATCGGCCGTCTGCGTCTGCCGCCGGTCGCGCTCGTCGAAATAGGTGACACCGGTGGCTCGACCCCGGTCGTCGATCTGCACCTCGCTGACCACGGCGTTGATGCGCAGCTCGCAGTTGCCGGTGGCCAGCGCCGCAGGGATCACCGTGTTCTGGCTGCCGTTCTTCGCATTGACCGGACAGGCGAAACCGACGCAGGTGCGGTTGTTGATGCAGCCGGGCCGGCCGGCGTACGGCACGGAATTGCGGAGCATCGGAATGGGAAAGGGGTGGAGACCGATCCGTCGCGCCGTATCGTACAGGAGCTTGCCTTCTTCATTGTAGGAGAAGGGCGGCATCGGATGCGGCCGGCGCCGCGGGGGCGCGAAGGGGTTCTGGCTGTCGTCGCCGGACACGCCAATCTCCCACTCGGCCTTCTCATAATATGGTTCCAGGTCGTCGTAGGAGATCGGCCAGTCTTCGAGCGACGATCCCGGCACGTCGCCGTACGTGGAGCGCATGAGGAAATCCTCGGGCATGAAACGCCACGCCATCGCTCCGTAGCTCAGCGTTCCTCCACCCACGCACGCGGCGTTGTTGTTGTAGAGCCAGTGACTCGGCACCACGACCCTCCACTCCCCCGCATGGTCCTGAGCCACGCGGCGGTGGCGCTCGTCGTCGGGGCCGTAGGCATTGCCAAGGGCTGGCGTACGCTGCGAGCGCAACTCGTCACTGTCGATGTCGGCGTAGGTGTGCCAACGGCCCCGCTCGAGCAGCACCACGGACAGGCCGGCCTCGCTTAGCTCCTTCGCGACGATGCCGCCCCCGGCACCGGCTCCCACCACCACCGCATTGACGTGTCTCAGCGCCATCCCGACCGTCCTCGCCTCTGGCCCGAGGCGGCTCGATACTCCCTCTTCACGGGCTGCCCGGGAACATCTTGTAGCGGTTCTGCCCGACGATACGCGGATAATCGAGGCCGATCATGCGGAAGCTTACGAAACCCCGGTTGCCGCCGTGCCGCGGGCTGCCGTAGAACCCCTGCATGGTGTGATCGCGGATGAGCTCGAAGAAGCTGGGTGCCGACGTCGATTCCCAGATGTCCCCCGGTGCTTCATCACGTTCCATGGCGTGCAGGACCGCCGTTTGCTGCGCCCACCTCAGCGATTCGAACCTGCCGCCGAACATGGCATCGGCTGCCTGCTGCACGCCGGCGATGCCACGACGATACGTGTGCTGGTGCTCTTCGAATGGACCAGTGAGCTGGCGGTCGATGTAATTGACGACCCCGGCTTCCCGCGCACCGGCATTTTCGTCCGCCGGCACGATCTGTTCGGCGATGGCCTCGACCACGGTTGCCTCGGCGGTGGTCAGAAAGCGCCAACCGGGTGCTGGGGAAGCGCAGGCGGGTAGCACGACCGCACTGCCGACGGCGGCGCCAGCGGCTTTCACGAAGGTTCGCCTGCCGATGTGCTCGGGTGCCATATCCACTCCATCCTGGAGACCCGCTGTCGGTCAACGCCGGTCCGATGCGGCCACACGTCAGGCAAGTATGGAGCAGGGGAAACGGGCTTGTCCATTGCAGCCCTTGGTCCGGCGCCGATATCATAGGGACATTCTGGACCGACGGCTCATCTTCTCAATTCGACACGGGCGGCGTTTTCATGAACCGGACATGGATCGTGCTTGGTCTCGTCACCGCTGCATACTCCTGCTCCCCCGTCACGGCCAGGGGACAAGAGACGATTGCCGAACGACTGGGATACGACGCGAACGCCAAGCTTCTCATCGTCCACGCCGACGATATCGGACTCGCCCGATCCGTGAACATCGCCGCCGCCCGCGCCTTCGAGGTCGGGGGCATCACCTCCGGGAGTGTCATGGTGCCCTGCCCATGGTTTCCGGATTTCGCGGCGTACTACCGGGAGCACGGACCGCTCGATGTGGGCATCCACATCACCCTGACGGCGGAGTGGGAGCACTTCAAATGGGGTGGCGTGTCGCCTGCCGGTGAGATTCCCAGCCTCCTCGACGAGTACGGGTACTTCTACGCGAGCGTCGAGGAGGTGGCCACGCACGCGAAGCCCGAGGAGGTCGAGCGTGAGATCCGGGCGCAGATCGAGCGGGCCCTCGCACTTGGAATCCGTCCGACGCACCTGGATACGCACATGGGCAGCGTCATGGCATCGCCCGAGCTCTTCGAGATCTACATCCGGCTCGGGGAGGAGTACGATCTACCCGTGATGGTGCCGCGCAACTGGCCGCAGGATGTCCCGGAGGAATTCTCTGAGTACGTGGATGCCGTCGCCGCCGACCGTCCTCTGCTGGACGGTCTCTACATGATGTATGCCGATGATCCCACCACGTCATGGGGCGAAGCGTACGGCGAGATGTTCGCCGCCATGGAGCCCGGGCTCAACCAGCTGATCGTCCACCTTGGTGTCGACGACGCGGAATTGCAGGCGGTCACCGTCGACCATCCGGATTTCGGTTCCGCGTGGCGTCAAGCGGATCTGGACTTCGTGACCAGCGCGGAGTTCAAGGATCTGCTCGAGGCACACGACATCCAGCTGGTATCGTGGGACCAGATCCGGCAGGTGCTATGAGCGCTACTTCCTGAGCTTCGGTAGATACCGTCCGGTGTGCTCCATGTAGCGCCGATACTCGTCGCCGAACGTCGCGATGAGGTTCGCCTCCTCCTTGGGCACGCGGAGGGCCATCAAGGCGAACGCCAATCCGCCCAGCATGGCGATGAACCAGCTATCCGCCATCATCCCGAAGGACACGAAGAAGGTCGCTCCCACCGTGTACAGTGGGTGGCGCACCCAGCGGTACGGTCCGC
>Ga0209536_100002116_pt1 | contig 32319 bp, 28 predicted proteins | sample DeeMarSeWOR28_12_FD_187461 | JGI IMG/M metagenome (GOLD analysis project Ga0209536, IMG submission 187461) | Marine sediment microbial communities from White Oak River estuary, North Carolina - WOR-2-8_12 (SPAdes) (version 2) | ecosystem: Environmental > Aquatic > Marine > Intertidal zone >... | reverse complement strand
GCATTCGGCAATGGGGACCTGTATATTGAAAAATATATTTCCGAAATGAGACATATAGAGGTGCAGATCCTGGCGGACAATCATGGGAATTATGTTCATCTTGGAGAGAGAGACTGTTCAATACAACGGAGACACCAGAAGTTGATTGAAGAGGCCCCGTTTATTTTCTCGGACAGCAAGTTCAGAAAGAAGGTGGGTGAACTGGCGATCAAGGCCGCAAAAGCGATGAAATACAGAAATGCAGGAACCGTGGAGTTCATACTCGACAAAGATGGAAAGATTTACTTTATGGAAATCAATACGCGGATTCAGGTTGAGCACCCGGTTACTGAGATGATTACAGATATCGATATCATCAAGGAACAGATCAAGATCGCTGCAGGCGGACTCCTTCCTTTTAAACAGCATGATATTAAATATTCAGGACACAGCATTGAATGCAGGGTCAATGCTGAAGACCCGGAAAAATTCATTCCCTCTCCCGGGACGGTTTCCCTGTTCATACCGCCCGGAGGCCAGGGTGTCAGGACTGATACCGCAGCGTATTCAGGCTGGAAGGTCCCCGCACATTATGACTCGCTCCTTGCAAAGGTGATCGTTCATGGGCATGACAGGAGTGAAGCTGTTGTGAGAATGAAAAGGGCATTAAGCGAATTTGTTGTCGAGGGAATAAAAACAACGATTCCATACTTTCTGAAGATTCTTGATGATCCGGATTTTCTGAGCGGAAATTTTAATACGAGCTTTCTTGAGAAGAAGAAAGCTGAGTAATTCTCCATTTTAAAGTTCAAATGAGACCTCTTAAGCTTCAAATCTCAAGCACCAAAAAACAAATAATATTCAAATACCAAACAATAAACAAACTGATTGGATTTTGATCTTTGAACATCGGAATTTATTTGGAGTTTGGGATTTGAATGATTGGAATTTAAGACTTGAGAAAGTTATTTGCAGGAAATGATAAATTATACCTCCTTACCGACACGACCATAGCCCGCCTTTCCCATATCCAGATAGTCCGTAAAGCACTCTCGGCGGGAGTCAGGACTATTCAGCTCAGGGAAAAAAATATTTCCAAAAAAGAACTCTATAAAGTAGCTGTTTCCATTCAGGAGATCGTGATAAAATATCGTGCAAAGCTCATAATTAACGATTATGTTGACATTGCAAAGGCCGTTGACGCAGACGGGGTTCATCTCGGTCAGGAGGACATGCCTGTGGAAGAGGCAAGAAAGGTCCTTGGGAAACAAAAAGTGATCGGCATATCAACGCACAGTCTGGCCCAGGCCGTGCGAGCCGAGAGAGCGGGGGCGGATTACATTGGATTTGGCCCGATATTTCAAACGTCAACAAAGGATGCAGGCAGGCCGAAGGGCATTAACGGCCTGAGAAAAATCAGGAAGCGGATACTTATTCCTGTAGTTGCAATCGGCGGCATTACGTGGGAAAATGTTCATGAGGTCCTGGAATCGGGGGCTGATGCCTGCGCGATAGCAGCAGGGATATTGTCAGGTGATATAAAGAAAAACATTATGAAATTTATTGATGTTTTGTAAACCGCTATGAATCGAAGAGACACTATTGCCAGTCATACCCGACGGCGGTCGGGAATCCAGGGGCTTGTTTTCTGGAACCCCGCTTTCGCGGGGATGCCCGTTGGGCAAATTCGTGTCAGTAATTATTGAATCTATCCGGGCCATGTATAACAGGACAAAAAATATAAGGGGTTTTTTCATCATTGTTGTCTTTTTTCTTTTCGGCTTTTCCCGGGTCCCTTCCGCTGAACATTTATCTGTACATGATTCTGATAAAACAGCAGATCAAAGAAAAGAGATGGTTGAGAGCCAGCTTATTGTCAGGGGTATCAGTGATGAGCATGTTCTTCTGGCAATGGGGAAGATACCGAGACACCTCTTTGTTGACCCATCACTGAAGGGCAGGGCATACGGAGACCACCCCCTTCCTATCGGAGAAGGGCAGACCATTTCACAGCCGTATGTTGTGGCGTGGATGACTGATGCGCTTGATCTTTCATCGACTGACAGGGTGCTCGAGATCGGAACAGGGTCGGGGTATCAGGCCGCGGTTCTTGCGGAGATTGTGGATGAAGTATATACAATTGAAATCAGGGAAGGCCTTTCTGAAGGCGCCGCAAGGCTTCTTCATAAACTCGGATACAGGAATGTAAAGACAAAGTATGCAGATGGCTATTTTGGCTGGGAGGAATATGCGCCCTTTGATGCGATAATCATAACTGCGTCTGCCAATCATATACCGCCGCCATTACTCAAACAGCTGAAAGAGGGAGGAAAACTCATTATCCCCCTTGGAAGTACGCTTTACCATCAAACGCTCACGATAGTAACGAAAAAGGGAGAGGACCTGATCGTCGAGCAGATGGGAGGAGTCGCGTTTGTGCCGATGGTCGGAGAAGTGAGGAAGTAGACGTCTGCAGATATAATTTCAAGGGAAGACTGCCGTGGTCAGATAATTCCCAAGCTGCCTGAATGCCTCATTGAATTCTTCGAAATTTACGGGCTTCACGATATAACTGCTGCATCCAAGTGCATAGCAGAGTTCAATTTCGCCGGGGTCATCGGTCGTTGTTATCACAATAACCGGCATTCTCCGCAGCTTTTTATCATGCTTAATCTGACGCATGACTTCAATGCCGTCAACCTTTGGCATGCGCAGGTCGAGGAGAAGGAGGTATGATACGTTTTCTTTACGGTGTTCTCCTCCATTCCGACTTAAGAGAAAGTTAAGTGTCTCTTCTCCGTTCCTGAAATGCAGAATCTCATTGTCGATTCCGGTCCGTCTCAGGTTTCGAATAATAAGTCCTGCATGTCCTTCATCATCTTCAGCCAGGATTATGACCGTGTCCTGTTTCACAGAGTACCCTTTACTGTAAGCGCGCTATCTATTCAATGTATATTATATATCACAAATAAGCGCGAAGATAAAATAATTTTATAAATGTTGTTATAAAATATCAGGCCAGATAGACTGAAATTAAAATATATTCATCTTTCTGTTTAAAATACACAACTGCTCTTCCGGCTTCATTCTCATAAATGGTGACATCATCATTGAATTCTTTCACTAATTTCAGTTTCATTTTTTCTGTTTTAACAATATCACCTTCAATGACTTTCACATCTGCGTTCATACATGCCTCCTTTATTTCAAGCCTTTCTGATCATGTCATATATTCTGTAATATTTCCTTGCGCTCGACTCCCAGGAAAATTTTTGTGCCTTCTTAAAACCGTTTATTATTAAACGGTAATAATCGTCAGGGTGATTCTGATAAATATCTACAGCCTTTTTTATGACTTCATATAAGTTGTCAGCCATGCTCTGAATCCATGGATTTGTTTTTCTCGCCTGCATGAGATCACTGGAATCAACAAAAGCCTTCACATTTTTCAGGGTATGGAAAACGGAATCTTCTTTGTAAAGAAAGCCGCATCCCGTGTCGATCTGGTCAACGAGCCCTCCTGTAGCACGTCCGATGTTGACGGTACCGTTTGCCATATATTCAACGGCGGCCCCGAAGGGCTCATACACTGAAGGCATTATACCAAAAGTGCTTCCTGTTTGCAGCTCCTGGTACCCCCTGTGCATTCTGAAGGGAAATACCGTTACATTGCCATTGCACTTGCATGCGACTTCATAGAAATAATCAAGGTCTGATTTTCTTGCCGGAAGGGGGGCCAGAATGACCTTTACCTCGTCTTCAGCGAACTTCTCTATCGCGCGCAGCAATACGAAGTATCCCTTTTGAAGGGGGTCCAGACGCCCGGTCATCACAATGATCGGGATATGATCGGGTAATTTCATTATGGTCTTGCTTTTAAAGGTAAGCATTCCAAACCGTTCTTTCGGCTTATAGGTGCTGAGTATCTTCAGAAGGATCTGTCTGTTTTTTAATTTAATCGCGCGTACTTCATTGATCGTATGCTTTTCACGTTTAGGAAACGAAGGAGAGTAATCAACAAACATTCCATTATTTATTCCAAAGGGAATGTTTGATTTCAGAATGGTTTGGAGGTGAGGCGCATAATGTTTGGTCTGAATGATGTCTGCAGTGAGCTCACGTGCAAAATTGCTGCTTACCGTTGTTATGGGAGCATCGACAAGCTGCAATCCGATCTGATATGACGAGAGGCCGTCCCCCGGCATGCTGGCGACTTTTTTCCGCCTGTTTTTTTCCAGAAGCTTTGCAAGCGCTTCCCACGAAAACTGTGCGTCATATGAATTATGAATGGTCTGAACAGTACCGCATGATTTTAACATGCCACTCGTCATGGCTTCTTTTGCCGTAAGAGAAATGAGCGCAGTCTGCCACTCATGCAGATGACAAATGATGTCCTCTTTGATGCCCAGTGCATTCAGGGCGTGAGGAACGGCTTTACAGTAAAAGAGTGCGTTGGTGCGCAACAGTTCATTGCTCTTTGTCGTATCTGATTCATGATAGCAGTAGGGATCTTTCAGTTTGTCTGATGTGTTAAAAAAAAAGTCTGATTTCAGGTAGTACTCTTTTATAATGCCTTTACGGGGAGTGGCGTACCTTTGGGAAGATTCAAGAATTTCCACATTTATTTTTCTGTTTGCAAAGAGGAGGGAAAACTGTTTTCCTGTTGCCTTCAGTTTTGATCCCGACATAAGGGAAGGGTAGAAGGGCGTCATCAGCAGTACCGCGGGTATGGCATTCACTTCCTTTAAAAAAGGCAGGATATTTGTCATTACTGATGCCAGTCCCCCGCTTTTTGCATACCTGTTTTCAAAAGAGCAGAAAACCACGTTCCTGATCCGAAGATTCTTCAGTCTTTCCGTAATCAGGGAGATTTCAGCCCCGGTAAAAAAAAGGCTCATTAATTTCCAGTCTCTTCTCCATCTGCCTAAATCTGATTTCATGCTCTGTCTGTTACCGTTCCCATTGAAGATTTTATTCCTGTACAAGCGGTGAAGCGTTCTGGTCAAAGGGATTTAACCGTACTGCCAGGGAATAAAGGTATGGATAGTCACGCTTCAGGTATTTCATGTAGTTGATCCACTCGAAGACGAGCTGACTGTATGCTCTTTTGATATCGCCGGACAGATGCTGAAGGTCAGAGTCAGGCAGATGATCAGAACCTTTTCTGCTTGTCAATTCTTCGGTGAGATGAAAAACAGCCCTCAGAAGATCGGTAAATGACTCGTGCTCAAGCAATACAGGGTTTTCGAGCAGCCGCAGGAGGAACTCTCTGTTCCTGGTCAGAAATTCTGTTAAATCAGCCCGGTTGATTTTGTGAATGTCAATAGTATAGTTATACTTTTTAAAACGGTTGTGAATGGCCTGAAATTCCCTGTCAGTCGAGCGTGTGGTAACCATCAGCTGATTGCGAATATCTTTCATGCCTGAATCACAGTCCGAAAAATACAGTAACAGCCTTGAACCGATTTCGCTGAAAAAGACCTCAATGACCATGTTTAACTTTTCGAGCTTATGCTGCTTTTCCCGTTTTTCAAGGAGCCGGTGAATGATGATGGTCACCAGTAACACTTCTACCGGTACAAACGCTATGTCACCGAGCAGGTAGATGAAGATGTGGTGCGGGTCCTTGAAGATAATGAAATGAATGAAATAAAATACGGCTGACAGCGCAATGAGACACATGCCCAAAAGAATTTCCCATCGAAAACTTTTCATGTTTGCATATCCTCCGGAATTGCTTTTCTGTCAATTGTACAGGTCATAAAAGATGCGGTCAAGAAAGATTTAAAGAATTTTAAGAGAGCGTATTCTGTATATGAGGGGAAGGCTCTTGTCTTATCTGCTGCAGACAGTCGTTGATGAACTTGTCTATAATCTCGGGATTAAACACATTTCCGCGCATTAAGAGCAGGATTTCGACCGCCTTTTCATCGCTGAATCTGGTCCTGTAGCAGCGGTCGCTTGTCAGTGCGTCATAGACGTCCGCGATAGCCACAATCTGTGCTTCAAAGGGAATTTCATCGCTTTTCATCCCCGAGGGATAACCGCTGCCGTCAAATCGCTCGTGATGGTGATGAATAATGTTGATGATCTGCTCAGGCAGCCGGGCCTGGATCGCAATGTCAGCTCCCCAGCGCGGATGGTTTTTAATTATTTCGTACTCATCTTTATTTAATCTGCCTTTTTTATTGAGTATGTTTTCAGGAACTCGCATCTTGCCGCAGTCATGAAGATACGAGCCGTGTTTTACGGCTTTCTTTATGTTTTCGGGCAGACCAAATAATTCAGCGAGCATTGTTGAGTAATGTGCCACTCTTTCAGAGTGTCCGGTCGTAAAGGGGTCTTTTAATTCAACTTCTTTCGCGACAGAGAGCAACGAAGCGTCATCGCCATGTTTTATGGTATGAATAATCTTATAACGGCTGACTGCTTCCTGCACCGTTTTTACAAAGAACTTATTGTCCCATGGTTTCAGGACAAAACGGAATAACTCTCCGTTGTTGATTGCGTCAACTGCTGCCGCAAGATCAGACGGAGCTGTCATTAAAATCCTGAGGGTGTCGGGCGACACGTCCCTGATCTTTGACAGAAGGTCAATGCCTGTCATCTCAGGCATTTGGCTGTCAGAGACGATTACCGCAACTGTCCGTTGATCGAGAATTTCGAGGGCCTCCCGGGCACTTGCTGTTTTAAGTACTGTTACATCCGCTTTTGAGAAAATACCGTCGATTGAGTTTAGAACCTGTTCCTCGTCATCGACAAATAATACGGTATCAGACATATCTGAAGACTCCGGTATCATTAAATTCATATTAAATATAAGCCTACGTATGTTTATCGGTAAAAAAGATTAATATCTTGAAACCATGGAGTGTTTATTTCAATTTCATGAGTGCGGCAAAGGCCGCAAGATAGGCCAGGGCCGACATCCACAGCACAATATGAAAACCGGAGGCCAGTGCAATCATGATTGACAATAATGGGGCAATGACCGAGAAGCATGCATTGACGGCCCAAGCCCAGGGGATCAGCATTTTATGTTTTTGCCCGACTAACCTCACTCCCATGGGGAAGGGGAGTCCCATAAAGAATCCCATCGGGAGTACAGCCGCCAGGAGCGATACAATTCTTACATGCATGGCATGTTTGGTTATTTCAGAGATAAGAATAGGCTGAAGAACCGTATAAATACTTATCAGTACAACAAGCATGAGCAGGGAATACGGTGACCTTAATTGTTGAAATCTTGAGCCGCACATGCTTCCTGCTCCTGAACTGATGAGTATTGCCGTGAGGATTATGGCGACACAGAACGAGGGGTTTTCAAGAGCGAGGATTGATGTCTGGATGAGCGGAATCTCGACAAACATAAATCCGAGTCCGAGCATGCTGAAATACACCAGGGCGGGCAGTGTACGTTGCCGCGGGATATGTGCGGACGGATCAGGCACTGAGGCGGTCCTGTTTTGCACCGCATTTATGATTACCGGAAGCAGAATGATCAGGATGCTCAGAAACAGCACAATGAACAGAATTACAGGCAGTAAATATCCTTCATTCAAAAAATATAATAGCTTACGCCCCATTGTCTTATAAATAACATGAATATTTTCCGCCTTGAGAAAGTAATGAAAAAAAGGATTCCGGTCAAATACCGGGCTGATATCAAAAATATAGTCCTTAATAAATGAGGATCGCGAGGCAGGATCTAAAATACTCGAGAACCCATGGACTAGGTCGTTCGATGCAGTTTTTATATAGCGGTTCGTTTCGTCTGCCCTGATGCCGGGATAGTAAACCAGGTCAAAATTCCTGTTGATCGAGAAGTTCTTTATGCTCCTGATTTCATCCTCCGTGAACGATGATTTTTTTGTCAGGATTGTCATGACGTCCCAGCTCCTTATGGCTGCAATTCCGGACGCGGCATCATAAATGCCGGTTTGCTCACAAGCGGTCATGATCGTTGCCAGGAGCCTGAACTCTGTTCTGTACGGCGGAACGATGTACAGACTTGTGCTGATGATGCCGTCATCTTCGAGGCTGACCAGGTACTGCCTGAATGCATTGACTGTGTATCTGTAGTCTTCAGAAATGCCGAAGGTCCCTGATACCGCAACCTCTGTCATCGGTATATCGATAAGATTATAATGGCTGCCCACTGATCCCGGTGACATGCTCAAAAAATTTCGTCCATATCCGGTTGAGGTATCTGAAGTATAGATGCCTCCCGAATAGTTACTGAACTCCCGAAGGGCGACCTTCAGAAAGGAGGGATCGCTTTCAACCTTCCTGATATCCTCAAATCCATAATGTTCTGCCATTAACACATGCAGCCCTCCCTTTGGGTCAAGGATCAGCGCTCTCTCTTTCCTGCTTATCTCGAAAGCGAGAGAGGCAGGCAAAAACGTTAGGAACTGAAGTCCTGATCGATCCTGAACCCCGGTCATAACATCAATCCTTTGTCCGTCGGTTGCAAATCCTGTCTGATCAGGCAATGGTTCAAGGTATTTCAGGCTGAGGCCCGGGGCATACCGGATGCCGGGGCTTTTAAAAATATCTATCCGTGAGTAGGAACTGTTGTAGGTCTTCAGATGCTCAGCTCCCGGATACTTCAGGTAGACCGAAAGACTCTTGTACGGAGACATTTTCACACTGATAAAATCCGGATGATACAGCACAGCGAACAGATTTACGAGCAGAAAGAAAACCGCTGCTGAGACAACTTTCCTTTTGCCAAGAAACAGGGCAGCTGCAAGGCAGAGGGAAGAAGCGGTGATGACCGCATATTCAGGTGAAGCCAGGTTCAGAAGTATGATTACAATAAGGGATCCTGTTCCTGCTCCTGTGAGGTCTGCACTGTAAACAGACATCGATTTGTCGCTGTGAAATGTGAACACGGTCGCAATCAGAATTCCCGAGAAGAAAAACGGAATGCTGAGTATGAGACAATAGAAGAACAGATATATCAACTGGAGCCGTTCCCATGAAAATCGGGCAGGATCAAACGGCATGTGGTTAGAAGCAGTATAGCAGAGGAGAATTGAGATACCCGTTATCAGGGAGTAAAGCGGTATGTTTGATGCAGAGCAGAAAAGGCCCGATCTGTTTTTTACATGCTGGTCCAGTCCTGATTTCTGCTTGTCAGGGTCGTGGATATGACCCGCACGTATAGCCAGGACCGTTCCTGCCGAACCGATCCCGAGCATTGCGATGCTGATGACCATGAAGGCAAAGTGATACCAGAGCGTAATGGAAAAGATTCTCGTAAGGGAAATCTCGAAAACAAGGACAGAACAGGAAACGAGGAAGACGCTGAGATAGAGGCGTTTCATGGAGATAATTATATCATTCCCAAATGCGCAGTTAATAATTAATTGTTAATCGGTAAACACCAATCAATGATCAAATTGTATAACGCATTAGAATTTACGAATAACTATGAACGAATTTCTTATTGATGGACAGCATTCAAAGTGATTATATATAATTTATGCTAACCTGTTACGTGAAAAAGAAGCACCTATACTGCGAATCCATAAAAAGCAAAATAGGAGGGGAGGCATGAAAAGGGAACAATGGAAAAGTCAGTTTGGATTTCTCCTTGCAGCGGTCGGATCAGCAATCGGACTCGGCAATATATGGCGTTTCAGTTATATGGCCTACAGCAATGGAGGGGGTGCATTTCTTGTCCCCTATGTTATAGCGCTCCTTACCGCCGGAATCGCCCTTTTAATTCTCGAATTCGGTATCGGTCATGAACGCATCGGCTCTGCCCCCCTTGCGTTTGCAAAAATCAGAAAAAACTGGGAGTGGCTCGGCTGGTGGGCCGTAACCTTTGTTATGTTCGGCATCGAACTCTACTACGTTGTCATAATTGCGTGGTGCGCAAACTTTTTTGTTCTCTCTTTTGATCTGGGCTGGGGGAGTGATCCGAATAATTTTTTCTTTAAGGAATTTTTAAAACTCAATACAAATCCGGCAGAGATCGGTGAAATCAGGACCCCGATACTCGTATCACTCATTGTAGTGTGGCTTTTGAACTGGGCAATTGTGTACCGGGGGGTACAAAAGGGAATCGAAATTGCAAATAAAATATTCATGCCCCTGCTTTTTTTGTTAACCGCTGTTCTGGTCTTCTGGTCTCTCTCTCTTGACGGCGCTATCGAAGGCATAAAGGCATATCTGACGCCTGATTTCTCGAAACTGTCTGAGCCCAAGGTTTGGATAGATGCATACAGCCAGATTTTTTTCACCCTCAGTCTCGGGTTTGGGATCATGATCGCATACGCCAGCTACCTTCCCGCAAAGGCAAATATTACCAAAAATGCATTTCTGACCGCATTCATCAACAGCGGGTTTTCACTGTTTGCGGGATTTGCCGTGTTTGCTGTTCTCGGCTTTATGGCAGCCTCACAGGGCAAGCCGATCGAGGAAGTTGTCACAAAGAGCATCGGTCTTGCCTTTGTTGCCTATCCCCAGGCGGTAAGTCTGATGCCGGGTGGAAATTTCTTTGGCGCAATATTTTTTCTGAGCCTTGTCATTGCCGGTCTGTCATCATCCATATCCATTATAGAGGCGTTTACCTCTGCGGTTGTCGATAAGTTCGGAATAAACCGGAAGACAATCGTGACCATTGTGTGTACGCTCGGATTCCTGGGTTCCATAATTTTCACAACCCAGGCCGGGCTTATATGGCTCGACATAGCAGATCATTTTCTCACCCACTATGGTCTTGTTGTTGTCGGTATCGCAGAGTGTATTCTGGTTGGATGGTTTTTCAAGCTGGATGTTTTAAGGAACCACATTAACAGGATATCGTCGATAAAGCTCGGAGGCTGGTGGGATTTTCTCGTTAAACTCTTTGTTCCACTTGTACTGTCCATAATCCTGATAGGCGATCTCTATGATGAAATCAAACAGCCCTATGAAGGGTATTCATGGACCGCGCTTATACTGATTGGAAGGGACTGGGTGCTCCTGACGTTTATCGTTGCCCTCGTCATTGCGATGAGGCCGTGGAAGACCGAACATAATACAGGAACTGGAAGGACAGAGGAGTAAAGATCGAAATGAAAATATTGCTATTGCTGATGATAGTGCTTGCCGGTGCGCCGGGAGGACCTGGATCGGAATTTCACGCCGAAGCATCATCCGGCAGCGTTGTCCAATATGAAAATCAGCTTGCGTTCGCGCAGCGTCCTGCTAAAGATGCGGTGCCGGAAAAGATGCTTGTCAAGAGTGATCCTGAAAGCATTGAACGGGGCAGGAACCTGTTTGATGCAAAGTGTAAATTCTGTCATCATGCCAACAGCACCGAGACGATTGTTGGCCCAGGATTAAAGGGAATATTGAAAAACAGAAAACTGCCGGTCAGTAAGCTGCCTGCAACACCGGAGAGCGTGATCAGGCAGTTGAAACAGCCGTTTGGTCAAATGCCGTCATTTGAATATCTGACTGATGAAGAGATGGCGGATATCATGTCTTTCTTAAATACGCTGTAAGGTGGTGGAATGCTATGCCTCATTTCGGATTGATGGATGAAGCCTCCCTTGGACCGGTTGACGCCCTGCTGATGCGTGCGAAACTCCATGTTCGCTGCGGCAGGAGAAGGCTGCGTGAGGGAAAAGTATCGCTGGGGATTGTAACACTCGAAGATGCAGTCAGCTGCGGGATGCAATGGTATCTTGCAAAGCAGAAAACAGAGAATGCGCTTGATATTAGAGAGGGTGAAAATACAAATGATGACCGGACCCTGTTTTCTCTCTTGACCCGTTCCGGTGTTCTCGACGGAAGTTTTGACTACGATGGGTTTAATGGCCTGGTTGAAAAAGCATTGGCCGATGAATTGAATTCATTTGATTACAGGGAAATGCTTCAGGGGATTGAAACATTGCTTCATCAGCTTGGTGTATTGCCGTTTGATGAGAGTGAACTCCCGCCTGAAGACCCGTCGACGCCCTGATTACTGGTGGAATAAAAAAGGAGGATGCATGAATGACAGATTATCAGGGAAAGCAATAACAGGATTCATTATAGTGTTCACTGCTCTGGCAGTGCTGTCTCTATCATGCAGCGGACAGCAGACACACATTGTCCCAGCACACAGGTTCGATGACATTGCGGTGTGGGTGAAGGTCTTTGAAGACCCTGAGAGAGACACGTGGCAGCAGCCGGAAGAAGTGGTCAGAAAAATGAATCTTGTGAATGGTGATGTGGTTGCCGACATTGGAGCCGGTACCGGATACTTTACGCGGCTTTTTGCAGCAGCTGTCGGTCCTGAGGGCATGGCGATCGGACTGGACATTGAACAGTCAATGGTTGAATACATGCATGAAGATGCGAAGAAACTGAATCTGAAAAATTACACGGCCCGTGCAGTCAAAGCCGACGATCCGGAACTTGCACCCGGTTCTGTTAGCGTGGTTTTTTTGTGCAACACGTATCATCATATTGACAGCAGAGAGAGTTATTTTAAAAAGGTTGCCGGGAGTCTCAAACCCGGTGGGAGACTCGTGATCGTTGATTTTTACAAAAAGGAATTGCCCTACGGCCCGCCTCCTGAACACAAGCTTTCAAAGGACGTCGTTATCAAGGAGCTGCAGCTGGCGGGGTATTCGTTAAAACAGGAGCTGCACTTTCTGCCGTATCAGTATTACCTTGAATTTGTGCTTTGATAATGAATGACGATCATGCGAAAAGTCAAAGGGCAGGGTAGGCGGTGGGTTAAATCTGTCAAGGCCCTACAGCAGCGATCCCTGGGAAAACTCTGTTCCCTCACCCCTGGTTTTTGTTCTGCGGCTGCCTGAACCCGCACCCTCGATATAGAGGGACACCGTCTGTGTCAGGGTTTTTTCTAATGGAAACAGCTTCGGTTCCGTAAGCCAGCTTATGCATGCAGTCAGAAAGTTGATCTCGAGCTGCCGTGCCAGCAGTTCAACAGATATGTCCTTTCTGATGTCACCTGCCTGTTGACCGAGCTTGATAATCATACTGAAGATATCTTCAAAGCCGCTCCGGAGCCGATCATGCAGGGCAGGGTTGTTCAGATTACTCAGCCAGTAGCTTAAATAAATTTTATAAATGTCCTGTTTTGAATTGAAAAGTTCAGTCGCAGCTTTCGTGAATGTTTTCTGTATTCGTGATTTCGTGTCCGGCAGCAGCTGGATCATTTCAAGGATATGAAACTTCAGGTCCTTTACATTTGCCTGCCACGCAGAACTGATGATTGATTCCTTGACAGGGAAGTAGTTATAAAGCGTGGCCTTTGAGATATCAACTTCCTCTGAAATCTGTTCCATGGTTGTGGAGTCATAACCCTGCTTGCGGAACAGATACATCGCAATCTTGGTGATCTTCTGCTTGGTTTCCTGCTTTTTTCTCTCGCGTCTGTTTAATGTTGAGGCAGCTTCCATAAGTAATTAGTGGACCATGTCTAAATTTAAAGTAAGTCTAAATATAGTGTTAGTATAATATTAAACTTAATCTATAAATATGTCAAGTCAAAATATATAACTATAACGAATTATTGCTTTTTTGAATATGATGAACTTGATAGATTACGACCATTCCGTGCACGGATTTATTGCAGTATGGGAAAGAGGCTTCCGTACAGACTGAAGGATATGAAATCGTTGTTAAGGTCATTGATGGTTAAAAATATAAAATCATCATAATTACATTTCGAGCGTTTGATACAATAGAGAATCAGGAATGATGGACAATAAAGAAACCGATGATGTATTGGGAATCATACGATGTGCCCGCTGCGGACACCGTCTCGAGGGGGAGATGGAGTGCCCCTTCTGCAGTGCATTTCCGGACCTCCCCCAGACGGAGTCCGTACCGAAATGGATCTATCTCACCGCATGCTTCCTGACGTCACCGCTCAGCCTCTATTTTATTCTCAAAACCCAGAAGCTCAATGCAATTGAAAAGCTGCTCTCTTTTTCAGGTTGTCTTTTCTGGCTGATGCTGTACAGGTTCTGGTTTTAGCCTCCTGACCACTCCCGGTGTGGACACATGAGAGTTGTCCACACCGGGAGTGGTCAGCTACTTTCCCTGAAAACCGGGACAGGCCTCAAAGCCTTTACAGCTTTTCTGCTTTCTCAATTTACAGTCTCTGTTGAAACAGATAAAGGTGTTTTGTTTCGTTGCGGATTTCTTTTGCGATGATGTTCGTTTTGTTCTGATACGTTTTGCCATCTCAATAGTATAACAGCTTGGATGATTACAGGACTCAAGGGCTTGAGAATTTAGATCTGCGGTTTTGAATGGTAAAGAATATCGACAACATTTCTTATATACTGCTCGTCAGTAATGCCATGCGTTGCCTCTTCCGGAAACGATACCTTCGTATGGAAATGGGATGAGACTTCCCTGAACAGTTCCACTCTGGATTCAGGATCAAACTCATTCCGTCTGACGAGGGCCTGGAGTGCGATCTTCGCTTCCGCCGGTGATACATGCTGCCGGAGGCGTGCAGCCAGCAGGGGATATTCACGAAGTGAGTTATACTTTCCGGATAAAAGCTGATCCAGGTCAGGTTCATTGATTTTCGGGTTTCTTATGACAACGGTGTTCGCAACAAAATCACCGAGACGCTGGGAATGACGGTTTATAATGCATGATAACCCTCCAACAAGGTACAATGCGGGCATGCTGTCGATAATACGCATCAGGTTCCGTATCAGCACCTGGCTGAACTGGAGTTTCAGGCCATGAATATCAACGACTCTCAGGCGGAAGAGTTTCTTCCCAACGGTCTGGCCGCGCCAGAACCATTCAGTCGTGATTCCATATCCTGCTGAAAAAAGAAAGAATGAAATCACATAGAGTGCCTGGTAAAAATCTCGGCTGACGATGCCGGTGAGCATCAGGACGTTATTTAATACTATGGAGGCCGCGCCGATACATAAAAAATCGGTGCCCCAGGCAAGTGCACGCGTTACCGGTCCGGCAATCAGCATTCTGAACTCTATTCCCTCGGGTGTTGTTATTGCGAGGGTGTTTTCTCTGCCAGTGGCAGCCGCGTTATTCCGGCCCATGATCTGCTCCGGATTTCAGTAAAAAAAGTGTCAGCAACAGCAGCTCAATAGCGGCAAAACTGATTTTAAACGCATAGGGAATGACGGGTTCGTGGTACTGTGAAACGAATGCTTCTATGATCCCGGCCCAGACAAGCATCAATGCAACTCCGAAGATAAGCGTCAAAAGGTCATTGGATACCCGCTTCATTCTCTGTCTGAGAGATATTCGTTTACCCCAGCCTATTAATGCACCTGCCAGAATCAGGCCTGCCTGGCCGGCCAGCAGTATCGCGGGTATTTCAACGACCCCGTGCGGCGAGAGCCAGGCCATGAGAAACTCGGACTCACCGGCAATGACATAGTCGAGCGCCACCGCCCCGAGCATCGCCCCATTATAAAAGAGCATGATTACCGTGCCCACTCCCCAGGTTATTCCCATGGCCATTGTAGCAACGGCGACTTTCGTATTGTGGGTCATGTAAAACGATGCCCCTCTCATTTTAATTCCCTTCAGGTGGTCGTCTTTGACGCTCTCTTCCTCTCTGACACGCTCTGCGGGGTCCCCCAGCAGGTTTGCATGCGGAATAATCGCATCCCGTGCATCAGAGTCAAAACTGACGGCAAAACCGCCGAATGCAAAGCCGGCAAGCATTATAACCATCGACAGAGTAAATGTCCTGCTATGACGACGTACAGTCTGGGGGAATGTAACAAAAAACCAGTGCACAGGAGCAATCCTGTGGGGTCTCTTCCTGGTTTCATGAATCTCACAGTATGCACGTGCCGTCAGAGATTCGAGATAGTGCAGAATGTCCGGTTCGGATGCAAAGGTCCTGACCTTTTCAAGATCAGAGGATATTCGTTGATACAGATAGTGAAACTGCTTTGTCTGCTCAATCGTCATCTTTTTTTCAGGATATTTTTCTAATGCGTTGATTTTTGCTTCGAGTTCAGACCAGTATTTTTTCCCCTCTGACAAAAATTTTGGAAGGTCGATTATCATAGCAGCTGCCTTTTCTTGATAGTAATATATTGAGAAACGAGCTGACTGCACATCTTTTCACTCTTCAAAAGAGAGAAACCGATGCCGCGCTGTTTGAATCCCTGCGAGAGTTCCTGGAGGTTTTGCCAGACAATATGACCTCCCAGGTGAACATAGATGTCGTCGACGGAGTGCGGGTCAGGCCCCGAGAAAACAGGGCGTACTCCAGCCGGTTTCAGCATACTGACAAGCACAAGGTGTTTTCTGCTGACCATTTCCATATTCCGGGCAAAACTGTCTGCAATTACGGGATCGTCAAGGTTTGTCAGAAATACAAGGAGTGAACGTCGTCTCAGCCTGCTGCAGATAAAGCTGCATAGTTCGTCAAAGTCCGGATTCACGCGGTCCGGCGTCATATTGTAGAGAATGTCACGGCAGGCGTTATAATGCGACCTGCCGCTCTTTGCTCTCATAAAGGCATTGACCCGATCACTGAATCCAAGGAATCCGAACCGGTCACCCTGCCGCTCTGCTGCTATGCCCATGACGAGGGCACCGCTCACAAAGCGGTCAATGATCTCCTCGGCCTGCTGCGCATTGCTGTTATTCATAGCTGATTCCGTCTTTATCGATCTGGCACTCAGACGTGATGAATCGATGATAATGTAAATATCCTGTGTGCGTTCGACCTGAAATACTTTTGTTATTGGTTTCCCGCGTCTTGCGGTGGCTTTCCAGTGAATGCTGTCATAACTGTCACCGCGCATATATTCCCGGAGTTTTTCGAATTCCCGTCCCTGCCCAACCTGTCTCTGGGAATGGAACCCGGAAACCCCGCGGTTCAGAAAAAGGGCCGCAAGGTTTTTCTGTTCCGACAGGAGACCTGGGTACACACGGATTTCAGAATTGACGGCAGCGGCTGAACGCATCGCCCACATGCCAAGGGACGAACTTCCTTCAAGATAGCATGTATTGATGCTGTAACGGCCTCTCTTCTGTGGTGTGCATATAAACGTGAAGAGCGAATTTTGCGCACCCCGCGGCAGTGATGCAGTGAAATATTCTGATGGAGAGGAGATTTCGGCCGGAAGCGGGAGACCGACCCGCAAGCGTTTTGTTCCGGAATTTATATTCGTGAAGCTGAGTTCAATGGCGCCTTCACGATCTTTACAGAGGCGAACCAGTTCCGGCATTTTTACCTCAATCCCTCTGAGACAGTTTGATGCGGATATTCCGTCAATGATTACAAGGAGAAAATAGAGCGCAATGACAGTGGCCGCGGACGCAGCTGCAGTCTGAAACACTGCACCGATAAGAGAGCAGGGGAGAATGACGATTCCGCTCCACAAGATCAGTCTGTTCCGGGGTACTATCATCGGGGGACGCCCACCCGCGCTAATATATTCTGTATGCTTTCCTGAATTGTCAGGCCTTCTATCTCATAATCAGGCCTGAGAATCAGACGGTGCTCAAGGACCGGGCCGGCAAGGAACTTAATATCGTCCGGCGTTACAAAATCACGTCCTTCCATGGCTGCAAGCGCCCTGCCTGCAGCTACCATTGACTGGGTTGCTCGGGGGCTTGCTCCGACAAGGATGCTTTCGTGCCGGCGGGTTTCCTGTATGATAGCTACAATATAATCCAGCAGCTCATCGCGGATGAGAATTTCCTGAAGGCAAGTTCGGAGCCCGCTTAATTCATCAATGTCGATCACCTTTTTTACCTCCCCGGCTGATAACACCGTTTCCGGTGAGCCATTGCCGAGCATGCGGCGCGCAAGGGCTGTTTCTTCGTCCTTTGACGGATAGTCCATGGTGATCTTGAACATAAAACGATCTTTCTGCGCTTCGGGCAGGGGATACGTACCTTCATATTCAACCGGGTTCTGTGTGGCAAAAACCGTAAAGTTGGGAGAGAGATTATGCGTATCCCTGTCTATGGTGACTGTTCTTTCCTGCATTGCCTGCAGCAGCGCTGACTGTGTTTTTGCAGGCGCCCTGTTGATTTCGTCTCCGAGCAGGAACGTTGTAAACACCGGGCCTTTGAGGAGAGTGAATTCATTTTTCTGGATATTGAAAACATTTGTACCGGTAATGTCCGCAGGCATCAGGTCCGGCGTAAACTGAATCCTCGAAAAATCACAGCCAAGTACATACGCGAATGTCTTTACTAAAAGTGTCTTGGCTATCCCGGGGACGCCTTCAATCAGTGCATGATTACCGGTGAATATCACGATAAGCGCCTTGTCGACCGCGTCTTTCTGTCCGATGATGACTTTTGAGACTTCTTCACGGGCTTTATTCAGAACTTCCTTCAATCGCTCCTTTGAGGTGTTCATAGGGATCTCCTTTTATCAAAAATTTGGCGTATGGAATTATAAGATTTCAAAGAGTTTCTCTTGCCGACAGGGGTTTTCCTGTCCTGCTCAATAATTATCTTTATCTGATTCAGGTCGTTCACGGCCCCGTACCGCTGACCGGCAGATTTTGCCCATTCATGAAAACAGGCATTCACGATGTCACCGCTCCTTATATTTCGTCGGAGAAGGTTCACAAGCCCGGAGAGATGATCCTTTGAATTTTTTTGAACATCTTCTTCAGCATGGTCTTTATCCGGAGGGATGAAACTGGTTGAATTTTTCCAGATTAAAAGAGCGGCAAGAAACAGAACCCCGGCGAACAGACCGTGAAGGCGATATTTTCTGGCAAGGGACGCGAGGTTCGGCTGTTCAACGATACCGAGGTGTGTCTCATCAAAGAGCACTCTCCGGTTCTTCCCGATTATCCATGAGAGCAAATCAGGATGGCGCTCTTTCAGCATCGCTTCATTACTGGCAAAATAGGTATCGGTAGAAAGGATAATCTTGCCATACATGAAATCACGCTCAATCAGGACCGGACGGCCCTTTACCGCATAAACAGCATTCCAGCCGTTATCTATGATCCTGAAGTAATACTGAGAGTGCCATGTTATGGTATCGGGAAGATTATGGCTGTATGCTGTCAGGACGCTTGCGATGGAGGCGCCTCCATCTGATGCGGCGGAAGCATCATGAAATTCAAGCGCAACTCCCCATTGCTGCGCGAGGTCGATATAAGCAGCAGGCCCACCAGTGTCAGGATCGGAATCAGCCTTTTCATGGATCTTTTCATTTTTATCGGCGTGATCCTGTTCATTTTCCGGAATGGGATCACAGGACTCTTTTTTCCTGGTGATGCATTTTGTGCCCGGTTTGCTGCCGGGCACGAACGTCATTACAATCCGCCCTCCGTCAGCGAGCAGGGACTCAAGCCTTTCAGCATCTTTTTGGGTGAATGTATTGAAATTCTTTGTGTGCATCCCGAAGAAGAAGTGCGTTGTTTCAGAGATATGTTCTATTTTATGCAAAGGACGATAATTACGGACTGCGGATACGCCATGAATCTGGTTCAGTCCTTCGAACATGACTTTTGTCCCGAGAGGGTCAGCACGCAGGGAAGAATATACTGGATAGATGTCGCCGCTCTGAAACCTTATATGAAAAAGGTCGGCAATGCCGAGAGTAAATGCTGCTGCTACAAACATAAGAATTATCACGAACAATTTGTTATTTCTCATATCGAATCATGATCTGTTCCTGATTTTTTTGAAACACGCTGAGGACGTCGCCTGTGACCTCATACATTCCGTACCAGCTCTGATCAAACAGCTTTATGTTATGTGAAAACGAAGAGAGGAGTTCCGGCATGGCATGCGCATTTCTGAAGAGTTCGCGCCTGTAATCAAGGTTGGATTTGGATTTTGAAATGGTTATCATGTGAAGGCCGGCCAGATGGGACAGGCTTGCCAGATACAGGGCACGAAGGGCAAGACGCAGATTATCCTGCGCGATCAGATCACGGGCCAGGTCGAGCCAGCTTTCAGCCGGGAGATCGTCAGCACTGATTTCTTCATCCTCAATATCAGGTTTTTGTGGTACTGCTTCTCCGATTCTGTCAGGAATCAGCTGTTTGCGGCGTTTCCAAATCTTCCATAGCTGAACTATCAACAGGCACGACACAATCGCAATGAGCGAATACAACAGTACCCGTGCGGGATTCATCAGTGAGCTGTCAATCGGGTCATAGTTCCTGTTGCCGGGAGTCAGCGTGTCGACAATCCACTCCAGGGCTTTTTTTATCCACTCCTTTACCGGTTTCAGCCACGATTGTAACGTATCTGTAATTGCCCTGATAAAAGCAGTTATCACTCCACGTTCCTCTTCTTTGGCAATAGTATCCCGGGGCATTCTCCAGGTGAATTCATGCTTTGTAATAACATCACGCAGTGACCGTTCAATTCTCTCAGGAGGTATTCTTTCATAGTGATAATTGGCATCGTTCAAAGGAACCGCCGCATCCGGCGAGTCAGTCGGATATGAATGAAAAGCGGATCCCAAGACACAGAGAAAGACGGCCAGGGCTGAAACTGCCTTGAATGATTTACTGAATTGGGAGAGCTGTACTTTCAGATCTTCCCCTGTCCGGACCGACTCCCCGTAGTAACAGCGCAACGTATAGACAGTCTTTATCAGCGGATCGACCAGGAGATATGTAACACCGCAGGATACAGCCAGATATGTTGTGTTAAAGAGCGTTGTCCAGCCTGCCCTGGTAAACATGGTTTCGGTGCCTGAGATCATTTTGATTAGATACGGGACCTGATACATGAAAAGCCAGATATTCAGAAACACGAAAAAACCGAACACGCATAGAATGAGCAGGATGAAGTGGTTCTGACGCGGTGCAACCAATGCCTGCTGGAGAGACCGCTTATATGCCTCCCGGAGAGTGCCTGATTTATCATCTCCATATAAAGAGACGTTCTGGTAGAATGCATAAACCCATGCAAATGGAAGCGCGGTGAGAAAGGCGAGGGGGAGCAGGATAAATCCTGAGGCCTGGAGCGCGGTTTGAGAAACTGCCAGGTGAACAATGTCTTTAACGGAGGGCAGCTGAACTTCACTCCGGTGCATGAATGCTGAGAGTCGGCGGCAGAAGAGTGACTGCCAGCACTTCATCCAGATAAAAAGCAGTGAAAGGGAAAGCGCTGCTTCCGCTGCATGTTGAAATGCAAATGCGCTTCTGCTCATGTCTGACCAGAAATAGAGAAAACCCAGAACAAAGGGGACACTTCCAATATAGTAGTATGAAAGGACGCTGACCGGTGTACGCCGCAACAGGTGGGTGGCCTCATCAATGATCTCAAGATATCCTTGTTCCTGTACATGCTGCTTCGACCTGTTCTTTCCGGTTACCATAGTCCCCAGAGTGTGCCTTCATGAAAAGATGACGGGATTGAGAGAAGAATCTTCCCAAGGGAATAAAAACAGAGCCAGATCGTGAAAAATCCCAGCATGAACTGGGCAAACTTTAACGGCGCTGTGAAGCGGAACCGTTTTGACGATGAGGGTTTCAGGAGACTGTTCAGACAGACTGCGCACAGAACCCTGTCTTCATGCTCTGTAATGCACTCTCTGCAAAAGGAACGCCTGCACCCCGGGCATACTGCTACAGCTTCCCGGTTTGCGTGATTAAAGCATCGCTGATCAGAAATATTCTTCATTGCACTATCATAGAAAACTGCAGTAATTATTCAGACGAAGCGCCTCTTATTTACTGTTATCGCTGCTCATGAACGCAAGGCCGGCTATACCCGCCATCAAGCAGTAACTGATCGAAACAACATAGATAACCATGAGAAAAGAATTGTCGTATGGAGAAACGGAAGAGAGCATTCTCATATAGTCCCAGGTTGTATAAATTGTCGTTTTTGAATGAAATGTTAAGTATATGACGATAATGTACATAATAAAACTGACCGCACACAGAAATCCCAGCGTTGTCCATGTCAGACACCGTGTCCACTGAGTTAAGCCGCTCCCCTGCTGTTTCACAAGAGCGATGATCAGCAGAATGCTGAGACCCGATGACCAGATCATTTGAAATGCCGTGATCGGGACACTTTTGTGGGCGAAATCGATTGACGTCAGTATTCCGCTTATGATCAAAGCGCAGAACATGGCTGCATGAATCCCGCCTTTATATAAATTTGGGGACTTACTCTTTCCGGTCTCTCCTTCAGATTTCCTTTTTTGTATGCCTCCTGCAGTTTTCTGAAAATCTCCAGCGGCACTTTTTAGTGCATTCTGTCCCAGGTGATGAAGTGTTTCCTCCGGCGACAGATGTCCCTGTACCTGTTCAATCACACGTGTTAACCGGGTGATGGCATGATTTACATGTTTTAAGCGGTTTAAGGAAGGAAGAATTTCCCTGCTGACGGCTGTCTGTACATAGCAGGAACATGTGGGCCCGCGGAGCCAGTTTATCAGAATAAATCCAAGAAAGATGGCTGATACCATCAGGAGCGGCAGGCCCCAGAAAGCGAACGAAAGTGCAAAGACACCAAAGATAATGTTCCACACCAGCCGGCGGTTATTCTGGTGAGTAATAATGGCCTGGATATCCCTGAAATAAAAACGCCTGTATTCTTCTTCATAGCCCTTATTGTAAATGCAGAGCAGATGGTCCTGCCCCAGCCAGAGAGCTGCGCGAATGCCGGACAGGGAAAGAAAACTTCCCCTCCTGAATCCCCTGCCCGGAAGTTTTTTATATTCCTTATTTATCGTGTGCATAATTATCAATAACGTTATAACAGAAAATGTGTCAGGAACAGTGACCAGCCCCCAACCTGGAGCCCTGCAACAAACAGGGCGAGTATAAACCGGAACTTTGACCGCGGGATTATGCCTGTCGGTGATTTCCAGTGACGGACAGAATAAAAGATGCTGGCAGGCGCAGTCAGGATCGTGGGCCAGATCAAGATCATGGGAATTACGGCAAGATAAAGGGCTATGCTGTCATAGAGGACCCTGTTGTTTTCGAGATTCCGGATTTTTCGTTTTTTCTTTCCTGCCTCGATACAGGATGAGCATATGTGCTGATCATTGAATTCAATATCGCACAGGGTGCATAAGAATCTTCCGCACATGCCGCATGGAACCACCGCTTTCTTCGTTGGGTGAAAGAAGCAGCTCGTCTCGGTGTCAATGAACAACTTTTCACCCTGGGATGCCGGCTCCGGCTGCCTGAATAATGACGGATAGACGTCCGCCCGGACCGGCACCCTGCACTTTGGACAGTTTCTGAAGTCGGATGTGTTTACAGAATTAGCGGGCAGTGTCGTGTTGCAGTTTGAGCATCGTATCAGAGCGGAGGACATGGTTGATTCATCAATTTTTTATTACCCTGGTGGTGCATATGCGATCATGCAATGTCCGCTTTTCATAATCGAATGCAGCCATGATATATCCAATGCAAAGGATCAGAGCGCTGATAATTTCCGCAAAGTAACGGCCAAAAGCCCTGAGGTAGCTGATGGAGTGACCGTCAGCGGTCACAACTTTCAGGCCACACGCCATTTTACCGGGAGTTGCAGAGAATTTACCCAGAAAGAATGTGGTGTATGCGATGGGAAATAAATACTGAAAGGCGATGACAGCGATCATTGCCGGCGGAAAAGATGTGGAATTCGGGTTTGTCAGTCCTATGGACACCCCGCCCATTATGGCGACTCCTGCACCGACAGCTCCTGTTATGACGTTGTCAATAATTTTTGCTCCCAGACGTATCCAGAATCCGCCATAATTCATGTCACCTATTGAGACGCCTTCTTTGACTTTCTGAAAAAAGACGTCTTTACAGGAAGCGCAAATATTAAATTCACCGTGCTGCACCATGTCGTCGAGAGGAAACGTTCTTCCACACTCTAAACAGGTGGAATCCTGTCCGACAATCTCCTGATTATCAAATGCAGGCTTTGTTACGGTATGTTCGGCCTGGGTCATCCCGTCACCCGGCATTTCAGCGACCACTTCTCCCATGCATTCAGCGTAGGTGGTCCATTTTGATATCTTCTCGTTCCATACTTTTGTCGCGCCTGTAATCGTTCCGTTTTTGACGAGCGCAGTTATATCGCTTTCCGTTACAGGACCAACTTTGCGGCTGTCATCTTCATAAAACCAATCCATAGTAAACCCCCATCTAGAAATGCTTTATTATCGGATATATTGAATTATATCTTTAATGAGGTTCTTCCGGTGATACACTCGTGGAACGTCGCGTGCCGAATGTTGCCCGCTGCTCGACGTTTTATGTCTTTTGCTGAGAGGGGGTACGGTCCATCTGCAGGGGAAAATAAAGACTGAAGGTTGAACCTTTGTTCAGTTCCGTATTAACGGTGATGAACCCGCCATGGTCTTCCATAATTTTTTTGGAGATAGGCAGGCCAAGTCCGGTTCCATGGCCTATAATTTTGGTTGAATAGAATGGTTCAAAAATCATCTGTATCTGCTCTTCACCCATGCCCAGGCCTGTATCGGTGAAATGGACAACCACGTATTCTCTGCCATGAACGGTTCTGATCTCATTGGTAACCGTGAATGACCCTCCGTCAGGCATGGCATCAAACGCATTTGACAGGATGTTGTTGAGGACTTCAATGATCTGGTCCCTGTCAAGGATTAAATCGGGGAATTCACTACATTTCAGAACCGTCCTGATTGATTGGGTGCGGAACTTTTCCTGATACGGCTTCAGGGATAAGGTGATGATTTCGCCTAAATTATGCTTCTCCATATTGAGGGATGATTCTCTCGAATAGGTCAGAACATTTTTGAGAATATTTTCGAGCCTTCCCACCTCGTTAATGATAATGTCTGAATATTCCTTGTCCTTTGTTCCATCAGGGATGTGTCTGTCCAGTCTTCGTGCAAAACCGCCGATGAGCGTGAGGGGGGTCCTGATTTCGTGTGCCACATTCGCGGTAAAACGTCCCAATGCAGAGAGCTTTTCAACCTGTGCGAGCTGCGTCTGAAGACGCTGCCTCTCGATATCGGTCCTGTTGTGTTCAATGATTCCGGCAAGGGTATTTGCAACGGAGGTCAGTAACTCTTCTTCATCCTTGCTCTGTTTATGATCCTTTTTGACAACAAGGTTAATGACACCAAGGGTTTTATCGCCGGAGACGATTGGAACACAGTAATGACTGTGGGGAAAGTCTTTCCCATAGTCAGCATGCTCTATATGTCGGGTATCATCGCAGGCGGCAAATATGATCCTGCGGGACTCCGCGGCCTGACCGCACAGGCAGTGTGAAAATGGTATGTTCCTGCATTCGGATTTAATCGTGTCAGGCAGCCCCCTCTGTGCCTTCATTGTCAGTGAACCGGCATGATTTTCCGCCAGATAAATGCAGCCCATCGATTCAATGGAAAGGCCGGGAATCGAAAGGATAGTATCGAGAATGCTCTTGAGCTGGTTGTCAAGATCGGCTGGCGTTAAAGATTTGCTCAGTATTGAACTGATGGCCGCCTGAAAATGGTAATTCCTCTTTATTTTTTCTTCAGCGAGTTTGCGATTGCTTATGTCCCTGACCGCGCTGAGTATATAGAGTCCTTCCTCTGTTTCAATTGGGCTGAGACTGATATCAGAAGGAAACTCTCTTCCTTTTTTTGTCACGCCGAAAAGCTCATGATGAAGACCCATAGGACGCGCTGCAGGCCCTAAAATAAACTTCTCCCTGAACTCTTTGTGCTTGTCGCGAAAGCGTAAAGGCATCAAGGTCTCTATGTCCTTCCCCACAAGTTCATTTCTGTTATACCCGAACAGCAGTTCAGTCTGTGCATTTACCATCATGATCTTTCCATCTTTGTCCGCGTATATCAGAGCGTCCGGGGCTGATTCCAGCAGCAGGCGGAATTTCCGCTCTGCCTGCTCCCGTATGGAGATTTCTCTTTCCATGGGGATGAGTGCCAGTTTTCTCATTGCATTCCAGAGAAGGATGCCGATAATGACTGTCAGGAAAACGGAACTGACAATTAACGGAATGCTGAGCTTTATCATGCTTTTCTGCGCTGGCGAAAGGTCTTTGGTCATTTCAAGCAAGAGCAGTTCCCTTTCCGCGTAATGGATGCGATGGGTCAGATTGAGGCTTGAACTCACTTCTTTCTCGCGCTGAAACTGAACAAGAATAAAATCGTTGGGTGCGGTTGCAGTCAGTCTCAGGATTTCATCATGTTCTTGCGACCACTGGTTCAGAAAGAGTTCGACAGACGCATAATCATTCATTAAAAGGGCCTCTTTAGCGAAAGAACCGATGAGTTCGAGTTCACGCTGTGCATCACTTTCTATTTCCTTGATCATCTCATGGTGCTGTGATACGAGAATCGATATGATAAAGACAAGGAAGGACAGCAGGATTGATACAAAGGCGATAATAAAACGTTTATATTTTACGTGCAATATTTTTTTCATTAATCAGCCTGTTCCAGAGAGAGTATGATCGAGCGCAAATTATTATAATCGCTGTCGTCTGCGGGAACCAGCGCGGTCACACTGCTTTTTATTGAAGAGAGAATAGATTTATCGCTCAGGGCTAACATGGCACTTTTCAAGCTGTTGACGATCTCTGACGGCAGATTTGATCTTGTGACAAAAACGTGTTCCGATATTTTGGGCGTCCAGGCAAGATCTTTCAGGCCGCGTTCTTTAAACTCGAAAAAAACCTCTTCTTTGACCGCACCAGCATCAAAATCTCCTATGAGCACCCCGAGTGCAACATTCTGGTGACTGCTTAGGAAAACATGACTTGCCAGCGCATCTTTCCGTATCCCTGCCTCATGCAGCATTGAGAGCGGGACGAGGTAACTCATCGTCGAGTTAGGATCACCAAAAGCAAAACTTTTACCTGCAAGGTCCTTCAGTGACAGGATTGAGGAGTTTTTCCTTGTTACGATTACGCCCTGAAACAGGGGGGTTCCGTTAACCTCAAGACGCGAGAGAACGTGCTTCAGTCCGTACTTTTGGGTCATGATTATATATGACGCTGGTCCCATGAATGCGAAATCGACCTTGTCCTGTCCGACCATATCAATGTGATCGGTGTAATTCTTCGAAATATTGCAGACTATTTTCGTCTTTGTCTTTTCAGATAAATACTTTGTTAATGGAGCAAATCGATCCAACAACTCACTCGCCGGCAGATACGGATGAACCTGAAACGTAAGTGATGCTTCGTCAGATGCTGATATATTGCAGGGGAGGAAGAAGAGAAGAAGCAAAATGAGAAGAATCGGTATACTTGATCTGATCATGGTCAATCTCATGTGTCAAAATAATTGTTTCAGCCGATCCATATAATGGATTATATCAAACCTTTGACATTGTAGCACAGTTATTCTTTGTTTATAAGCGGCACTGTGGTAGAATCATAAATGCCCATACTATGGCTTGCCGCTGATGAACGCCATTATGTTATTTTTTAGCATGACGTTTATGATTCAGTAATTTTCCAGGGAGGGTAGCAGCGTGACCACAAAACTCGAAATTGAGAAACTCGCCACATTAATTCGGTACTACAGCCTCACGGCAACTTCAGCTGCCGGTTCCGGCCATCCGACATCATCTCTCTCAGCAGCTGATTTAATGTCGGGCCTGTTATTTGGCGGCACGTTCAGATTTGACACGAGGAATCCCAGCCATCCGAACAATGACCGGCTGATATTTTCAAAGGGGCACGCGTCTCCTCTCTTTTACGCGCAATGGGCTGCCGCCGGATTAATAACCGGTGAAGAACTGATGAGTCTGAGAAAATTCGGAAGCCGCCTCGAGGGCCACCCAACGAAAGCGTTGTATCTGACAGAGGCTGCAACAGGGTCTTTAGGGCAGGGGCTATCAATTGGTCTTGGAATAGCATTGAACGCACGGTACGTCGATAAGCTGCCGTACCGGACATTTGTACTCCTTGGAGACAGTGAAATGGCAGAAGGTTCCCAGTGGGAGGCAATTCAGCTTGCTGCCTATTACAGGCTTGATAACCTGGTCGGTATACTCGATGTCAATCGTCTCGGGCAGCGGGGTGAGACAATGTATGGACACAATATAAACGCCTATAATGAACGCATAGCATCGTTTGGATGGGAGACACTTGTCGTTGATGGACATGCAATAGATGAAATTCTGTCAGCCTATAAGATAGCGTGTGCTGTTAAGGAGCGGCCGGTAATGATTATTGCAAAAACGAAAAAGGGGCAGGGCGTTTCATTTATTGCCGACAGGGACGGATGGCACGGCAAGGCACTGAAAAAGGACGAGCTTGAAAGGGCGCTCAGTGAACTGGGTGACGTTGACACGTCACTCAGGGGCAGGATCGCGGTCCCCGACGATGTGAGACCTGAAAGTCTTACTGCGGCGACGCCGGAATTACCGTCATATTCAACTGAAGCATCGGTAGCTACGAGAAAGGCCTATGGCAATGCATTGAAACGCATTTTCCCTGCGTATCCGGATATGGTTGTGCTTGACGCGGAAGTCAGCAATTCGACCTATGCCGAAATATTTAAAGCTGCGTACCCTGAACGTTTTTTTGAAATGTTCATTGCCGAGCAGAATATGGTCGGGACTGCACTCGGTTTTTCAACACGATCGAAAATCCCCTTTGTATCAACATTTGCGGCTTTTTTTACTCGCGCTTATGATCAGATCAGGATGAGCCAGTATTCAGATGCGAACATTAAATTCTGCGGCTCACACGCAGGGGTATCCATAGGGGAAGACGGCGCTTCCCAGATGGGACTTGAAGACATTGCCATGTTTAGGGCAGTACACGGAAGCGTGGTTCTCTATCCGTCCGATGCGGTCTCAACGGAGAAGCTCGTAGAGGAAATGGCAAAACACAGGGGGATATCATATATGAGAACAACGAGAGCGGAAACTCCGGCTCTCTATGATAACGGCGATAAAATTTTTATCGGCGGCAGCACGGTATTGAGGAGCAGCGAAGATGATGTTATAACCGTTATCGGTGCCGGCATCACAGTGCATGAAGCGCTGAAGGCATATGAAGAATTGAAAAAGGAAGGTATTTATATTAGAGTAATTGATCTCTACAGTATTAAGCCGGTTGACAGCAACACGCTGAAGCGTGCTGCGGAAAGCACAAAGGCGCTGATAACCGTGGAAGACCACTTTCCTGAGGGAGGTATCGGCGAGGCCGTCAGAAGTGCGATCTGGGAGGAAGAAATTGTTGTTCATTCGCTGGCGGTAAGGAAAATGCCGAAGAGTGGAAAACCTGCGGAACTCCTTGAATTTGAGGAGATTTCTAAAGATTCAATAATTCATACAGTAAGGAGCTTATTATGAGACCAAAGAACCTGAAATCTAAAATATTTTTAGATGGCGGCGATCCGGGCGAAACGAAAGAAGCGCTCGCCCTGCTCGGATTTGTTGATGGACAGACCACCAATCCATCGCTGATAGCCAAGAATCCTGAGGCCAAGGAGCGGATTGACCGGGGAGACAAATTCAGCAATGAAGAGATCCTGCATTTTTACAAGGATGTTGTCAAAAATCTCTCCGCTATGATACCCGGGGGTTCCATCTCAATAGAGGTGTATGCTGATAATGCAACATCTGCTGGTGACATGTTCAATCAGGCGAAAGAGATGTTTACATGGATACCCAACGCACATATAAAGTATCCTACCAATACTGCCGGGCTGGAGGCAGCAGAACGCTCGGTAAAAGAGGGCATGAGAGTCAATATGACCCTCGTCTTTCAGCAGGAGCAGGCAGCAGCAGTATATTCCGCAACAAGAGGAGCAAAAAAAGGAGACGTGTTTCTCTCCCCCTTTGTCGGTCGTCTTGATGACAGGAGTGAGAACGGGATGGGGTTTATAGCAAATGTCATTAAGATGTATGGCAGCGGGGACGGTCATGTAGAGGTACTGACTGCGAGTGTACGAACCTATGATCATATGCTTTATGCGCTGCAGCTTGGGTCTGATATTATTACGGCGCCGTTTAAGGTGCTGAAGGAGTGGGGAGAAAAAGGGATGCCTGTTCCAGGCGATGAATACCGGTATGATGCCAATGGCCTGACAGAAGTCCCGTATCTTGAGCTTGATTTAAATAGAAACTGGCGGGAATTCAATATAGCTCATGACCTGACAGACACAGGAATCGTCAAGTTTGCCGATGACTGGAACAGCTTGATTAAATAAACTCGGTCATTGACCCCAATGACACATCTGTGATTATCAACATCATGGTCAGAAACATGATGCTTCTATGGCTAATGCATCACATGAAGTATAACGGGATGTTACGCTGAAAATAAACAGAAAGAGCCGAGCAACCTGCTCAGCAGGATGATATTCCTCAGCCGCCTCCGCCGCCAAAACCTGAAGCATGGGCGGTAGAGGAATCACTCTCAGACCCTGAAGCGCAGCTAAAAGCTGAAACCATCTTCTTCACGTTCGTAGATTCACATTTAGGACACTCCGTATCTTTCGGTTCCGGAGACAGGCTCTGGAGTAACGAGAATTTATTATTGCATTTCATGCATATATATTCGTAAATTGGCACTGTTTCCCTCCTTTTCTTAAGAATTAAGTTTTATTCTATCTCTCAATCTTGCCGTAAGTCAATATTAATAAAATTAAATACTTGAAAATCCCTAGTATATCGTTTTTGCTCGAGGTCAGAAGATATCAGAATCATTTATTTATTTAATAGATTAAATTTACTATGATTTATAAAATATTGGTATGATCTAAATCATCTTTATTGAAATGAGCAAGACCATTCACATTGTATGTCCCAATTGTAAAAGCACGAACCGTCTGCCGGAGCTGAGACTGTCCAGTAATCCCAGATGCGGCAGATGCAAGCAGAATCTCTTCAGTGCTCATACGGTGGAACTTACCCATTATGATTTTCACAGGCATATCAGCAGCAATCAAATCCCGGTTGTCGTAGATTTCTGGGCTTCGTGGTGCGGTCCCTGTAAAATAATGTCACCGATCCTTGAACAGGCAGCCGCCTATCTCGAGCCGAACGTCAGGGTTGCCAAGGTGAATACAGAAACAGAACAGGGTCTTGCCGCAAAATTTAACATACGAAGCATCCCGACAATCATCATCTTCAAGAATGGAAATGAAGCATCCCGTCAGTCTGGAGCCATGGATCTTGCGACTTTGATCCAGTGGGTCCGGACGAATGCGCTTGGGTTAGAGTAGAAGTTACCTGAAAACCCCCTTTGATTGTTTCAGGGATGGTTCAGGACTGAACGCGTTAAAAATTAAAATGAGAAGCAAAGCGGCTATTTTAATTTAGCGGACAGTCCTGAATCATCCCGCCCGGAAACAATCACGGGGTGCCCTTCTTTGGTTCGTTTCTTGGGCACGCAAGAAATGAACATCTCTAAATTGATTTATAAAAAATTGGGCTCTGCCCCAAACCCCCGGTTTATTCATTTTTCTTTTCTGTTACTTTTTGCGTGGACAAAAAGTAACCAAAAATCCACCCCAAGTAAATTTCTAATCGTCTCGCTCATTCGGCTTTCGGTAAATTTATTCAAACTCGTCACGACAAGTCGTGACTCAAACACGAATAAATTCTTAACCCTTCAGCCTTCCTCTCTCAACTGAAATTTTCAAAGGGGCCCCGATAAAAGGTCAGATGATTAGTTTGTATGATCCTTTAGAAAAGGGGGTTAGGGGGATATGAATCTCCCGCTTAGCGAGTTCAGGCTGTTCAATCGGGAAAAAGGATTAAGAAGTAATTACTGTCTGAGTCCCGATTTATCGGGATGAGTTTAATTACTTCCCTTTTTAACGATTGAACAGCCGTTAAGAACTCGGTACCGGGCGGCCTTTGCTGGTTACTTATTTGGCCGCGCAAATAAGTAACAAGGGTTGTGGGGCAGAGCCCCATTATTAATAAATGAATCTTAGTATTTATTTTACTTCAAAAATTTTCCCGTGGCCATTCATTAAAGAATCCCCCTTTAAATCCGATGAGAAATGTAAAACGTGAGCTTGATCACATTGATTCATTCAACGGAGTGTGTGTTATGAAGAAACCGGCCTTCATCATTTTTGTGATAATTACTGTCATGCTGTTGATATTTCCTGTTTCCTATGCTCTGGAAGGAACAGACGGGTATCAGGCCGGGGGGGAAAGACTCAAATACGATCCGCTGCTCTATAAAAGCGCTGGAGACGGAGAGCCTGACCTGTATGTATTAAATCATGACTGGGATAATGAAAGGAACGTTTCCAGTGAAATCGGCAGGAATACAGTTTCATCAGAGGATACTATCCTGTCATATATTTCAATCCGGAATAATCCCGCAAAAATTGTAAACAGTATTTCACGCACCTTTTCGGTTCGTGAACGCGGCTCACATCCTTCTTTCAGAATCGAGGTCCCTTCAACACCGGCCGAAATTGTTATGTTTGGTGCAGCTTTTCTG
>Ga0209536_100002115_pt1 | contig 32329 bp, 25 predicted proteins | sample DeeMarSeWOR28_12_FD_187461 | JGI IMG/M metagenome (GOLD analysis project Ga0209536, IMG submission 187461) | Marine sediment microbial communities from White Oak River estuary, North Carolina - WOR-2-8_12 (SPAdes) (version 2) | ecosystem: Environmental > Aquatic > Marine > Intertidal zone >... | reverse complement strand
AGCGACCGTCCTGCGACAGAAGCCAAACCAGGGCAAAGGGGTTGCCCTGCGCGCCGGGTTTCGCCGGGCCATGGACGATGGCTACGACGCGGTGCTTACGCTCGACGCTGACGAGCAGCACGACCCTGCCGAGATCCCTCGGTTCCTGCAAGCCTACGCCGAACAAAAGGCAGACCTGATCATCGGCGCCCGGACGTTTGCCAAGATGCCCCTTGTGCGCCGCATCTCCAATACCGTGGGGACGTGGGCCTTTTCCTGGGCCGTCGGACAGCCGATCCGCGACAACCAGAGCGGTTGGGCCTATGGCAACGCTAACTACCGCACCACCGACGGCGGCACAACTTGGACCGAACTTCCCTTCCTGGGCTCGACCTATTTCATGGAGTTCTACACCCCAGACTTCGGCTTCGCTTCGGCAGGCTCCGGCTATGTCAGCCACGACAGCGGGATATCGTGGGCACCTTCCCCGAACGGTATGTTCGCTTTCGATTTCGCTAACAACCAGAATGGACTCGGCATCGCTAACAGTGGCGTTTACAGAACAACCGATGGCGGAGCCATCTTTGCACTCGTGCATGCCGGGGACGCGAAGGAGGTGGCATTTCTCTCAACTACCGTCGCGGTGGGCATCGTCGATAGTAACTTCGTTTACTCGACTGACGGCGGCACCGCTTGGAGCACCGGTGCACCTACCGACGGTCGGAGTCATCTCGTGCCCGTATCCGCTGACGTCGTCCTAGCCTGGGGAAGAGCGGGTGCCTACCCCGATTATGACGACCGAATTTTCCGCTCCGCCGACGGTGGCCAGACATGGACGGACCTTGGGGAGATCATGGACCCTGGTCTTTTTGCTGCGGCATTCGCTTTCGCAGTGCCGGACTCGCAAACAGTGGTCGCTTCCGATGGTGTGGGCAACATGTTCCATTCCGCCGATGCCGGCCTGACGTGGGGACAGTCCTTCTCCGGTAGTTCACTCCCGAGCTATCTGGGCAATGCCGCACCCGTTTTCGCCGACGCACAAATCGGCTATTTCGGTTTCAGTGGTGGCTTTATTATCAAGACCGCCGATGGCGGTGCATCCTGGTCGCAGATCTCCAGCGGCATTGGGCAATCGTTAAACGACATAGACCGCTTCCCGAACGGCGACATGATTGCCGTTGGAGACGACGGTGTTCTCCTCACCAGCAGCGGCGGTACCTCACCCTGGATACTTCATGCAGCGTTCTCGCAATACGATATCGAGGCGGTGCACATTGTTGGCCCCAGTGAGGTCGTAGTTTTGGACGAAGTAGGTCAGGTGTACAAGAGCGCCGATGGCGGCGTCACCTGGACGGCTGCCGGCGCGACGCCTCCCAGCCTCTCTCCCGCCGAGGATATCCACTTCAACACTCTCCTCGACGGATGGGTGATCGGTCAGGGTTTCAGCCCTGGCGTTTTGTATCACACCACCAACGGCGGCAACACATGGACTCCCGTTCCGGATTTCCTTGGTGCTTATGTCGCCATGGACGCGGAAGGCGCCAATATCTGGGCAGCAAACGTCACCGGACGCTACTACCGGAGCAACGATGGCGGCGCTACATGGAGTCAAGGAGATCTACCCGGCTCTCCGCATCAGATCCAGGACATGGACTTCTTTGACGAGAACATTGGATACGCGGTGGGCTGGTGGGGTGAAGCATTCCGCAGCGATGACGGGGGTGTGACATGGCAGGTCCTGCCCACACCCAACGGAGACGATCAACTGACTGATATATACATACTCGGTCCCGACGAATTGTGGGTAAGCACCAACGACAATGTTGCCTATTACTCGGCAAATGGTGGCCTGGGTTGGGCCGTCCTCAACGTTGGTTCAGCGGGCTTTGGAAACTTCTCCGCCATCGCTGGCGACACGGCGGGGGACGCCTGGACGGTAGGTTGGCAGGGCTATATCGAGCACTTCACCGGTCCTCCACCGCCACCGCTTAACCAACCGCCATCAGCGTCCTTTGAATATGTTGCCAATGGGCTTGCCGTCGATTTCATTGACACCAGCATCGACCTCGACGGGACGATTGTTGCCTGGCACTGGGATTTCGACGACGGTAATTTTTCCACGGAGCAGAACCCGACCCACGTATACGCGGAGGCCAATACCTATTGGGTACAGCTGGTCGTCACCGACGACGATGGCGACACAGGCGGCACATTCCGCGTCATCACCGTCCAGCCCCTTCCCGGTGGAACATATGGTGATTTCACAGAAGTGACACCGCTCGATTCACTTTTCATGACGCCTCAGAACGAAGATTTCTGGGTCATTACTACTGCTCCGGCTGATTATGATAGCGACGGCGACCTGGATGTCGCAGTGCTTGGCTACTACGTCGTCTACAACCAGAGTGCTGTTGAACGACTTGTCCTGATCCGGAACGACGGCCCTGCCGGACCGGAGGAATGGGAGTTCGCTTACATCGATGTACCGCTCGGCACGCTCAGCACCGGGGCCTCTGACCTTGCCTGGGGTGACGTGGACGGCGACGGTGATCAGGATTTGGCAGTCGGAACTGACGGCGAGACAGTGATCTACCGCAACGACGCCGGCACGCTGGTGTTGAGTGACACCGACCTGCCGGGTTACTGGGAGGATAACGACCAGGCCGATTTCGATCTGCGCTCTATTACATGGGCGGATTATGACAACGACGGCGACCTCGATCTCCTTCTGCCGTCCGTCTTTAGCTATACCACTTTCTCATACAGAACGGCATTGATGCGCAATGACGGTCCCAACGGAACCGGTGGCTGGATCTTCACTGAAACTGATTCGGTTTTCGCGGCAACAACACATGCGCAGAGCGCGTGGGCCGACTACGACGGTGATCAGGATCTCGATCTGCTGCTCATCAATATTGCACCCCTGACCAACGATGGTTTCATCCGCCGTTACCGGAACGACGGTAACGGTGTCTTTTTTGGCGAGAACATCCTCGATTCCCTGACCATAGATCATGGCGAGGCGCAGTGGGGGGACTACGACGCCGATGGCGATCTTGACATCCTCGTGGTCGGTGACGTATTCGGCGTCTTCAACCAGGTCCTCCGCATTTATCGCAACGACAACGAGAGCTACGTTCCCCTTGACGTAATTCCCTGCGTTTTTTGCGAGGGCTGGTTCGACCTTACCGCCGCCACTTGGGCCGATTATGACTCCGACGGTGACATGGATATTCTTTTAGCAGGTAATTACAACTCCGGATCCTTTATTGAAGGTCGGGCACGGATCTACACCAACTCGGGCGGGATCTTCACCGCCGATACGGCCAACACGCTGCCGGCGCCGCGGGCTAGCGGGGATCGCGGAGGCACCTTCTCCTGGCTCGACATCGACGGTGAGGGTGATCTGGACTACTTTATCGCCGGGCAGTACTTCGTTCCGGGTGGGAACGGCCTTGTGGAGGCACAAATGCATGTCTACCGCAATGACACCCCGGGCCAGAATAACGCTCCATCGGGCCCGTCAGGTCTGAACGCATCGGTGCAAGCCGACAGCACCGTCATCTTGTCGTGGATCGCGGCCAACGATGATCATACGCCGGGTGCCGCGCTAACTTACGATCTCGATCTCTTCCATAACGGCACTCCGGTTACCATTCCTCGCCATCTCCCCCAACCGGGTAGCGTCAGTGCCGTTACGCAATGGTTGCTGACCGGGTTGCCAGACGGCCAGTACGAATGGACACTGCGGGCAGTGGACGCCTCTTATAGCGGCGGCCCTACTGTTGTGGGTCAGTTCACTGTCGGTCCGACGGGAATAGAGCCGGTAATTGGACTTCCCCGTACCTATGCATTTGATGAGAACTATCCGAATCCGTTCAATCCGGCGACGACATTCCGTTTCGCACTCCCAGAGCGGACGCACGTGGAATTGGACGTTTACAATCTGAGAGGGCAGCTGGTTACCCGGTTGGTGAACGATACCCGTGAAGCGGGCGTCCATGAAGTTAGGTGGGATGCAGGCCGCTTCCCCAGCGGCATTTACTTCGTTCGCCTGTCGACTGCATCGTTCACCAAAACGCAGAAAGTCACGCTGCTGAAGTAAAGACATATTCTTGAGATTGCCGAGAAGAAACCGAATGTTCAGAATATAGCCTGCGTGGAAAGATCTGCGCGGGCGGGCAGTTACTGTGCAGCAATGTTTCAAAGAATGTCTTTCGTTTTGATTTCAGTCCACGCTAATTGGTAATTGAAATGAAAGGTCAAAAATAAGTATTTGACTTTCAATCAAAGTATTTATAAACTATGCTCCGTTTGATCTTCACGCAACGGTGAACAAATCTATTTTATTCACAAACCACTATATACAAATAATCTTAAACCGAGGAGGTTTGGTATGAAAAAGCTATTAATTGTTGGTTTGGTTATCTTACTGGCATCGTCATTTTCCCTAATTGCCCAGGAAAAACCAAAAATGGAAACGGCAGTAAAAGCCGTAGATAAAGCGGAGATGAAGGGGCAAATGCCGGAAATGACGCCGCCTAAACCGTTATCTAGTGATTGGTACAATTGGATGGTTGGTGAATGGGAAGGCACGAGTGAATCCCAAATGGGAAAAACCAAAGACTGGATCAAGTTTGAATGGGGATTGGATAAACAGTTTGTGGTGATGCATTATAAAGGAGAAACGGTTGAGCCGAATAAGGAAATGATGAAGGGAATGCAAGAGCAGATGAAGATGTCTGACGAGGATATGAAAAAGATGATGGAAATGCCCTACAAGGGAATGGGAGTGGTAACCCAAGACCCCAAGACCGGAGAAAGCATGGGATATTGGTTTGATAATTGGCGCAGTGTTTCCAAAGGCAAAGGCAAAATGGAAGGCGCAAATAAAATGACGATGGTGTGGGAAGGCGCTATGGGAACTGAAACCAGGACGACTGAAAAAGTCGGTGACAACAAGATGGTGGTGACATTTAAGTCTTCCGGTCCAATGGGAGAGTTCCAAGGAAAAACGGAACTTACAAGGGCTATGAGTATGAAGCCCTCCGGCGAAAAGCCAGTTCAGGGCTCAGGATCAAAGGCCAAATAATAGTATTCATTAAATTGCTTGAAAGAATAGGACCGGTGGCGACACCGGTCTTTTTTTATTCAGGCAATCGTACTTTTAAGCTAGCAGGTAGAATGAAAAAGCCCTCCTACCATTTCCTTCCCACAGAGTTGATTATATTTCTTAACCGCTTCTTCCATCTGCAAAAATGAAACACTATTCCTTTCGCTTTCAACATTTCAATTGTTTCTGCGCAGGTTTGCAATCTTTCATCAAATCCTTTTGAAAGGATGATCACTCTAGCGCCGTTTTCGAGCAATTCCTCCACGTCCGCAGGCTGGATTCCCGGCTCATGACGAGTTCCGGTTTCATTCCAATTCCACTCGCGGTAGCCTCCGGGAAAAAGTTTGGCGTCTTTGAATGGTGATTCTTCACCTTCAACCTGAATTTGACCCCATGCTAAGTGCTAGATTCGGGGAGATTTTCTCATCATCAATATAAACGTATAGTTGCTTAAAGCTTCCTGGCGAATTGATACGTCTTGATCACCGGCGGAATAATGACCAAAATCGGTGCGAAGGAAAAAATTATAATTAACGTCTGACTGTTTCCAAAGGGAACAAATAATGTGATCACGCCGATCAGGATTAGTACCACAGACCACTTAATTAGCTGCTGTGAACCGTACTTATTTATTTTGTACCAGTTTTCATCGGATGCAAAAGATTTTTTAAAGCGTATGCCGTACCAATGATTCAATTTGATCGATCCTTTTAGCAAGGGCAGACTAATCAGGATAAAAATAATCCCGGTAACAATAAAGGATAATCCAAGAATCAGATTAATGACATTCATACTTTCTTACTCCTTTAAATGTCTTCCGGATTCAATATAGGGTTTAAATTGTTCGAAAAGAAAGTGGTGCCATACTCTGTCCACAAGCTTCGGCCCATTTTCTTCTATTTGTCAAATAAGGGAGTTCAATCAATCATGGCTTCCAGCAATCGATTTTTGAACATTGGTCAGATGATGAATATTATGATAGATGGTAAACATGACCATTTCCCGAACGGTTAAATTTCCTAAGATCGGGTGAGGTAATATGTATTTGTCCAAATCTCTTTCCTTCCAGCGGTTTAATACTTTAACAAGCTTCCGGTGAACGTCATCCCATTTTTTTAGAATCTGGTCTTTATAGGCGCTCAGATCGGAGGGTTGTTGATAATCGTCGGGGTGAAATTTTTTCGGAGTTTGGGCACCCTCAACAAGCCTGTTCAAATAGATTTCCCGGATCTGCGGGTATATTCTTGAGATGCGTTCGGATTTTCCGAATTTTAAACCGACAATCATTTTGGGTAATTTCATGCCGACGGAAACCGCTTTGACCGATTTAATCAAATGAACCAGATTTTCTGCCGCAGACCATCTGTCCGGTATTCTGCTAAAAAAATCTTCCTGTGTAAGCGAGTTAAAATAAGTTGTAATACCCAAATGGGTACTTTCTAGAGCTTTAATCAGAGCTTCTTTTTTATATGGATTCTTAACTTCGATCATGTGTTAATCTCCAATCGCTTCGGAGTAACAATGCTTGAACTATGATGCAAATTTTATTATTATAAAATTAAGGAGTCATGACTGATAATTCCAGAATTTAATCTTGCTAAGGGAATGTTCATGTGCAAAAACATAGTATTATTTGTTATTGCTATTTTGATGCTCATAGCATCCGGTTCTTATGCCCAATGGGTACAATTACCTTCTTCACCCCAACTTCTCATTCGTGATATTGTTGAAATTAATGGCATTTTATATTTAGCACACGGCAGTAATGGGGTATATGAATCTGCAGGTAGTACATTAACATGGCAGCTAATTAGCAACGGGCTAAATACCAGTCAGGCAAAAAATGTCTATCAATTACTTGTAAAAGAAAATGTAATGTACGCCGCCACTGTCGACGGTATTTACAAATCAACTGACGCCGGAGGTAATTGGCTAAAGAAAAGCAGTGGAATTAATATTGGTCCGGGCGCACTATATGAATTCACTGAATCTATTTTTGAACATAACGGGGAGCTGTTTACCGGCGCCTGGTCAGGGATTTATAGATCAACCTACGGTGCGGAAAACTGGCTTGCCACCAATGTGTCCGGTTTTGCCACCGGGCCGGGTTTTTTTATAAATCATAATGGAACTCTCTTTGCGGTAAGAGAAAGCATCAATTTTCCATACGGCTACAAGTCCACTGATGGCGGCACGACTTGGGAAGACTTGACGACTATTTCTGTTCCGGCAATTACTTTTCTGTCCGAGCCGGGTAAATTGTGGGCAGGCACAATTCACGGTGTGTGGCTCTCCACGGACAACGGAACTACCTGGGAACACAGAAGCAACGGGTTATCCGCTGATCCTTACAACTCAAGCATTGTCCGGGTGGGTGGGATACTGATTACTTCTGTAAAGTTTGGCGGTTCGGGCGTCTACCGCTCAATGGACGAGGGAATGAATTGGGAGGACATTGGCGATGGGCTGCCATTCTTAAGTACAATCGAGAAACTGATTGTTTATGAGGACAGAATCATTGCTGCAACCAGCGATGGTTTATGGCAGAGAGACACGTCAGAGATTTTAACAAGTTTGGAGGAACAGAACCCCCTGCTTGTGGGTTTCGAATTATGTCAGAATTATCCCAATCCCTTTAACCCTGAAACAGTGATTCGTTATCGGCTGCCGTCCCCAACCAATGTCAATTTAGATATCTACAACCTGTTAGGGGGAAAAATCAAAACATTGGTCAGCCAAAAACAATCAACTGGTCTCCATCAAGTCAGATGGAATGGAAGAAACGACGCGGGAATTCCGGTGGCTAACGGCGTATACGTTTATCAATTGAAGACAAATGCAGGTATCCAATCAAAGAAATTGATGTTAATGAGGTGAGAGCGAACCTTCGGTTTGACAATTACTTATTTACTCCCCAAAGCCTTCCTAAACGCCTTAATAGAAGGCCGACAGTTTCTTCTTAAAGTAATCTAGTATCCAGTTTGGAATAGAATCAAAGCGATTCCCAATACGACAGCTTCAAATAATATTTTCCTAATCCTTCATCAATCCTTCATATTAGAATTTTACCATTGACCAGCAAGTAGAAGAATAGTTATGAATAATTTGATAAACCAAATAAACAATACAATAAAATAAAGGAGATTTTAATTATGAGCGATAAATATTTTTCGCGGCATAAGTGGATGTTCATTTTTGTTGGCGTTATAGTGGGATTAATCATTGCTGCTGGTTTTCAATGGACACACGAAACACAAGCACAATCTTACGTTCCAGAAAGCAGCACGCCTGCCGTACAAAATGATTCATCCGCGCTAACAATTGCAGAGCAGTTGAGTAATGCTTTCGCAAATGTAGCTGCTAAGGTCACCCCTTCAGTAGTTACTGTTTTTACGGAAACTGATCTAAAAGTGCAGCAACAACCATTTTCAGGCAGTCCTTTTGATCAATTCTTTGGCGATGATTTCTTTAAGAGGTTTTTTCAGTCCCCACAACCACAGGGAAATTTAAAGAGAATGGGATTGGGATCGGGAGTAATCATCGATAAAGATGGTGTTATCCTAACCAATAACCATGTAGTAGATGAAGCAAATAATATCAAGGTTCGCTTGACGAATGGACATGAATTTGAAGCCAAAGTTAAAGGAGTCGATCCGCAAACCGATCTGGCAGTTATTACTATTGATGCCAAAGATTTGCAGGCAATAAGAATGGGCGATTCTGACAAGGCACGGGTCGGCGATTTGGTGTTAGCAATTGGCTCACCGTTGAATCCGCAACTTGAGCATACGGTGACTTCAGGTATTATCAGCGCCAAAGGGCGAAGCTCTGTTGGATTGTCTCAGTATGAGGACTACATACAAACTGATGCAGCTATTAATCCCGGTAACTCCGGGGGCGCCCTGGTAAACTTAAAAGGGGAGTTAATTGGCATTAACTCGGCAATTGCTACTCAGACAGGCGGATTTATGGGAATCGGGTTTGCCATTCCAACCAATCTGGCCAAAAAAGTAACCAGTGATATTATTGAAAAAGGAAAGGTAATACGCGGCTGGTTAGGCGTTTATATCCAGGATATTACGCCGGAAATTGCCAAAGCAATGAAATTGAAGGTTGCCAAGGGTGTTATTGTGAGTAAGGTTCAGAAAGGCAGTCCTGCGGAAAAAGCCGGTTTGAAAGATGAAGATGTGATTTTGAGTTACAATGGAGAAAAAATTGACAACTCAGTCGAATTAAGCACCCGTGTCGCGGGCACCTCTCCCGGAATTAGTATTAATCTTGATATTTTACGGGATGGTAGTGAGAAGAATGTCTCTGCAAAGCTTGGTGAACTAATGCCCGAGAAAGTGCAGCTGGCTGAGGGACAAACATCCTATTCAGATATTGGGTTAAAAGTATCAAATATTTCGCCTGATTTGGTCGACAAGTACGGACTTCCCAATGATCAAAAAGGAGTTGTGGTTACGACTGTTGAACCAAATAGTGTTGCAACCCAGGTTGGGATGCATGAAGGCGATGTAATCATGAAACTGAATCGCGTTGAAATAAATTCTGTCAATGATTTCAATCAGGAAATTCACAAAGTAAAGCCAGGTGAAAACGTGCTGTTTTATGTGCAGCGCGGTAATGGCAACTTTTTTGTCGCTTTTACCATGCCTGAAAAATAGGGTTTGAAATCACAGGAGCCTCTTTATAGGGAGAAGAGGCTCCTTACAATTTTTATTGTATAAATGCAATTAAACTTTAGGATCCCATGACATTTAAATTAAGGAAAGATACAAAAAGAGGTGTTCTTGAGCTCTCTTATTATGGCGTTGTTGATCGAAATAATCTCTGGAACGCCCGTTCGGAACTTGCTTCGATGGTGAAAGAAACCGGCATTAAAAATGTTGTTGCTGATATGCGTGGTGTTAAGCTAAACTTAAACTCTGTAGATGAATATCAATTTTCCAGTTCCAATAACAAACATCTCCCAAGAGGAACGATGATTGCGACCCTGATTTCCCAAAATGATCCATATACACAAGATCATAAATATATGGAGACGGTTAGTTTAGTACACGGCTTCCAGTTAAAGGTATTTTGGTCCACGAGGGAAGCAGAGCAGTGGCTTTTTAGAACATATAGTAGAATCATGGAATAGAAGCAAGATCATCTTTGCTTTATAAGAAAATGCTATTCCCGGAATATTATATTAAGTTATAAAAAAACGATGAATTATGAGAATCTTGGTCGTTGAAGACGAGGAATCTCTGGCATTGAGAATTAAAAATGTGCTGGAGGCTGAGAAGCATCATGTTGAGGTGGCATTTGATGGTGATGACGGATTAGATCTGGCGTTAACCGAAGAGTATGATTTGCTGATTCTTGATATTCTTCTTCCAGGGATGAGTGGGATTCAAATTTTGAAGGATGTTCGCAAAGAAGGGTTTAAGGTGCCGGTGTTATTGCTGACAGCCAAAAACCGGGTTGAGGATAAAGTATCAGGATTAGATGCCGGCGCAGACGATTATTTAACCAAGCCCTTTGCCTTACCTGAACTATTGGCGCGGATTCGTTCTTTATTGAGGCGTGCCAGTGAGGAGAAATCCGCCATTCTTTCTGTAGCAGATATTGAATTAAATACCAATACTCATGAAGTAAAACGCGGAAAAGAATTAGTAAGTCTAACCGCCAGGGAATATGCCATATTGGAATTTCTACTTTATAATAAGAACCGCGTGCTGTCCCGTCTTTCCATTGCGGAACATGTTTGGGGAGATAATTTTGATATGTTTACCATGACCAATTTTGTGGATGTTCATATCAAGAATCTGAGAAAGAAGATTGATGACAATGGAGAAAAGAAACTCATTCAGACCATCCGCGGTGTGGGATATATCATTAAGGATGAGGAATGAAGATTCGCGTTCGCCTATCTCTTTGGTATTTCTTTATTACCCTGGCTATTTTATTAGTTTTTAACCTGGGTACTTATTTTGCGATGAGCCGTCTCCTGATAAATGCCCTGGATGATGAATTAAATATCATAACAACTTCCATCGAATTCAATTACGACCCCCTAAGTAATTCATTCGAAAATTTAGAAATTGAGGCGTATAACATTAGTCGTCACTTAAAGAAATTTTATCTGATCATATATAATCCTTCCAGAAAACCCATTTTCCATTCTCCATTAGCAACCTTGATTTCTCTAAATATACCATTGGTTCAACAAAGCCGGGAAGAAGGATTTACTATTGAAAAGAAGAAGAGGGAAATACCTTCCTTTCAAATAAATGGTGAGAAAGATCAGGATGAATTGATACGATTTAGAGCAGTATCCCGGAAATTATTTTATCAGAGTGAGCAAATTGGTTGGGCAGTACTTGCCATGCCTATTGGGGATGTTGAGGAATCGCTGGATAATCTGTTGAATATCCTAATAAGCGGAAGTGTCTTTGCTGTTTTGCTTCTTGCCATTGGTAGTTATTTTTTAACCCGCCAATCTCTTAGTCAGGTTGCTGCAATCACTAAAAAAGCAAAGAGAATCGGACACAGCAGTCTTAATGAGAGAATAGAGGTTTACAATAAAGAAGACGAGTTGGGGCAGCTTTCCATTATTTTAAATGATTTGTTCGAACGGCTTCAAAAAGCATTTGAAATTCAAAAACAGTTTTTGTCTGATGTTGCTCATGAACTCAAAACACCCTTATCAATCCTCAGGGCTCATTGGGAGAGTGAAATAAACAACCCTGATCTACCTAATGAATTAAAAGAAAGATGTGTACAGGATGTTGAGACAATTACCCGAATCAGTCATTTAATCAATAGTTTACTTTTGTTATCGCAGACTGAGGAAATTCAAACCAATTTTGAAATGACGCCGCTCAAAATAGATGAATTGATACATAGTGTCATTGAGGATGCTCAGATTCTTTCAGAGGTTAAATCTCAACAGCTAAACGTGATTGATATGAAACCTCTTAAAATTAAGGGAGACAGAATACGGCTATATCAACTTTTTTTCAATTTGATTGATAATGCAATTCGCTACACCCCTGAAAAGGGAAAGATTGATGTGGCATTGATTCCTGACGATTATTATGCTATCGTGGAGGTTCGGGATAATGGAGACGGCATTCCCGAGGTAGATTTACCCCATATTTTTAAAAGATTTTATCGGGTACAGAAAGATCGTTCCCGTAAAACGGGCGGTAGTGGACTGGGATTGGCTATTTGTAAATTAATTGCTGATGCGCATAGTGGACAAATCGAAGTGGAAAGCGAAGTTGGTAAAGGAAGTTTGTTCAAGGTGAAATTGCCTATTAGTGAGTAGATGGTCCATCGTTTCTTCATTTGAGATAATGATAAATGAATATAAAGGCAATAATTAAGGACGGTGATTCATTATGGTACCTATAAAAAAAGAAAGCGAAGTTGGAAAAGAGCAAGACAAACGGCAGCCAATCATAAAAAATATTTTGTTGATCATCCTCGGATTAGTATTGGGCATTTTAATTGGGCTTCAGTTTTCCCCGAAATTGCCCGAACCCTGGAAGCCGGTCTTAGAAACCTCAAGTTTTGACTATATGGATGATGTTGTAAACGGTGCATTAATGAAAATGGAAGAAGCAACCCGCGAAGTTGGAAATAGTCAAACGCCCAAATCCACTACGGCCATTCAGCATGTGGAACAATCGTTATTCAAACTAAAATATTACTATCTGCCCATTACAGAAGTCAGGCAGTTGGTTTATGATGCGGACCGTTTATTCTATCTGGATCAGCAAGATGAAGCTTACCAAAAGTTAACAAACGCACGGGATTTATTGGAATCGATAGCTAAATCTGATGTATTGTCGGTGCAAAAGCCGTTGTTGGAATTGGTCTCTTTGCTGGACGAGTTAATGGTATCGATGAGCAGGAATTCTCCAAGAGTTGCGGAAAAATTTTATGAGGTTGGACACCGGGTCAATATGATGGCATACAAAGGAGAATTAATTATATCAGATGTGAAAATTCCGGGAATGAATTAAACTCTATTAAGATGCTCTATGAAGTGAATCCACAAATGACATGGTTAGGATCACTGTCATTGTACTTGATCTATAACGCCAATTTTATTATTATGAAATTAATGAGTGACTGCTCATAATTCCAGATCTTGATTTTCAACATAAAATGTTTATGCACAAAATAAAAACGATCTGCACTGTTTCTATTTTAATGTTTATGACATCCAGCACTTATACCCAATGGGTGCCGGTGCTTTCTTCACCCTCTTCCCTCATTCATGATATTGCTGAATTTAATAGCGTCTTATATTTGGCGCACGGAAGTAATGGCGTTTATAAATCTATGGATAGTACCACAACCTGGCAGCTAATTAGCAATGGGCTCAACACCACTCAAGCAAAAAGTGTTTACCAGTTACATGTAAAGGGAGACACAATATATGCTGCCACTGTTGATGGCATTTATAAATCAACGGACTCAGGAAATAATTGGGTGAAAAAAAGCTCTGGAATTAATATCGGTCCGGGCGCCTTATATGAATTAGCAGAATCCATTTTTGAATATAATAATGAACTGTTTACCGGGGCGTGGTCGGGCATTTACCGCTCAGTTGATGGGGCGGAGAACTGGCTTGCAACTAATGTCTCCGGCTTTTCCACCGGGCCGGGATTTTTTGTAAATCATAACGGTACTCTATTCGCCGCAAGGGAGAGTATCAATTTTCCGAACGGATACAAATCTGTTGATAATGGAATAACCTGGGACCCTTTAACAAGTATTTCCGTTCCGGTAATTACTTTTCTTTCTGAGCCGGGTAAATTATGGGCAGGTACAATTCACGGCGTATGGCTTTCCACGGATAACGGAACTACCTGGGAACACCGAAGCAATGGATTGTCACCCGATCCGTACAACTCGAGCATTATTCGGGTTGGCGGGATGCTCGTCAGTTCAGTAAAATTCGGCGGATCAGGGATATTCCGCTCTTATGATGAGGGGATGAATTGGGAAGACATTGGCGATGGATTACCATTTTTAAGCAGCATTGAAAAATTGATTGTTTATGGTGATAAGATCATTGCCGCAACAAGCAACGGTTTGTTCCATAGTGATACATCAGAGATAGTAACAACATTAGAGGAGCCGGAGGATTTGTCCGTAGATTTCAAACTGTTTCCGAATTATCCCAATCCATTCAATCCTGCCACCCATTTACGATTTCGGATTTCAGATTATGGATTGACTACTCTAAAGATTTATGATGTTTTGGGCAGGGAATTGAAGTCATTGGTGAATGATGAGCTATCTCCCGGTAGTTACGAGGTCGTATGGAACGGCACCGATGACACCGGGCAGTCAGTTGCAAACGGAGTTTACCTGTATCGTCTTCAGACCAGGAAGCACGATAAGACGATGAAGATGATCCTGTTGAGATAATCGATTCTCATTTTCATTCGCCCGACACTTATCCGCTTTTTTTAATCCCAAGTGAGTTCATCTTTTTATGCAGATTGGTCCTCTCTAAACCTAGCAGCCGTGCTGCTTTTGAGACATTCCCATTGCAGGATTTCAATGTTTGCAGTATGTATTCACGCTCTGTCATATCGCGAACTTCTTTGAGAGTTTTGGCCCCGGGTTTGATTGAGGGAATATTCAAATCCGGTTGGGTGAGGTGGGATGGTAAATCAGGGGCAGTAATCTCTTCACCGGGATTCATGATCAAAAGCCGTTCCACTAAATTCTTTAATTCGCGAATGTTGCCGGGCCAGGGATAGTTTTTCAAAATATTTTTAGCATCATCAGTCAGCTCAACCAATCTACGATTGTTTTCAAAGCAATATTTCTTGATAAAGTAATCCAGCAAAAGTGGAATATCTTCACTGCGCTCTCTCAGCGGCGGTGCGGAAATGGGAAACACATTTAAGCGGTAGTAGAGATCTTCGCGGAACTGTCCCTGTTTGACCGTTTCGTCCAGATTGCGGTTCGTTGCAGCAATAACCCGCACATCCACTGTGAGGGTTGATTTTCCCCCTACACGCTCAAACTGTCCATCCTGTAATACCCGCAGAACTTTGGTTTGCACTTTCAAACTCATATCGGCAATTTCATCCAGGAACAACGTCCCACCATTGGCATGCAAAAATTTGCCATCGCGGGTTTCGGTAGCTCCGGTAAAGGCTCCTTTTTCCGATCCGAATAATTCGCTTTCGGTGAGTTCTTCGGGAATGGCGGCGCAATTCATTTTTACAAACGGCTCGCTTTTTCGTGAGCTACCCTGGTGAATTGCCCAGGCGATCAGTTCCTTACCGGTTCCGCTTTCTCCCAAGATCAATACCTTGCTACTGGTAGGAGCAACCAACGAGATTTGTTCGCGGATTTTCTCAAGAGCGGGACTCTCGCCTACCATGCGGTATTCGTCAAACTTCTGTTCTCTTAATTCCTGAAATTGCCGTTGCAGGCCCCGTTTCTCCAGCAAATGCTTGATCGCCAGTAAAATGCGCTCTTTTTGCAGCGGCTTTTCCATGAAATCATAAGCGCCAACTTTCGTGGCCTGCACCGCCATGCTCAGGTTGGCGTGACCGGAGATCATGATCACCTCGATTTCCGGGTGCGCTTTTTTGATTTTCGGGAGCACATCCAGACCGCTTTCATCGGGAAGCAACACGTCTAGAAAGATTAGATCGGGTTGTTTTGTTTCGATCGCTGTTAATGCTTCAGATGCATTTTGAGCTGTATGAATAGTATGCCCTTCGGAGGAGAGGATCATTTCCATGGAACGGCGAATGTTCTTTTCATCATCAACAATGAGGATAGTAAGGTTTTGCATATTTCATTTCAGATAAGTTTAATTATTGACAGATGCTGAGACAAGCTCAGCATGACATCGTTGAGTTTTTGGTTTGTCACCCTGAACTTGTTTCAGGGTCTGTTTCATACCAGCCTTCAGATAAATCTTTCCATTCAGGATTTGACTGATTAATCAGATTGATTTTCCATTTTCTGTGCCAATTCTTAAGTCGTTTTTCTCTCTTTATCGCTTCATAAACACTTCTAGTTTCTTCAAAATATACTAACTTCTTAAGATTATATTTGGCTGAGAATCCTTTGATCTTTTTTTGCTTGTGTTCATACACTCTGCGCACCAGATCATTGGTGACACCAATATATAGTGTTGTATTTTTAAAATTGGTTAAAATATAAACGTAATATTGTTTCATCATGCCAAATAGACCCTGAAACAAGTTCAGCATGACACATTAATTGGCTTCAATATTGTGTCACCCAGAATTCATTCCAGGGTCTATTCTTAAAAGGCTCATGCCTCTCATTTCAGATTTCCCTTTAAACCAACTTCAAACTCTGAACAGATGCCGAAACAAGTACGGCTTGACATTTAATTGGCTATAATGCCGTGTCACCCTGAACTTGTTTCAGGGTCTGAAAGGTTTTGTTTAATCGGTAATTCAATCACAAACTCACTCCCTTCATTTACTTTCGAGCGCACTTGAATGGTACCTTCATGCTCTTCAATAATTAAGCGGGTGATTGCCAGCCCTAAACCCATTCCTTCTTTTTTGCTGGAAAAATGCGGTTCAAAAATTTTTGATAAATTTTCTTCAGGAATTCCGCAGCCCTGATCGGAAACCGAAATTCGTACCTTATTATCGAGTTTTTCCGCTTTGACTTTCACGGGATTTCCACCGGGGTCTGCTTGAACAGCATTCTGAATCAGATTAATCAACACCCGCCGGATTCGGTCCTCATCGTACAAAAATTGGATCGATGATTCATCCAACTGCAACTGAACGCGGTCGGAATACATAACGCTTACCTCGCGGATAAGCTCATTCAGATCGCTTTGCTGCAGGCTCAGTTCCGGGAGTCTGCCGAATTCGGAAAATTCCTGTACCAGTTTTCGCAGGCTGCTAATCTCTTCATTGATAATTGCGTGGCATTCATTCAGCAATTTCTGATACTGCTCATCATCGTCCTCATATTTATCAACCATTTGCTGCACGGTTAACTGGATGGGTGACAGCGGGTTTTTGATTTCGTGCGCCAGTTTGCGCGCCATTTGTTTCCAGGCCGACATTTTTTCCAGATAGATCATGCGCTCCTGACTTTCCTTTAACTGTTTGGCCATTTGATTGAAAGCTTCGACCAATTGCCCAATCTCATCATCACTTTTGGTGGATGGAATCTGATAATTCAAATTTCCATTTCCAATTTCCTTCGTACCTTCCACCAGGGAAGTGATCGGCGAGGTGATCCGGGCTGAAATCCATATTCCTAAAATAACCGCTAGGGAGAGTATGATCAATCCAAAGGCAATAAAGGCGTAAAGAAAATTTTTGGGCAGGTCATGCCGGGTTAAATCCAGCGTTTGATACATTTGAAAGGCAGCTAAGGCATGATCTGCCTGCTTTAGAAATTCCGGATGAAAACGGGCTTGTAATACCCAGTAGCCTTCATTAGTTCCATTTTGAAAATTTTTGAAAATAGCTGTGAATTGATTTTCTTTGCGGTTGGAGACAATCAAACTGCGCTGAGCAGGCGATTGAAATTGTCTGAGAAAACGGTTATCAAAATCGGGGATGGAAACATCGTTGAGTCTTTTTTGCCAGATTACAGTTCCCTTGTTATCCAGGTAGCTTAGTGCCTTGACGATCCAAAAGGTGGAATCCAATCCCAGCGTTTTTGTTGAGATTCCATTTAGCTGTGATTGATCAGAATTCATTTTGTCCAATCGCTCCAGCGCTTCAACCAATTCATTGCGCTGAAAATCGTAAATGGTCTTCGAAAAGGCCAAACCGTTCTCCAGCGCCTGTGCTACCTGCGGATTAACCCCCACATGATAACTTTGATTGACCAGGTTAAAAACCAATATGGAAAGCGGAACAATGGGAAGGAGCACAGCAGCTAAAATGATGACAATAACTTTGGTGCGGATTTTTTTCATCAATTTGTTAAATTGGTTAAGCGAAATTTTACCGATGAGGCCTCCAAAAAGAATTCTTCCGGCTTATTTTTTTCTCCTATAAAAAATTGCACCAGATTGTTCAGATTTAGGCGGAAGCCAGTATCGCGCTCGTTGGAAGGCAAATCCTCTTCGGTCTGTTCGCCGGTTTGAATCCAATCTTTTAGCTGACGGCTTTGCCTGCGGGTTAAAAGCGTCACGCGGGATTCCAAGTCTATGTGATATTCTTCGGCGCTCATCAAATATTTTTTGGGAAGCAACCCGGTTTGTAACTGCTCTGAAAAATAATTTCTGACATCATCCAACGTTTGCAAAAAATTTTCAGTAGACTGCAATCCCTGAATGTTAAATAATTCTTCCCAAACATCATATGAAATTTTCCCGTTGATTTTTTTGGATTGGATGGTTTTATTTCCGCTATCAACCACCTTCAGGTTTAATTCAATTAATATGGGCAAACCTGCTAACAGGGTTTTCTCAATATTCCCGGTGAATAAATTCCGGTAGCTGATTCCCAGTTTAAGCGAATCATTTTTTAGGAAAGGATGGACGGATAGTGTCGGGTTACTTTGGGCAAAGGTTGGAGACAAGTTCAGGAAATAGATGCCTATTAGAATTAAAAGTAAGTTTGAAAATTTCAGTTTTGTATCAATAATCATGTATGATCTGCGTTCTTCAGCGTCTATTGTTTTAAAAAGTGTGCCCTAAAGAAACATGAAAGCGGAATTCATAATCCGGCACGCCATACGCAAAATCGGTTCGCAGCAAACCGACGATGGGAAGCTTAACCCGGAATCCGTAACCCAATCCGCTTTTGAAATTCTTTTCATCAAAATCGTTGGGCTCGCTCCATGCCTGCCCTATGTCATAAAAGAATACCGCGGTCACGAAATGGTTTGGGTAATTTCGGGGAGTAACCGGGAAGCGCAATTCGGCGCTGCCCTGCACCAGCCGGGATGCGTATCCCAGGGGATTCAGACTGCGGTCGTCGAAGCCGCGCAGGGAATTGGGTCCGCCCAAATAGAATTTCTCATAAAACGGGGCGTTATCATTAATCCAGGAACCTTTAGCGCGCAGCGCCAGCACGGTTTTACCCACCAGTTTTTGATAGCGGCGAACATCCAGAATAATTTTGGTAAAGTCACCATCTGCGCCAAACTGCTCGCTTGCCAGATCATAGGATAAGCTTCCCCACCAGCCTCTGGTCGGGTAAAATCTCCGGTTGCGGGTGTCGGCATAGAGACTCATCATGAGATGATTTACTTTTTGCTTCTCGGTTGGAAACTGAAGCACAGCCGGAAGGTCTTGCTTTTTATCCTTGTCTCCAGACGGATACATGTAGTCTTTAGGCTTAAACTGCTCAGAGATAAATTCCAGCCAGATGAATTTCATGATGCCGCGGTTGCCGTTGAGATGGAAACTTAATCCCCCGTTGTCAACTTCCTGGAGAAATTTGTCATCATTTACATAATGAACAAATTGACGACTTCTTGAAAAAATCAAAACCCGGAAGTTCAGCCCGGAATTGGCAAAATTGGGACGCAGAAAGAAAATATCCAGCCCGGTCACTCGGTCGCCAATCAGCATCTCCGCTCCCATATAATTCCCACCGCCGAAAATATTGTCGAAGCGCAAGCCCAGCGGACTGATGTACCAGCCGTCCAATTCGCTGTAGCCGCTTTTAAACTGGAAGTAGGGCCAGCGCCTCTCTTTCACCTCGATGAAAACCCTGACCTGGCCCCGCGATTCGCCGGGTTGGGTGTAAAACTCAACGTCTTTAAATAAGCTGGTTTGCTCTAGTCGGCGGCAGTTGTTATCCAGCCGGTTCTGATTGATGCGGTCGCCAACCTCAAAATCGAGGTTGGTCAGGATAACATCCGAAGGCGTTCTTTTGTTGCCGGAAATTTCAATGGATTCAACAACCAAGCCTTTTTGCGGACTGTTTTGATCCGCACCGGTTTGGGGGAGAAGAGTGCCAAAATTGGCGAGAAGAAGAATGATGATGTAAAATAGTTTTGTCTTCATTTTGAGTGAATTTATTTGTCAAAGTTCTAAGTTTCAAGTTTTAATAGATTCTTTCGTTTCACATCTTCGATGTTTCGCTCAGAATGACACAATTGCCCGCAGGAGTCTCCCCGATTCTTTGGGGACTCCAGCGTATAAATATCTGTTGGAGTCCTCTTTCGAGAGACTCCAACAGGGGTAGGTAAGTGTCGACTTTTTTGATGATCAATTCCAAATCAATACCCCGCCACATTCTGCGTCCTGCCCTGGTCATCGACCACGGTGATCGTTCCGTTAGGTGCAATCCGGATCTGGTACTCTTCACCGTTTTCAGTCAGTCGTCCGGTGCCGCTGCCATCAGGATTGAAATGAATGATAATGATGAGAAGAGGCGGATCGCCGTTCAAATATGCCAGCTCCGATTCATACACTTTCAGGGTCATGTCGCCGCTGCCGTCGCTATAAAATGTGGCGGCGATAAGAATATAGTAACCTTCGCTGGTGATAAAGTAACCCTCGACCTCATCAAATTCGGGATAATGGGTAACCAATAATTCAGCGGAAGAGCCGTCATTCTTCCACAATTCCAAACTGGTCTTCAGCAGATTGTCTTCATAGAATTCATCAATATTCAGCCGGCAGGAATCCACCTTGCCGTTGGTGAAATAGCGGTTTTCGCTGAGCATAATTGTCTGAGTGGAATCCGTCGGATTGATGGTAATATCAGCCGCCTGTTCAAGTTTCTGCAGCACGCCAGAAGCAAAGTTGATCGTTTTCTCAAATGCCCCGTGATTGTCATCCTCAACCCGGTCAAAGGTGCCATTCGCGGTGGTGCCGTCCCGCCAGATCTCAGAGAAGTCGCCGGTGTAATCGTCATTGAGATTGACCGTAACCTGCGCAAAGGTATTATCGCGGTAGTCCAGTCTTTGGGCAATCGATCCTGATTCATCGGGATTAATCTCAAAATCCTGGGTCAGCTTTTCCAGCTGGGTTTGCATGCCGTACAGAACTTCATTGTGCAGCGTGGCGCCAGTCACTTCGTTGTTGGGCCCGTAATCGGTTACAATGGCTTTCCCCTCTTTTTCCTCCACAAAAAAGCCGGGCTTGAAATTGGTCAATTGATAGACAGAAAGCAGCTTGTCATCGGTGGTATCCTCCAGGGTGAAATTCAAGTCGGCGCGGATTTCGGTGGAGTCGTACTCAATTTGAATCTGGGGCGGAAATTGGTAGATGGCTTCGTAGTAGCGTGCTTTTCCGGTGGCGGGATCGTAATAGAGCGCTTTGCGCACCGAAATGCCGCTGATCGGGTCGGTATAATCGATGAAGATGATCAGCGAATCTCCCATCGTATTTTGCACGTAGTCGGATTGCGCCAGCTCCACCACATTCTTTTTCATCTTGGATAACTCCGACTCCATCTGTGCGGCGCTGGTCATCAGTCCAATGTCCTGATCATCATCAATAACATTTCCGCTCATGATGCCATTGATATCGTTGACCGATTTCAGGGATTGATACACTTCCCATGAGCCGGAAAGCCCGGATCGCGACTGGGCGCTGAGATTGAGCTTTTCCAGTTGCGGGGAAGCGCCGTTTTTCTCGCAGCCCGTATTCAGCAGAGCAATCCCGATCAGGATTGCCAAACTCATCCATGACAATTTCTGGGTAAACCTTTTCATGATACATCTCCTTTGTTTTGGTTTCTTAATGGTCTGCTCCGCTTATTTCGAATATCGTGCCAAAATGGGGAAAGTTAACCAACGCCTTGAAAATAAAGGAAAACCAAAAAACAAGAAAAAAGAAAAAAGACAAGGGAGCGTGAGGATGGGATACGGGTGTGAATGTGAGTCACGGTCGGCTTACTATTTAAGATAATAAGTCTATTCCATATTTCAGATTAATTATTAAATTATATTCAATTAATTTGAATCAAAAAACTCAAACAAATGAAGGAGGGATTTCGAGATGAATAGGCTTTTTTATGTTATCATTCTGATTATTATTGTTGTTGGAATTCTTAATCCACAGTCAGATCAATCAAAGAATAAAGTGGAGTTAACAACACAAATTGAGGAACTTCGGAATCAAGTTGCCGAAATTCGAAGAGATCAACTGAACTATAAAATTGAAAAAGAAATATTGAAGGAGGTTTATTCATCAAACATAAATACCATTAATGTTGTGATTACTATCATCTTAGGCGTATTTGCGATTATCGGATTTTTAGGTTTGCGAGATATCGGTTCCTTAAGAAAAGAGTATGCGAGTGAACTAGAAAAACTAAATCGTTTAAGAGAAGATTTTGAAAACAAGATTAGGATCATAGAAAGTGAACAAGAAAAAGCAAAAGATACATTCACCGAAATTGTAAAACAAAACGAAGAGCAAAATAGACGAATTAAGATCTTAGAATTGCAGGAAAAAATCGCTTCTCTTATTCGTGAACGTAATCATAGACGGGCGCTTGAGTACATAGAAGCCGCATTGAATTTCGATGAAAAAAATGTGGACATTTTGGAATCAAAGGGTATTTGTTTTTATAGGCTGCTTGAATACGAGAATGCCTTAAAAGTATATAAAGAAATTTTTGCTATAGAAGAAAATCATTTAACGGCAATTGTAAATTCTGCTGAAATACTTCTTTTTACAAATAAGATTAATGAATTTAATGATTTTTACGGCAAGCATAAATACAAAATCGATACTCATTCAGATGGTTTGCTCCTAAAGTATTTTAACATATTAAAAATATATCTGGCAAATAATCTGGATCAATTAAGAAGTGAAATATTTGAATTTATAAGCGGTCTTGATAAAGAAAAGGAAAAAAGAATGAATTGGGATTTCAGAGATGCTAGAAGATTTTTATATAGGCGTCCTGATGGTCTAGCGAAAAAATATTTTAGAGCATTCATTGATTGCCTTGAGGGTTCAGTTGAAGTCAGCAAGGTAAGAGAAATTCTGACAGAAGATGAGAGTAATAAAGAGGCAAAATCATGAAACGCATTCTCGTTTGCACCGCAGTTTTGGTCTTTCTACACACCGCTGCCACCGCCAATGATTTAGAGCAGGTTTATAATACACTCGTCAAACATTTAGTCGGCGAATGGCAATCCCCGGCGTGGTCGGGCCAGCTCAGTGAAACCTGGCAGGTGGGCAAGGATGGTTGGCTACATCAGCGAGCTTACTATTGTGAACAATCCGACACCACCTACCGCGCTCAATCAAAGATTGAGAGAGTGGGTAACGAGTTAGTCCTCTTCACTGTGATTGAGAATTCCAATCCGAAGATTTTCAGAGCAACCAAGGTCAGAAGCGATTCAATCGTCTTTGAGAACAGCGACTACAAAAATCCCTACAAGGTGGTTTATTATCTTATCGATAAGGATAATTACCAGAGAACGATTACTGGCATGGAAAATGACAGCTTGGTGAGTTATGCTTTCAATTTTAAAAGGATCAAATAGTGAAATTACTCAAGGAACCTTTCGATTTGGCAACTGCTGTGAATTTTACGCTAAATTGGTGATCATTCATAAAAAAGGTTCAAGGATATGAATTACGAAAAATCTGTCAGAGTTAAAACAAGTCAAGAAAAAGCATTTAAAGCAGTTGCAGGTGAAATAGACAACTGGTGGGGAAGGGTTGATAACCCGGTAATTAAGGTCGGCGACGAGTTTTCCATATTTTTTGGCAAAACGGTTTGGAGATTCGTAATAACTGAATTTTCACCCTACAACAAGATTACCTGGAAATGTATTAAGGCGGAGCACTACCACGAAGGACTGACAAACATCAAAGAAGAATGGTTGAATACCGACCTGTATTGGACCTTCGAAAAGAATGACTATTTTGTCGAGATTTCGCTATTGCACAAAGGATTGACTCCCGACTTGAATTGTTACAAAGTCTGTGAATCGGCCTGGGATTTTTTTGTTCCAACCAGTTTGAAGAGTTACTTGGAAACCGGACGGGGTAGCCCATATTTTGAAGAATAGGTGTACCAATGAAAAATGACAGCCTGGTGAGTTATATGTTCAGGTTTAAGAGAATCAGGTAATCAGAGTTTCATCATGCTTCGTACCATATCTTATTTCAAATCCAGACCTTTCAAATTTCGCTTCTTAACCATAGCGATGATAATCTGGTTTGTTTTGTTTCCGTTTCTTGAGGGTCCTGACTTCGGTCTTGTTATTTTAAACGTTCTGACTTCGACAATCGTATTGTTTGGCATCTATGCGGTCAGTCAAACGAAGAGAACCGTTTCTATTGGTCTGTCACTTGGACTGCCCTGGTTCGTATTATCGTGGATAGACGTTCTAATATCACCCTTACCTCAAATTGTATTGCTCTTTTCCAATTTGCTTTTAATCCTGTTTCTGGCTTTTACTGCCATAATCATACTTTTATTCATATTGAGATCGACGGAAATAAGTGGAGACATTCTTTTCGGTGCTGTGTGCATTTATTTCTTAATCGGAGGTACATGGAGTACAATTTATATGCTGCTGGAAGCAATACAGCCCGGATCTATCATTAACAATATCAGCGGCGTCATAAATCTATCCGATCTTGTGTACTTCAGCTATATTACGCTAACAACTCTGGGTTATGGGGAGATAGTTCCGGTAGCCGCTGCCGCCAGATCATTAGCAATAATCGAGGCCATTGTTGGGGTTATGTATATTGCCATCATCATCAGCCGGTTGGTGGGACTGTTTATTGCCAAATCATTAAGAAATTGAGTTTTGGGATTTGCTGCAGGTTTATCATGTTTAAGACGATCAAAGGAGATAATTATGAAGACGAAATCAATCGGGCTCTACATAATCGCAAGTGCTATTATATGGGGAGCGGTAATAGTCGGATGTTCCTTGAAATTAAAGGGTACAGGATGTTATGATGATATAAGCCTTATCCTGTATGGGGGTGTCTTATTCCACATTCTGTTGATATGGTTACCTGTGGGAAAACAATTCATGGAAAAGGAGGGAGAAAAATCGGAAGTGGATCAATCAAAATCCTGAGAAATAAAGGTATATTTCTTTAGTCGCCCACATCAAATAAGAACTGATAAAATTACCGGGATGGGAAATCACAGCCTGGTCAGTTATACCTTAAGGTCAAAGAGGGTAATGTAATAATATTTTTCCGGCTTAAGGAAATCCTTCCTTGCGATTTAATATAGAAATTTTGATATTGAACGGGTTATTGTAAAACTATGGAGTTTGCTAGTAAGACAAACCACAAAATATTTAGTGTGAAATAGCCTGTGATGTAAAATGATTACTCAGCTTAAAAAGTATGAACTAAGCATATTCAGATATCTTTTCATTGTTAATTTTTTGGGCGTCGTAATTCTGCTACTCATATTTTCCGATAAGCTCGATATTATTTCCAAGGTTGTATCGGTTGTCTGGGGTGCCGCCTCTTTATTACTCACCTCGCTTGGATGGAAAAAGAAATCAAATGAATTAAGTCTTGAGCAAGTTTTAATGCTCCCTCCAATGAAGAGATTAAATGTTGTAATATTGTTAGGGCTTTTGTTTATCTATCAACAAATTTGGTTTCAGGAAATACCGGCAAAGCTCGTTTTCATCAATGAACATGGACAGGGTGTTACGGAAAAGAATATTCTTGAGATTAATAATCTTGAGCTTATAGATATTGAAAATAGCGTTGCCACTCCCAATCTAAAATATGGAATTAATTATATATCTTTTGCCGGGGATGGTATGGGTAATTATTTGAATATGAAAGATACGATTGTTGTGCCTCTTTTTTCATATATACCTTTTCTTCGTGCAAGGCCAATTGAAAGAAGATATTATTGCCGCTTTAAAAAAGGAATCGCTCAGTTTGATTTGAATGTTTCTAATTCGACAATAGAAATTAATCCGGATACTGTTAGGTATCCGGGAATGTCGTCTTTTACCATAAACAATTTTGGTAAGACGTTTATCACTGACAGCCTTCCAATAGGAAAATATAGTTATAAGATTTCACATGAATGGTATAGAGACATTTCAGGAATTTTTTCGGTAAACTTCAAAGAGATTGCGCGCCCCCCCTTGCGGCTTAAGCCTATTAATTCGGGCATACATCTGGATATTGATTACGATTACGATCTCGGCCAATTGGAATTATATTTGGATCATTCTTATAAGCCAGATATTCAATTAATATCAAACCCCTTTATTCCCATCAGCGATTTCAAGCAATATTTTATCGAATTAAAGGACTTAAATCATTTTTATTATTATTCCACATATTATGCGCTTTCCAAACCCGGAATCGAATACCTCAAATGTCACTTAACCTTGCAGCCGGTTTCTTTCGTGAAATTTTATAGTACGGACTTTGCCGGCTTTGATATTTACATAGATGATAAACATCGAGGTTCTTTAGATCAGGATATAGGCTCTATCCTATTGCCCGTTTTTGATGGTACTCGGAAAATCAGGATCAGCGATTGGGAGCGTACAATTAAATTCCCTGTCATTGATAATTATATTGAGATTAATAAATCCAAATAGAGGATGAACATTGAGACTAAGACATTCAATAATTGTTATTCTCTTTTTGTTTTCCGCGTTATATGGATTAGATAATTCTAATAACCAAATTCAAATTAGGTTACTGGTATTAAAGTGTGAAGATTGTTTGTCCAATTTCCCACCGGCGACTTTCAGCGAACTGCTGAAGAATGAATTATTCAGGAATCAGATTGAAGTTGATACTCTTTCAATATCCGATACCAAAACCGCATATGATGATATTGTGTATCGCTATAGAACCCAAGGATATGATCATCTCAAGCCTAAAAATTCCACTGAAAATTCACATTTCATCGTTCAACTAAATCTGATCCCCCAAAATCCTAATCAAATTGATGTTAAATTACAGTGGATCGATATTCGCGATACGACTGTTTCAAGGTTGTATGGTTTTATGATAAATGAGAGATGGGATAAACTGCTCACCACGGCAGCTAGGAGAATTGCACAAAGCCTCAATTTGAATTTGAGGAAAAAAATAAGAATTGCGATAGCCCCTTTTATTCCGATGATGGGAGATACGGTTGATAAGAAAATCAATCATTCGATTCGCTATTTGCTGGGAACAAGCTTATCAAAGATTCCCTGGATAGGTATTGTGGATGTGGAGATAGATTCCCTCCAAACCACCCATTTTCTTAAACAACGAAGGTTGCAGCAGAAAGCCGGCAGGCTTGGGTATGAATACCTCTCAGAAACCGCAATAGAATCAGGACAACTTGTTTTTCCCAATTATATCATATATGGTAATATTCTGTCTATAGATAATGGATTGCGGTTGGATTGTTGGTTGGTCAGTATGGAATCTCAATTAATCATTGCCGCAGATGGAATTGCTATTAAAGAATTATCGTTGGAAGATCTGGGAGCTAATACCCAGGAATTGGCAAATAGATTATCAAAGGCGATTGAATTGGAATATGTTTTAGGTCGGAAGCCGCCCCAATCTGTTGCCGTCATACCCAGCAGAAACTTAAAACTAAAACCTTACTACGCCAAAAGGGCGATAGAGGTCATTAGCGCTCTAAATCGCAAATTAAGGGCAATGTTAAATATAGAGAGAGCATTCTTACTTGAGGATTACGGCATATTAAAGGACTACCTGTTTGAGAAAGAAGAATTTTTGGAGTATGATCAATTTCTAAGAAGATTTAATGCTGATAATGTTCTAATTCTGGACATTGAAGAAACGGACGAAAGATTTTTTCTGAATATAGCATTTCAATCTCTAAAAGATCCACGTTCGAGACCCAGGAGTAAGAAAGCCATCGGCGAAATATTTTTTTTAGAACGTTCAGTCGATACGATGCTTACTTCAATAGCCAAATATGATTCCACACTTTTTAAGAAATACCCGGAAGGCAGGAAAGGTGATATTTTCAAAGGAACATCCATACCCCATTTTTTCAAGAATTACCGGATTAATTTCAATGTCGGACAAATTGCTCGATGGAAAAGCGGACAAGAGCTATTCTTGGATGATAAAGCTAATAGAATGATAACAATATCGCTTGAAATAAAAGTCCGTCCCTTTCTTAGAAAAAACAGGTATTGGGGTTTTGGATTTTCCGGCGGTTGGGACAGAGGAGGATTGAAATTTCCGCATGAATTCAATTTGCCGGATTCAGTTGGCAAATTTGAGGTTACCGAATGGTTTTTGAGTGGCTATTTAATGGCCGATATTTTCAGGTTTGAAGAATTTCAGATATACGGCGGAATCGGACCTTCTGTTTTTTTTATAACTCGAAAATTGGGCGTCGGCACAAATTTGAGGACTACAGAAGATCACGTGAGATTTGGTGGCAATGTATTCCTCAACTTAGAAAGCAAACTATTCCAGCACCACAAAGTGAATAGCTACCTGAATATTCGATTTGGGTTGATGATAAGCCGTCTAACGACCGAAACACGCATGCAACGCCCTGGATTGGAAGAAATTGACTTAACTCATGATGTATTTAAACGTGGATTTTTAGGGGGGCCTTTTGTAAGTGGTGGATTGTCATTTAGTTTCAGACCGTAGATCAGTCTGCTTTCTGAGGCGGCGGCGAACGTTCGCTGCCCGCCTGGCGGATAAGCCTGGGTCGTTAAGTAGCATATAGAGAGGAAAAGTTTTAAGATATATGAATCATCAGATGTTATCCGATTTGGTTCTATATCCCTAACAGCGGCATATGCAACTATTAGTTCCTTCCAGTTTAATTCTACTTTTCCTTGCCAGTTAATGAACATTTTGTAATATTGGAGAAGTTATCCGGGAACTTTAAAGTTATGCGAGAAAGTTCTAAGGGTGTGGTGTTAACCAATAATGTACCCTTGGAGATGATAACACCGAGAGCCATCCTGTAACAAATAGGGATTCAACAACTGATTCCCCTCGCTCTTGCGTTTTGAATAAACCACGGATTTGGTTATACTCTAATATTGGAGAATAAACTGTGGCTACTGAAAAACCCATAGATGAGCGAATTAAGGAAGCTCAGCTTGCAAAGCTAAAGGCAGAAGAACAAAAAGCCAGACAAGAAGCCGTCTATTTTCGAAATCAGACCTACGCCAAATGGTATTCAGGAAAATCCCTTGCTCAAATTGTCGCCGGTGTACTCACTGTTGTTGCCTTGTACACAGCACTTGATACCATTTTTCTTAAGCCGGCAAGGGAGAGCGAAAGCAAGCTGGTTGAGGTTAATACATTCTTGGCCAAAGCGAGATTGGACAGCCTGAAGGCTGAGAAGCATAGAATAGCGGCTACTATTGACAGCCTGCGGGTGAGATCCATAATCATGGCAGGTTTCGGAGATTTGGGTAATTTAGGATATACCAATGTTCTTGAAAAATACAAAATGATAAATGCAAAGAACTATTATGACCGACATTTAAATCCCAACGGTGAAGGAGTAAACCACAAATTCGAATTGCAGGATGACAGTCTGGTCTATGACGCTGCTACCGGCCTGACTTGGCAACGGTGGGGATCGTCGGAGGCCTTGAGAACATTTGAAAAAGCTCAGAACTACATTGCACAAATCAACCGTGATAAATTCGGGGGCCACTCCGACTGGCGTCTACCTACACTGGATGAAGCCATGTCGCTTATGGAACCGGAGGCGCAGCGCGATGAAATGGCTATTACGAGTAAAGGGTTGCATATTGCTGCTCTTTTTGGCAAAGAGCAGCAATGGATTTGGACTGCCGACAAGTATACCATTTCGCAGGCATGGTACGTCGATTTCTTCAACGGCGTGTGCAGCAACAGTCCCTACACATATATCTTTGTGCGAGCTGTACGACAGGGACAATCTTTATAGAACTGATTCTTTGAGACATTTGGTTTTCCATATACCGGAAAATATTGATGAAGCTTCTCATCGAGGCGATTAAAAAGTTGAAAACCCATGATGAAAAGATAGAGAAAAATTGCCCCCTAAAACACCACAGATTTTCACCAATCAAAATTCATTATTACCAGGATTGAAATCAAAAGGAGGTAAATATGAATAACCTACCCGGTAGAGTCATTGCATTTATTTATTTGATGCTTGCCTGCGGCCTGATTTCACCGGCTCTTTTCATGGCTCAGGAAGTAGAACAGGACAAACAGATGCCGCCGTGGGCGGTTGACCGCCTTGAGCTTCCGGACGACGAATACATCCCGGTTCCACGCGAAGAACAGCAAACGACACCCGCTTACCGCTTTTCCACGGCTGAGTTTTTTATGGTGCAGGTAAATGTAGATCAGTTCGGGCAGAATATTAGCGGCGACGCAGCCAACGAGCCTTCCATTGCGATTGATCCGACCGACGCGAACAGGATGGCCATCGGCTGGCGGCAGTTCGACACCATCGGCAACAGCTTCCGTCAGGCCGGCTATGCCTACAGCACAGACGGGGGCCAGACCTGGACGTTCCCGGGTGTAATTCAACCGGGGATCTTCCGCTCCGATCCGGTTCTGGACGCCGACAATAACGGCAATCTCTTCTATTATAGCCTCTCCACTGCCACCGGGTACACCTGCGAGTTGTTTAAGTCAATTGATGGGGGCGCCACCTGGTTGGGGCCGGTACCGGCTTATGGCGGGGATAAGGGTTGGATGACGATCGATCGCACCGGGAGTCTTGGGGAAGGAAATATATACTGTTTTTCCCGGGACGGCGTTTCCACTACGATTGTGATGACACGGTCCGTTGACGGCGGACAGTTTTTCGAGCCGCTGGTCACCGTTCCGCAGAATCCCGGCCGGGGAACCCTTGCTGTTGGAATTGACGGAGAATTGTATGCCGCCGGACTGTCTTGGAATAACGGACAATTTGCGCTGGCGCGGTCATCCAATGCACCCGACTCACAGGCAACGCCGGTGTTTGAGTTCTCGACCCAACTGAATTTAGGCGGCCAGTTTTCAGCCTATGCCGGACCGAATCCCGGCGGGCTGTTGGGCCAGACCATTGTAGCCTGTGGTGATTCGGGCATTGTTTACGTGCTGTCCTCGGTGGACCCACCGGGCGGGGATCCGCTGGATGTGTACTTCATTCGCAGCACCGACAGGGGAGTGAACTGGAGTCCTCCGGTTCGCGTCAATGATGATCCCGGAATCGCCGCATGGCAATGGTTCGGCACTATGTCTGTTGCCCCGAACGGGCGTATTGACGTGGTCTGGCTGGACACCCGCGACAATCCGGGCACTTATCTATCATCACTATACTATTCCTTCTCAGTGGATAGTGGGCAGACCTGGTCGCAGAACGAGCGACTGAGCGATGCTTTCAATCCGCACCTTGGCTGGCCGCAGCAAAATAAGATGGGCGACTATTTTGATATGATCTCCGACGATAACGGCGCTTCTCTGGCCTGGGCAGCCACCTTTAACGGCGAGGAGGACGTTTATTATGGCCGAATTACGCAGACGGCGGTTGCCATTGGCGATGATGAAAACAGGATACTGGAGAAATTCACCCTTTTCCAGAACTATCCCAATCCTTTCAATCCCAGCACGACAATCCGCTACGAATTAGCGAAAGACTCACAGGTGATTCTCAGAATCTATGACGCCCTCGGCCAGGAAGTAAGAAAGCTGGTAGATGAAAAACAAACGGCGGGAGAGAAAACGGTGGTCTGGGATGGAAGAGATGCGCTTACCGAAGCGGTTGGTTCTGGCGTATACATCTTCCGGATTCAAGTAGATGGATTTGCGGAGAGCCGTAAGATGATACTGTTGAGGTGAGGAGAAATTGGAATATTGTCCGGCATTTTGACCCGGTTTCTCAGTTAGTCGATGCACCTGCGCAATCCATTGGACACCTTGATTCTCAGACAGGAGAAAGAATATGAACCTCTTGGTTGGTCAGAAAGCGTCCCGCTCCATAACTTTTACTACAGAGCATGTCCGGAAATATTCCGAAATTACAGGTGATGAGAATCCTTTACATTTTGATGAAAGTTTTGCCGCCAAAACCAAATTAAAACGCCTGGTCGTTCAGGGTGGACTGACCACCGGATTGATGCATGCGCTGGTAGCGATGGATATGCCCGGACCGGGAACGGTGTTCTTGAGTCAAAACTGGAAATTCACTACGCCGGTCTACATTGGCGACACCATCACTGCCGAAGCGGAGGTGCTCAGTGTGCACGAGAGCAAGCCGGTCACCCAATTGAAAATCGAGGTCAGGCGGCAAGACGGAGAAGTTGTTCTGGAAGGTGAGGCGTGGT
>Ga0209536_100002114_pt1 | contig 32332 bp, 33 predicted proteins | sample DeeMarSeWOR28_12_FD_187461 | JGI IMG/M metagenome (GOLD analysis project Ga0209536, IMG submission 187461) | Marine sediment microbial communities from White Oak River estuary, North Carolina - WOR-2-8_12 (SPAdes) (version 2) | ecosystem: Environmental > Aquatic > Marine > Intertidal zone >... | reverse complement strand
GGGCTTCGGCGAGATCGCCGACTGGTTCGAGACGCTGGCCAAGGCCGAGCGCAGCCACGCCAACCGCTTCCAGAAGGCGCTCGACGCGCTGGCGGACTAGAGCAACGATGCCCCGCACCGCAGCGCTGCAGGCTGCCGTGCGGGGCGATTTTGAGAAACAGCGCCACCCCGTTCGGGGCGGCGCCGCATCGCCTAGAAGGTTTTTGACCCGACCATGACCGTACGCGAAGGCAGCCTGGAAGCGCCCACCCGGCACGCGCTCGACTGGCGCAATCCGGATTTCTACGACGAAGCGAAGCTCGAAAAGGAGCTCGAGCGCGTCTACGACATCTGCCATGGCTGCCGGCGCTGCGTGAACCTGTGCACCGCGTTTCCGACGCTGTTCGACCTGGTCGACGAAAGCTCGACCCTGGAGGTCGACGGCGTCGACAAGAAGGACTTCTGGAAAGTCGTCGACCAGTGCTACCTGTGCGACATGTGCTACATGACGAAGTGTCCGTACGTGCCGCCGCACCAGTGGAACGTCGACTTTCCGCACCTCATGCTGCGTGCCAAGGCCGTCAAGTTCAAGCAGGAAGGCGCGCGCTTTCGCGACCGCCTGCTCAGCTCGACCGATGCGCTCGGCAAGCTCGCTACGATCCCGGTGGTGGTGCAGACGGTGAATGCGGCCAACAAGATGCCGCTCGCGCGCGGCGTGATGCAGAGCGTGCTCGGCGTGGCAAAGGCGCGCGAGCTCCCGGATTATGCGAGCCGCACGTTCCGTCCGAACGCCATGGCCTCGCGCACGCACGAGGTCAAGGACGGCAAGAACACGCCCGGCAAGGTCGCGATCTTTTCGACTTGCTACGTGAACTACAACGAGCCCGGCATCGGCCATGACCTGCTCGCGATCCTCGAGCACAATGCGATTCCCTACGTCATCGTCGAGAAGGAGGCCTGCTGCGGCATGCCGAAGCTCGAGCTGGGCGATCTGGAAACGGTAGCCAAGCACAAGGACGTCAACATCCCGCCGCTGGCCAGGCTCGCGAAGGAGGGCTACGCGATCCTCACCCCGGTGCCGTCCTGCACGCTGATGTTCAAGCAGGAGCTGCCGCTCATGTTCCCCGACGATGCCGACGTCAAGGCCGTCCAGGACGCGATGTTCGACCCCTTCGAGTATCTGGTCCTGCGCAACAAGGACGGCCTGCTGAAGACTGACTTCAAGGACGGCCTGGGCAAGGTGTCGTATCACATCCCCTGCCACTCGCGCGTGCAGAACATGGGGCAGAAGACGCGCGAGATGCTGCAGACGATCCCGGGCACGGAGGTGAACACGGTCGAGCGCTGCGCCGGCCACGACGGTACCTGGGGCGTGAAGACCGAGTACTACGCGAACTCGATGAAGATCGGCCGGCCGGTGTTCCGCCAGATGGGCCAGACCCAGCCCGACTGGGTCAGCTCGGACTGCCCGATCGCCGGACGCCACATTCTGCAGGGCATGCGCGAAGGCGAAGACGGCGCCGGCAGCGCACGCAAGGCGCACCCGATCACCCTGCTGCGCACGGCCTACGGTATCTAGCGCGGGCCTGCGTTAGACTCGGCGTGCGCAATGGGCAACGCGAATGACGTGGAGGAAAAGCGGATGATGCGAACGGTTCGTAGGCACGCAAAACGCATGCTGTGTGCTGCGATGCTCGCCGCCCTCGGCGTGCCCGTGGCGCAGGCGGCCTGCAGCGACGCGCCAGGCCCCCGCGTCGACTGGACCCAGTGCCAGAAGGGCCGCCTCATCCTGCGCGGCGCGAACCTCGAGAACGCCCGCCTCGCCTCGACCGACCTCGGACGCAGCGACCTCTCGGGTGCCAAGCTCGCTGCCGCCGACCTCGAGCGCGCCGCGATCGACAGCGCGCGACTGATCGGCGCCGACCTGAGCCGCGCGAAGATGATCAAGGTCAACGGCTACCGCGCCAATCTAAGCGAGGCCAAGCTGGCTGGCGCCGACCTGACCAAGGCGGAAATGCAGCGCGCGAACCTCACCAAGGCGGATCTGACCGGCGCCAATCTCAGCAAAGCCGAGCTCGCGCGTGCCAATCTGCGGGGCGCGAGGCTCGAGGGTGCGCGCCTGGAGCGTGCCGAGTTGGCGCGCGCCGAGTTGAACGAGGCGAACCTGATCGGCGCCAACCTCAAGGGCGCACACTTCTTCCTCACGCGCATCGAGGGCGTCGACCTGTCGAAGACGCTCGGCCTCGTGCAGCGCCAGCTCGACGACGCCTGCGGCGACGCCAGCACGAAGCTGCCCGCCGGTCTCAAGGCGCCGGCCGCCTGGCCCTGCCCGAGCGACGACTGATCGCCGGCGCGCGCCGCGCGCCACGCAGGCCGGCCGAACGCGGGCTCAGGCCGCGTGCGCGGCGATGAAGCGCTTGACGGCTTCGACGTCCGCGTCGATCACTTCGTAGCGCTGCGGCAACGACTCGAGATTCTCGAAGCCCGCCGGTCGTTCGGGGGGATGGCCGAGCGCCTCCTCGATCGTCTCGGCGAACTTCACCGGCAACGCGGTCTCGAGGCAGACCAGAGGCACCCGCGGATCGCGATGCTCGAGCCCCACCTTGATGCCATCGGCGGTGTGCGGATCGACCGTCACCCCATAGCGCGCGTGGATCGTCCGGATCGTCGCGAGGCGGTCGGCATGCGTGCTGCGGCCGGAGACGAAGCCGGTCTCGGCAACATTGCGAAAGTACGGCGAGCCCGACAGGTCGAAGGCGCCGCGCGCATCGAGCGCCGCCCACAGTTCGCGCACGCGCGCGCCGTCGCGCTCGACCAGGTCGTAGACGTAGCGCTCGAAGTTCGAAGCCTTGGCGATGTCCATCGAGGGGCTCGAGGTCTCGACGACCTCGGCGCTCCTGCGCACGCGGTAGCAGCCGCTGCGGAAGAACTCGTCGAGCACGTCGTTCTCGTTGGTGGCGAGAATCAGGCGGCGCAGCGGCAGCCCCATCGAGCGCGCGACGAAGCCCGCGTAGATGTTGCCGAAGTTGCCCGAGGGCACTGCGACGTCGACCGGGTCGCCGTCGCCCGGCGCCGCGCGGAAGTAGCCCCAGAAGTAGTACACGACCTGCGCCAGCACGCGCGCCCAGTTGATCGAGTTCACCGCACCGATGCGGTAGCGCGCCTTGAAGGCCGCGTCGGCGTTGACGCGCTTGACGACGTCCTGGCAGTCGTCGAACACGCCCCTCACCGCCAGGTTGTGGACGTTGGCGTCGGTCAGGCTGTACATCTGCGCACGCTGGAACGCGCTCATGCGGCCGTGCGGCGAAAGCATGAACACCTGGATGCCGCGCTTGCCGCGCAGCGCGTGCTCGGCGGCCGAGCCGGTGTCGCCTGACGTCGCGCCGAGGATGTTGAGCGTCGCGCCGCGCACCGCGAGCACATGCTCGAACAGGTTGCCGAGCAGCTGCATCGCCATGTCCTTGAAGGCCAACGTCGGGCCATGCGACAAGCCGAGCAGGTGCAGGCCGGGCGCAAGCGTCTTGAGCGGGGCGATGTCGTCGGATCCGAACACATCGCGCGTGTAGCTGCGCGCGACCAGGCGCTCGAGGTCGGCAGGCGCAATGTCGTCGATGTAGCGCTCGAGCAGCGCGCAGGCCAGGCCGCGGTAGTCGAGGCGGCGCAGCGCGGCAAGTTCTCCGGGCTGCAGCCGCGGAATCGACTCGGGCACCGCCAGGCCGCCGTCGGCGGCCAGGCCCTCGAGCAGGATGTCGCAGAAACGCTGCGCCGGGGCAGCGCCCCGGGTGCTGACGTAGCGCACTACAGCAACTCTTCGACGCGGATCCGGGTCACTTTGCCGACCACCGTGCGCAAGCGTTCGATGCGCGCGATCGCCGCGTCGACGTTCTTCTCCAGCGCGAGGTGCGTGAGCATCACGATGTCGACCCGTTCCTCGCCCTCACCGGGCTCCTTCTGCACCATGGCGTCGATCGAGATGCGGCAGTCCGCGAGAATGCGCGTGACGTCGGCGAGCACGCCCGGCCGGTCGAGCACGCGCATGCGCAGGTAGACCGCGGTCTCGACATCGCCGATCGGCAGGATCGGCGTCTTCGAGAGCCGGTCGGGCTGGAAGGCGAGGTGCGGAACGCGGTGCTCGGGGTCGGCGGTGATGAGGCGCGTCACGTCGACCAGGTCGGCGACCACGGCGCTCGCGGTGGGTTGGCTGCCGGCGCCGGCGCCGTAATACAGCGTCGGGCCAACCGCGTCGCCCTTCACCAGGATCGCGTTCATCACGCCCTCGACGTTGGCGATGAGGCGCTTGGTCGGGATCAGCGTCGGGTGCACGCGCAGCTCGATGCCACGCCGCGCGCGGCGCGTGATACCGAGCAGCTTGATGCGGTAGCCGAGCTCTTCGGCGTAGGCGATGTCCGCGCGCGTGAGCCGCGCGATGCCCTCGGTATAGGCGCGCGCGAACTGCATCGGCACGCCGAAGGCCAGCGCAGAGAGAATGGTGAGCTTGTGCGCGGCGTCGATGCCCTCGACGTCGAACGTGGGATCGGCCTCGGCGTAGCCACGCGCCTGCGCATCGGCGAGTGCGGCCTCGAACGACAGCCCCTTGTCGCGCATCTCGGAAAGGATGAAATTCGAGGTGCCGTTGATGATGCCCGCGATCCATTCAATGCGATTGGCGGTGAGGCCCTCGCGCACCGCCTTGATGATCGGAATGCCGCCGCCGACCGCGGCCTCGAAGGCGACCATCACGCCGGCTTTCTGCGCCGCGGCGAAGATGCGGTTGCCATGCTTGGCGAGCAGCGCCTTGTTGGCGGTCACGACGTGTTTGCCGTGCGCGATCGCGTCGAGCACCAAATCGCGCGCAATGCGCGTGCCGCCGATCAGTTCGATGACGATGTCGATGTCCGGCGCGCGGGTGACCTTGAAGGCATCGGCCACCACCTCGGCCTCGCCGCGCACGACATCGCGTGCGCGGCGCACCGCCTTGTCGGCGACGCGCGTGATGCGGATCGCGCGCCCCGCGCGGCGCCGGATCTCGCCCGCGTTGCGCCCGAGCACTTCCCAGGTGCCGCCGCCCACGGTGCCGATGCCGAGCAGCCCGACGCGGATCGCCCTCATGCCGCCGCGCCCTTGAGCAAGCCGTCCTTACGGAACATGTCGCGCACGCCGCGCGCCGCCTGGCGCAGCCGGTGCTCGTTCTCGATCAGCGCGATCCGCACGTGGTCGTCGCCATAGTCGCCGAAGCCGATCCCTGGTGCCACCGCCACTTTCGCGTCATCGAGCAACTTCTTGAAAAAGTCCAGCGAACGCAGATGCGCGTAGGGCTGCGGGATCTTCGCCCAGATGTACATCGATGCCCTGGGGTTCTCCACCTGCCAGCCCGCCTCGTGCAGACCGCGCACCATCACGTCGCGGCGCCGCTGGTAGGTGCGCCGGATCTCCTCGACGCAGTCCTGCGGGCCGTCGAGTGCGATGATCGAGGCGACCTGGATCGGCGTGAAGCTGCCGTAGTCGTGGTAGCTCTTGATGCGCGAGAGCGCGTGCACCAGGTCGGCGTTGCCCACCATGTAGCCGATGCGCCAGCCGGCCATGTTGTAGCTCTTCGACATGGTGAAGAACTCGACTGCGACATCGCGCGCGCCCGGCACCTGCATGATCGAAGGCGCCTTCCAGCCGTCGAAGGTGATGTCGGCGTAGGCCAGGTCGTGCACCACCAGGATGTCGTGCTCGCGCGCGATGGCGATGACACGTTCGAAGAAGTCGAGGTCGACGCAGCGCGCGGTCGGATTGGAGGGAAAGCCGAGGATCAGCATCTTCGGCTTCGGGATGAGCTCGCGAATCGCGCGCTCGAGCTCCTCGAAGAAATCGACGCCGTCGGTCATGCGCACCGAGCGGATGTCGGCACCCGCGATGATCGCGCCGTAGATGTGGATCGGGTACGAGGGGTTGGGCACCAGCACCGTATCGCCGCGCTCGAGGGTGGCGAGCATCAGGTGCGCCAGGCCTTCCTTCGAGCCGATCGTGACGATCGCCTCGCTGTCCGGGTCGAGCTCGACATCGAAGCGCCGCTTGTACCAGTCGCAGATCGCGCGGCGCAGCCGGGGGATGCCCTTCGACACCGAATAGCCATGCGTGTCGCCACGCTGCGCGGCCTCGACCAGCTTGTCGACGATGTGGCGCGGCGTCGCGCCGTCCGGGTTGCCCATCGACAGGTCGATAATGTCCTCGCCGCGACGCCGCGACGCCATCTTCAACTCCGCGGTAATGTTGAAGACGTAGGGCGGCAGGCGCTTGATGCGGGCGAACTCTCGCATAGGGGGCTAGGGAGCGCGGTTGCGGCGCCGCGCAAAAACTGGAATTCTACGGGAGCGGGCGTACCCCCTCAATGCAGGCGCACTGCATGGACGCGGGGCGCGCGCCCGACCCGCCACCCGAGACCACCCTCCAGACGCCAGGTGAAACTCCAACTGACCCGCCCGACCGGCCCGGGCAACCTCATTTCCGGCTACGGCGACGACCATGTGCTCGTCAACGGCGAGCGCCACACGGGCAGCCTGCTGGTGACCGCCGACACGCTCCTGCCCTGGGCGGCGGCATCGTTCGAGGCGCTCGTGCCCGCGCACTTCGAGGCGCTCGTCGCGCTCGCCCCGGACCTGGTCCTGCTCGGCACGGGGCCGCGGCTGCGCTTTCCGGCCGCCGAACTGGCCGCGCCGCTCCTGCGCAGCGGCATCGGGCTCGAGGTGATGGACCTGCGCGCGGCCTGCCGCACCTACAACGTGCTGCGCGCCGAGGAGCGTCGCGTCGCCGCGGCGCTGCTGTTCGTGTGAGCGCCTGGCGCTGATGTCCGGCCGCGCCACCCTCGTCGCGGTGCTGGCGCTCGCGCTCGTCTGGTTCGCCGGACTGGACCAGCGCAAGCTGTTCAAGCCCGATGAGGGGCGATACGGCGAGATCGCGCGCGAGATGGTGGTGAGCGGCGACTGGACCACGCCGCGCCTGAACGGCTTCAAGTACTTCGAAAAGCCGGCATTGCAGTACTGGATGACCGCCGCGGCGTACGTCGGCTTCGGCACCCATGAGTGGACGACGCGGCTGTGGAGCGCGCTGACCGGCTTTTTCGGAATCCTCGTCACGGCCTACGCCGCCTGCCGCGCCTTCGGACCGCTTGCCGGCGTGTACGCCGGGGCCGTGCTCGCGAGCAGCCTGCTGTACGTGGCGGTGGGTCATATGGCAACCCTCGACATGGGCGTGGCCTTCTTCCTCGCGCTGTCGATCTTCGCGGTCATGCTCGCGCAACGCGGTGGCGCCGGCGCGCGCGCACAACGGGGCTGGATGCTCGTCGGCTGGGCGGCGATGGCTTTTGCGGTGCTCTCCAAGGGCCTCATCGGCGTCGTCCTGCCCGTTGGCGCGGTGGCGCTCTACCTGCTCTGGCAAAGGGACTGGGCGCTGCTGCGACGCCTGCATCTCGTCAGCGGCGCGGCGCTGTTCCTCGCCATCACGGTGCCGTGGTTCGTCGCGGTATCGATGGCAAACCCGGAATTCGCGCGATTCTTTTTCGTGCACGAGCACTTCGAGCGCTTCTTGACCAAGGTGCACCAGCGCTATGCGCCGCCCTGGTTCTTCATTCCGGTGCTGATCGTCGGCATGGCGCCCTGGATCCCGTCGCTTGGAACCGCGCTGGTCGCTGCGGTGCGCGCCCCCGAAGCGGCAGGCTTTCGGCCTGCGCGCTTTCTCTTCGTCTGGTGTGTGCTGGTGTTCGCTTTTTTCTCCGTGTCGAGTTCGAAGCTGCCGCCCTACATCCTGCCGATGCTGCCCGCGCTCGCCGTACTCGTCGGCCGCGCCCTCGCGTCGGCCTCACCGCGCCTGCTGACGGTGCAGGCGGGCCTTGCCGCGCTGGGGGGATTGGCGCTCGTCCCGCTCGCCCTCTTTCTGCGCTACCCGAAACTCGCCGGACCGATGCTCGACGGCTTCAGGGTTTGGCTGATCGCGGCGGGCGTGCTCGTGCTCGCGCTCGGCTTCGCCTCGGCCGTCCTCGCGCATCGCGGCCTGCGCACGCAGGCCGTGCTGGCGCTCGCCGCGGCCGGACTCGGCGCAGGGCAACTCGTGCTCGTCGGCATGGATGCGCTGTCGCCCGCCTACTCCGCGTATCATGTCGTCGAGCGCGCGCGCCCCGCACTGCGGGCCGACGTGCCGTTTTTTGCCGTGGACGTCTACGATCACACTCTGCCGTTTTATTTGGGACGCACGGTCACGATGGTCGCCTATCCCGACGAGCTCGAAGCGTCGATTGCCTGGGAGCCCGAAAAATTCGTTACCGACATTCCCGCCTTCGTCGAACGCTGGCGGCACGCGCCGCAGGCGTTCGCGCTCTTTCGCCCGAAGGAATTCGCACGCGTGCGCGATACGCATGATCTGGCGGCGCGCGTCATCGCCTCCGACGCCCGCTTCGTCATCGTCGCCAAACCATGAGCGCCGCAAGCTTTGCGCTGATCCTGCTCGGCGTTCTGCTGAACGCGGCGGCGCAGCTGCTGCTGAAGGCGGGGGCGAACGCGATCGGGACGTTCGAGTTCGCGCTGCACAACGTGGTTCCGGTCGGCATGCGCCTGGTGTTCGAGCCGCACATCGTGGGCGGCATCGCCTGCTACGTGATCAGCGTCATCGTCTGGATCATGGCGCTCACGCGCGTGGAAGTGAACGTTGCCTACCCGATGCTCTCGATCGGATACATCGTCAACGCCCTCGCCGCCTGGTATCTGTTCGGCGAGGCGCTGACCGGGATTCGAATCACCGGCATCGGTTTCATCGTCGTCGGCGTGTTCCTGATCGCGCGCAGCTGATGCAGTTCCTGCCGTTCACGCGCCCGTCGATCGACGAGGAAACAATCCAGGGCGTTGCCGAGGTTCTGCGCTCCGGCTGGATCACGTCGGGGCCGCGCGTGCTCGAGTTCGAGACCGCGCTCTCGCGCCTCTGCGGCGGGCGGACGGTGCGTGCATTCAGCTCGGGCACGGCGGCGCTCGAGGTTGCGCTGCGACTGGCCGGCATCGGCGAGGGCGACGAGGTGATCACGACGCCGCTGTCCTGGGTCGCCACGGCGAACGTCGTGCTCGCCGTCGGTGCGCGGCCGGTGTTCGTCGACGTCGATCCGGTCACGCGCAACCTCGATCTGGCGGGCGTCGAGGCCGCGCAGGGACCTCGCAGCCGCGCGCTCCTGCCGGTGCATTTCGCCGGCTTGCCGGTCGACATGGATCGGCTGTATGCGATCGCACGGAGACATCGCCTGCGCGTGATCGAAGACGCCGCACAGGCGCTCGGCGCACGCTGGGGCGGGCGCGCGATCGGCAGCTTCGGCGATCTCGTGATGTTCAGTTTCCACGCCAACAAGAACATCACCACCGCCGAGGGCGGCGCCCTGGTGCTGCCCGACCCGGCGCTCGCGCGGTCCTGCGAGAAGCTGCGCCTGCAGGGCGTCACGCGCAGCGGCGAGGACGGCATGGAGGTCGACGTGCTCGGTGGCAAGTCCAACCTCACCGACGTCGCCGCGCGGCTCGGGCTCGGTCAGCTGCCGCGGCTGGCGGAGTTCACCGAACGCCGGCGCGCGCTGGCGCGGCGTTACTTCGCGCTGTGGGACCGCAGTCTCGGCTGCGAACTGCCTGCGGGCGACCTCGAGGCATCGAACTGGCACATGTTTCAGATCGTCCTGCCACAGCGCGTCGCGCGCGCGGATTTCATCGCCGCCATGCGCGCCGAAGGCATCGGCATCGGCGTGCACTACCCGGCCATCCACCTGTTCGCGCTGTACCGCGCGCTCGGCTACCGTGAAGGCCAGTTCCCGCACGCCGAGCGCATCGGCGCGCGCATCGTCACCCTGCCGCTGTTTCCCGCCATGGCCGACGCCGATGTCGATCGCGTCTGCGCCGCGGCCCGCAAGGTGCTCTCATGAGCGCGCCCCAGCTGTCGGTGGTCATCCCGGTGTACAACGAGGGCGCGGCGCTGCCGGCGTTGTTCGCGCGCCTGTATCCGGCGCTCGACGCGCTCGGCCTGCGCTACGAGGTGCTGTTCGTCGACGACGGCAGCCGCGACCGCTCGGTCGCGCTGCTGCGCGAGCAGTTCGCCCAGCGGCCGGAGGTCACACGCGTCGTTCTCCTGCGCAGCAACGTCGGGCAGCACATGGCGATCCTCGCCGCGTTCGAGCGCTGCCGCGGCGATCGCGTCGTGACCCTGGACGCGGATCTGCAGAACCCGCCGGAGGAAATCGGCCGCCTGCTCGCAAAAATGGACGAAGGCCACGACTACGTCGGCGGCGTGCGTCAGGCGCGCCAGGATCCGCTGTTTCGGCGCAGCGCGTCGCGCGCCCTGAACTGGCTGCGTGAGCGCACGACGCGCATCAAGATGACCGACCAGGGTTGCATGCTGCGCGCCTATGACCGCACGATCGTGGATGCCATCAACGAGTGCCGGGAAGTGAGCACCTTCGTGCCGGCGCTCGCCTACAGCTTCGCCCGCGCGCCCGCCGAGGTGCAGGTGGCGCACGAGGTGCGAAGCGCGGGGACGTCGAAGTACTCCCTGTACCGCTTGCTGCGGCTGAACTTCGACCTGATGACCGGGTTCTCGCTCGTTCCGCTGCAGCTTTTCTCGCTGACCGGCATGCTGGTCGCCGCGGCATCGGTCTTGCTGTACCTGCTGGTCATCGCGCGGCGCCTGTTCGCACCTGAAACCTACGACATTGGGGACCTGGTGTGGGACCGTGACTTGCTGGAGTTCTTTCTGTTGGGCATGGTGCTGTTCGGCTTGGGGCTGGTCGGCGAATACGTGGGCCGCATCTACCTGCAGGTCCGCCACCGGCCGCGCTACGTGATCGACGCCGTGCTCGAGCGGGCGGCGGACGCCGAACCGCGCTAGCGCCGGTTCGAGCCCCTGTCGTGCCCGTGCGTGCCGTCGTCTTCGCCTATCACGACGTGGGCGTGCGCTGCCTGGACGTCCTCGTCGAGCACGGCGTCGCCGTGCCGCTCGTCGTCACGCACCGTGACGCGCCCGGCGAGCGGATCTGGTTCGCCAGCGTCGCCGCGCGCGCCGCGCAGCACGGGCTCGAGACGGTCATGCCGGAGTCGCCCGACAGTCCCGCGCTCGCCCGCCGCATCCGAAGCCTGGCGCCGGATTTCCTGTTCTCCTTTTACTATCGACGCATGCTGCCGCCCGAATTGCTCGCCATCCCTGCGCGCGGCGCCTTCAACATGCACGGCTCACTGCTGCCGAAATACCGTGGCCGTTCGCCGGTCAACTGGGCGATCCTCTGCGGCGAGCAGGAAACCGGGGCGACGCTGCACGAAATGACCGAGAAACCCGACGCCGGCCGCATCGTCGACCAGGACGCAGTGCCGATCGGCCCCGACGACTGCGCGGTCGACGTCTTTCGCCGCGTGACCGAAGCGGCCGCCCGGGTATTGGGCCGCAGCCTGCCAGGGCTCATCGACGGCCGCGCGACGCTGCAGCCGCAGGACCTTGCGCGCGGCAGCTACTTCGGCGGGCGCAAACCCGAGGACGGGCGCATCGACTGGCGCCAGTCGGCCGAACGGATTCACAACCTGGTACGCGCAGTCGCCCCGCCCTTTCCGGGCGCCTTCACCGATTTGCCCGCGGGGCGGCTGCACATCTATCGCAGCAAGCGGCTGGGCCCGGCGCCCGGTACACTGTCGGCACCCCGGCTGATCGCCGCGCCAGGCGCATCCTCGCCGCACGCCGTCTGCGGCGACGGCGCGTCGCTCGCGCTGCTCGAGCTCGCGCTCGATGGCGCGCCGCTCAGCGCCGAGGCCTTCCGCGCACGCTTCGGCGACGAACCTGTCCCCCTGCCACTCCACTGATCCGAAATGTCACGACAAATCCTCATCCTCGGCGTCAACGGCTTCATCGGCCATCACCTGTCGCGCCGCATTCTCGAGACCACCGACTGGCAGGTCTATGGCATGGACATGCGCACCGACCGTATCGAGGAACACCTCGCGCACAAGCGCTTCCACTTTTTCGAGGGTGACATCACCATCAACCGCGAGTGGATCGAATACCACATCCGCAAATGCGACACGGTGCTTCCGCTGGTCGCCATTGCGACGCCGGCGCTTTACGTCAAGCAGCCGCTGCGCGTGTTCGAGCTCGACTTCGAGGCGAATCTGCCGATCGTCAGGGCCTGCGTGACGCACGGCAAGCGGCTGATCTTCCCCTCCACCTCCGAGGTCTATGGCATGTCGCCGGACCGCCTGTTCGACCCGGAGCGCTCCAATCTGGTCTACGGACCGATTCGCAAGTCACGCTGGATCTATGCCTGCAGCAAGCAGCTGATGGACCGGGTGATCTGCGCCTACGGCGAGCAGCACAAGCTGAACTACACGCTGTTCCGGCCGTTCAACTGGATCGGCGCCGGGCTGGATTCGATCGATACCCCGAAGGAGGGCAGCTCGCGCGTCGTCACGCAATTCTTCGGCCAGATCGTGCGCGGCGAACGCATCCAGCTGGTCGACGGCGGGCGGCAGCGCCGCGCCTTCACCTTCATCGACGACGGCATCGACGCGCTGATGCGCATCATCGCCAACCCGCGCCGGATCGCCTCCCGCAAGATTTACAACATCGGCAACCCGCGCAACAACCTCTCGGTGCGGGAACTTGCTCAAACCATGCTCGAGATCGCGCTCGAGTATCCCGAGTACCGCGCCGCCGCACGACGGGTCAAGCTGGTGCAAACCAGCTCACAAAAATATTACGGCGAGGGCTACCAGGACATGCAGCACCGCCTGCCCGACATCGCGACAACGATGCGCGACCTCGGCTGGAAGCCGCGTACCGGGATGACGCAGGCCTTGCGTCACATCTACGACGCCTACCGGACGCACCTCTCCGAGGCACGCCACCTTCTCGACTGAGCCGGGTGCAGCTCGCGCTGAAAGTCGACGTCGATACCTACCGGGGTACGCGTCAAGGCGTGCCGCGACTGGTCGAGATCTTGCGCCGGCATCGCGCCGGCGCGAGCTTCCTGTTCAGCCTCGGCCCGGACCACACGGGTCGCGCGCTGCGGCGCGTATTCCGACCGGGCTTTTTCTCCAAGGTCAGCCGCACCTCGGTGCTCGCGCATTACGGGCTGCGCACGCTGCTCTACGGAACCCTGCTGCCAGGGCCCGATATCGGACGACGCTGCGCTGAGACGCTGCGCGCCGTGCGCGACGCCGACTTTGAGGTCGGCATTCACTGCTGGGACCATGTTCGCTGGCAAGACGGCGTCGCCGCGCAGGGCGCCGCCTGGACCGAGGCGGAAATGCGCCGTGCGCACACACGTTTTCAGGAGGTCTTCGGCGTGCCGGCGCGCGTCTGGGGCGCCGCGGGATGGCAGACCAACATCCACGCCGCGCGCATGCAGCAGCGGCTGGGCTTCGACTACGCGTCCGATACGCGAGGCCAGGCACCGTTTCGACCGGCATGGAACGGCGAGCGCATCGCATGCCCGCAGTTGCCCACCACGCTGCCCACGATGGACGAACTCATCGGCCTGGACGGCGTCACCGACGACACTGTCGCCGAGCGCATCCTCGCCCGAACCGTGCAGCCGCCACGGCACGGCCATGTCTTCACCCTGCATGCCGAGCTCGAGGGCGGGCGGCTCGCAGCGGCCTTCGAGCGCCTGGTGGTCGGTTGGACCGCGCAGGGCTATCGACTGGTCTCGCTGCGGGACTACTTCGGCACGCTGGACGTAGAGCGGCTTCCGCTGCATGCCGTCGTCGACGGCACGGTCCCGGGACGTTCGGGTCGCCTCGCCCTGCAGGGCGCGGCGCTGCCGCTGTGAGGCGCTGCGGCTAGCGCATCGCCGAGTAGGCGGTTGGCGCGAGGAAGCTCGAATCGATCGAGGCCAGCAGCGGGCCGTTCTTCTCGCTCTCGGCGCGTTTCGCGAGCCACTCCGGGTCGGCGGTGAAGGCATTCCAGCGCTGCTCGCGCTCGGCCATGTCCTGCCACTCGAGCAGGTAGTACAGGTCCTGGTTGCTGCCGCCGACGAGCACGGTCCAGAAGCCGACCGGACGAATGCCGTGCTTGGCGAACAGCTTGAGCGTGACGTTCGCGAAACGCGCGTGCAGTTCGGGCAGCTTGCCCGGCACGCAGTGATAGATCCGCAGCTCGTGCATCATCGTCGTTCCCTCCTCCAGTCGTTGCGCTGGCCGGGCCGGATTCTACGCGCCGCGGCATGCCACTCGGCAAGGAAAAAGACCTTTCCATTCATGGTCCTGAACCCGATTCGGCGGTGCGCTTGCGGCAGTCTTGTTTTTTGTGTTCAATGAAGGCGTTGCACTGCATTGCTCAGAAGGTTTTTGAACAAACCCGCAAGCATGCTTGGCCAGACCGTCGAGGACTTCTCGCTCCCCTCGACCGGCGGCGTCACATTCCAGCTCTCGAGCGCCCGCGGCCGCACGCTGGTGCTCTACTTCTACCCCAAGGACAACACACCCGGCTGCACCGCCGAGGGGGCGGATTTTCGCGACCGCTACGAGGCATTCCGCGCCGCGGGCTGCGAGGTGCTCGGCGTGTCGCGCGACTCGATCCGGTCGCACGAGAACTTCAAGGCCAAGATGGGGTTTCCCTTCGCGCTGCTTTCGGACCAGGACGAAGTCCTGTGCAACCGTTTCGGCGTGATCAAGATGAAGAACATGTACGGCAAGCAGGTCCGCGGCATCGAGCGCAGCACGTTTGTCATCGACGACACCGGTGTGCTGCTGCAGGAATGGCGCGGCGTAAAGGTTCCTGGTCACGTTGAGGAGGTACTGCGCTTTGTTCAAGCCCGCTGATCCCGCCCCTGACATCGCCGCCGAAGACGGCGACAGCCTCGCCCCCGCCGCCACCCGCCTCCCCGCCGACCCCATGCCGAAACCGACCCCTTCGAAGAAAAAGCGCCTCGCCAAGCTCTTCGTGCTCGACACGAACGTACTGATGCACGACCCGACCAGCCTGTTCCGTTTCGAGGAGCATGACGTCTACGTGCCGATCGGCACCCTGGAGGAGCTCGACAACCACAAGAAGGGCATGTCCGACGTGGCGCGCAACGCGCGCCAGGCGAGCCGTTTCCTCGACGAGATCGTGTCGCGCGCCGAAGGCGAGATCAAGGATGGCATCGCGCTGCTCGCCAAAGCGGGCGAGCGGCCCAGCGGGCGGCTGTATCTGCAGACCGAGGCGATGAACGGCGATCTTCCGGCGACGCTCGCCGTCGGCAAGACCGACAACCAGATTCTTGCAGTGGTGCGCACTCTGCAGAAGCGCGAACCCAAGCGCGAGATCATCCTGGTGTCGAAGGACATCAACATGCGCATCAAGGCGCATGCGCTCGGCCTGACGGCGGAAGACTACACCAACGACAAGGTGCTCGAGGACGCCGATCTGCTCTACACCGGCGTGCGCCAGCTGCCGACCGACTTCTGGGATGCGCATGCGCGCGACATGGAGTCCTGGAAGAAGGACGGCCACACCTACTACCGCGTGCGCGGACCGCTCGTGCCGAAGCTGCTGCAGAACGAGTTCGTCTTCGACGAATCGAGCGAGCGGCCGCTGTACGCCCTGGTCAAGGAGCGCAGCGGGCGCAGCGCAGTGCTGGAGACGCTGCGTGATTACACGCACGCGAAGAACGCCGTCTGGGGCATCACGGCGCGCAACCGCGAGCAGAACTTCGCGCTCAACCTGCTGATGAACCCGGCGATCGACTTCATCACCCTGCTCGGCCAGGCCGGCACCGGCAAGACGCTGATGGCGCTCGCCGCGGGCCTCACCCAGGTGCTCGACGACAAGCGCTACAGCGAGATCATCATGACGCGCGTCACCGTGCCCATCGGCGAGGACATCGGCTTCCTGCCCGGCACCGAGGAGGAGAAGATGCAGCCCTGGATGGGCGCGCTCGAGGACAACCTGGACGTGCTCAACACCACGGACGAGTCCGGCGGCGAATGGGGACGGGCCGCGACGCGCGACTTGGTGCGCGCACGCATCAAGGTCAAGTCGCTCAATTTCATGCGTGGACGCACCTTCATCACCAAGTGGTTGATCATCGACGAGGCGCAGAACCTGACGCCGAAGCAGATGAAAACGCTGGTCACCCGCGCCGGGCCGGGGACGAAGGTCGTCTGCCTGGGCAACATCGCCCAGATCGATACCCCGTACCTGACCGAAGGCAGCTCGGGCCTGACCTACGTCGTCGACCGCATGAAGGACTGGCCGCATGCCGGCCACGTCACGTTGGCGCGCGGCGAGCGTTCGCGGCTGGCCGATCACGCGGCCGAGGTTCTGTAGACAGGCCGACGGGACGGCGTCCAGCGCGGGTTATTTCTGCTAGGCTTCGGCTCCCGCGTTCACCCGGATCCGGCGATGAAGCACGCTGTCGGCCTGCGCGCTGCGTTCGCGGCGCTGCTCCTCGCTCTCGCCGCGCATGCGATTGGCCAGTCGCCGCCGAGCGAGTCGCTCAAAAGGAAGCCTTACGAGCCGAGCATCGGCCAGGCCGGCAAGGACGTGATCTGGGTACCCTCGCCCGACAAAGTGGTCGAGCGCATGCTGCAGATGGCGCAGACCACGTCACGCGACTTGGTCGTCGACCTGGGCTCGGGCGACGGCAGAATCATCATCACGGCGGCGCAGCGCTTCGGCGCACGCGCGATGGGGGTCGAGTTCAACCCGGACATGGTCGCCCTGTCACGCGAGAACGCACGCAAGGCCGGCGTCGCCGACAAAGTCAGCATCGTGCAGGGCGATTTCTTCAAGGTCGACTTCAGCGAGGCCTCGGTGGTCGCGCTGTATCTGCTGCCCGACCTAAACATCGGGCTGCGCCGCAAGATCCTCGCCATGCGGCCGGGCACGCGGGTCGTCTCGCACTCCTTCGACATGGAGGATTGGGAACCCGACGAGCTGTCGATGCTCGACGGCAAGCGGGCGTACTTCTGGGTGGTGCCGGCAAAGGTGGCCGGGCGCTGGACGCTGGCGCTCGACGGCAGCACGACGCAGCCGGTCGACGTCGGCTTCGAGCAGGAATTCCAGAAGCTGAAAGGCTATGCGCATGTCGGCGAGGCGCTCGCCGGTCTGCGGGATGCGCGCCTGCGCGGCGCGCGCATCCGGTTCGCCTATGTCGACGCCAAGGGCGTGCGGCGCGCGTTCAGCGGCCAGGTGACGGGTGACCGCATGGAAGGCGACTACCGCAGCGACCCGGGCGGGCAGGGCCACTGGCGCGCAGTAAAACGCTAGCCGCGGCGCGCCCCTAGAGCTTCGCGTGCGTGCCGTCGCAATAGGGCGCGCCGCTCGTGCGCTTGCAGCCGCAGAGCCACACCTTCTGCGCTTCGCTCACCGTGAACCGATGTGGCGTGAACTCGCTGCCCTTGTGCGAGCCATCGCAGAACGGCTGGCGCTTGGAGCGCCCGCAGGCGCACCACCAGTAGTCGCCGGGCGCGAGCTCGACGGCATAGGGCGAAGACTGGGCGACGACAGGATCGGGCATGGGCGCTGTCCGCGCGGCGCCTAGAACGTCCCGGGTTCGGCAAAATTGCCGAACCGCGTGTGCTGCCCGAGGAAGGTGAGGTCGACCTTGCCGATCGGCCCGTTACGCTGCTTGCCGATGATCACCTCGGCGCGTCCCTTGGCTTCCGGCTTCTCGGGGAAATACACCTCGTCCCGGTAGATGAACAGGATGACGTCCGCGTCCTGCTCGATCGCGCCGGACTCGCGCAGATCCGACATCATTGGCCGCTTGTCGTTGCGCGACTCGACCGCGCGCGAGAGCTGCGAGAGCGCGACCACCGGGACGTTGAGCTCTTTGGCGAGCGCCTTGAGCGAGCGCGAGATCTCTGAAATTTCCGTCGCACGGTTTTCGCCGGCGCGCGGGTTCGACGACGACATGAGCTGCAGGTAGTCGACCACCACCAGGCCGAGCTTGCCGCCAAACTGGCGCCACAGGCGCCGCGCCCGGCTGCGCAGCTCGAGCGCGTTCAGCGCGGCGGTCTCGTCGATGTAGAGCGGCGCGTCGTGCAGCCGCCCCATCGCCTCCGACAGATCGCTCCACTCCTGGTCGTTCAGCCGTCCGGTGCGCATCTTGTGCTGGTCGACGCGCGCGATCGAGCCGAGCATCCGCGTGGCGAGCTGCGAGGCGCCCATCTCCATGCTGAAGACCGCGACCGGCAGCAGGTTGTGCAGCGCGACGTGCTCGGCGATGTTGAGCGCGAACGCCGTCTTGCCCATGGACGGGCGGCCGGCGACGATCACCAGATCGCCCGGCTGCAGGCCCGCGGTTTTCGAATCGAGATCGGTGAAGCCGGTCGGAATGCCGGTGACGTCCGACGGGTTGTCGCGATGATAGAGAAAATCGATGCGCTCGAGCACGCGCGCGAGCACCGGCTTGATCTCCTCCAGACCGCTGCCATGGTGCGCGCCGGCCTCGCCGATCTCAAGGATGCGGGTTTCGGCCTCGTCGAGCAGCTGGCCGACGTCCTTGCCGGTCGGGTTGAGCGCGTTTTCCGCGATCTCGGTGGCGACCTGGGCAAGGCGGCGCTGCACCGCGCGCTCGCGCACTAGCTCGGCGTAGCGCCGGATATTGAGCGCGCTGGGCGTGTTCTGCGCAAGCGCTGCCAGGTAGGCGAGCCCGCCGGTGCGGTCCTTGTCCTCGCTCGCCTCGATCGACTCCGACACCGTCACCACGTCGGCCGGCTTGGCCGCCTCGATGAGGCGCGCGATGTGGCGCCAGATGCGCCGGTGATCATCGCGGTAGAAGTCCTCCGCGCCGACCAGGTCGGCGACGCGATCGAAGGCCTGGTTGTCGAGCAACAGCGCACCGAGCAAGGACTGCTCGGCCTCCACCGAGTGCGGCGGCACCTTCAGCGCGTGCAGCTGCGGATCGCTTGCCTCCTGGCGCGATGCATGAGGGGTGACGGCTGAATTATGCTGTGCAAGCGCCATTGGGTTTCCAGCTTCCGGATGCGCCCGATCATCACCCGCAGCGCCCGGAAAAACAAGGGCCGCTCGCGCGGCCCCTGTGGATTACCTGTGACTAAACTGTAGTCAAGCTGTCGATAAATCAGCTCTCGCCGAGCACCGACACGGTGATCGTGGCGATCACGTCCGTATGCAGCGCGATCGAGATCGGGAAATCGCCGACCTGCTTGAGCGGACCCTGCGGCATGCGCACCTGCGCGCGCTCGACCTCGATGCCCTGCTTGGCGAGTGCTTCGACGATGTCGAAATTGGTCACCGAGCCGAACAGCCGCCCGTCGACGCCGGCCTTCTGCGTGATCTGGATCATCAACCCTTCGAGCTGGGTCGCGCGTGCCTGCGCGGCGCCGAGCGCGTCGGCCTGCGTCCGCTCGAGCTCCGCGCGGCGCGATTCGAACACGGCGAGGTTCTCGGGCGTCGCCCGCTTGGCCTTGCCGTGCGGGATCAGGAAGTTGCGCGCGAAGCCGTCCTTCACCTTGACGACGTCGCCGAGGTTACCGAGGTTGGCGACTCGCTCCATCAATATCACCTGCATGGCGCCTCCTCAGTGCAGATCGGTGTACGGCAGCAGCGCAAGGAATCGCGCCCGCTTGATCGCCGTCGACAGCTGGCGCTGGTAGCCGGCCGAAGTCCCGGTGATGCGCGCCGGAATGATCTTGCCGGTCTCGTTGATGAAATCGCGCAGGGTGTCGAGGTCCTTGTAGTCGATCCACTCGACCTTTTCCGCGGTGAAGCGACAGAACTTGCGGCGCCGAAACAGCGCCCGCTGGCCGCGCTCGCGCCCCGGCCGACCCTTGCCCTTGCCCTTGCCTTTGCCCCTTCTGGGTGGTGGCATCTTCAATCTCCTTCCGTAAATTCCAGTTTCGTCACGTGCAGCACGAGCCGCTTCGAACGCCGGCTCCTGGCACATAAAAATCCTTCGACCGCGAGCGCCGTATCGAGCCCGCAACCCGCCAGCAGCCGCGCCTGGCCTTCGAACGCCACGGCGTCCACCTCGGCACGCACCTCGCGCTGTCCACCGGCTTCCATCGCCTGCGATTCATGCAGCACGCGGAACGCAATCACGTCGATGCCGGCCGGGGTCTGGCGCAAGGCGTCGCGCTCGATCAGACGCCCGGCGAGCCGTACGCGGTTCGACCCGCCCGTACCGCTCGTACGCTCCGCGGCCGCGTCGGCGTCCGGCGTCAGGCCGCCGGCGCGGCAGACGCCGCGCCCGCCTCCGCCGACTGCGCCTCGCCGCCGCGCTCCATCAGCGACTTCGCTTTCTCTTCCTTCATCATCGGCGACGGCGCGGTCACCGCGCGCGCCATCTTCACGATCAGATGGCGCAGCACCGCGTCGCTGAACTTGAACGAATGCTCGAGCTCGCTGACGGTCTCGGCGTCGCACTCGATGTTCATCATCACGTAGTGCGCCTTGTGGATCTTGTCGAGCGGGAAAGCGAGCTGACGCCGCCCCCAGTCCTCCAGCCGGTGTACGACGCCCTGGCGCGCGCCGATCACGCCCTTGTAGCGCTCGACCATCGCGGGCACCTGCTCGCTCTGGTCCGGGTGGACGATAAATACGATCTCGTAATGTCGCATGGGGCTCCTTATGGGATGAGCCGCCCGCGATGCGTGCGCGGTGCGGCAAGGATGGGCGCAGGCCGAAGCCGGCGCGAAAGCTGCGGATTATATTGGGAAATTCAGGTCCTAAGCAAGCCCCGGCGGCGGCACGACTCGAACAGCACCACCCCCGCGGCGACCGAGACGTTCAGGCTGTCGACCGCGCCCTGCATCGGAATGCGCACCCGCATATCGCAGGTCTCCCGCGTCAGACGGCGCATGCCCGCCCCCTCGGCGCCCAGCACCCAGGCGATCGCCTCGGGCAGGTCGCTCTCGTAGAGCGAGGGGCCGGCCTGCGCGTCAGCGCCGACCACCCAGATGTTGCGCTCCTTCAGCTCGCCCAGGGTGCGCGCGAGGTTGGTCACCATGAAGTAGGGGGTGATCTCCGCCGCGCCGCTTGCGACCTTCGACACCACGGCACTCACGCCGGCCGCGCGGTCGCGCGGCGCGATCACCGCGTGCGCCCCGGCCGCGTTCGCCACGCGCAGGCAGGCGCCGAGGTTGTGCGGATCGGTGACGCCGTCGAGCACCAGAAGCAGCGGTTTTTCGACCTGCTCGAGCAGCGCGTCAAGCGATTCGCGCGCCGGCTTCGCTTCGATCCGCGCCACCACGCCCTGGTGCCGGGCGCCGCCGTAGAACCCGTCCAGGCGCTTGGCCGGCACGCGCAGCAGGCGCACGCCCGCGCCCTCCGCCAGGTTCGCCAGGTCGCGCGCGCGCGCATCACCGCGCGCCTCGTCGAGAAAGATTTCAATCACCGAGGCCGGGTCCGCGCGCAGGCACGCGAGCACCGTGTGAAAGCCGTACACCACCCGCGGTTCCTTCGATGCACGCCCACCCTGCCGACTCATCGGTCCGCTCCCGTCATGCCAGCACGAAATCCATCTTGCGGGTTTCCAGATCAACGCGCACCAGCTTCACCCGCATGCGGTCGGCGAGACGGTAACGCGTCCCGGTCCGCTCCCCGAGGAGCTGATGACGCGCCGCATCGAACTGGAAATAGTCGCGCCCGAGCTCGGAAATGTGCACCAGTCCGTCGACATAGTAGTCGTCCAGCGTGACGAACAGGCCGAACGGGACCACGCCCGTCACCGCTCCGGAGAACTCTCCGCCGACATGGTCCTTCATGTAGTCGCACTTCAGCCAGCTCTCGACGTCGCGGCTCGCCTCGTCGGCGCGCCGCTCGGACTCGGAGCAATGACGCCCGAGCAGCTCCCAGTCCTCGCCCTCGACCCGGCTGCCGGCCAGGCAGGCCTTGATCGCGCGATGCGTCAGCAGGTCGGGGTAGCGGCGGATCGGCGAGGTGAAGTGCACGTAGGCATCGAAGGCCAGCCCGAAGTGCCCGGTGTTGTCCGGGCTGTACACCGCCTGCTTGAGCGAGCGCAGCACCAGGGTCTGCAGCAGCTGCGCGTCCGGTCGCCTGCGAATCGCCTCGAGCAGCTGGGCGTAGTCCTTCGGCTTCGGCCGTTCGCCACCGCCGAGCTGCAGGCCGGTCTCGCCGAGGAAATCGCGCAACGCCGCCACCTTTTCCGCCGCCGGCACATCGTGCACGCGGTAGAGCACGGGGTGCGCGCGCTCGACGAGCAGGTTCCCCGCACAGACGTTCGCAGCCAGCATGCACTCCTCGATCAGGCGGTGCGCGTCGTTGCGCGCCTCCGCCACGATGCGCTCGATGCGCCCGCGCGCGTCGAAGATCATGCGCGTCTCGACCGTCTCAAAATCGATTGCCCCGCGACGCAGCCGCGCTTCGGCAAGCCGCTGAAAGACGGCGTAGAGGGCCTTCAGTCCGTCGAACACCGCCTCGCGCCCTGCGCGCGGCGCATCCGCCTCGAGCATCTGCCATACCTCGGTGTAGGTGAGCCGTGCGCGCGAACGAATCACCGCCGGATAGAACAGGTAGCGGGCGATCTCGCCACGCGGGGAAATCGCCATCTCGCACACCATGGCGAGGCGGTCGACCTCGGGGTTGAGCGAGCACAGGCCGTTCGACAGGCGCTCGGGCAGCATCGGAATGACCCGGCGCGGAAAGTAGACTGAGGTCGCACGCTCGCGCGCGTCGAGATCGAGCGGCGCCTGCGCCCGCACGTAGTGGCTGACGTCCGCGATCGCCACGCGCAGGCGATACCCGCGGCCGTCGCGCTCGCAGACCACGGCGTCGTCGAAGTCCTTCGCGGTCTCGCCATCGATCGTCACGAAGGGCAGGTCGCGCAGGTCGCGGCGACCCGCCAGGTCATCGTCGCGCAGCGTCTCGGGCAGCGCGCGTGCGGCGGCCATCGCGGCTTTCGAGAACGTGTGCGGCAAATCGAACTTGCGCACCGCGATCTCGATCTCAATGCCGGGGTCGCTCTCCTCGCCGATCACCTCGGCGATGCGCCCGATTGGCTGGGCGTGTGCCGAGGGCTGCGCGATCAGCTCGACCGTGACGACCTGCCCGGCGCGCGCACGCGGCCCGCCTTTCGCCGGCGGCACGAGGATGTCCTGCGCGATGCGCCGGTCCTCGGGCACCAGAAACAGCACACCGTGCTCGCTATGCAGCCGCCCGACGATGCGCCGCGCGGGCCGCGGGAAAACCTCGACGAGGGTGCCCGCGGGACGCCCGCGCGCATCGCGACCCGCGACGCGTACCGTCGCACGATCACCGTGCAGCGCCTGCCGCATCTCGGCGTGCGACAGGCTGATCGACGGCCCTGCTTCGTCCGGCACCAGAAAGCCGTGGCCGTCCGGATGGCCCTCGATGCGGCCGGCGACGAGCGCGATGCGCCGTGCGACGAGCACGCTGCCCGCGCGGTTGCGCAGCAGCGCACCGCTGGTGAGCAGGGACTGCAGGGCGAGCTCGAGCGCGGCACGTTCGCGCTTGGGCAGGCCGAGGCGCGCGGCGAGCTCCTCGGGCGTGAGCGGCGCGCCCTCGCGCTCGAGCGCCTCGAGGATCGCCTGCGACAGGTTGGGCGCGACCGTCGGACGCTCGGCACGTGACCGCCTGCGCAGCGCGGTGCGCTTCGCCGGTTTACGTGCCTCCGACGCCGCGCCCGTTGTGCGTTGTTTCGCTCGGCGGCGCAGCTTGTCGCGTTGCTTTGACACTCGGTAGTGCTCCCTCTAGAATGCGCTGCCTTGCCGAGGTGGCGGAATTGGTAGACGCACTAGGTTCAGGTCCTAGCGCCTGCAAGGGTGTGGGGGTTCGAATCCCTTCCTCGGCACCAGGCCCATCGGGTCTGCAGACAACTCAGTCGAATGGGTGGCGGCGAACGATCGTTTCGTCGCGATCCGGTCCCGTCGAGATCAGGTCGATCGGCACGCCGGCGAGCGCCTCGATGCGCTCGAGATAGGCGCGCGCGCCCTGCGGCAGCGCCTCGAACGATTTAATGCCGACGGTGCTCTCTTTCCAGCCCGGCAGCTCTTCGTAGACCGGCTCGCAGCGCTCGAGTTCCTCCGCGCCGACCGGCAGGATTTCCGAGAGCTCGCCCTCGATCCGGTAGCCGACGCAGATCTTCACCGACTCGACGCCGTCGAGCACGTCGAGCTTGGTGATGCACAACCCGGAGACACCGTTCAACTGGATCGAGCGCTTGAGCGCCGCGGCGTCGAACCAGCCGGTGCGCCGCGGCCGGCCGGTGGTCGCCCCGAATTCCTGCCCGCGCGCCGCAAGGTAGCGGCCGACGTCGTCCAGCAGCTCGGTCGGAAACGGACCGCTGCCGACGCGCGTGGTGTAGGCCTTGGTGATGCCCAGCACGTAATGCAGGTGGTGCGGCCCGATGCCGGCACCGGCCGCCGCCGCGCCGGCAACGCAGTTCGACGAGGTGACGAAAGGATAGGTGCCGTGATCGATGTCGAGCAGGCTGCCCTGCGCACCCTCGAACAGCAGGTTCTTGCCCGCCCGGTTGGCGTGGTACAGCGCGCGCGGCACGTCGGCCACCAGCGGCGCGAAGCGCGGCGCGAGCGCAAGCGCTTCGTCGAGCGTCTTCTGGAAGTCGACTGCGGGCTGCCGGTAGTAGTTCGTCAGCACGAAGTTGTGGAAGTCGAGCAGCTCTTTCAGCTTCTCCGCAAAGCGCACCGGCTTGAACAGGTCCTGCAGCCGGATCGCGCGCCGCGCCACCTTGTCCTCGTAGGTCGGTCCGATGCCGCGCCCGGTGGTGCCGATCTTCTGCGTGCCACGCGCCGCTTCGCGTGCCGCATCGAGCGCGGCGTGGTAGGGCAGGATCAGCGGGCAGGCCTCGGAGATGCACAGCCGCGCGACCACGCCGGGCACGCCTGCGGCCTCGAGCTGGCCCATTTCGTCGACCAGCGCCTGCGGCGAGACCACGACGCCGTTGCCGATGAAGCAGTCGACGTGCTGGCGCAGGATGCCCGACGGAATGAGATGCAGCACCGTCTTCTTGCCGCCGATGACGAGCGTGTGCCCGGCGTTGTGGCCGCCCTGGAACCGCACCACGCCCTGGGCACGGTCGGTCAGCCAGTCGACGATCTTGCCCTTGCCCTCATCGCCCCACTGGGTACCGATGACGACGACGTTCGTAGCCATAGCGAGAACTATCCTTTCAGCGGGCGGACCTGCCAGCGGCCCTGCCGCTTGACCAGCACCCGCGTGCAGCCGAGCTCGCGCCGGTGGCGCGCGTGCCCCGGCAGCTCTTCGACGACGATTTCTCCGGCGCGCCGCAGCGCAGCGACCTTGACCGCCAGCTTCGCGTCGCGGCCGTTGGCGGGCGCGAGGATCGGCGCCGGGCGCGCCACCGGCGCCGCGGCGCCGGCGAGCGCGCGCAGGTCGATCGAGAAGCCGGTCGCCGGGCGCGGGCGGCCGAAGGCGCTGCCGACCTCGTCGTAGCGCCCGCCGCGCGCGATCGCGCCGCTCACCCCTTCGCAGTAGGCGTCGAACACCACGCCCGAGTGGTAATGGTAGCCACGCAGCTCGGCGAGGTCGAAGCTCATCGGCAGCCGGTTCGCTGCGCCCGCATCGGCCAGCGCACGCAGGGTTGTCAGCGCCCGGCGCAGCGCCGGAATCTTGGGCAGCCGACGCGCGGCGAGCGCGAGCACCTCGCGCCCGCCGTAGAGCTCGGGCAGCAGCAGCAGCGCATCGCGCAGCCGCGGGCCGAACGGCCGCGTCAGCGCACGCAGCGCCGGCACGTCCTTCTTCTGCAGCGCCTCGAACAGCTCGGCTTCGCGTTCCGCACCGGCCTTCGCGGCACGCACCAGCGCGCGGAAGACCGCGACATGCCCGACGTCGATGCGCGCGCCGCGCACCCCGGCCGCCGCCAGCGCGCTGGCCAGCAGGCGCTGGATCTCGAGATCGCTTTCCACACCGGCGTGGCCGTAGATTTCCGCGCCGATCTGCAGCGGCTCGCGCGTCGCGGCGACGCCCGCCGGGCGGGCATGCAGCACGCTGCCGCAATAGCACAGCCGCGCGACGCCCTTGCGATTGAGCAGGTGGGCGTCGATGCGCGCGACCTGGGGCGTGATATCGGCCCGCACGCCCATCATGCGGCCCGAGAGCTGGTCGACCAGCTTGAAGGTGCGCAGATCGAGGTCGTGCCCGGTGCCGGTGAGCAGCGACTCGACGTATTCGAGCAGCGGCGGCATGACCAGCTCGTAGCCGCGGCCCGCGAACAGGTCGAGCAGCGTGCGGCGCAGCCGCTCGATGCGCGCGGCCTCCTCCGGCAGGATGTCCTCGAAGTACTCCGGTAGCAGCCAGCGCAGCGGCATGCGCTCAGCTCACCAGCACGAACAGCAGCAGGCCGAGCGCCATGGACGCCAGACCGACGAAGCGGATCTGGCCATCGCTCAGCAACATGATGCGGCGAAAGGTGTCGCGCCAGACGCTAGGCGCGAGAAACGGGAGCGCGCCCTCGATGACGAGCATCAGGGCAAACGCCATGATCAGCGTCGTGCCCATCGCTCATTTCTTCACCGCGGGCGGACGGCCGGTCGAGTCCCGGAGGTAGCGGAAGAAATCGGAATTCGGCTCGATCAGCATGAGGTCTTTCTGGCCCTGGAAGGTGCCGCGATAGGCTTCCATGCTGCGGTAGAACGAGTAGAACTCGGCGTTCTTGGAGAACGCCTTGGCGTAGATCGAGGCGGCCTGCGCGTCGCCATCTCCCTTGACGCGCTGCGCGTCGCGGTAGGCGTTCGCCAGGATGACCTCGCGCTGCCGATCGGCATCGGCGCGGATACGCTCGGCCTCGGCGGCACCCTCGGAACGCTGTTCATTGGCGATCCGCTTGCGCTCGGCCTGCATCCGCCCGTAGACCGACTCGCTCACTTCCTGCGGCAAATCGACGCGCTTCAGGCGCACGTCGACGATCTCGACGCCGATGCGGCGCAGGTCCAGGTCGGCCTTGGCGCGCACCTCGGCCATGATCTCGTCGCGCGCGCCGGAGACCACGTCGTGCACCGTGCGCCGGCCGAACTCGGCCTGCAGCAGGTTGGAAATCGTCTGGCGCAAGCGCGTGGCCGCGCGGAACTCGTCGCCCTGCACGCTGACGTAGAACTGTCGCACGTCGACGATGCGCCACTTGACGTACGAATCCACCAGCACCGGCTTCTTCTCCGAGGTGATGAAGCGCAGCGGCTCGACGTCATCGTAGGACAGGATGCGCATGTCGAAGAAGCGCACGTCCTGGATCATCGGCCACTTGAAGTTGAGACCCGGCTTGATGATGACGTCCTTGACCTCGCCGAGCTGGAAGACGATCGCGTTCTGGCGCTGGTCGACGGTGAACAGCGCCCCCTTAATGACCAGGCCGACCGCGATCAGGGCGGCGACCAGCGGCCCGAGCGCCCTCATGGCCGCTCTCCCCGGCCGCGCCCGCGCAGGCTGTCGCGCGAACGCGGGCTGCCCTCCGTTGCCGGGGGCGCGTCGACCTGCGCGCTGCGCGGCACGCCGGCCACCGACCCACCCGGCTCGATGCCGGCACGGTCCATCAGCTGATCGAGCGGCAGGTAGAGCAGGTTTCCGCCACTGCGGTAGTCCATCATGATCTTCGAGGTCGAGCCGAGCACCTGCTGCATGGTCTCGATGTAGATCCGCTCGCGCGTCACCGTCGGCGCCTTGGAATATTCCGCCAGCACCTGCTCGAAGCGCGACGCATCACCCTGGGCATTCGCGATGACGCGCTGCCGGTAGCCCGCCGCCTCCTCCGACAGACGCGCGGCCGTACCGCGCGCCTTGGGGATGACGTCGTTGGCGTAGGCCTGGCCCTCGTTCTTCAGCCGTTCGCGGTCCTGCCCCGCCTTGACCGCATCGTCGAACGCCGCCTGGACCTGCTCGGGAGGCTGCGCCGCCTGGATCGTCACCGCGCTCATCAGGATGCCGGTGCCATAGCGGTCGTGAATCTCCTGCATCAGCTTGGTCGCCTTCAGCGCGATCTCTTCGCGCGATTCGTAAAGGATCGCGTCCATCTTGCTCTTGCCGATGATCTCGCGCATCGCCGTCTCGGCCACCTGCATCGCGGTGTCGTCCGGCCGGCGCGTGTTGAACAGGTAGTCCTTCGGATTGTTCAGGATGTACTGCACCGCGAACTGAAGGTCGACGATGTTTTCGTCGTCGGTCAGCATCAGCGATTCCTTGAGCACCTTGGTGCGCACGTTGTTGCGGTAGCCGATCTCGAGCGTGCGTACCTGCGAAATGTTGACGATCTCGTGCGACTGGATCGGCCAGGGCCAGCGCCAGCTCAGGCCCGGCAGCGTTTCCTTCGAGAACTTGCCGAAGCTCAGGACCACGCCGCGCTGACCCTCGACCACGATGTAGAAGCCGCTCGCGATCCAGACCACAAGCACGAGGAGAATCAGCACGATCGCACCGCCGCCCAGCCGGCGCGCCGACGGCGGCTCGGGCGGGCCGCCGAAATCGCCGCCTCCCCCGCGCCCGCGACCGAACAGGTCGCTCAGGCGTCGGTTGAAGCTGCGCCAGAGTTCATCCAGGTCGGGCGGGCCCTGGTTACCTCCCGACGGTCCCTGCGGACCGCGAGAGCCACCCCGCCCCCAATTCGGGTCGTTCAAAGCCATTGCCAGCCGAAACGTTAGTGAGTTTGAAGGAAGTGCGCTTGATCGATGGCCGCGCCGCGCGTCGCGCCTTTTCGCTTCGCGGCCTCGGCAATCGCGTCGCGCAGCATCTCGAGCCCTGCGCCCGTGCGAGCGCTCACTCGAACCCGGCGGATGCTACCACACTCGTCGCGCTCGACCCCAGGCAGCAGCGGCGTGCGGTCGATCTTGTTCCACACCAGCAACTGGGGTACCTGGTCGGCGCCGATTTCCTTGAGCACCGCGTTCACCTGCTCGGTCTGCGCCTCGCGCACCGGGGACGCGGCGTCGACCACGTGCAGCAGCACGTCGGCGTGTACGGTCTCCTCGAGGGTGGCACGGAACGCCGCCACCAGCGTGTGCGGCAGGTCGCGGATGAAGCCGACCGTGTCGGAGACCACCACCTCGCCCGCGTCCGGCACCCAGACCCGCCGCGTGGTCGTGTCGAGCGTCGCGAACAGCCGGTCCGCCGCGAGGGCCCGTGCGTTGGTCAGGGCGTTGAACAGCGTGGTCTTGCCGGCATTGGTGTAGCCGACGAGCGAAACCGAAAGCACCTCGCGCCGCACGCGGGCGCGGCGCTGCACCTGGCGCCGGCGGCGCAGCTGCTCAAGCTTGCCGCGCAGCAGCCGCACGCGGCTGCCGATCAGGCGGCGGTCGAGCTCGATCTGCTTCTCGCCGGGGCCGCCGGTCTTGCCCAGGCCGCCGCGCTGGCGCTCGAGGTGGGACCAGCCGCGCACCAGCCGCGTCGAGAGGTGCTCGAGCTGCGCCAGCTCGACCTGCAGCTTGCCTTCGGTGGTCTGGGCGCGCTGCGCGAAGATTTCCAGGATCACGCTGGTGCGGTCCATGACGCGGCGTTGCAGCAGCTTCTCGAGGTTGCGCTCCTGGGCGGGCGACAGGTCGTGGTTGAACACCACGCACCCCGCGTTCAGGTCCTCGGCCGCACGCCCGATCTCCTCGGCCTTGCCGCGGCCGGCGAACAGCTTCGGATCGGGCCGCTGGCGCCGCCCCGCGATCACGCAATGGCGGGTCACGCCCGCGCTCTCGACCAGGCGCACCAGTTCCTCGACGCCCTCGGCGTAGTCGGTTTCGCCGAAATCCAGGCATACCAGCACGGCCGCCTGAGGGTCGGCGGTCATCGCGTCGGGTTCGATCATCAGCGCGGGGGTCGCCGCGTTTCCTGGGGCCGCTGCGCCCACCGGGCGGGCGCCCGCCAGACGGTGCTGCGAATCTGCCTGGCGCGCGTGCTCAGCCGGCGTCCTTTTCGGGCGACAGGTTGACCGGTCGCGAGGGGACCACCGTCGAGATGGCGTGCTTGTAAACCATTTGCGTCACCGAATTGCGCAGCAGCACGACGTACTGGTCGAACGATTCGATCTGGCCCTGAAGCTTGATGCCATTGACCAGGTAGATCGACACCGGCACGTGCTCCTTGCGCAAGGTGTTGAGGAACGGGTCTTGTAACAGCTGCCCTTTGGTGCTCATGGTGTGTCTCGAGATGTCAAGTCGCGATACTGTAATTGATTTTTCTAGGTTTTTCTAGCAAAACCTCAGCGCAGGCCGCCCGCGATGGGCGGCGTCGGCGGTGAGACGTCACCGCACTGCGCGCGATGTCGCAGCGCGTGATCCATCAGCACGCAGGCCAGCATCGCCTCCGCGATGGGCGTCGCGCGAATGCCGACGCAGGGATCGTGACGCCCCTCGGTCGACACGCTGACCGCCTCGCCGCGCACGTTCACCGAGCGGCGCGGGATGCGGATCGACGAGGTGGGCTTGAGGGCAATCGAGACCGTGACGTCCTGCCCGGTCGAGATCCCGCCGAGCACGCCGCCGTTGTTGTTGCCGACGAAGCCCTGCGGAGTCATTTCGTCGCCGTGCGTGCTGCCGGTCTGCGTGACGGCCGCGAAGCCTGCGCCGATCTCGACGCCTTTGACCGCATTGATCGACATCATCGCGGCCGCGATGTCGGCGTCCAGACGGCCGTACACCGGCGCGCCCCAGCCGACCGGCACGCCCTGCGCCACCACGTTGACGCGCGCACCGCAGGAGTCGCCCGCGCGACGCAGCGCGTCCATATGGGCCTCGAGCGCCGCCACGCGCTCGGCGTCGGGCGCGAAAAACGGATTCGCCTCGACCATTGCCCAGTCGCGAAACGCGATCTCGAGCGGGCCGAGTTGCGCCAGGTAGCCGCGCACCTGCACGCCGTAGCGCGCGCCGAGCCATTTTTTCGCGATCGCACCGGCGCCCACGCGCACCAGCGTCTCGCGTGCCGAGGCGCGCCCACCGCCGCGCGGGTCGCGCACACCGTATTTCTGCCAGTAGGTGTAGTCGGCATGCCCGGGTCGGAACGTCTGCGCGATCGCGGCATAGTCCTTCGAGCGCGCATCTTCGTTGCGCACCAGAAAGGCGAGCGGCGTGCCCGTGGTGCGGCCTTCGAACACGCCCGAGAGGATCTCGACCGTGTCGGACTCCTTGCGCTGCGTCACGTGGCGAGATTTTCCGGGCTTGCGCCGATCGAGCTCGCGCTGCAGGTCGTCGGCCGAGAGCTCGAGTCCCGGCGGGCAGCCATCGACCACGCCGCCCAGCGCCGGGCCGTGCGATTCGCCGAAGGAGGTCACGCGAAACAGCGTGCCGAAACTGTTGCCGGACATGCGAATCAGAGTAGCACAGCGCGCCCTGTGTACGGTGCGCGCGCGCGGCTCACCGCGGCGCGCGTCGCAGGAAGAACTCGCGCGTTTCGAACACCGACGCGGCGAAGGATTTTCCGTTCGCTCGCAGGGCGCGCTTGAGCACAAAGTCGAACAGCAGCGGGTTGTGGCTGCGGATCGTCTTGAGCACCTCTTGCGCCGCGGGCTCGAGCAGGCCGCGCGCGACGAGATCGCGCACCGAAAAGATCGGCATCACCCCGGGCAACGGGTAATCCGAGCCGTTCAACAGGCGCGCGTGCCAGTCCACGCGCTCGAGGAGGGTGACGAGCACGTCGGTGGCGCGGTTGCGCTGCGTCACGGCGGAGATGTCGCCAAACAGCCGTCCGACATGGGCCGGACTGTCCATCATGCGCGCGAACAGCCCGAAGCTGGGCACCCGGGGGCCGTTCGGCCCGCGGTCCAGGTCGTGGTCTTCGCCCAGCGAGGCGCAGTGCGCGGCGACCACGCGCACGCCCTCATCGAGCGCCGCGCGCAAACGCAGCGGATTGCCGAGCGCGTGCGCCTCGGCGCCGAGCACCGCGCGCTCCTCGCCGGCATGCGAGATCAACGGCATGTCGAGGCGCGCGAGCGCCTGATAGAAGGACCTGCAGCGCGGCGACGCCGGATCGATGCCCATTGCAGGCGGCAGCCATTTCACCGCCCGCGCGCCCTCCGCTGCCGCGCGCTCGAGGGCGTCGACGGCATCGGCACGGTAGGGATGAATCGACGCGGCCCACTCGAACTCGGCATGCGCACGCGCGACATCGCGCGCATAGGCGTTCGGCACGTAGAACCCCGTCTTGTCCCACAGCACCTTGCCCTGCGCGTCGTGGGTGCGCTCGAACGCGAACAGCAGCAGGCGCGCGCCGTCGCCCAGGCCCGCCGCGAGGTTGCGCATCCGCGCGACATAGCCATCGTCGACCGCCCCGGGCGGGGCGGCGTGCACGCAGCCCGCGTTCATGAAAAACAGCCGCCGCGCGTACTGCGCCGGATCGAGCAGGCTGTTCATCCCCGGGTGAACCACGATCCCGCTGCCCGAATCGCCGGTGCCGACCAGATGCACATGGCTGTCCCAGACCTTGGCCGGGTCGA
>Ga0209536_100002113_pt1 | contig 32332 bp, 35 predicted proteins | sample DeeMarSeWOR28_12_FD_187461 | JGI IMG/M metagenome (GOLD analysis project Ga0209536, IMG submission 187461) | Marine sediment microbial communities from White Oak River estuary, North Carolina - WOR-2-8_12 (SPAdes) (version 2) | ecosystem: Environmental > Aquatic > Marine > Intertidal zone >... | reverse complement strand
AACAACCCGAAAACGATCGACGCGGCGGCAATGATCCACGGTGCGCGCAACACGCTCTCGATACTGTGCTGAAACGTGAAACCGATCGCGACGACGGGCAAGGTGCCGATGATAACCCACCAGGCCAGCAGGCTATCCTGGTCGGCCTCGCCGCCAGCGAGTGAACGAATCCAGGCGCAGATCATGCGCCACACCTCGTGGCGAAAGTAATAAACTACCGCGAGCAGCGAACCGAAATGCACCGCCACGTCAAACACCAGGCCATGTTCGGGCCAGCTCAACAGGCTGGGCAGCAACACCAGGTGCGCCGAACTTGAAATCGGCAGGAATTCAGTCAGGCCCTGGAGGATGGCGAGGATGACAATTTGCAGGTTATCCACTGGGCAAGCTATCCGTAGGCGCGGCCGCGCTGCAGCGCCGGCATCTCCAGCGTGAAGTCTTTCTGTAAAGCCAACACCTTGAACTTCTCTCCCATTTCCTGTGGCAGGCTGAGCATCGCCACCTGCTGTGAAATCGCCATCTGCCGCAGCGGATCAGCCGACCCGGCACGTCGTTGCGCCTCGTCGAGCAAGCCGTTGGCAAGCAGGAACTGCCCCTGCTCGACCAACCCGGTTGCGCTGAACCCGCCGGCCTCGGCGGCATCCGCACAGGCGTCGAAATCGACGAAAGCGGTGATATCCTGCAGTCCGGGGTAAACCAACGGATCGTCGTGGACCCGGTGCCGGTAGTGGCAGTTCAGCGTGCCGCGGCTGCGCTCGGCGCGGTAGTATTGTGACTGTTCGTAACCATAGTCGATGATCAGCACCACTGCACGCCGACATGCCTGCGCCAGCGCGTTCAGCCACGGCTGATAGTTCAGATTCACCTCACTGCGATAGCCGACGGGCAGCTCACCATGGCGCTGCTCGATGGCATGCATCGCCGTGACCGCGGCCGTCCCTGCGGCGAACGGTTGCCAGGTAAACCGCTGCTCCTGGTACCCTACTCCGAGCTCTACCCAGTCCGCCTGCTTGTGCAAAATATGCACCGGCATCGCATCCAGAACTTCGTTGGCCAGCACGATACCATCAAAGTCCCGCGGTAGCTGGCAGAGCCATTCGATTTTGTCGAACAGTTCCGCAGAAAGTTGCCGCTGCAGGTATTGCTGCTGGCGCTGGCGCAAATCGGCGCTCAGATCGAGAATGCAATAGCGTTCGAGCGTGGGTAGCGTCTGCAGAATCTGCGCGCAAAGCCTGCCGCTGCCGGCGCCGAATTCGAGCACCGCGGCGGGGCAGCCCTGCGCAACCAGGTCGGCGGCCTGGCGCCCCAGGCAATAGCCGAACAGCTCGGAGATTTCCGGCGCGGTGACGAAATCCCCGGCGGCGCCAAACTTGGCCATTCCGGCCGAGTAATATCCCAGTCCGGGTTCATAGAGCGCCATTTGCATGAACTCGTCGAAGCCGATGACCCCGCCACTCCGCGCGATGCGCTCGATGATAAGCTCGACCAGGCGCCGGCTGTGCTGCTGCGCGTCGGCTTCGGGTGGGGGCAGTTCGAGACCGCGCGAATTACCGTACGACGGCATGCGCGGAATATCCCGACGAGGGGTACTGGGCTAGCATCGGTACACGGGAATGATATGATGGCACTTTGTCACTGTCGCCTGAAAAATGTTGTTATCGGAACAATCCGCCCTGGTCACCGGGGCGGCTAATCGCCTGGGAGCGCAGATCGCCCGCACTCTACATCAAAACGGGGCAAATCTCATTATTCACTACCGCAGTTCGGCGGCGGCGGCACGGGCGCTCGTCGACGAACTGAACCAGGCTCGCGCCGACTCGGCGCTGGCGATCGCGGCCGACCTTGCCGTCGACGCCGATGTCGACGATCTCGGCCGCCGCGCCTGCAGCGCCTTTGGCGGTTTGCACATCCTGGTCAACAACGCCTCCAGCTACTTTCCCACCCGCTTCGGGGAAATCGACCGGCACAGCTGGGACGACCTGATCGCGAGCAACTACAAGGCGCCCCTGTTCCTGGCGCAGGCCTGCTACCCGGCACTGCGCAAAAGTCGGGGATGCATCATCAACATGGTCGACATCTACGCCTCGCGCCCGCTCAACGAGCACAGCGTTTACTGCAGCGCCAAGGCTGCCAACCAGATGCTGGTCAAGTCGCTGGCGCTGGAACTGGCGCCCGAGGTGCGCGTCAACGGCATCGCGCCGGGCGCGATTCTGTGGCCGCAATCCGGCGGGCCGAGCGCCGAGCAACGGCAAACATTATGCGCGCAAGTGCCGCTGCAACGGCTGGGCGGCGCGCAGGTGATCGCCGATACCGTGCTGTTTCTCGCCAGCAACGACTACATCACCGGCGAGGTGATTCGCGTCGACGGCGGACGCCTGTTGAAATGAGTAACCCATGAACAGCAAATTCTGGAGCCCGATCGTCAGCCAGCTCGATCCCTACGTACCGGGTGAGCAACCGCAGGACCAGCAATACACCAAGCTGAACACCAACGAGAGCCCCTACCCGCCCGCGCCCGCCGTGGCGGCAACGCTGGCCGCATTCGACTGCGAGGCGCTGCGCCGCTACCCCGACCCGGAAAGCCTGGCGCTGCGCGACGCGCTCGCCGCCTACCATGGTCTCGCGCGCGACCAGGTGTTCGTTGGCAACGGCTCGGACGAAGTGCTGGCGCACGCCTTCCAGGCGCTGCTGCAAAAGCCCGCCCCGATACTGTACCCGGACATCAGTTACAGCTTTTATCCCGTTTACTGCGCGCTGTACCGGATCGAATACACGACAGTGCCGCTGGACGCGGAGTTTCGCATCGACATCGACGCCTACCGCCCCGGCAACGGCGGCATCATCATCGCCAACCCGAATGCGCCCACCGGCATCGCGCTGCCGCTCGCTGTAATCCGGCGCCTGCTCGCAAATAACCGTGAATCGGTGGTGATCATCGACGAAGCCTACGTCGACTTCGGCGCCGAATCGGCGATCGGCCTGATCGCGGAGTTCGACAACCTGCTGGTGGTGCAGACCTTTTCCAAGTCGCGCAATCTCGCCGGGCTGAGGCTCGGCGCCGCCTTTGGCCAGGCGCCATTGATCGAAGCGCTGCAGCGCATCAAGAATTCCTTCAATTCCTATCCTGTCGACAGACTGGCGAGCGCCTGCGCGCTGGCGTCGATCGCGGATGAAGACTACTTCCAGCAGTGCCGCCAGCGCATCATCGCTAGCCGCGAGCGGCTGGCCGATTCCCTCGCCGCCCTCGATTTCAAGGTACTGCCGTCGCAGAGTAATTTCCTGCTTGCAAGCCATGCCGGGCGATCCGCGCAATCGCTGTACCTGGAACTGAAAAACGCCGGCATCCTGGTGCGCTATTTCAACAAGCCGCGCATCGAAAACTGGCTGCGCATCACCGTCGGCAGCGACGCCGAATGCGACCGCCTGCTCGATTCACTGCGCCAGATTCTCGGCTAACCCATGAGTTGAAGGGGTCGTGCTAGTAAATGCCGACGTCTCGGAGCCTGCCCACCTTTATAAATGCCGGTCAAAGTCGGTACCCACAAAAAAAAAGCCACTCGAACCGAGTGGCTTTAAAGGGTTGAAAATGACTGCTATCGATTACTGCAGCGTGCTATCCGAATTCCAGATTTCCCCATCGGAACCGGTGGCTCGATCGGTGTCGCTGTAGTTCGACTGCTCGGAATAGTGGTGGAAGGAATAAACGGCCCCGGGAGTTCCCGGAGTTCCCACCACCTCGGTCACGGCAGATGTCTCTCTAAACCAGATACCGGTCAGATTGGCATCTATGGTTTCGTCGGCATACTGCACCACGTAACTGTGGGTGCAGCCGGAACAGGTAGCGTCTTCGACCCACCACTCGAAGGTGATAATGTCGACCGTATCGTCGTAGGTTCCGGTACCCGGACTCGCCTCGGTGCCGAGAGCGCCACCCAATGCATCGAACGTGGTGGTTTCAGTGCCGTCGACAAAAACCTTGCCTGCAACATCCGCGGCGGTAAAAGGCACGGCGGGCGTGCCGTCGGTGGCACAGGTCGCCAGTGACTCTTCGTAGTCGGCGAAACTGTTCGGATTGACGGGTGCGCCAAGACCACCATCGGCCGTGTCATCCCAACCGGACTCGTAATGACAGGCCAGTGGAGCGGGCCCAACCGGCACGGACGGCACGGACAGGTCGGTCGCCGTGTAATCGCGCGAATGGTCCTGCCCGGTGATCTCGTCTTCGGCATAGATCCTGACGCGCAGCTCGTAGTTCGCCGCGTCACCGTTGAGACCGGCATCGTTCGCCGCGGTCGCATCCAGCTCGGCCGAAGCGATGGTCGTGCTGGTGCCCGTGGTACCGAAGGTGTCTTCCCAGATTTCGAGACGATTACCGTCGCTATCGCTGATTTGCACCAGCACTTCGCTGTTGCGCGTGCCATCTGCCAGTGTCCAGGCGATGGTCAGGCTGTCACCGAGGGCGAAATTGCCGATCGCCGTCAAGGTTGCCGCAGTCGCCGTCGGATACAGGGCTACGGTAGAAGGCGCAAATACCAGCGTATCCGTATAGGTCTCTACTGCTGTTCCGCTTACCTGCGGCGAAGCCGCGTTAGTTAAATCCAGGTTCTGCGTATAAAGCTCGTATTGAACGATATCGCCGGCAGCAAAGATTGAGTCATCGATTTGACCGGCTCCTGTGCCGAAGCCCCGGTAGTCGCCTTCATACTGTGCATTACTCTCGTTGTAAACCTGCACGTCTCCGGGAGCGGCAGTTCCTGGTGTACCCAGGTAAATAACATCGCGCACCGTCGTTCCGTCGGAGCCGTCGATAATACTCACCCTGGCCGACGCGATCGGTGCATCGCCAGCAGTTCCATTGTTGGTAAAGTCTTCGTCCCATACCTGGGTATTGACACCGCAATCTCCGGCATAACCGCCATCACCGTCGTAATCGTTGCAATGAAAACTAAAGTAAGCATCGACGATGCGCTGGTCACCACGAATCTGCCAGCCCAGCGTTGCATCCTTGCCCATCAGCCAGGTGATGAGTTCCGGATCGACGAAGCCATTCAGACTGACGTTGCCCGTAACCGCGGCAGTCCCCGCGATGGAATCGAGATTTGAAACCACGACACTACCGAAGGTAAGCCCGATAAGGCGCGGATCCGTGGTAATGTCAGTCAAAAATTCGCCGCGGGACTCGTCTTCATCGAGAAAATCTGCAGAGAAAATATTTTCGATAGAGGCTTGCGTCGGCAGGCCACCAGCAAAAGCAGCGGTGAGCGCATCGAACTTATTAGCAATCAACTGGATATCCGATACACCCGCGGTGATCGTGCCAGCGTCAGCAGGCAGGACTTCCGTGTTGTCTTCGGTGTCGGTAACACTGTCCGTGATCGAACTACTTTCCAGCAGATTGGTGATCGTCGCAACCTGAAGACCCTCATCGACTTCGATGCGCACCACGTCGAGCGCAGCATCCAGACCCGAATGGTCGGCGCTGAAGGTAGAATTCAATAGGTTAATCGCCGAATCTACGCCCAGAGCAGTAAGTACCGTCTGTAACTTGGCTTGCAGCGCGTCTTCCTGCGCTTGCAGTTCAGCCGGATCGAGATCTGTTGGCGCACTCGATTCAAAGTATGCTGCCGCAATCTGTCCTGCGGCATTGGCCACGATCAGATCGGTAAAAGGCGTGATATTGACATTGCCGCCTACGTCAGCGGCTTCCGCGTATGAGTGCAGTTTATAGGTGCGCCCACCGACGGTACCCTGCGCGCGCAAGCGATAGGGTGCGGTTAATCCGCTCACGTCGACGTTGTAATTACCATCCGCTTCGATTAAAGCTGACCTGGTATTTCCAAGCGAGCCCTTGACGGTAACCGTTCCTATGATCGGTGCCCCGGCTGCCGCGGTTCCCTTGAGAGATGTCGTTGATGCCGAGTCGCCCCCGCCGGAACCAGATCCGCCACAGGACGCAAGCACAAGACTGAAAGCCACAACGAGTAATTTTCTATTCCGTAAATATTTCTTCATATTCCACTGCCTTCTTATTTTGTTTTAAAGAAATTCCCCGAGGATGTGGGGATAGATTTAACAAGCTAGAGATTGACCATAGCCCAGTTCCTGGAAAATAACTCAAATTCATTTGGCTAGAAACACTCATGGGTTAAAAACGTGACGGGCTTGGCAAACTCCTCGATCAGAAGGTTTACCCGCAGCGGTTGGGTTTACCTGAAGTGAAGGGGACAGACTGAGATTGATTGGATCCGGAAAAAAAGGGGACAGAATCCCTTATCTGCTAGAGCTCCAGCGCGAACAGTTCCAGCCGCGGCGCGTTGGGCGCCATCGCCCGCCACAGCTCGGCGTAGTTTTGACCGGTCTCGGGATGCTGCAAGGTCGGCGCAAGGTCCTGCAGCGGTTTCAGCACGAATGCATTGACCAGGATTTCGGGGCGCGGAATGCGGATGCCGGGCACGTCGAGGATCAGGTCGTCGTACAACAGGATGTCGAGGTCGATGGGCCGGCTGGCGAACTTGGGCAGGCTGCGGTCGCGACCGAGGCGATCCTCGATATCGTGGAACCTGCGCGCTACCGTCTCGACGTCGAGGTCGCTGTCGAAGCCGGCGACCAGGTTGAGGAAGTTGCTGCCATCGAAGCCGACCGCCGCCGAGTCGTACACCGGCGACAATTCGATTGCGCCGAAGTGCAGGCGCAGCTCGGCCACCGCCTGGCGAATCCGCTGTTCGCGCTGCAGGTTACTGCCGAGGCTGACATAGACACGGGCCATCAGGCGGGCCGGCTTCCGCGTTCGATGATCACGCCGACCGATTGCGAACCGCGCACCGCGCCCGGCTTGTGCAACGTCAACTTGACCCAGGGCACGGCGAACTCGTCCAGCACGATGCTGCAAATTTTTTCCGCGAGCGCCTCGACCAGCTCGAATTCGCTTTCCTCGACGAAATCGATCAGGCGCTTGGCGACGGTCTTGTAACTCAGCGCATCGTCGATGTTATCGCTTTTCGCCGCCTTGCTGATGTCGGTCGCCATCTCCAGGTCGAGACTGATGGTCTGGCGGATTTTGCGCTCCCAGTCGTAAATACCGATCACGGTCTCGATTTTCAGGTCGTGAATAAAAACGATGTCCATCGGGGGGAATTCCAGGTAACTTTGGCAGGCTGCAATCTTAGCCTGCATGCCGCGTGAAAGGAAATCGCAAATGCCTGAAATACGGTCGAATTTGGCGTCAAAACACGCTTGAAACCGGCAAGGGCTTCTGGTAGAGTTCGCGCCCTTATTGCAATCCAGCCATTCTGACGGAGTTCCACCATGTCCAGGGTCTGCCAAGTAACCGGTAAGAAACCGGTTTGCGGAAACAACGTGTCGCACGCCAACAACCGCACACGTCGCCGCTTTCTGCCCAACCTGCACACGCACAAGTTCTGGGTCGAATCCGAGAATCGCTGGCTCAAGCTGCGCCTGTCCACCAAGGGCATGCGCATTATCGACAAAAACGGCATCGACGCGGTCATCGCCGACATGCGCAAGCGCGGCATCAAGTGCTAGGAGTAACATCATGAGAGATTTGATCAAACTGGTATCCACCGCCGGCACCGGCCACTTCTACACCACCGACAAGAACAAGAAGAACACGCCGGACAAGATGGTGATGAAGAAATACGACCCGGTGGTGCGCAAGCACGTCGACTACAAGGAAGCCAAAATCAAGTAATCCGGGTAAATTGCCCGGATCAGAAAAACCGGCGGCTGCCGGTTTTTTTTTGCCCGCTACCAACCTGTCTTCAGCAGCACTGCGAATCGCATTTACAAGGCTTTCATATCCTAACCAGTCAGGTATGATTAGCGCCAGCCAAAACCCCGGATCATTCATGGCAGAAGCGTTAATCCACGTCGACAACCTGTCCCGTTATTACCAGAACCATCGCGCCATCAACCAGCTGAGCTTCACGCTCGAGGCGGGTGAGGTGCTGGGTTTCCTGGGACCCAACGGCGCCGGAAAATCGACCACGATGCAGGTGATCAGCGGCAACCTGGCACCGAGCGAAGGCGAGGTCAGCATCGCCGGCTACGACATCGTCGAAGCGCCGCGCGAGGCCAAGAGCCGTCTCGGCTACCTGCCCGAGCATCCACCGTTGTACCGCGACGCCAGCGTCGACGAATACCTGGGCTACTGCGCGCGCCTGCATCGCATCGCACGCGCCGGGGTGAGCGCCGCCGTCGCCCGGGTCAAGCGGCAATGTGGGCTCGAAGAGGTCGGCGAACGCCTGATCGGCAACCTGTCCAAGGGTTACCAGCAGCGCGTCGGCATCGCCCAGGCGATCATCCACGACCCGCCGGTGGTCATCCTCGACGAACCCACGGTAGGCCTCGACCCGATCCAGATCCGCGAGATACGCGAGTTGATCCGTTCGCTCGGCAGCGAGCGCAGCGTGATCCTGTCGACCCATATCCTCTCCGAGGTGCAGTCCACCTGCGACCGCGTGCAGATCATCCGCAACGGGGAACTGATTTACAACGCATCGACCGAATCGCTGAAGCACGGGCACGAAGTCTCGTTCAGGGTGGCGTTGCGCAAGCCGGTCGCGCTCGACCAGCTGCAGGCGCTCGACGGCGTCGATCACGCCGAATCGCTCGCCGACGGCCGCTACCGCCTGGTGTTCGCCGCCGATGTCACGCCCGACGCGCTGGTGGCCAACGCGGTATACAACGGATGGGGACTTTATGAACTGATCCCCGAGCAACAGTCGCTGGAAGACCTGTTCATCGAGCTGACCCAGCACGAAGAGGCCGCCGCGTCATGATCTGGGTAATCGCCAGCCGCGAGTTCCGCGCCATGTTCCTGGCGCCGCTGGCCTGGGTCATACTCGCCGTCATCCAGGTCATCCTCGGTTTCATGTTTTTGACCAACCTGGACAGCTTCCTGCTGCTGCAGCCGCAATTGATGCAGCTGGAAAACACGCCGGGCGTCACCGATATCGTGATCACCCCGCTGATGCAGGTGGCCGCGATCATCCTGTTGATGGTGATGCCGCTGTTGACGATGCGCAGCATCGCCGAGGAAAAGCGCAATCGCAGCCTGACGCTGCTGATCTCCGCACCGCTCGGCATGAGCGAGATCGTGCTCGGCAAGTTCCTCGGCCTGATGCTGTTCGTGCTGGTGCTGGTGAGCATGCTGATGCTGATGCCGCTGTCGCTCTACCTCGGCACCACGCCCGACGTCGGCAAGCTGCTGTCGATTTATATCGGCATGCTGTTGCTGCTGGGCGCCTTCAGCGCGATCGGCCTCTACCTGTCGAGCCTCACCGAGAACCAGACCATCGCCGCCGTCGGCAGCTTCGGCATCCTGTTGATGCTGTGGATCATCGACTGGCTCAGCGAATCGGTCAACAGCGGGCAGTCGCTGCTCGCCTGGCTGTCCCTGTTGCAACACCACCAGTCGTTCCTCGAAGGCGTGTTCGACAGCGCCGATGTCGCCTACTACCTGCTGCTGATCACCTGCTTTCTCGGTCTCACGATCCGCCAGCTCGACCGCGAGCGACTGCTGTGAAACTGAATTCGCGCACACGCCTGCAACTGCGCCTGCAATCCGGCGTCTTCCTGATCCTGTTCATCGCCCTGCTGGCGCTGCTCGGCTGGCTCAGCCAGCGCTACCCGGTGAGCATCGACATGAGCACCAACCAGCGCAACAGCCTGTCCGCGGAGACCGGGCGATTGCTCGAAAATATCGATCAACCGCTCGAGGTCACGCTGTTCGTGTCGCCGCAGAACGAACGCAAAGCGGCGCTGGAAAAGCTGTTCGAGCGTTACCGGCGGCTGCAACCCAATATCCGCGTCAACAGCCTGAACCCGGACCTGCATCCGCAATTGCTGCGAGACCACGATATCCGCTATGACGGCGAGGTACTGCTGGAGTATGGCGGGCGCAACGAAAAACTGGCGCAGATCACCGAAGCCAATGTCAGCAACGCGATCCAGCGGCTGTTGCGCCGCGGCGAACGCTGGCTGGTTTTTCTGCAGGGTCACGGGGAACGCAATCCCTACGGCGAGGCCAATCACGACTACAGCCTGTTCGCCACGCAACTGGCGGGCAAGGGATATACCATCGAGAACATCAACCTGACCCAGATCGGCAGCATTCCCGACAACACCGACATCCTGGTGCTGGCGAGCCCCGCGGTGGCGCTGCTGCCGGGTGAAGTCCGCCTGCTGCAGGAGTACATCGACAGCGGCGGTAATTTCCTCTGGCTGGCGGATCCGGAACAGGCATACGATGGCCTGGAACTGCTCGGCGAGAGTCTTGCCACCGGTTTCGTGCCCGGCGTCATCGTCGATCCAACTACCCAGCTGATGGGCCTCGAGCGTATCGATTTCGCGCTGATCGGCGAGTATCCACGACATCCGATCACGCGCAACCTGCACAGCCTGTCACTATTCCCCGAAGCCCAGGCCATCGAGTTCTACGATGACGAAAGCTGGCAACGCAAGAATTTCCTGCAATCCAGCACGCGCAGCTGGAACGAGACCGGCGAGGTGACGCCAGGGCAGGTATACAACGGCGATAACGACGACGAGATTTCAGGGCCGCTAACCATCGGCATGAGTCTCGCGCGTAGCCAGCCGGATACGGACACGCAGGCGGGCGAGCAGCGCGTAGTCATCGTCGGCGATGCCGACTTTCTTTCCAACGCCTACCTCGGCAATGGCAGCAATCTCGACATCGGCCTGAACCTGGTCAACTGGCTGAGCCACGACGACCGCCTGATCTCGATCAGCCCGCGCCCGGCGCCGGATACCCGTCTCGAGATGTCCGCCCAGGCGCAACTGGCGGTCGCCATCTTCTTCCTCATGGCGCTGCCGCTTGGCCTGCTCGCCAGCGGTCTGCGCATCTGGCTGAAACGGCGTAAACGCTAGTGTTGTCGCGGCGCTGGCTGGTCAACTGCGCACTCATCCTGGTGATCGCTGTGCTCGCCTTCGCCAGCTTCCACTTCGGTGCCGAACCCGGAGAAAAGTCCAGCCCGCGCATCAGTTCGCTGCAAGCCGACGATATCGAGCGCCTCGAACTGCGGGCCGACGCGTTGCATCTCACGCTGCAGCGCGACGGCGACGGCTGGCGCATCACCGCGCCGGTCGACTGGCCGGCAGATACCGCCAACGTGGAGCGTCTGTTGAGTATCCTCGAGATTGAATCGAGCGCCGTGGCGGAGCTTGCCGACGTCGACCCGCAGGCGATCGGTCTGCAACCGCCCAAGGCCACACTGCAACTCAACGACACGACGCTGGTGTTTGGCGCCAGCAATAACATCGGCGGGCGTCGCTATGTACTCATCGAATCCAGGCTTTACCTGGTGCCCGATATGCACCTCGCCTTCGCCGCCCAGGGAATGCCCGGCATCGTCGACAGGCGCCTGCTGCCCGGGCGCTACGATATCTCCGCGCTACGGCTCCCCGAACTGGAGATCAGGCGCGATAGCGAGGAACAATGGCAGTCCAGTCGCGATGCCACGACGACCCAGAAGCAACTGGAGCTAGTGGTGGGCAACTGGCAGGCGTTGCCAGCCAGCCGCATTCTCCGCTACGCTGGCGACGCCGGCGCGGGTGAACCCATCGAGATACAGTTTGCGGACGGTCAGCGCATCGATTTCCTGCTGCTGTCGACACAACCCGAAATCATCATCGCCAACCCGAGCATCGGCCTGCAATACCATTTTCGCGCGAATCTTTACGATCAGCTGCTCGCGCCAGCCGCCGACGCATAATCCGCGCCCATGCCCGAATTACCCGAAGTCGAGACCACCTGCCGCGGCATCGCGCCGCACGTCGGCGGGCAGCGTATCGAGCGCATCATCCTGCGCGAAACGCGACTGCGCTGGCCGATCAGCGCGGAAGTTGCCGGCCTCGAGGGGAGCCGCATCTCCGGCGTGTCACGGCGCGCCAAGTACCTGCTGATGGCGCTCGAGCAAGGCCACCTGATCTGGCACCTGGGGATGTCCGGCAGCATGCGCGTGCTGCCTGTCGGCGCGCCTGCGGCGGCGCACGAACACGTCGAGCTCCAGCTCGCCAACGGTCAGTCGCTGAGATTCCGCGATCCGCGCCGTTTCGGTGCCCTGCTCTACAGCGCACAGGACCCGCTGCAGCATCGGTTGCTGCGCGCGCTCGGTCCCGAACCGCTGGCCGACGAGTTCGACGCCGATTACCTTTACGCGCGCTGCCGCGGCCGCAGCGCTGCGATCAAGACCCTGATCATGAACAGCCACATCGTCGTGGGTGTCGGCAATATCTACGCCAGCGAAGCGCTCTACCTCGCCGGCATTCGACCGACGCGCGCCGCCGGGCGCATCAGCAGGGCGCGCATCGCCAGGCTGGTCGACGCGATCCGCGCCACGCTCGGCGCCGCCATCGAACAGGGCGGTACCACGCTGCAGGATTTCACCCAGGCCGACGGCAAACCCGGCTATTTCCGCCATGCACTGCAGGTCTATGCCAACAGAGGGCAATGCCATGCCTGCGGCAAGGCTATCCGCCACCTGGTCCAGGGCCAGCGCTCCAGCTACTACTGCCCCGGCTGCCAGACCTGAAACCCGCGCAGTCGGGACTGCGGTATATCTCGAAGCGGATTTGGATTATTATCGCCCCGTTATTTCAGCGGGTACCTTGCAATGTCCATTCATGCGCTTGACAGCAATGCCGATGCCGTCCTGCAGGCCAGGATCGACCTGGCGGCAGCGCTACGCCTGGCGGTTTACCATGAGCTCGAGGAAGGCATCGACAATCACTTTACCGTCACAGTTCCGGGGCACGATGACCGTTACCTGGTGTTGCCCTTCGGCCTGCACTGGTCGGAAGCGCGCGCCAGCGACATGATCGTGTTCAACGAAGCCGGCGACACCCTCGAGGGTGACGGCCTGGTCGAGCTTTCCGCGCAGTGCATCCACGCGCCCATCCACCGCATCACCGGCCGCCGGGTGGTATTCCACACCCACCAGAACTGGGCGCTGGCGCTCAACATGCTGGAAGACAACCGGCTGATCCCGGCCTGCCAGACCTCGGCATTCTTCCACGGCCACATTGCCTACGACGACCACTACTACGGCACCGCGGACACGCTGGAAGAAGGCGAACGGCTGGCGGCGTTGATTGGCAACAAGCAGGTCGTCTTCATGCGCAACCACGGCGTGCTGGTGGCGACGGACTCAATCGCCCGCGCCTATCGCCTGCTGTACCTGCTGGAACGCGTGTGCCGCGCGCAGATTCGCGCGATGAGCACCGGCCAGAAACTGTTGCCGATCGCGCAGCAGGTGATCGACCAGGTACAGGCGCCGGACGAACACGATCGCCATCGCGGCAAGCGCGACAACCTGTATTTCGATGCAATGAAACGCGTGCTCGACCGAGAGCATCCGGGTTACGCCGACTAAGCTTTCGAGGAAACATCGCCATGCCGGAAAAAATAAAAGCACGCGCAGCCTGCCTGCTGTTGGCCCTGTTGTTTGCGGCCAGCGCCGGGGCCGTGCCCGCGGAAGGCACGCGCATCATGATTTCGGCGCCTTCGGGCTACGCGGTCGATGCCGGCAAGGCGATTCATGCGCGCGGCGGCAACCTGATCGACGTCGCGGTTGCCGTGGGTCTGACGCTGGCGGTCACCAATCCGTCCAACGCCTCGCTTGGCGGCGGCGGCTTCGCGCTGCTCGCGATGGGCCAGGGTGTCGACGTGCTCGATTTTCGCGAGGCCGCGCCCGCCGCCACCTCGCCCGATTTCTACCTGCAGCGCGACAAGGGTGCCTCGTGGAACGGCGGCGCCGCGGTCGGCGTACCGGGCGTGGCCGCGGGCCTATGGGCCATGCACCAGAAATACGGCAAGCTCGAGTGGTCGCAGCTGTTCGACACGGCGCTCGCGCTCGCAGAGGACGGCATCGAGTTTTCCGGCACCGAGTCGCGCTATGCCGAATCGCAGCAGGACCGTCTCAACGCGGCGGGCCTGCGCCACTTCTACAGGTCGCCAACCCAGCCCTACCGGCCCGGCGAAATCCTGCGGCAACCGGCGCTTGCACGGGCGCTCGCACTGTTGCGCGAGCAGGGCCCGGACGGGTTTTATCGCGGCGCGGTGGCGCGCGATATCGCCGCCACGGTGCAGGCCAATGGCGGCGTCATCACCGAGGCCGACCTCGCCAGCTACCGGGTGCGCTGGCTAAAGCCGCTGGAAACCGAATTCATGGGTTACAGACTCTACATGATGCCGCCGCCGAGCAGCGGCGGCGCGGTGATCAAGGCCGCCTTCGAGCTGTTCGAGCGTGTCGATATCGAACAGCAGGCGCCGCTCGGCGTCGACGAGCTGCACCTGATGGCGGAAGTGCTGAACCGCGCGTTTCGCGGGCGCGCGCTGCTCGGCGACCCGGATTTCCACGCCAACCCCTTCGAGCTCATCCTGTCGCCGGCCTACATCGACGAGATGGCGCAGAGCATCGATATGCACAAAACCGTGCAATTGCCGCCGCTGGTCGACAAATCGCTGACCGAATCGACCGAGACCACGCAGTTTTCGATACTCGATGCCGACGGCAACGCCATCAGCCTGACGGTGACGCTGAACGGCAGTTACGGCTCCGGCGTGGTGTCCGAGGATTTCGGCATATCGCTCAACAACGAGATGGACGATTTCACCACGCGCCCCAACGAGCCCAATGCCTATGGCCTGCTGCAGGGCTTCGGCAACCGCGTGCAGCCCGGCAAGCGGCCGCTCAGCTCGATGAGCCCGACGCTGGTGGAGAAGGAGGGCCGCGTGGTGATGACGCTGGGCGCCGCCGGCGGCCCGCGCATCATCAGCTCGGTGATTCAAACCATTTACCGCGTGCTGGTCACCGGGCTCGACATCGACCGTGCGGTGCAGTTTCCAAGAGTGCACCAGCAATTCCTGCCGAACAAGCTGTACATGGATGAATTCAAGTTTGCGCCAGAGGTGGTCGCGGGCCTGCGGCAGCGCGGCCACGAGACCGTGCCGCAGCGCCCGTCCTACCTCGGCAGGATCAAGGCGGTGCGCATCAACGACAAGGGTTACCTGGAAGCGAGTTACGACAATCGCAGCGAAGGTGCGGTCGGCGGGTACTAGGCTGCGCGGGCCACCGCTTTAATCATTGCCGGTCAGGCGCTTGTACTTGATCAGCAGTTGCTCCCGGGTTTCCTCGAATTCCGGGTTGAACGGTATGCAGTCGACCGGGCAGACTTCCACGCACTGCGAGGTTTCGAAGTGGCCGACGCATTCTGTGCACAGCATGGGATCGATCTCGTAGTATTCTTCGCCGGGCGAAATCGCATCGTTCGGGCACTCGGGCTCGCACACGTCGCAGTTGATGCATTCGTCGGTGATCATCAGCGCCATGGTCTAATTCCTCCCAATCACGCTCATTGTTGCGCCTGCAACTTGTCGGTCAGGCGCTGCAGTATCAGCGGGTGCAGGAATTCGGAAACATCGCCTTTCAGGCGCGCGATTTCACGCACCAGGCTTGACGACACGAAGGCGTAGCGCTGCGCCGCGGTCAGGAACACGGTTTCGATTTCCGGCGCCAGCGAACGGTTCATCCCCGCCAGTTGCACCTCGTACTCGAAATCCGATATCGCGCGCAGCCCGCGCACGATGATGGTGGCATTGTTTTCGCGCGCGAAATCGATGAGCAACCCGGAAAACGGCCGCACCTGGACCGCCTCATCGTCGGCAAACACCCGCTGCAGCATGTCGAGACGCTCTTCCAGGTTGAAAAAGGGCTTCTTGGCGGGACTGTCGGCGACGCCGATGACGACGCCGTCGAACATCTTCAACGCGCGGCGCACGATGTCGATGTGCCCGCGCGTTACCGGGTCGAAGGTACCCGGGTAAATTGCAATTCCAGCCATAGGCCACCTCGGTGTCCCCGGGACAGGAACCCGGGAGTAAATCGGCGAATTCTAACGACTTCCCCGCCATTCGGCCAGAGCATAGTTGACGCGGCCGGCGCTTTTCCGCTTCAGCCATTGCAGCGCGGGCGACGGCAATTCGAAGGTTTCCCCGGCCGGCCATTCGAAATAGAGGCGTGCGCCGGGGTTCAGACAGTCCCCTGCTTCGAGGCGCTCGAACGCCTGCCGGCGCAACTCGGCCTCGGCATAGGGAGGGTCGATGAAGACGATGTCGAAGCGCCGCTGCAGGCGTTCGATCGACTGCAGCGCATCGCCGCCGACGATTTCCACCGCGCTGCACTGCAGGCGTTCGGCATCGGCGCGCAATGCGGCGAGCGCAAGGGGATTGTGCTCGAGCGCGACCAGATGTTTCGCACCGCGCGACAGCGCCTCGAAGCCGAGCGCGCCGCTACCGGCAAAACAGTCCAGCACCAGCGCTCCGCGGCAATCCGCCGCCAGCCAGTTGAACAGGGTTTCGCGAATCCGGTCCGGCGTTGGACGCAGGCCCGGCGCATCGATGACGCCCAGTCTTCTGCCGCGCCAGCGGCCGCCGATAATCCGAACCTGAGACTTCATCTAAAATACCGCGTTAATGGGTTGAAAGTGCACAGATTGAGGCGCTTTCTGTTAGCATATTGTGCCTGAATTCTGATTGCCGGAAAAACGATGTTCGGATTTAAATCCGCCAGCAAAAAAGACGACGACAAGGCGACGGGACTGTTCGCCTCGCTGCGTCAACGCCTGTCCAAAACCCGCGAAAACCTGTCCAGCGGGCTGGCCGATCTGTTGCTCGGCAAGAAGCAGATCGACGACGATTTACTCGAACGGCTCGAAGACCAGCTGCTGATGGCGGACGTCGGCATGCAGGCCACGCAAAAAATTACCTCGCAGCTGACGCAAAGCCTCGCCCGCAAGCAGCTCGGCGACAACGACAGCCTGATCGCCGCGCTCAAGCGCACCATGGCGGAGATACTGGCGCCCTGCGCGCTGCCGTTGCAGATCGACGCCAGCAAGAAACCCTTCGTCATCCTCATGGTCGGCGTCAACGGCGCCGGCAAAACCACCACCGTCGGCAAGCTGGCGCAGCAGTTCAAAAGCCAGGGGCTCAAGGTGATGCTGGCCGCCGGCGACACCTTTCGCGCCGCCGCGGTGGAACAGTTGCAGACCTGGGGCGATCGCCTCGACATACCCGTGATCAAGCAGGGCCAGGGCGCCGACTCGGCATCGGTGATCTTCGACGCGCTGCAATCCGCGCGCGCGCGCGGCATCGACGTGCTGATCGCCGATACCGCGGGGCGCCTGCACACGCAGATGAGCCTGATGGACGAACTCGAGAAGATCAAGCGCGTGATGGCCAAGATCGACCCCGAGGCGCCGCACGAAACCCTGCTGGTGCTGGACGCGGTCACCGGCCAGAACGCGCTGGCGCAGGCCAGCCATTTTCGCGACAGCGTCGGCATTACCGGGCTGGTGCTGACCAAGCTCGACGGCACCGCTAAAGGCGGCATGATATTCAGCGTCGCGGAACAGTTGCAAACCCCGATCCGCTACATCGGGGTCGGCGAAACCGTAAACGACCTGCGCCCTTTCGACCACGAAGAGTTCGTCGATGCGCTGCTGGCAGATGCCTGATATCCCCGTGCCAGCATGATCGAGTTCCACAACGTCACCAAGCGCTATGAAAGCGGTTTCGAGGCACTCAAGAACGTGTCACTGAAACTGGGCGACGGGCAGATGGCCTTCATTACCGGGCACTCCGGCGCGGGCAAGAGCACCCTGTTGAAGATCATCGCCCTGATCGAAAAGCCGACGCGTGGACAGGCGCTGCTGAACCGCATCAACCTCAACAACCTGCCACGCCAACGGGTACCCCATCTACGGCGCAACATCGGCATTATTTTCCAGGATCACCAGTTGCTGTTCGATCGACCGGTGTTCGACAACGTCGCGCTGCCACTGCATATCCAGGGTTACCGGCCGCAGGAAATCGCCAAGCGCACGCGCGCGGCGCTCGACAAGGTTGGCCTTTTGAGCAAGGAAAAGTCGATGCCGATCACGCTCTCCGGCGGCGAACAACAACGCGTCGGCATCGCGCGCGCGGTGGTGCACAAGCCGATGCTGCTGCTCGCCGACGAACCCACCGGCAACCTCGACCCGGTGCTGTCGCGTGAAATCATGCAGATCTTCGTCGATTTCAACCAGGTGGGAGTAACCGTGCTGGTGGCCAGCCACGATCTGCGCCTGATCGAGGAACTCGACAAGCCGCGCATGACGCTGAATCGGGGGCAACTGATCCTGAACGACCTCGACGACAGCGACGATGAGGAACACCATGGCTGGCAATAGGCTACGGCGCAGGAACCCACCCACCGTCAACCAGATATCCGCCTACCTGCTGCATCACCTGCAGTCGCTGGTGTTCAGCCTCGGCAAGATCTACCAGGCACCGGCGACCACGGTGATGACCGTCGCGGTGATCGGCATTACGCTGTCGCTGCCCGGCGGTTTTTACCTGTTCCTGAAAAACATCGACGCGATTTCCGGCGATTTTCGCTCGAGCACGCAGATCAGCCTGTATCTCGACCTGAAGACCAGCGAAAAACAGGCGCGCGCGCTCGAACGCGATATTTCCGGAATGGATCACGTCGCCGCGACCCGTTTCATTTCACGCGAACAGGCACTGGAGGACTTCCGCCGCGATTCCGGGTTCGGCAAGAGCATCGATACTCTGAGCAGCAACCCGCTACCGCACACCATCGTCGTCGAACCCGGCGAGATAGATACCTTCGCCGTGCGCAACCTGCTTAATCGCCTGCAGGCGATGCCCGAGGTGGAGATCGCCAAGCTCGACACCGAGTGGCTGGAGCGGCTTTACACCATCATCGAAATCGCCAAGCGCTCGGTTGCGATCATCACCATACTGTTCGCGTTCGCGGTGCTGCTGATCATCGGCAACACCATCCGCCTCGATATCCAGAACCGTTACCAGGAAATCATCGTCACCAAGCTAATCGGCGCCACCGACGCGTTTATTCGGCGACCATTCCTCTACGGCGGAATCTGGTACGGCTTACTGGGTGGAATCCTTTCCTGGTTGATCGTCGAAATCGGCTATCTGGCCATATCTGGCCCACTTGAGCGTTTAAATCTGCTATATAAGTCTGACATGAACCTGATTACATTTTCGTTTCAAGACTTTATCGTTCTGATAGCGAGCAGCACCCTGCTCGGGCTGGCCGGTTCGTGGATTGCCGTGGCCAGGCACCTGAATCAGATAGAGCCAACCTGACCCGACGAACAATGCCCGCGAAACGCCGCATCCTGATAGTCGATTCTTCCGACTCAACCCGTACGATTCTGTTCAAGGAGATCTCCGACAAGGCGCCGGAAATCGACATCATTGCCTGCAGTAGCGGGCGCGAGGCGATGACCGCGGTGCGCCGCTTCGAGTTTGAAATCATCACCACCGGCCTCAACCTGCCGGATACCGATGGTTACCAGTTGATCGAAGATATTCGCAAAACGCCGAAGAACAAGGACACCGCGATATTCGTCGTTTCCGGCGATGCCGATACCCGTGTCACCGGCACCGATCTCGACAACGACAGGGCCGTAACCGCCTGGATCGACAAGGCCGAGGGACACAAGTCACTGGTAGCCTTTATCCTCAATTTTCTCGGCAGCCATAACGAAATGCCGGTGAAGATTCTCTACGTCGACAAGAGCGCGACCTCGACGGCGATCACCACGACTATCCTGCAGAAGAACAACATCAACTACCATCACTTCAAGGAACCTGCCGACAGCATCGAATTTCTGCGCCAGGATCTCAGGGAAAACGGTGACTGCAGCGTCGACGTGATGATTACCGACCTGATGCTGGGCGGCAGCATGCACGGTTTCGAATTGATCCAGACGATTCGTAACGAACTCGGTCTCGACTACCTGACCCTGCCGATCCTGTTGATGACAATCGAGCCGGGTGAAGACGAACGCACCGATTTCACCGGCATCTTCGGCGCCGGCACCAACGACTTCATCATCAAGCCGGTGGACGAAACGGACCTGTTGTCGCGCCTGCAAACCCTTGTCAACATCAAGCGTCAGAGCGAAGCGCTGAACCCCTGAGCGCATCGACCTGCGCTCAGCAGGTCGCCGGAATTCTCAAATCAATCGTGGTGATGACCATGCGCTCCGTGCACGTGGCCGTGCGCGATTTCCTCTGCGCTGGCATCACGCACAGCTTCCACCCTGACGTCGAAAGTCAGTGATTTGCCCGCGAGCGGATGATTGGCATCCACCGTCACCGTGGCTTCATCGACCTCGGTCACGACCAGATTGACCTGACCGCCTTCGGTTTGCGCAGTTACCATCATGCCCGGTTCGACCTTCTCCATCTCCGCAAATGCCTCGACCGGCACCTGCTGGACGCGATCTTCGCTGTATTCGCCATAGGCATCCGCCGGTTCCACCGTTACTACCAGTTCGTCACCGACAGCCTTGCCTTCCAGCGCCTGTTCGAGCCCGGGGATGATGTTTTGTGCGCCGTGCAAATAAGTCATCGGATCGCCGCCCTCGGACGAATCGATCACCTCGGCATTTGCCGCATCTGCGACCTTGTAATGAATGGATACCACTTTGTGCTGGCTAATAGTCATGTCTTCTATTCCTGAATCTAAACGTTTGAAAATGATCTGCAATCCCGGCCGACACCCGACTGCGGTGATGTCGAGCCGAAATTTCTGCACGCAAAGACAACAGGGAAAAAAGACAGGATCCGGGAGGGCTCTACGAGCAGGCAGTATAACAGCCACCATCCGGGGACAGAATAGCTGTTTCCTGGAAATGTGTCTCGATTGAACGGCCTGCAACCACGTGAAACTTGGTGCTGACCACGAATACACCGATTCATTACCTATCACAGGCATTCAGAGAAGCGACCGCCGTTTCAAAACTGATCCGGAAGCGGCTTTTACGCGTATACCTGGGGTAAATTTACCTTAGTAACCATATATTTAGCACGTATATTAATAATTGCTAATAGACTTGAACTCTTGGCAAACTTTATGCTCTAATAGCTGGCACTCGGACATTGTGAGTGCTAAATTACAGGCTACAATTGAGGTCAACATGAGCACACAACTGGTCACAACGATGAATACCATGCCCGTACTTAAGGGCAGCTCTAATCTGGACGCCTACATTCAGGCCGCCCGTAGCGTGCCTCTTTTGACGGCGGAAGAAGAGTATTCGCTGGCGCAGGATTTACAGGAAACCGGCAACATCGAATCAGCACAGAAACTGGTGCTTCCGCACCTGCGCTTTGTCATCAAGGTCGCCAACAACTATGCCGGCTACGGCCTGCCGATCGCCGACCTGATCCAGGAGGGCAGCATCGGCCTGATGAAAGCGGTCAAGCGCTTTCGCCCGGAAGTCGGCGTGCGCCTGGTATCTTTTGCAGTGCACTGGATCAAGGCCGAGATTCACGAATTCATTCTCAAGAACTGGCGCATCGTCAAGGTGGCCACCACCAAGGAGCAACGCAAGCTGTTCTTCAAGCTGCGCAGTCAGAAAACTCGCCTCGGCTGGTTCAAATCGGAAGAAATCGATCACGTCGCCGAAACCCTCGGGGTAACGCGCGCCAACGTCATCGAAATGGAAAACCGGCTGAACAACTACGATTTAGGCTTCGATCCCGCGAGCGACGAAGACGACGATAGCGCCTACCTCGCGCCCGCCAACTCGCTGGTATCGAGCATCCCGTCACCCGATCGCCTGCTCGAGGCCCAGGATACCGAGGAAAGCAATCACGCCATGCTAAGCGCGGCGCTCGAAAACCTCGACGACCGCAGCAAGGAAATCGTGACCCGGCGCTGGTTAAACGAACCCAAAGCCACGCTGCACGAACTGGCTGAAGAGTACGGTGTTTCCGCAGAACGAATTCGCCAGATCGAGGGCAATGCATTCAAGTCGATCAAAAGCGCATTCGTCAGCTAATCAGAGCATTGACAGTCGCTAAAAAAGCCCGGTTCGCCCGGGCTTTTTTTGTGCCTGCCGGGGCGCAAAATCCCAACTATACTCGAACCAACTTGCTGCTAACCCAAACCCGATGCCGGAAAGCGAACCGCTGCACGACGATATACATGAAATAGCGCTGCTGGAGAAAAAACTGGCGGCGCTTGAAGCTGATTTACGCCAGAAGAAGGAAATTATCCTCGCCCAGCACAACAAGCTCGAAGCCTTCTTCGACACTTCCATCGACGCGGTGGTGCAGATGGATTTCGACGGCTACATCACCGGCTGGAACCACCAGGCGGAAAAGATCTTCGGCTGGCGCGCCGAAGAAATTCTCGAACAGACCATCGAAGAGACCATTATTCCAGAACGCCATCGCGCCGCTCATCGTGCCGGCATGCAGCGCTACCTGCGCACCGGCGAATCCTCGGTAATGAACCAGTTGATCGAAATGCATGCCCTGCATCGCGACGGGCACGAGTTCCCGGTGGAGCTGTCGATCGCGGTCATCGATTCGCCCGACCTGCAGGAATTCAACGCCTATATCCGCGATATTTCCCAACGCAAACAATCCGAAAAAATCATCTGGACGCAGGCGAACTTCGATTCGCTAACCGGCCTGCCCAACCGAAACATGTTTCTGCAACGCCTGGAACAAGAACTGCGCAACTGTGACCGCAGCGAGCTGTCGCTTGCGCTGCTGTACATCGACCTGGACCGTTTCAAGGACATCAACGACTCGATGGGACACGACAAGGGCGATTTGCTATTAATAGAGACAGCCAGGCGACTCAAGCAAGCGGTGCGAGAAGTCGATACGGTATCGCGCCTCAGTGGCGATGAATTCACCATCATACTGGGGCAGATCGACGATCAGCTATCGGTACAGCGCGTTTGCCAGCAACTGCTTGCAAACCTGTCTCAACCGATGCAACTAGGCAGCGAAAGGATTCACATCACCGCCAGTATCGGCGTGTCGTTTTATCCGGGCGACGCCACCGATCCCGAGACCCTGTTGCGCAATGCGGACCAGGCCATGTACTCCGCCAAGGGCCAGGGGCGCAATCGTTACCAGTTTTTCACCCCCGAGTTGCAGGAACGCGCGCTGCGTAAGCGTAAAATGATCGACGATCTGCACGCGGCGGTGCAGCAGGCACAGTTCGAGGTCTATTATCAGCCCATCATCGGGCTGCACGACGACAGCCTGTCGCGGGCCGAGGCGCTGATACGCTGGCATCATCCGCAGTCCGGCATGGTCAGCCCCGCGGTGTTCATTCCTATTGCGGAGGAAACCGGACTGATCGGTGAAATTGGCAACTGGGTTTTTTACCAGGCCTGTGAGCAACTGCAGCACTGGTGCCGCAGCTTCGAGATCGATTTCCGAATTAACATCAATACATCTTTACAGCAATGGATCGACGAAAGCGCACCTATGAATCAATGGTTTAGGCATATGCACGCACAGGGAATCAGTGGCTCGGCGGTAGGTATCGAGTTTACCGAAAGCCTGTTGATGAATGCCGGTGATCGCATCACCAACCGCCTGCTCGATATTCGTGAAGCCGGAATGCAAATGGTAATCGACGATTTTGGCACCGGTTATTCCTCGCTATCGAACCTTAAGCACTTCGACATCGGCAGCATCAAGATTGACCGCAGTTTCGTACGTAATCTCGAGCAGGACAAAAATGATCGCGATCTGTGCGAGGCTATCATCGTGATGGCGCACAAGCTCGGCATCGAAGTCATTGCCGAAGGCGTGGAAACCAGGTTTCAGGACCAGCTACTGCGAGATTTCGGCTGCGACTATGCACAGGGATACCTGTACTCCAGACCGGTGCCCGCTATCGACCTGACAGCCCTGATCGCCTCCAGAACCTGATTGCAGGGTTGGCCGCGCACCTCCCACCGCTTTCGTCGCCAATTGCCGATACGTTGGACCGCTGCATTGCTCTAGTAGCCGCGGCATCCAAGTCGTCGCTCTGCGGCTAATTTCAGACAAAAAAAAGCACGGCGCAAGCCGTGCTTTTTGCTAAAACCGAAGTCGTCTACAGCCAGTAGACAAAGATAAAAAGTCCCAACCAGACCACGTCTACAAAGTGCCAGTACCAGGCAACGCCCTCGAAGGCGAAATGGTGCTCCGGAGTGAAATGCCCCTTGGCCGCGCGAATCATGATGATCAGTAGCATGGTCGCACCCATGGTGACGTGAAAACCGTGGAAGCCCGTCAGCATGTAAAAGGTACTGCCATAGATGCCGGAATCGAGGCGCAGGTTAAGATCTTTGTAGGCATGCCCGTATTCGTACATCTGCAACCCGACGAAGCCGAACCCGAGGATGACTGTAGCGGCCAACCAGTACACCAGCTTGACATTGTCTCTGCGCTTCAGCGCCCAGTGCGCCAGGGTTACCGTGACGCCCGAAGTGAGCAGGATCACGGTGTTGATCGCCGGTAATCCCCAGGCGCCCATGGCCTGGCGGGCTTCCGAGAAATTAGCTGCCGACGGCAGAGTCAGCAACGGCCAGGCGGCGGTGAAATCCGGCCACAGGTACTGCGCGGTCGCATCGTTGTTGCTGGCACCGTCGAGCCACGGAATCGAGTACATGCGGGCGTAAAACAATGCGCCAAAAAAAGCGGCAAAGAACATGACTTCGGAGAAGATGAACCAGCCCATACCCCAGCGGAACGACATGTCGACCTGCTTGTTGTACATGCCATTCAACGACTCCGTGATCACGGTGCCAAACCAGCCATACATCATGAAAATGAGGATGGCGATACCGACGAAAATCGGCGTGGCGCTCCATGTACCGTGCAGGAAATTCGCGATGCCAATCACCGTCAGCGACAGTCCGATCGAACCGATGATCGGCCAGTGAGTGCCGTGGGGTACGTAATAATCTTCGTTACTTGTAGTACTGCTCATGGATTATCTCTCTCGTTATCCTGAATGCGTTGGTTGGTCTCTAGCCCTGATCGAGACTGAAAAATGTATAGGACAGGGTGATCTGTTCGATGTCCTTCGAAATCCCGTTACCGACAACAAAGCGCAACGGCATGTCACGCGTTTCGTATGCTTCCAGCGACTGCTGAGTGAAACAAAAACATTCGGTTTTATTGAAATGCTGCGCCGCCAACCCCGGCGACACGCTGGGCACTGCCTGCCCCAGCGTCTTGTCGGCGCTTGCACTGCGCACGCGAAAAACCGCTTCGTAAACCTGGCCCGGGTGAACCTCCATCTTTTTCACCAGTGGCTCGAAGCTCCACGGCAAACCGGTATTCGTGTTGGCCAGGAAGCGCACCTCGATGGTGCGCGAGGTATCGACCTGGCTGGCATCGATCTCGGCCGCCTGGATGCGCCCGGTTTTGCCGTTCAGCCCGGTAATATCGCAAAACACGTCGTACAGCGGCACCAGCGCAAAGCCAAAGCCAAACATCAGCAGGGGAATGATCGCCAGCTTGAGGGCACTGTTCCTCACGTAAAATTACCCCAGAAAAACGTTGCCATAAAAAATGCAGCGACCACCAGAACGTGGGCAATCAGGATCCACAAAGTACGCTTACGCCGCTCCGCAGACGTAAAGTGCTCATCGTGCTGGTCATCCTGCATTGGCAGCTCCATCGTCCCGATCTACTTGACCACAGGCGCTTCGGTAAAGCTGTGGTAAGGCGGCGGCGACGGCAGCTGCTCGAATTCGAGACCGGTAGCGCCTTCCCAGACGCGATCGCTAGCCTTCGGGCCACCCTTGATCGTCTTGATGACGATGTACAGGAAAAACACCTGTGCGAGGCCAAAGGCAAAACCGCCGATACTCGAGATCATGTTGAACTCGGCAAACTGCAGCGAGTAATCCGGGATACGACGCGGCATACCGGCCAGACCGAGAAAGTGTTGCGGGAAGAACAACACGTTGACGGCAATCGTCGACCACCAGAAATGGATCTTGCCGAGCTTTTCGTCGTACATGTGCCCCGTCCACTTCGGCACCCAGTAGTAGAAGGCAGCGATGATCGAGTAGAGCGCGCCGGTCACCAGCACGTAGTGGAAGTGCGCGACCACGAAGTAAGTATCGTGATACTGCGTATCCACCGGCGCCACGCCGAGCATCAGCCCGGAAAAACCGCCGATGGTAAACATGACGATGAAGCCGAGCGCCCACAGCATCGGCGTCTCGAAGGTCATCGAACCTTTCCACATGGTGGTTACCCAGTTGAACACCTTGACACCTGTCGGCACCGATATGAGGATGGTGGCGTACATGAAATAGAGCTCACCCGCCACTGGCATCCCGGTAGTGAACATGTGGTGCGCCCACACCATGAATGACAGGATGGCGATCGAAGCAGTCGCGTAAACCATCGAGCTGTAACCGAACAGCGGCTTGCGCGCGAAGGTCGGAACAATCGCCGAGATAACGCCGAAAGCCGGCAAAATCATTATGTAGACCTCGGGGTGCCCGAAGAACCAGAACACGTGCTGGAACATGACCGGGTCACCGCCACCGGCGGCATCGAAGAACGAGGTGCCGAAATGACGGTCCGTCAGCATCATCGTGACCGCGCCCGCCAGTACCGGCATTACCGCGATCAGCAGGTAGGCGGTGATCAGCCAGGTCCACACGAACAGCGGCATTTTCATCAGCGTCATGCCGGGTGCACGCATGTTCAAAATGGTGGCGATGACGTTGATCGCGCCCATCACCGACGAGATACCCATCAAGTGCACCGCGAAGATGAAGAAGTCGGTCGAATCCGGCGCGAAGGTGGTCGACAAGGGCGCGTAAAAGGTCCAGCCGAATGCGGGCGCACCGGATTCCATCAGCGTGGTTGAAGCCAGCATGGCAAAGGCGAAAGGCAGGATCCAGAAGCTCCAGTTATTCATCCGCGGCAGGGCCATGTCGGGCGCCCCGATCATGATCGGTATCAGCCAGTTGGCAAGGCCGACGAAGGCCGGCATGATCGCGCCGAACACCATGACCAGGCCGTGCATGGTGGTCATCTGGTTGAAGAAGTGGGGCTCGACCCACTGCAGGCCGGGCTGGAACAGTTCCAGACGAATCACCATCGCCATCGAGCCGCCGTAAAGCAGCATGGTAAAGGACAGCCACAGGTAAAGCGTACCGATGTCCTTGTGGTTGGTGGTGGTAACCCAGCGCATCAGGCCCTTGGCGGGACCGTGATGATCGTGTTCGTCGTGCGCGGCGTGACCGTCGTGTGTGGTTTCGTTATACATCTTGGTAGTTCCCCTTATCTTGCATTCTTGATCGCGGACGGTTGCACGGTATCACCCACGCTATTACCTAAACTGTTACGCTCATACGTAATAACTGCTGCGATATCAACGTCGTTCAACTGATTCTTGAAGGCCCCCATCGCGGTACCGGCCTTGCCGTTCACCACGATATCGATGTGCGCGGCGGCATCGCCGTTGACGATCGCGCTGCCGGTCATCGCCGGAAAGGCGCCCGGAATACCGGCGCCGGTCGGGCCGTGACAGGCTGAACAGTTCGCCTGGTAAATGGTTTCGCCATGCGCCACGAGGTCTTGCATCGACCACTCCTCGCTGGCTGATGCCGCGGCTGCGGCGGCCTCGGCCTGCATGCCCGCAAGCCACTCTTTGTATTCTGGCTCGCTCACGGCGTTCACCACGATCGGCATGAAACCGTGATCCTTGCCGCAGAGCTCGGCGCACTGGCCGCGGTATATACCGGGCTCTTCGATCAACGCCCAGGAATCGTTAATAAAGCCAGGTATGGAATCCTGCTTGACCGCCAGCGCCGGCACCCACCAGGCGTGAATAACGTCGTTGGAGTGGAACAGGAAGCGGATTTTCTTGCCAACCGGCAGCACCAGCGGCTTGTCGACTTCTAGCAGATAATGTTCATTGCCGGTGGGATCCTTGATCACGTCGCGGCTCGATTGTGCCAGGCTGCTGATGAAACTGACGTCATCGTCAACGAAGGTATACTTCCACTTCCACTGGATGCCCGTGACCTGCACGGTGATATCCGCGTTGGTCTTTGCGTCCTCGAGGTCGAGCAGTGTGCCGGTCGCTGGAATCGCGATGCCGATCAGGATCAGCAGCGGTACCACCGTCCAGATGATTTCCACCTTGGTGCTTTCATGAAAATTGGCGGCGACCGCGCCCTTCGACTTGCGGTGATGGATGATAGACCACGCCATCGCCGCGAAAACCACCAGCCCGATGACCACACAGATCCAGAAAACGATCATGTGCAAGCTGTACAACTCCTTGCTGATCGGGGACACGCCTTCGGTCATGTTCAACTGGTACGCAGCCTGCGCGACCGGCATCGACAACATGGCAACGAGGCCCGTAACGACTAACGAGAAACGTCGAGTCAGTTTGCTTAATCTCATTCTTAACTCCCTGGAATATACGGCCGCGTTTTGTTCTGGAAAGCGGCGGTCCGTACACCGGCATGTAAACATAAAAACGCCTCCTGAAAAATTGCATCCAGGAGGCCCTGAAATCAAACGCGAATTATACAGTCTTTCAATTGAAAGGCTAGCGCCTCCTTTTCCGAATTCGCGAGAAAACTACCCACTTCGACGCATTCGCCGGACATGCCGAGCGCGAGAGTGCGGCTCGATCTGAAACTATCTTGCGGCTGATCGATGACGCGCACCCATGGTGTTTTGAATTCCCAGCTCTGGTGTATGCGCTGCACGCCCTTTTCGATACGCGTGCGATCCTGATCGAGAGTGATAACCTCGCGCCTATAGGCCTTGCGCGAGGTGACGTAGAGACCGATACCGAGCGCCAGCATTTCAAGCCCGGAAAAGGGTAACACCAGCCACAGACCCTGCAACGTGAAGAACAGGCCGACGGCAAGCGCCACCACACAGGTCAGCAGGTAAAACAACAGCAGCTCCCGCCAGCTGATGGAGCAGTTGGGAGAGAGAACGAAGCGATAGCCTTCACCGGAGTTGAGCTTGTTGACGCGGATCATCTAAAACGTTCAATCAAAAAGGTTGTGCTATTTCATCACTTTGCGAGAGCTGCGACAATAGCAGATCTGGTAAGAATTTTCAGGACTTCGATTTTGGATAACTTGGATAAAAACAGCAATGATGACGAGTCCCAGCTGAGCTTCTGGGAACTGGTGAAGAGCACCTCTTCCGCTTTCCTGGGCGTACAGAGCAACGCCAACCGCGAACGCGATTTCCGACGCGGCAAGCTGTCGCACTTCATCTGGATGGGATTACTGTTCGGGCTGTTATTCGTGCTGACCCTGGTCGGCGTGGTGCAGCTGGTGCTGCACTTTACCGCGGGCTAGAGAAACCAGTTGCGGATAAACACCCGGGCGTAGTGATCAACCAGCAGGAAGGCAAACAGCAGACTCAGGTAATAAATCGAGTAGCCGAAGGTTTTCATCGCGATCACATTGGGTTGCTCGGCGCGATACAGCTTGACCGCGTAAAACAGAAAGCCGATACCGAGTGCGATCGCGCCGGACAGATAAATCAGTCCGCTCATCTGCATGATAAAAGGCATCAGGGTCACGATAAACAGCAATATGGTGTAGAGCAGGATCTGTATCTTGGTGAAGTCAACGCCGTGGGTAACCGGCAGCATCGGGATGCCCGCTTTGGCGTACTCTTCGCGACGACGAATGGCCAGCGCCCAGAAATGCGGCGGAGTCCATATGAATATGATCAGAAACAGCAACAGGGCCTCGGTGCCCACCGAACCGGTCACAGCGGCCCAGCCCAGTAGCGGCGGCGCAGCACCGGCCGCACCGCCGAGCACGATGTTCTGCGGTGTGGCACGCTTCAAATACATCGTGTAGATCAGCGCATAACCGACCAACGAGAAAAACGTCAGCAGCGCGGTCAGCAAGTTGACGAAGACCACCAGGATCGCAATCCCCAGCGCGCCAATCGCCAGCGCAAAGATCAGCGCCGACTTCTGCTCAAGATCACCGTTGACCAGCGGGCGATTGCGCGTACGCTCCATGACGCGATCGATGTGCTCGTCGACCACGTGGTTGATCGCCGCGCCAGACGCGGCTGAGAGCCCGATACCCAGCAGGCCGAACACGAGTATGTCGAGCGGTGGAAAGCCATCGGCGGCGAGCAACATGCCCACCAGCGCGGTGAACACGATCAGGTATACTACCTTGGGCTTGGTCAGGCTGTAGTAGCGCGACCAGTTATTGAGAGTTATCGCCGTCATCGGGTTTTATCAGCTGTGCTGTCTATGGAATGGCCGGCTATCCAGCCACTATGCCATCGTCTCGCGAAAGCCGGCCTTTATACAGGCAAACCCCGCACGATTCAATCGCGCGATCATAGCAGAATCAGCCGATCTGCGATAATTTCATCAGTTTCTTGATATCGTCGAGGATGAGGTCCGGATCGTTCTCGGCCGGGTAATACATCATCAGGTTCTGATCGGGATCGACCAGGTAGAGACGCGGCTCACTGCCGACTTCACCGAGACCTTCGAGGCCGAACTGTTTATAGAGTGCAGACTCGCGATAGTCCTGCACCGCTTTCAGGTTTGGAAATTCCTGCAGGTAGACCACAGTCTCCGCGCTCAGCGGACCCACGCTGATCAGCACGTTCTGCAGGCGCATGGTGTCGCGTCCCAGCAGCGTCCGCAACTGGCGCATGTAGAACAGGTTGGAACGACACAGCTCGGCGCAGCCATCGTCGGTGAACAGCAGCAAGATCCACTTGCGGCCGAAACCATCCGCCAGCAACTCACCGTCGATGGTTTCGAGCGGCGGCCATGCGAGCTTCTTGACTGGCGTCACCAGGGTGCCGTAGTTGCCACTCGGCGGTCTGATATCGAATACATACAGAGCCAGCCAGCCAGCGATAAAAGGCGACAGGAAAATACCGATCAGGGCCAGAAATTTGATCCGGTGCCAGAGCAGGCTTTTGCCCTTTTCACCAGGCTGGGTTTGTTCCTCGTTCATTCCACTTTCCGTAAATTCAAGATGATAAAAAAGATTAGTGCCAGCGCCGCAAACGCAAACCACTGGGTGGCGTAGGCGCGGCTCTTCTCCGGGCGCATCCATACCGGTTTCCAGTCTCGCACGTAGGCGCCCGGTTGCTCCGGCGCAAGCCACAGCACCCAGGGCAGCAGCCGATTATCGTACGCCACCTGCAGCGCATCAATGTCGATGTAGGGAATCAGCTGCGGCCAGCCCTCGGACAACTGCAGGCCACCCATCGCCAACGCCGGTTCACCAGGGAAGTAGGCGATCCCGGCGACGCCATCCGCATTCGACGGCGCGGCAATCGGCGCCGGATGATCGCGCGATTCGCCCCAGGCGGCCCAGCCGCGATTGACCAGCACCACCCGGTCGCTGTCGCGCAGCTGCAACGGCGTGAGAATGTAATAGCCAGCCCTGCCCCGATGCAACTGATTATCGACCAGCAGGCTGTGCTCATTATCGTAGCGCCCCTGCAACAGCAGCCTGCGGTATTCGATATCCTCGTCGTCTTGCGTCGCCGACCACGACCGATAATCCTCGCCGAGGCGCTGCTGAAACCTGGCCTCGATCCCCTCCTTCAACTCGGCGCGATCCAGTTGCCACAGGCCCAGCACGATAAACACCGCCATTCCGCACAGGGTCAGCGCAAGCGACCACCAGGCCGGTTTGAAGTGACGTTTGCCGACGATCATATCGACAACCACCGGGGTTCGGGTAAACTTGCACGATTAATTGGCAACGGTAACAGCATGCTCAGCGTAAAAATCATCATCGTGGCATTACTCGTACTGATCCTGCTGAGCCTGGGGGCCAGTCTGATCAGCATGGTAAAGGATACGACCAACTCGAATCGCACCGTAAAGCTGCTGACGGTGCGTATCGTATTGTCCATCGTCACTTTCATTTTCATTGCCTTTTCGTTTTACATGGGCTGGATTCAACCGCACGGCTTGATGCCGCCGTCTTAGCTTATCCACGCGTGACCGTAGACGATCTCGCAGGAGGCGACAAAGCGATCCTCGACAAATCCGTGATCACGGTAACTGGCTTCCAGCGCGCGTAACTGCGCAGGCGTGGTCAGGCCACGGCGACGGCCGAGGTCGGCATTGCTCGACCCACTCTGCCTCAAATCGTCGAGCAAGCTGCGAAAATCGCGATACTCGAGACGAATCAACTCCGCATCCACCACCGGTTGCGCGAATCCGGCCGCCATCATCGCGTCGCCGACGTCGTGCATGTCGATAAAGCGATGCACGTGCGGGTAGTCGTCGAGCGCCTGCCAGCTCAACGCCAGCTCGCGCAGCGTTGCCGCGCGCGGAAGCGCACCGCCCCCACCGAGCACGAGCGTCCCGTCGCCGTCCGACACCGCCCCCACGCGGCCGAGGTCGGGATCGACCAGCGTCGCCCGGAGCAGGCCGCCGTCGCC
>Ga0209536_100002112_pt1 | contig 32335 bp, 34 predicted proteins | sample DeeMarSeWOR28_12_FD_187461 | JGI IMG/M metagenome (GOLD analysis project Ga0209536, IMG submission 187461) | Marine sediment microbial communities from White Oak River estuary, North Carolina - WOR-2-8_12 (SPAdes) (version 2) | ecosystem: Environmental > Aquatic > Marine > Intertidal zone >... | reverse complement strand
GAGCTCCAGGCTCAGATACTGCCCGGCGCGGAAGGGAGGCAGGCGCCCCGGCCGGCCCTTCCCATCGCTACCGGCCGGCACCAGCTTGAAGGTACGGGCAAGAGGAGTTTCCTGGTGCATCTCTGCGATCGTCAATTCCAACCGCTGCGGATGCAGCTCTGTCGTCAACCTCAGCAGCGAGTCCGGGACCAGGTGTGCGGAGGAGGCTCTGCGGATACGCCGGCGCCGCTCCAGGGTTTGTTTCAAGAATGCCCAGAGATCCCTGTACTTCCCTTTTACCCGGACAGTCATCAGCTCATCGCCTCCAGGGTTCGACGCGCTGCTGCCCGGCCGCCCGCAGCATCTCCGTCAGCAACTGGCCGGCGCGCCCGACAAACGGCTCGCCCTGCCGGTCCTCGTCCGCGCCCGGTGCCTCGCCGATGAGCATCCAGTCGGCCTGACGGTTTCCCGTGCCGAATACCGTGCGCGTGCGCGCCTGGTGCAATTCACAGCCCGTGCAGTTCGCCACGCATGACTGCAGTTCCGCCCAGTCGAGGGACTCGACCGGGTGCGGCCCGGCAACGCCACTGCTGACGGGCAACGCCCGGCCTGGCGGCGCGTGCTCATCCTGCAGGCCCCGGCGCACCCATGACTGGATACCCATGGCCTGCAGATAATCGCTGCGCAATGCCTTATCCATGCCGGCCAGAATGCCCTACACGTCGGCGCGCTGTGGATGCTCACGCGCCTCTGGCTGGATAATCTTGTTCAGCGCATTGATGTACGCCTTGGCCGACGCAATCACGATATCCGTATCTGCGCCCTGGCCGTTCACGATCCGTCCATCCTGCGCCAGGCGCACGGTCACCTCACCCTGCGAATCGGTACCACTGGTGATGTTATTGACCGAATACAGCTGAAGCTCGGTATTGCTGTTGACGAGGCTTTCGATCGCCTTGAATGCCGCATCAACCGGGCCACTGCCCTGTGCCGACGCCGGTCGCTCGTCACCATTGATCCAGAGGGTAACGGCCGCATCCGGAGTCTCACCGGTCTCGGAGCAGACCTTGAGCGATACCAGCTTGAGCCAGTCATTCGAGGACTCCTGCCCGGACTCCGTTACCAGGGCCTGCAGGTCTTCATCGAAGATCTCGTGTTTCTTGTCCGCCAGTTCCTTGAAACGCGCGAATGCTGCATTCAGTTCCTCCTCTGCCTCGAACTCGATACCCAGTTCACCGAGCCGGGTGCGAAAGGCGTTGCGGCCCGAATGCTTGCCGAGCACGATGCGGTTGGCCGACCAGCCGACATCCTGGGCACGCATGATTTCATAGGTCTCGCGACTCTTCAGCACCCCGTCCTGATGGATGCCGGACTCATGCGCGAAGGCGTTCGCGCCGACTATCGCCTTGTTGGGCTGCACGGCAAATCCGGTAATACCCGAAACCAGCCGCGAGCACGTCATGATCTGGGTCGTATCAAGGCCGGTGTTGCAGGGGAAGACGTCCCGGCGTGTCTGCACCGTCATGACAATCTCCTCCAGTGCAGCATTACCGGCGCGCTCACCCAGGCCATTGATAGTGCACTCGACCTGCCGGGCACCATTCAGAACGGCAGACAGTGAATTGCCTACAGCAAGGCCGAGATCGTTGTGGCAGTGCACCGAGAACACGGCCTTGTCGGAATTCGGTATGCGCTCGATGAGGGTGCGGATCAATTCGCCGAACTGGTGCGGCAGGTTGTAGCCGACCGTGTCCGGGATGTTCACCGTGGTGGCCCCCGCGTCGATCACCGCCTCGATGACGCGGCAGAGAAAATCGATCTCGGAACGACCGGCGTCCTCCGGCGAGAACTCAACATTGTCGGTGTAACCGCGGGCGCGCCTGACCGCATGCACGGCCTGCTCGATGACCTGCTCCGGTTCCATGCGAAGTTTCATCTTCATATGGATCGGTGATGTCGCGATGAAGGTGTGGATGCGCGAGGCAGCCGCCGGTTTCAGTGCCTCGCCTGCCCGGTCGATGTCCTTGTCCAGCGCCCGCGCCAGACCGCAGACCGTGCTGTCCGTCACCGCCCGCGCCACCGCCTGCACCGCCTCGAAATCGCCCGGACTGGCGATTGGAAAACCTGCCTCGATGACATCGACGCGCATGCGTTCCAGCGCCTTGGCGATACGGACCTTCTCGTCCCGGGTCATCGATGCGCCAGGGCTCTGCTCGCCGTCGCGCAAGGTGGTATCAAATATGATTAATTTGTCACTCATTGTCTGGCTCCCTGCAGGTTCGACCAGCATAGCAAAGCGGCCGGTTTTCTGCCGGTAATCTGTAATCAGGGTTTGATTGCGTATGCCCTCGCCAGGAAGCGCTTATCTGCCCGAAGGCAGCAGTCGCAGGCGCGACAGCAAGGCAGTCATATGCCCCGCGGGGAGGCGCGGGTCAGACAGGGAGATATGGCAAAAAACCTGCATCATGCAGCCGAATATAAAGCAAACTGATTTTCATGCCAAGTCCGGCAGCGTCATTCAACGGGGGGGCGGGCGCGCCTTTTGCGGATTCTAAGCAGGGTCATGACGGGACCCGACAGGGCGTAGATCAGGAAACCGGCAAACAGCACCTTGGGCGGATCGATCGAGGCAAACACATAAATCAGCACCACGACCAGCAGGGCCACGAACGGCACGCGGTTCTTGAAGTCGATTTCCTTGAAGCTGTAGTAGCCAGTGTTGCTGACCATCAAACCACCCATGAGGATAGTCAGGACAAAGGCCGGATATACCAGGTCCTTGCCGGCAATGCCGAGGTCGGCGCCCACCCACACCATGCCGGCCAGCACGGCCGCCGCCGACGGGCTGGGCAGGCCCTTGAACCAGCGTTTTTCCGCCGTGGCGAGCTGGGCATTAAAGCGTGCCAGCCGCAGCGCGGCACCGGCCGTGTAAATGAACGCCGACAGCCAGCCAAGCTTGGCCCAGCCGATGCTGACCATGCCGTGCAGTGACCATTCGTACATCACCAGCGCCGGCGCCAGGCCGAAACTGACCATATCCGACAGGCTGTCGTATTGTTCGCCGAACGCGCTTTGCGTCCTCGTCAGACGGGCAATGCGCCCGTCGATGCCGTCCATGATCATGGCGACGAAGATCGCGATCGCGGCCGCTTCGAAGCGCCCGCCCATGGCAGCGACAATGGCATAGAAGCCGGCGAACAGGCCCGCCGTGGTGAACATGTTCGGCAGCAGATAGATGCCGCGGCGGGACTTGTGTTCGGTTGTATCCTGTTCCATTGCGACCGCGCTCCCCGGAAAGCGTCAGTGTACCAGCGTCGCAACGACGTCGGAGCCGCTTTTGACAAAATCACCGGCGGAGACCGCGGCCCGGCTGTTCATGGGCAGATACAGGTCAACCTGCGCGCCCATGTGGATGAAACCGCAGCGCTGCCCCTGGCCGATGCGCTCGCCGAACTGCACGTAGCAGCGCGGCGCAGTGTGCAGGCGGCCACGGTTCATGACCAGCACGATGTCATCGCCCTCGTCCGTCTGCAGCCAGACACCGTGTGGCGCAGACTTGCCCGCCGGGAAATTCGGCGGCTCCAGCACCTTGCCCTCGACCGGGCTGCGGGTGGTAAAAATCCCGTAGGGGTTCATCTGGATGACGATATGGATGCTTTGCCTCAGCAGATAGGGATCATCTTCCATGCTGATCGAGATGACCCTGCCATCCGCCGGGCTGACGATTCCCATCGGCACCGCCGGTATTTCCCGAGACGGGTCACGGAATATCAGCAGCAGCAGCAGTGCAATCACCCAGAAAACCAGTGATGGCTTGATGCCGAGGGTCTGAGTGACCAGCACCGCGGCCAGCACGCTGACCGCGACGGGCAACAGGCCCTCCCTGGCGATGATCGATGAACGATTCATAAACCGCCTTCCCTAAAACGGAAAATCAGGGGCGCAGCAGCTACACAATGGCATGCGAGTCTAGTTGACGTTCTTGTCTACTATCTTGCCTTCATTAATCCAGGACATCATGCCGCGCAGCTTCTCGCCGACCACCTCGATGGGATGCTCGCGGCCGATGCGGCGCTTGGCCTTCAGTGTGGCGGCTCCGGCCTGGTTCTCGAGGATAAACTCGCGGGCGAACTCGCCGTTCTGTATCTCCATGAGGATGCGACGCATTTCCTGCTTGGTCTCATCGGTAATCACCCGTGGTCCGCGCGTCAGGTCGCCATACTCGGCCGTGTTCGAGATCGAGTAACGCATGTTGGCGATACCGCCCTCGTACATCAGGTCGACGATCAGCTTGAGTTCGTGCAGGCACTCGAAATAGGCCATCTCCGGCGCATAGCCGGCCTCGGTCAGTGTCTCGAAACCTGCCTGGACCAGTGCCGTGGCACCGCCGCAGAGCACGGCCTGCTCGCCGAACAGATCGGTCTCGGTTTCCTCGCGGAATGTCGTTTCGATAATGCCGGCACGGCCGCCGCCATTGGCCGAGGCATAGGAGAGCGCGATGTTCCTGGCACGGCCGCTGGCATCCTGGAAGACGGCGATCAGGCTGGGAACGCCGGCACCCTGGGTGTAGGTGGAACGCACCAGGTGGCCCGGGCCCTTGGGCGCGATCATGATGACATCCAGGTCGGCGCGCGGCTCGATCTGCTGGAAGTGAATATTGAAACCGTGGGCAAAGGCCAGCGCAGCACCCTGCTTGATATTCGGTGCCACCTTGTCCTGGTAGAGACGTGCCTGATGCTCGTCCGGCGCCAGGATCATTACCACGTCGGCCCCGCTCACGGCCTCCTCGATCGGCTTGACGGCAAGGCCGGCGTTTTTCGCCTTGGCCTCGGATATCGAGCCCGGACGCAGCCCGACGGTGACATCGACGCCGGATTCCTTGAGGTTGTTGGCGTGGGCATGGCCCTGCGAGCCGTAACCGATAATGGCGACCTTGAGACCGCGGATAATGGAAATGTCAGCATCTTTGTCGTAGTAAATGTTCATGTCTCTACCTGTTTCCCGTTTTCGCTGTGCAGGCCGGTGCCCGGCCCGCAGTTGAATAGAAATTCCTGCCCACTCAGATCCTCAGCGCCCGTTCGCCGCGGGCAATACCCGATACGCCGGAGCGCACCACCTCGATGATGGCAACCGGATCCAGCGCCAGCAGGAATGCGTCCAGCTTGTCTCCGGCACCCGTCAGTTCGATGGTGTAGGTCCTGTCGGTAACATCGATAATGCGGCCACGGAAAATATCCGAAAGCCGCTTCAGCTCCTCGCGGCCGTCGCCCTCCGCCTTGACCTTGACCAGCATCATTTCCCGCTCGATATGCGGACCCTCGGTCATGTCCATCAGCTTGACGACGTCGATCAGCTTGTTCAGCTGCTTGGTGATCTGCTCGATGATCTCGTCCGTGCCCCGGGTCACCAGCGTCATGCGCGACAGTGACGGGTCCTCGGTCGGCGCGACTGTCAGCGATTCGATATTGTAGCCACGCGCGGAAAACAGCCCTGCCACCCTTGAGAGTGCACCGGTCTCGTTCTCCATCAGTATGGAAATGATGTGCCTCATACCAGGATCATCTCGTTCTGGCCACCGCCGGCCGGGATCATCGGGTAGACATTCTCGGACTGGTCGGTGATGAAATCCATAAACACCAGTCGGTCCTTCAGGGCCATGGCCTCCTTCAGCGCACCCTCGACATCGCCCGGCTTGTCAATCAGCATGCCGACGTGGCCGTAACTCTCGGCCAGCTTGACGAAATCCGGCAGCGACTCCATGTAGGACATGGCATAGCGTCCCTGGTAGAAGAATTCCTGCCACTGGCGCACCATGCCAAGGTAGCGGTTATTCAGGTTGACCACCTTGATCGGCAGTTTGTACTGCAGGCAGGTGGACAGCTCCTGGATGCACATCTGGATACTGCCCTCGCCCGTGATACAGGCTACCGTGTTATCCGGATTGCCCAGCTGCACGCCCATGGCCGCCGGCAGGCCGAAGCCCATCGTGCCCAGCCCGCCGGAATTGATCCAGCGTCGCGGCTTGTCGAACTTGTAGTACTGAGCGGCCCACATCTGGTGCTGGCCGACATCCGAGGTGATGAAGGCATCGCCGCCCGTCACCTTGTAGAGCGACTCGACCACGAACTGGGGCTTGATCAGCTCACTGTCCCTGTCGTACTTGAGGCAGTCCATGGCACGCCACTCGCCGATCTGCTGCCACCATTCATCCAGCGCCGCGGTATCCGGAGCACTGCTGCTCTTCTCCAGCAGCCTGAGCATGGCCTGCAGGACATTACCCACGCAGCCCACGATCGGCACGTCCACCTTGACGTTCTTGGAGATGCTCGAGGGATCGATATCGATATGGATGATTTCCGCGTTCGGGCAGAATTTCTCGATATTACCGGTCACGCGGTCGTCGAAACGCGCCCCTACCGCAAACAGCACATCGCAGTGATGCATGGCCATGTTGGCCTCGTAGGTGCCGTGCATGCCAAGCATGCCGAGGAACTGCGGTGCGGTTGCCGGAAAGCCGCCCAGGCCCATCAGGGTATTGGTCACCGGGTAATTAAGACGGCTGGCCAGCTCGGTCAGGGGGCCGGAGGCATTGCCAAGAATGACGCCGCCACCGGTATAGATCATCGGTCGTTTTGCCGACTGCAGCAGCCTTACGGCACGCTTGATCTGGCCGGCATGACCGACGTGCACCGGATTGTAGGAACGCATGCTGACCTTGTCCGGGTAGCGGTATTCCGTCTTCTGCGCCGTGATGTCCTTGGGGATGTCGACGACCACCGGTCCGGGCCGGCCGGTAGTGGCAACATAGAAGGCCTTCTTGACGGTCTCTGCAAGGTCGGCAACGTCCTGGACCAGGAAGTTGTGCTTCACGCACGGGCGCGTGATGCCGATGTTGTCGGCCTCCTGGAAGGCATCATTGCCGATCAGGTGGGTCGGCACCTGGCCGGTGAAGACCACCAGGGGAATGGAATCCATGTAGGCCGTGGCGATGCCGGTAATGGCATTGGTGGCTCCCGGACCGGAAGTGACAATCACCACACCGGGTTTGCCGGTGGAACGGGCATAGCCGTCGGCGGCGTGGGTAGCGCCCTGCTCATGGCGTGTCAGGATGTGCTTGACCTTGTCCTGGCCGTGCAGGGCGTCGTAGATATGCAGTACGGCACCGCCGGGGTAACCGAAAATATACTCGACTCCCTCGTCCTGTAATGAGCGGACAAAGATCTCTGCGCCGGTCAGTTCCAAGTCGGATGCACTCCTGGTGTTGGCCTTGGGCCGTTTTGTCTAGCCAAGAAAAAAGCCCGCAGTAACGGGCATGCAGGTCGCACTTCGATAGCATAGTAGAAAGTACTGATATTCAAGATAAAGGTCAAGGGATATGCGGCCGTTAGCTCTCTGAAAGGGCGCCGTCAGCGGGGTCAAAAAACCGTGACGTATTCGCTTGTCCTTGCCACCAAACAACCATAATATCCGCATAGATTCCGGTTATGGCTCTGTAACGCGAAATAGACAAAGGGAAAAAATATGCACATACGTCCTGCGCTGCTACTCACCCTGCTGCTGACCGCCACCCTGTCGTATGCCTCGGGTATCTACAAATGGATAGACGATGATGGCCAGGTGCATTATTCCCAGACCCCTCCTCCCAACAGGCCTGCCGAGCTGATACAGGGTGCACCACCACCGGCCAACGATCCGGCTGCGGTTCGTGGCGACCTGCAACGGCAACTGGATGCCTTTGACGAGCGGCGCGCGCAGCGCGATGAGGCGTTCGCGGAGCAGAAAGAGAAGGAGGAGGTTGCCCGGATCAAAAAACAGAACTGCGAGACCGCCCGGAAGAACCTGGCCAAGCTGCGCCAGGGCGGCGAGAAGCGCTACATGACGCCCGAGGGCGAGGTCATCCGGCTGACCGACGAGGAGCGCGCCAAGCGCATCGAGGACGCCAAGCAGGGGATTGAGGACAACTGCGAGGAGTAATTCATGCCCTTTCTGCGGATCCAGACAAACCACCCCCTGACCGAGGCCGACGCCAGGTCGCTGGCAGGCGCCTCATCGGCGCTGGTCGCGGAACAGCTCGGCAAACCCGAGCGCTATGTCATGACCTCGGTGGAGACCAACCCGTCCATGCAGTTTGCCGGCAGCGACGCACCCCTGGCCTACCTGGAACTGAAGAGCATCGGCCTGCCGGAGTCGATCACCGCCGATGTCTCGAAGGCGCTCTGCGAGCTGGTGTCTTCCACTACCGGCATCGCCTCCGACCGCATCTATATCGAGTTCGCCGATGCGCCGCGCAAGATGTGGGGCTGGAACGGCGGCACGTTCTGAAACATCGGCGACGAAACCGGGAGAATCCCTGATGCGCGCACTCCTCTTCCTGGGCGCACTGCTGCTGGCCGTTCTGGCCTGGATGCACTTCAACCCGGATTACAAGGAGCAGATCGAGCAGCTGTCCTCGGACGCCGGCATGACCAAGAAGACCGTGCGTGTCTACAAGTGGCGCAACGCCAGGGGGGAATGGCAGATCACCGACCGGGTGCCGCCGGAAGGCATCGAGTACGAACGCCTGGAATACCGCGAGGATGAGAACGTACTGCCGCTGCCACCGCAGCTTGGCGGCCAATAGCCCCGCCTGTACCTCGACACCGTTTGGCCGCTACAATTTGCAGCCACCGTTAACAGACAGAATCCTCCGCCCATGCGTCTTTCACAATTTCCGTTATCCACCCTCAAGGAAACCCCGGCCGATGCCGAGATCGTCAGCCACCAGCTGATGCTGCGCGCCGGCATGATCCGCAAGCAGGCAGCCGGGGTGTACAGCTGGCTGCCGCTGGGTCTGCGCGTGCTGCGCAAGGTCGAGGCCATCGTGCGCGAGGAGATGGACCGTGCCGGCGCACTGGAACTGCTGATGCCCGCGGTACAGCCGGCCGAGCTGTGGCAGGAGTCCGGCCGCTGGGAGCAGTACGGCCCGGAACTGCTGCGGCTCAACGACCGCCACCAGCGCGAATTCTGCTTCGGCCCGACGCACGAGGAAGTCATCACCGACATCGCCCGGCGCGAACTGCGCAGCTACAAGCAGCTGCCGGTCAACTACTACCAGATACAGACCAAGTTCCGCGACGAGATCCGGCCGCGCTTCGGCGTCATGCGCGCCCGCGAGTTCCTGATGAAGGACGCCTACTCCTTCCACATCGACCAGGCCTCGCTGGAGACGACCTACCAGGTCATGTACGACACCTACACCCGTATCTTCACGCGCCTGGGGCTGAAGTTCCGCGCGGTCCGGGCCGACAGCGGCGCAATCGGCGGCAGCGTTTCACAGGAATTCCACGTGCTCGCGGAATCCGGCGAAGACGCCATCGCCTTTTCCACCGAGAGTGACTATGCCGCCAATGTCGAGGCCATCGAGGCAGCGGCCCCGGCGGGCGACCGGCCGGCTCCGGGCGCGGATATGCAGAGCGTTGACACACCCGGCCAGCACACGATCGAAGAGGTCTCCACCTTCTTCGGCACGGCACCGGCGCAGTGCATCAAGACCCTGCTGGTCGAGGGCACCGAGACGGCCGTCGTCGCCCTGGTGCTGCGCGGCGACCATGAGCTGAACGCCATCAAGGCGGAAAATCATCCGGCTGTTGCCGTACCGCTGGCATTTGCCAGCGACAGGCAGATCCGGGACGCGGCCGGTTGCGCGGCCGGCTCGCTGGGACCGGTTGGCCTTGAGATACCGGTCATCGTCGACCACGCCGCGGCCCGGCTGGCAGACTTTGTCTGTGGGGCGAACATCGATGGCAAGCATCTGACCGGCGTCAACTGGGGCCGCGACCTGGCGGAGCCGCAGCTTGCCGACCTGCGCAATGTTGTCGACGGGGATGCCAGCCCCGACGGCAAGGGGGCCCTCAGGATCGCCCGTGGTATCGAGGTCGGTCATATCTTCCAGCTCGGCAGTAAATACAGCACGGCAATGCAGGCCCGCGTACTGGACGAACAGGGCCGCGAGGTGGACATGATCATGGGCTGCTACGGTATCGGTGTATCGCGCATCGTTGCGGCCGCCATCGAACAGAACCACGACGAGCATGGCATGATCTGGCCGGAACCCATTGCCCCCTTCCAGGTGGCGCTCCTGCCCATGAACATGAAAAAATCGCAGCGTGTGCGCGAGACGGCAACAGCGCTCTATGACGAACTGACCGCCGCCGGCCTGGATGTCCTGCTGGATGACCGCGAGGCACGTCCCGGCGTCATGTTTGCCGACATGGAACTCATTGGCATACCGCACCGCGTTGTCGTCGGCGAAAAGAATCTCGACCGGGGCATGCTCGAGTACAAGTCCCGGCGCGACACCGACTCGCGCGATGTGCCAGCCGAAGATATTGCAGGCTTTCTCCTGGAGCAGATGCAGGTATCCTGATGACCAACCCGGGCATACAGCTGCAGCCGCTCATACTGGCCTGCCTGCTGGCTATCACGGCCGGCATGCTGCCGGATTCGTCAACGGCAGCCACCCAGGAGCGGCCCGATGAGGAACTGCGGCAGGTACTGACCGATGCCATCAACTCCAGCGACAGTTTCGATGACCGCTTCGACGCCGAGGTCTGGCTGACCGACATGTCACAACGGCTGCAGGGCCGGGTCAGGAACCCGGAAGAACGTCTCGCCATCCTCAAGACGGTGCACTACGAGGCCAGGCGCGCCGCGCTGGAACCCGAACTCGTCCTCGCCGTGATCAACGTCGAGAGCAACTTCGACCGCTACGCCATCTCCAGCGCCGGCGCCCAGGGGTTGATGCAGATCATGCCCTTCTGGCTGGATGAGATCGGACAGCCGGAAGACAACCTGATGGATATCCGCACCAACATCCGCTTCGGCTGCACCATCCTCAGTCACTACCTGAAACGCGAGAAGGGCAACCTGTACCGTGCCCTGGCGCGTTACAACGGCAGCGTCGGCAAGCGCTGGTACCCGAATCGGATATTCAAGTCACTGAGCAGCCGCTGGTACCAGCAGTAGGAATGGTTTTGCAGTGTTTCGCCCGGAAGGGCGAAACCTTTGTCGAGAGCAAACGAAACAAGCGTGATATTTACGTCAGATCGAAAAGCGCAATCGACTCAACATGCGCCGTATGCGGGAACATATCCATGACACCCGCGGCTTTCAGTTCATAGCCAAACTCGTTCACCAGGCGTCCGGCATCACGGGCCAGCGAACCCGGGTGACAGGATACGTAGACGATGCGCCCGGGTCGCATGCGGCCCAGCATATCCATCATGCCGGCCGCTCCGCTGCGCGGCGGATCGAGCAGCACCTTGTCATACGCCTGCCGCGCCCAGCCCGCGAGGGTGTTGTCCCCTTCCAGGTCGGCTACATGGAAGTCCGCGTTTTCGATCGCGTTATGCGCGGCATTTTCCCGCGCCCGGCTGACCAGGCCGGCCTCCCCCTCGACGCCAGTAACACTGGCAACCCGGCGCGCCAGCGGCAACGTGAAATTACCAAGTCCGCAGAACAGATCGAGCACACGATCCGCTGGTGCGACCTGCAGCAGTTCCATGACGCGCGCCACCATCTGCCGGTTGATCTGCGGGTTGATCTGCGTGAAGTCGGTGGGCCGGAAAACGATGTCGATACCGCCATCCTCCAGACGGTAATGCAGCGTGGAGGATTCCGGCCACAGCAACTGCAGACTGTCCGGCCCGGCCGGCTGCAGGTAGACATGCATCTCCCTGTCACGGGCAAACTGGCGCAGCCGGTCCAGATCGAATTCGTTGAGTGGATCGAGGTGTCTGAACACCAGTGCCATAACGTCATCACCGATGGCAACCTCGATCTGCGGAATGCGCGCCTTTGCGTCCATGCCTTCAAGCAGGGCGGCCAGATCAGCAAGATGCCGGCCGGCCGCCGGGTGCAGCACCTCGCATCGCGACAGGTCTGCCAGGAAGGCACTGCGTTTCTCGCGAAACCCGACCAGCACCCTGCGCTTCTTGATGACGTGCCTGGCGCCGAGCCGGGCCTTGGTGCGGTATCCGGTCACCGGGCCGGTCAGTGGCGGCAGCACTTCCCCGGGCGCAACACCGCCGATATGCCGGAGATTGTCGAGCAATATGTCTTGCTTGGCACGTATCTGCGCTGCGGGATCCATGTGCTGCAGGCTGCATCCACCGCATATCCCGAAATGCGCGCATGGCGGCTCGACGCGGTCCGGCGACGGCCGGTGGACCGCACTGACACGGCCCTCGTCGAACCTGCGGCGGCTCGCCAGGTACTCGAAGCCGACTTCCTCGCCCGGCAATGCCCCGTCAATGAACACGGCCTTGCCATCGATATGCGCCACCCCGCGCCCGTCATGCGACAGCGACTCGATGGTAACCCGCTCGCACGGTTCCGGCAGGCGTTTCCTGCGATTGCGTTTACTCATGAAAAACAGAGCACCGGTAATGTATCTGCAAAAGTGTTTTTCACCGCGGAGACGCAGAGAAAACCAATTAAAGAATCACCGCAAAGGCGCAAGGACCGCAAAGACAAGATATTGATAAAATCCATTTAAGCCTGCTCGGCAATGGTTCGTTTTTTCTGATTATTATCGGCTTTGCGTCCTTGCGCCTTTGCGGTGAATGCTTTTGGGTGTTCTCTGCTTCCTCTGCGGTGCACAGCTCACGACCTGTAGCGCCTTCCAGTTCTGCAGGAACTCGTCGAAGTGTGGCTTGCCTTCCTGCTGCAGCGACTCCCGGACCTGCCGGCAGGGCTTGTCGTAGTTCTCCGCTGACAGCTGGCGACGTCTGGGACGGTCTCGATATCGAAGACAAACACGTTCAAGTAATGGATGCCGCCTACTTCTGCTGCCAGTCACCACTCTTGCCCATATACCACCAGCCGCCCGGGGCGTTGTCCACCCAGCGACGGGCAAAGGTCTGCCGGATATCGGCCTCCCATTCCGGGTGACCGTTGGCCCTGGCGATTTCAGCATAGAGAGCGCCGCGGTCGAGATTCTCCCTGGCCACGAGTTGCTTCACGGGATTTCTGTCCTTCAGCGGTACCAGCTTCTGGTCACGAACCTCGATCTCGCCATTGCGCGTCATACCTATGGCCCCGGAGTCATAATACGGCGCCAGCTTCCTGTGCCGACTCTCCATATCGGCCTTCAGCTGCCGGATGGCCGGACTGTCGACCGAGAGATCGGCACCACCGGCATGTGCCGGCGGGATGATCCAGTCAAGCAGGCTAGCGGCCAGCTGAGCCGGCAAGAGGTCAACCGCTCGCATCGATTGCGGCTCGGCTGCCTTGTCAGGCTGCTCGCCGTAGACATCAAGGATGATGCGGTCGGCCGCCTTTTCGGCCGCCTCGGCCGGAAAGTAGACATTGATCGTGACACAGGCCGCGGCAAACAGCACCGGCAGCAGTAGCAACGGGACACGCAGTGTTTTCATCTCGACTCCTTATCTCTCGGTATGAGAATCATCCGGGATCTGTTGACAAGCTAACGGGACAGGCAATGATTCGTTAACAACGCTGAACAGATTCAGCAAATATATTCCAGTGCTGTTGCGACAGGTAAAAACGCCTGACAACACCAGCACCCGGTTCGGGCCCGGCATCATTCCACCACCGCGCCCTGCCGGCCGGTAACAGCAACCAGCTGCGCAACCAGGCTGTTCCAGTTAACCCGGTCGGCATAGCCGATCACGTCCAGCCGCGGCGGCAGCAGCCGGCCCTTGACGATATAGTAACCGTTCGGCGCAGCCTCGACACCGCCCATGTCGCAGGTGCCGTTTGCCAGCCGGCAGCGGATACCCAGGCGGGTATAGGGAAAGTCCTCGAATATGCGCAGGAAACTGCGTGACAGCGCGCCGCCCACACCACCACCGCCGATGCTGGAAATATTATCCACCGCCTTCTGGCTGATGCGGTGCCGCGACCTGTCTTCGAGGGGGGTGGCGAATGCCGCGTCAAAGGCCACCGGCCGCCAGGACTCCATATAGAGCCCGTCGACACTGCCGCCAAGACGGCCCTCGATGCGACCGAAAGAAAACGCCTCGGTCAGCAGCCGGAGATCGATGTTTTTGACGCCGGCATCCACCCACAGTCGCGGGATGACACCGAAAGGCTGCGCCAGCCGCAGGTTGGCGAGTGTGACGGCGCCGTCAAACACACGCAACAGCAACATCCCGCCGACCTCGAGGACACCGTCCTGGTAGCGGACATCGGGGATGACGCCGGACAGCTTGCCGGCAAATTCCGGCCATCCCAGCGCCCGGGTCAGGTCGCGCATGGAGACCGGCGTCAGGATGCCATCCACGAACCAGCTCCGCACACCGCCGTCGGCATAGTCGAGTTCGATCGCATCGATCTGCAGTTCGCCGTCGAGCACGGTAATTTTCGCCGGCTGGCGCAGGGCAAAGCGCGATGCCGTGGACTCTGTGGCGATGGCGGCCGCACCCAGCGGCACACGGTATACCTGGCCGCTGTCCCAGGCCAGGTCCTGCTCGCGGCGGACATCATCACGGCCCCAGGCAAGCTTTCCGGTCACGCCGCCAAGCTCGAAACGCGCCTCGCGGTCTGCCAGGTATATGTCCTGCAGCACGAGTTCCAGCGACTGCAACTCGCCAGACTGCATGGCAACGCCGGCAGTGATGCGGCCAGTGGTCTCCAGGTCGGCAAGCATGGTTTCGTTCAGCCAGGGCTGCAGGTAGGTGTTGTACAGCGCCGGGAACCTGCCTTCCTGCAACTCCAGCTGCAGGCTTTCGACCGGCACCGCCTGTCCGGGCAGGAGTGCCCCGCTGAGTCGCAGCGTCACCGCATCCTGCTGGCGGTAATCCAGCGAGTGAATCACCAGGCGGGCGGGGCCAGGTTGCCAGTCGAAGCTAGCCGTGGCCTGGACCTGTCGCGCATCGAGGTCAAGGAAGACCGGTTCGGCATAGAGCTGCCCCTGTGTCCCCTCCAGCCCGGCCGTGACCTGCCAGCGCCCCCCGGACTGTGACAGGTCCGCCTCCAGCTGCAGGGCGAGGTTTTCACCTGCCAGTGTACCGGCCTCGTCGGAGAATGATTCCGCGACCAGCTGCGCCGTCAGCCGACCATGCCCAAGCCCTGCCGCCGCGCCCTGTAACCGGGCCGTGAAGCCGAGTGATCCGCCCGCCTCAAGGCGCGGCAGGGCTACGCCGGCCGCAGACAGTGCCCGGGCGAGCGCAGCGAGCTGCAGGCCATTCCCCTGCAGCCTGACGTCCCAGGCCGGCGCCTCGACCACGCCGCTGGCGGCCAGCCTGCCGCCGGCATAGCGGGCATCATCCAGCCGAAACGCCAGCCGGCCGGACGCCACCGTATAGTCGAATCCCGCCACAATGGCCTGGCGGCCAAGGCTTTCCGAGTCGGCGCGGATGTGCGCCCTGTCACAGCGAACACGGTCGCCGTCGCCGATGACTTCCGCCTCTGGACAGGTAATGGAGACCGCGGTCAGCGTTCCGAGCGGGTCAGGCAGTACCGCGACTGCGGCAGCCAGCTGCAGGCGGGCATGCTGGGGGCCAAGCCAGTCGAGCCTCGCCGAGGCATCGTGCACCGACCAGCCGGCGCCTTCCAGGGTATCGAGTGACAGCCCGGCGCTTTCAATCGCCTGCACCACGACCAGATCACCGGCCATGAGGCCGGCCGCCAGCAGCAGGCTACTAATCGGCGGGCGCCGTCGCACCTTCAGTCGGGAAATACCCCGGTGGAGAGATAACGGTCGCCGCGGTCACAGGCGATCGCGACGATGACGGCATGTTCGAGCTGCCTTGACAGTGACAGGGCGGCTGCCACCGCACCTCCAGAGGAGATACCGGCGAAGATGCCCTCGCGCGCGGCCAGTTCCAGCGTGGTCCGCTCGGCATCCGCCTGGCTGACCTCGATGGTCCGGTCGACGCGGGCCGCATCGAATATTGACGGCAAGTATTCCTCCGGCCAGCGACGGATACCCGGTATCGAGGATCCCTCTGCCGGGGTTACGCCGACAATCTCGATGACCGGGTTCACTTCCTTGAGATAGCGCGAGGTCCCCATGATGGTGCCGGTGGTCCCCATGGAGCTGACGAAATGGGTGATTTCGCCCCGGGTGTCGCGCCAGATCTCCGGGCCGGTACCTTCATAGTGCGCCAGCGGATTGTCAGGGTTGGAAAACTGGTCCAGCACCTTGCCCTCGCCGCGCCCTTCCATCTCCAGGGCAAGATCGCGCGCGCCTTCCATGCTGGCTTCCTTGCTGACCAGGATGATCTCCGCGCCGAAGGCCTTCATGACGGCTCGCCGCTCCAGGCTCATGTGCTCCGGCATGATCAGCACCATGCGGTAGCCCCTGATGGCGGCAGCCATTGCCAGGGCGATACCCGTGTTGCCGCTGGTAGCCTCTATCAGGGTGTCGCCCGGCCGGATTTCGCCCCGTGCCTCGGCATGACGGATCATGCTGAGCGCCGGGCGGTCCTTGACCGAGCCGGCCGGGTTGTTGCCCTCCAGCTTGACCAGCACATGGTTGCTGGTCTCGCCCGGCAGCCGCTGCAGCCGAACCAGTGGTGTGTTGCCGACAGTGGATTCAAGCGTTGGGTAAGTCATGTGACCCTTGTCAAAGCCGTTCAAGTTGCCCCGAAGTATACCCAACAACCGCGAACGGCAGACAGTACATCTCAGAATATGCCGGCATGAAGAGCCGCAATCGGCTGATGGCATTGGCACCGCCTTGCCGCTTGACTGGCAGACGTTGCGACATGCCGTCAAATGAACAACCATACCGGGAGGAGCCGACGAATGAACGACGACAGCACGCGAAACCTCAAACCCGCCCCTGGCTGGCGCGGCCTGTGGTCACGCATCGCCCCGGCGCTCGCGCGCCTGGCGCCGATGCCCGTGGAGGAAGCCACGCCCGGCGCCATGGCTGACCGGCAACCGGCAGGCGACGGCCCTGAAGCGCAGCACCAAGCCGCTCTCCCGGAGCGGTTCGCCAGGCAGCTGTTCGCCAACCTGCTGCTGGAATTGCCACAGCATCGTCAGGCAGTTACATCCGCCTGGCTGGCCAGCGACTGGCAATCGCTGGCTGACTGTGCGCATCAGCTCGCCGGGGCGGTCGCCTACTGCGACCTGCCTGACCTGGGCGCGGCACTCGCCGGACTGAGAAGCGCGATCCGTGACGGTGACGAACTGGCCCTGCAGCTGAGCTATAACCAGGTGAGCCGCGAAATCGACGAACTGCTGGAGAAAAGCGGTTTACGGGAATCCTGAGCAGCCTGACCTGTTCAGCGGCGCGCATCCAGCATCAGCCGTTTCATCTCCGCGACCGCCTCGCCAAGGCCGGTGAACACCGCCCGGGCAATAATGGCATGGCCGATGTTCAACTCGCGCACGTCTGCCATGGCGGCAATCGCCTGCACGTTATCGTAATGCAGGCCATGTCCGGCATTGACCTGCAGTCCGGCCGCCACGCCGGCGGTGACGGCATCGGCAATTCGCGCCAGCTCGGCCGCCTGCGCTGTCGCATCGGCCGCGTCGGCGAAATGGCCGGTATGAATTTCGATACAGGGGGCACCCGCCGCTGCAGCTGCGTTGACCTGTTCGGTATCGGCATCGATGAACAGCGATACCCTGACACCCGCCCCGGCCAGGCGGCTGCAGGCATCCTGCACGCGAGGCAACTGACCGGCCACATCCAGTCCGCCCTCGGTAGTCAGCTCCTCGCGACGCTCGGGCACAAGACAGCAGTCCTCCGGCTGAAGCGTCGTGGCAAATGCCAGCATCTCTTCCGTCACCGCCATCTCCAGATTCATGCGCGTGCGCAGCCGCTCCCTGAGCAGCAGCACGTCACGATCCTGGATGTGCCGCCGGTCCTCGCGCAGGTGCAGCGTAATACTGTCGGCGCCCGACTGTTCGGCCAGCGCAGCCGCCTCGACGGGATCAGGATACGGCGTGCCGCGCGCCTGGCGCAGCGTCGCCACGTGGTCGATGTTGACACCCAGTAATATTCGCGAATCGGTTGTCATTGCGTTTCCGTCTGTCTCAGTTGATCGATGAAGGTACATCCGGCGGCTTGTCCCCGCCCCGGGAGATGGCCATCTGCCGCAGCACCTCGCGCGTTCGCAATGGACGCGCCCCGAGATACAGCGACAGCACCGCCCGCATCAGGTGCTTGACCTCCTGGCAGGCGGCCATGTCCGTCAGCCGCCCTGCGTGCAGCGCCAGCAGGCTGGAGCCGCGCAGAAACAACCCCTTGTCCCGGCGCATGTCGCAAGCCACCGGCCCGCTCTCCAGCCGGTATTCGTAGAGCGCATCGGCAGTGACCGGCCGGCCGCTTTCCGCCTCGTGGTCCAGTAACAGCCCGTAGCCCAGCTCCTGCAGCAACCGCTTCTCGAAAATGCGCAAGGTTGGCTGTTCCGCGGCATCCATATCCTTCAAGGCCTGCTCATAGGCGGAAAAAAGCTGCGGATGCGGGTCATGCCGGGTCAGCAGGCGCAGCAGCAGTTCATTCAGGTACCAGGCGCTCATCAGGTGCCGGGTACCCGGCACGGTCATGCCAGTGCGGTTTTCCGCAGCGATCAGTGTGCCGAGCTCGCCACGCTGACTCCATGACAGCAATAGCGGCCTGAAGCCCTGCAGCAGCCCGCGCCAGCGCGATTTCGACGCGCGGGCACCACGCGCCACCAGCCCCAGCCGGCCGTGTTCACGGCTGAACACTTCCAGCAGCAGGCTGGAATCGCGGTAGGGATAGTGGTGCAGGATCCACGCGGGTTCCAGCAGGACCTTGCCGGAGGTGCTCATGTGCTGCGTCTGTCGGATTGAAAGGCATATTTCAACGCAATGGCGCCGGGAACGCAAAGACTATATCCACTTCATGGAGCAGGCCGGTAACCGTAGCATTGCGTTTTCCCGTTCACTCCCCCGGGTGCCAGGCAGCTGGCCTGATCTATACTCTGTCAGTACCAATCGGGTACAGATCGACCCGCTACAGGCAATTCGCATCCGGGAACAGTCAGGGGGCAGAAAAATGGGTGCAGGTGTAATACCGTTTGCGCTAAGCGGGCGGGAAATTCGTTTCCTGTTCCAGACAACATTCAGCGGCAGAAAAGCCGGCCATCTCGTGGATTTCGGCGGCGGCCTTGGAGAGGGTGAAAACTACCGGGAGACCGCCATACGCGAATTTGTCGAGGAAACCGAAACCATGTACTTTGCCGATGATCTGCAACAGGCCTGTCGCACCGCTGAGAGAGTCAGAAACCAGATCCCCGTCGTGCAGGCGCTGTTCGATACAACGCTGGCGGAACATCCAGACTGGTGGTGCAGGCGCAAGCCCGGCGACCCTGAGCGCCCCAAGCGGTGGAAAACGTTTTTTATCGAATTCCCGTACCGCGACATCCAGGGACTGAACCGCGAGTGGGAAGCCGATAAAACCGGCCGGTTTAAAAAACGGCGTGAACTTTTCTGGGTGACAGCGAGTGAACTTCTCGCCATCTATGAAAACGCCCCCGGGAGATTATGGAAACGTGTGCGGCAACTTGAAAATGCCACACAGACGATTCATTCGATCAGGCAAAACAGGGAGCCCTGACCTGCCTGGCAAACCGCCCGGGCAAAACCCGTTTCAGGCAGCTGCCGGACATTCCGCGCAAACGGGAATGCCCCTCGTGTAGCAGGCCTGGTCGCGAACCCGGGGTTGTTCGACCTTGGCCTGTACCCGGCAAAAGGCGCGGATCAGTTTTCGATGGCACCATTCTGGATCCAGACACGAATGGTCTCGATCTCTTCATCGCTCAGGGGATCCTTGCCATGCGGCATGGTGATTGTCAGCCTGTCTTTGCCGGAAACCAGGATATACAGCGAACTGGTCATGGCGGAGCCTGGATCAATCACCGGTCCGAATCGCGAACCTTGCATCAACGATGCGTAGGAATCCATCAGAAGGCCACTTGCATTGGCGCCTGGCTGCCCGGCCACATGACATTCAACACAGCGCACTTGCAGGATGGGCCCAACATCATCCGCATAGGTCACCTTGTCAATCTGCGGCTGCTCCACCTTGTCACAGGCTGCCAGACCCGCAGCGATGAGCAGTAACGCGGCGAGAGGCACGGCTCGAATGCGCATTGGGGCGTCCTTTGCAGAAATTTTGGCCAGTCGTAATTCTATCATCCTGTTGTCGATGACGATATTGACCATGCGCGTTTACCACCCAGACATTCATTCAATGTATTGGGTGTGCTTCAGGAAGTCAGCGAATCGGCGAGATCTCTCAGCAGCCTGGCCCCGTCGCCACTCCAGGCACTGCCATGCATACAGGCCAGTGTTGTCGGTTCGGTGCAGGCCAGGCGTTCAAGTATCAGTCGAGAGTCTTTAGTGTAAGAGAAATAATCCATTCTTTGCCGAAACGCTTCACTTGGCCCGAGGATGTCCGATTCTGTAATCGGCGGAAGATCCGCACCCCCCTGCGTGAACAGGTCACCGCATAGAAAGGTCCGGGTTGATTCCTCTGTGAGGAATCCACAGTCCCATGCATGTGGCACGTGCGGGGCATCAAACCAGCGCACACGGTGCTTGCCCAGGGTGATTAGCTCACCGTCCGCGAGGGCGCGGGGACTCCTGTCAGCAAGATCCTCGATTGACACCATGGCCGCCACCGTGCCGCACAGGGGCACAGATTGCCGGGCCACGGCAAGCCATTCGTTCAAAGAGCCGCACTCGTCCGCCTCCACATGGGAAAAGGCAATGTAACGCAACTGCTCGACCGGCAGCACGCTCGCGACGGCTTCACGTACGAGAGGAAACATCTTCCTGGGCCCGGTGTGGAATAACAGCGGCTCATCGTCAGCAATGAGGTACTGGTTAAAGGAAAAGCTGTTCCCGTTTTCAAACAGCACCGGGGTGTTTATCCGGTAAATCCCGTCGGTAATTTCATAGACGTTCGTACCCGACTGGTTATTTGTAACCGTCATTTCATTCCCCTCATAATGAAATCGACACTGGTTGAAGTGTAGACCACTGCCAGTCTTCGGGTATTAAATATCAGGAAGGGAAGGAAACTGCTGTTCACCCTTGATACCGGGGGTCCACACAATCAAGCACTTGCCGGGATTGATGCGGTCGTTCAGCAGATACCCGCACGGTCATTTGAGCGCCCGCTGGACTGCCGCGCATGGCCAGGACCTGTCGTTACCGGGCATACAGTGAACGGCGGGCAAGCAGTGCGGATTCAACCGGTCGACACAACCAGTGCAGCAGATCGTTCTGCCGGCGCCTCGTATTCGAAGCTCTTTCGCGGTTGTTCACCGGGCCGTTCCGCCACGCTATTCAGTCGTCGTCGACGTACCCCAGGCTGCGCAACGCACGCTCGTCATCTGCCCAGCCTTCCTTCACCTTGACCCACAGCTTGAGGTTCACCTTGCTGTCCAGCAGTGGCTCCAGTTCGACACGCGCCTCCCGCCCGACCTCCTTCAGCACCCTGCCCTGCCTGCCGATCACGATCGACTTCTGGCTCGCCCGTTCAACCCAGATCAATGCATGGATGTGAACGATATTCTGCTCGCGGCGGAAACGCTCGATTTCAACGGTAATGCCGTAGGGCAGTTCCTTGCCAAGCTTGCGAAACAGCTTCTCCCGAACCCGCTCGGCCACCAGGAAGCGCTCGCTGCGATCGGTGATCTGGTCTTCAGGGAAGAACGGCACGGATTCCGGCAGCAATGATTCGATGACAGACTCCAGCTCAGCCACATTGCGGCCAGTGGTTGCCGACAGCGGGACGATCTGCTCGAAATCCCGTTTACCGGACAGGGCCTGCAGTCCGGGCAGCAGGGACTGCTTGTCGGTGATCAGGTCAACCTTGTTGACAGCCAGCAGCACCGGGCAGCTGACCGATGCCAGCTCCTTCAGTACCAGTTCATCATCCCCTGTCCAGCGCAACCCCTCGACCATGAACACCACGACGTCGACCTGCTGCAATGCGCGTAACGCCTCCCGGTTCATGTGCCGGTTCATGGCGCGCCCTTCGTACTGGTGCAGTCCCGGCGTATCGACATAGATGAACTGGGCCGTGTCGATCGTCTTGATACCCAGGATGCGGTGGCGGGTGGTCTGCGGCCGTTTCGAGGTAATACTGATCTTCTGTCCAAGCAGATGGTTCAGCAGGGTGGACTTGCCGACATTGGGTCGCCCGACAAGGGCAACATAGCCGCAACGATAACCGGGCGCGGACAACTAGCCGGACTCCAGCTGTTCCAGCATCTGTGCCGCTGCCTTTTGCTCCGCGTTGCGGCGGTTGCGTGCAACGCCCTCCGTCAGTGGAGTGCCGGCATCGCTGATGCGGCACTGCACCCGGAACCGCTGGTCATGGGCATCGCCGGTGGTCTCCACCACGGTGTATTCCGGCAGCGCCTGCTGGCGTGACTGCAGGAATTCCTGCAGGCGGGTCTTTGGATCTTTCAGTTCCGACAGATCTGTCAGGTCAGACAGCCTGTCGGCAAACAGGGCGAGTATGCAGTCGCGACAGGGCACGAAGCCGCCATCCAGGTAGATCGCACCAAGCACGGCCTCAAGGCTGTCGGCCAGGATAGAGTTACGGTGGTGGCCGCCGCTCTTGCGTTCTCCCGGCCCCAGCCGCAGGTAGCTGCCGATGTCCAGCGACTGGGCCAGCCCGGCCAGCGACTCGCGTCTGACCAGACTGGCACGCAGGCGGCTGAGCTCCCCCTCGCGCGCCTCCGGGTAGAGCCTGTAGATCTCCGCGGCGATAACGCAGCCCAGCAGCGCGTCGCCGAGGAATTCCAGTCGTTCGTTGTTTTTCTTGCCGGAACTGCGGTGCGTCAGGGCCCGCTGCAGCAGTTTCAGATCATCAAAGCGGTATCCCAGGTTTGCTGCCAGTGATTCCGGTGATCGCGTCAATTCCTGGGAACCTTCACCGTCTTGTCGAAGCTCATGACGACGTCCACGTTGGCAAACAGGTGCTTGCGGTCATCGTACTTTGCTGTCACGTCGTAATACGCACCGGCAGGCTTGACCCGAATGTCGGAGGGCAGGACCACGTTGACATAGCCGATATCAAACTGACGCTCCAGCGCCCTGCGGATCGACACGGGATTGACATCGACCAGGCCGGTTTCCTTGGGCAGCTTCTCCAGGGCAGCCGCGACCTTGTAGTACTCCAGGTAGGACGGAACCATCCTGAGTGTCAACAGCGCGAAGAAACCGATCAGTCCCAGCACGACCAGCCAGCCAATCCCCGTCATTCCCTTCTGCCTGTTTGCCATCTGCATAGTCTTTCCCTCGTCTGTGTGCTATTGGATTTTCATGCCGACCCGGTCCAGATCAACCCCCCCGTTGGCGGAGTCCCAGTTCATCCAGATACGGAACGCCCTGCCAACCAGGTTGGTTTCCGGCACCGGTCCCCAGAACCTGCTGTCGTTACTATTATCCCGATTATCACCCATAACAAAATACTCGCCTTCCCGGACGATGTATTCCCCCTCCAGCCCGGGTGTGCGCGGCATCACAAGAATTTCGTGCTGCCGGTCACCGAGTTGCTCCGTGCGCCGGCTGGCGCCCGACATCGACACACCGGAGCCGGTGCCGGTATAGACGCCCGCAGGCACCTGGCCCATGGGCCTGCCATTGATGTAGACGACCTTGTCGAAATAGCCGACGGTGTCGCCGGGGATACCCACCACGCGCTTGATATAGTCCACGGACGGGTCCTTGGGGTAACGGAACACCACGACGTCACCCCGTTCAGGCTCGCCAAGTTCGAGAATCTTCGTATTCAGCACCGGCAGCCGCAGGCCGTAGGTGTACTTGTTGACCAGGATGAAATCGCCGACCAGCAGCGTCGGCATCATGGAGCCGGAGGGTATCCGGAACGGCTCCACCAGGAACGAGCGCAGCAGCAGCACGGCAAGAATCACCGGGAAGAAGGACTTGCTGTACTCGACCCAGGCTGGCTCCTTCAGGGTATCGGCTATCATCGCCGAACCGGCCGGCTCACCGGCCGCCACCAGCGCCTCGGCCCGGCGACGGCGACCCGGTGCCCATGCCACGGCATCCACTGCCCAGGCCAGCCCGGTAATAAATGTTGCGGCGACCAGCAGGGTCGGGAAATCAAAGCTCATTGGCGCATCACTCGGTTTCGTTAATCGGTCCGGGCGCTATTATAGGTGGCCAGCCGGCATCATTCATTATCCACCCGCAGCACTGCCAGGAACGCCGCCTGCGGGATCTCGACCTTGCCGAACTGCTTCATGCGCTTCTTGCCCGCCTTCTGCTTCTCCAGCAACTTGCGCTTGCGGGTGATATCACCGCCGTAGCACTTGGCCGTGACGTTCTTGCGCAGCGCCTTGACGTTGGTGCGGGCCACGATGTGCATACCGATGGCTGCCTGGATGGCGACATCGTACATCTGCCGCGGTATGAGTTCCTTCATCTTCGAGGCCAGCGCCCGGCCGCGGCTCTGGGACACATCGCGGTGCACGATGACCGACAGGGCGTCGACACGTTCACCGTTAATCAGGATGTCCAGCTTGACCAGCGGTGCCGCCTGGAAACGCAGGAAATGGTAGTCGAACGACGCGTAGCCACGGCTGACCGACTTCAGCCGGTCGAAGAAATCCAGCACGATCTCGCTCATGGGTATCTCGAAGTTCAGTGACACCTGGCTACCGAGGTACTGCATGTTTTTCTGCATGCCGCGCTTCTCGATGCACAGCGTGATCACGGCACCGAGGTAGTCCTGCGGCACCAGGATATTCGCCATGATGAGCGGCTCGCGGATCTCCTCGATCTCGTTGACGGGTGGCAGGTCCGCCGGGTTGTCGATCTGCTGCACCTCGCCTTTGGTCGTCAGGACCTCGTAGATCACGGTCGGCGCCGTGGTGATCAGGTCGAGGTCGTACTCGCGTTCCAGCCGCTCCTGCACGATCTCCATGTGCAGCATGCCGAGGAAGCCGCAGCGGAAGCCGAAGCCCAGCGCCGAGGAGGTCTCGGGCTCGAAGTGCAGCGCGGCGTCGTTCAGGCGCAGTTTCTGCAGCGCCTCGCGCAGCGACTCGTAGTCGTCCGAACTCACCGGGAACAGGCCGGCGAACACGCGCGGCTGCACCATCATGAAACCCGGCAGGGGCGCCTCCGCCGGCCGCTCTGCCAGCGTCAGGGTGTCGCCGACCGGGGCGCCGTCGATGTCCTTGATGCCGGCGATGAGAAAACCGACATCCCCCGCCTGCAGGCTGTCGCGGTCGACCGGCTTGGGCGAGAACACACCCAGCTTTTCGACCTGAAAGGTGCGCCCGGTGGACATGACGCGGATCTTCTGGCGCCGCGACAGCTTGCCGTCGACGATGCGCAGCAGGGAAATGACCCCGACGTAGTTGTCGAACCAGGAGTCGACGATCAGCGCCTTGAGCGGCGCCGCCGTGTTGTCCGCGGGCGCCGGGATGCGTTCGATCAGGGACTCCAGCAGGTCGACCACGCCCTCGCCGGTCTTGGCGCTGACGCGCACCGCGTCATGCGCCTCGATGCCGATGATCTCCTCGATCTCGTTGATGACGCGCTCCGGGTCCGCCGCGGGCAGGTCGATCTTGTTCAGCACCGGCACCACCTCCAGGCCCTGCTCGATGGCGGTGTAACAGTTCGCCACACTCTGCGCCTCGACACCCTGGGCGGCGTCGACCACCAGCAGCGCTCCCTCGCAGGCCGCCAGCGAGCGTGACACCTCGTAGGAAAAGTCGACATGCCCGGGGGTGTCGATCAGGTTGAGTTCGTAGATCTCGCCGTTACGTGCCTGGTAGTGCAGCGAGACGCTCTGCGCCTTGATGGTGATGCCGCGCTCGCGTTCCAGGTCCATCGAGTCCAGCACCTGTTCCGCCATTTCGCGGTCGGCCAGGCCGCCGCACAGCTGGATAAAACGGTCTGCCAGCGTGGACTTGCCGTGGTCGATGTGCGCGATGATGGAAAAGTTGCGGACGTGCTGACGGTCGGTCATGGCAGCTGGCACGCGCAAGGCGTCCTGAGACCGGCAATACCGAATCCGGCCCGTGCCTGCATGCCGGGTTCTGGTAAATCCATCGGGGGCATCCTGTGGTGTGTCGTTCCGGTTTCCGGTGAGAATTTTAACTAACTGATTCTATTGAATCTTTTTGTATTATACACGTTCAGGAGCCGCGGTAATACTCGCGCAGCCGGTCTTCATCGAGAAAATGGCAGCACAGCTCCGTATCTCCGGCCAGCAGCACCGGCACCCGGTCACCGTAACGCGACACCAGCGCCGGATCGTCATCGACGTCCAGCACGGTGAACTCGAAATCCAGCACCGGCTGCAGGCGCGCCAGCGCCTGCAGCATATCGGTGCACAGGTGGCAGCCGTAACGGCTGTATACCGTCAGCCGGCGGGACACCGGTGCCACGCTGCAGTCGCCCCGTCAGTCGGCCTCCGGAACCCGCATGGCGAGGAAGGTCGGGCCGCCATTGCGCTGTACCAGCAGGGCAACCGATTTGCCGCCCGGCAGGTCATCGACCAGTTCCCGGAAGTGCTCGACACCCCGGATCGGCTCGTTGTTGATGCTGAGGATGACATCGCCTTTCTGCACGCCGGCGCTTGCCGCCGCCCCCTGGGCAAGGCGCTGCACCAGCACGCCTTGCTCGGTTTCCAGCTCCATCTTCTGTTCGTCGGTCAGATCTACCACACCCAGCCCAAGCCGGTTGGTCTGCTCCTCCAGCGGCTTCGCTGCAGACACCCGGGTCAGGTCATCCGGCAGTTCACCCAGCCTGACCTTCAGCTGAATGGTCTTGCTCTTGCGGATCACGTCGACCGGAACATCAACGCCGACCCTGGTGCTGCCGACAATCGGCGGCAGGCTGGAGGAACTGCGGATGTCCTTGCCGTCGAAGTTAACGATCACGTCACCGGTCTGCAGGCCGGCCGCCTTGGCCGGGCTGTCCGGCAGCACCTTGGCGACCAGCGCACCGCGCGGATGCTGCATGCCGAAGGACTCCGCCAGGTCGTGGGTCACATCCTGGATGAGGACACCGAGCCAGCCACGGGTGACCCGGCCCTTGGTCTTGAGCTGCTCGGCCACGTCCATGGCCACCTCGATCGGGATGGCGAACGAAAGGCCCATGTAGCCACCGGTGCGGCTGTAGATCTGGGAGTTGACGCCAACCACCTCACCGTCCTGGTTGAACAGCGGCCCACCCGAGTTGCCCGGGTTGATGGCCACGTCCGTCTGGATGAACGGCACGTAATTTTCCTTCGGCAGACTGCGTCCCTTGGCGCTGACAATACCGGCCGTGGCTGAATAATCGAAGCCGAACGGCGAACCGATCGCCAGCACCCACTCGCCGACCTCGAGATCGGCGGACTTGCCGATCTTCACCACCGGCAGGTCGCTGGCATCGATCTTGACCAGCGCAATGTCACTGCGCTGGTCGGCGCCGATGACCTCGGCCCTGAGTTCGCGGCGATCGTTGAGGCGAACAATGATCTCGTCGGCATCCTTGATCACGTGGTAATTGGTCATGATGTAGCCGTCTGCCGAGATGATGGAACCGGAACCCAGCGACTTGGCATCGCGCATGTCCGGCTCGACACCGTCACCACCACCGTGTTCGAAGAAGTACTTGAACAGTTCCCCGAACGGGCTGTCTTCCGGGAAATCAGGAACCTCGAAACCCTCGGGCAGTTGCGGCATGCCGGACTGCACTTTTTGCGTGGTACTGATATTGACGACGGCGGGTGCCGTTTCCTTTATCAGCTCGGTAAAACCGGGCAGCTGTCGTGCCTGTGCATTGTGGGCCACTGCCAGCAGCGGCAATACGACCAGTACTGCACTGGCGATTATTCGACTTGGCTTGAACATGCTTGCTTCTCCGTACTGCAATGAATATCGATAGACAGTTGACCTGCTGACAGGCACCGTCCGTGTTTCAGTTTGTGGTTATCTGCATGCGCAGAATCACCGGTTGATAACGCGCATCCAGCTGCGTCTGCCGGCTGAAGCGCCGCAGCCAGGCGAGTCCGGCGGCAAGGCCGGCCAGCGCGCCCAGGATGCTGGCAATTTCGGCCACGCCCGGCATCATGACGCCGGCAGCATACCGGCCCAGCAGTCCGCCGGCGAACAGGCCCGCGAGGGGCGCCGCGTAGACCGCCAGCGAGCCGCGCAGCAGTCCGGCCTCCTCAATGCCGATGACGACGCTGTCTCCGACGGCCGCATTCACGTGGTTGACCACCCGCAGCGGCGCCGCGCGCCGGCCGAACACGCTGGCCAGCGCCGAGGTGCCGCAGCCCTTGCGCGCCGAACAGCTGCCGCAGGTACTGGCCGGTTCAGTCTCGATCCAGGCATAGCCGTCCTCTACATTCACCACGCGGCCGGTCTCCTCGATCACTGCCCCGCCCCCGCGGCGCTGACCGTGGATCGCGCCATCATTTCCACCGTGGCTGCCGGCACCTCGCCAACCACCGTAATCTGGTGCCCATCGGCAACGGCACCGTAGGCATTAACAGCACCCATGCTGGACAGACCGCCAAATGGCTGGCTGTCGCCGGCAACCGCCTCGACATAGACCGACACGGTAGCCAGGCCGTCACTGAAGACCAGGTGCTCGGCCCCGGCACTGTCCGGCCGTATATGCCGCTGCTGATAGTCGGTCATATGGAAGCCGCCGGGCAAGCGCCGCACCTCCCAGGCCGGCATAACGGTGGCCGCCGGTTGTGGCTTATCGCCCGACTGGCGGTACCAGCTGTACTCCTTGCCGCTCAGGGAGGGTTCCAGGTCGGCCTCGGCGATGTGCCGGCCGACGCCAAGCCGGGTGAACATGACCTGCTCGATGGCCTTGCCGTCGACACCGGTCAGGTCGGACTTGAGCAGCATCTTGCTGTCCTTGCCGATCCAGAAGCGGTAGCCGTAGCGGTAGGCGTCGCGCGGGGTGATGGCGACAACCCGCGCCATGTGACCGGCAACGCGATCGTCGCCGAGGACTTCCAGGTGGTAGTGCTGCAACAGGGAATCCAGGTCGCCCGGGACCTTGTGGAAGCGCTGCGGTGGCCGGCTCTGGCCCACCATGACGGACTTGCTGTCCGGCATGATGCAGGTCACCGCCTTGTTGTCGCGCAGCACCTCGCGGGGGCTGCCGGTCAGCGAGACCAGGCGTTCCTGCTCCACGCCGCCATCGACGAGGTGGATGATCCGCATCGCTTCCAGCTTGCCATCGTGCAGGTAGACGAAGGTGCCGTCGTAGTCCAGCGTCCGCAGGGCAGCCGACATGTCCTCGAGCCACTGTCGTGCTTCCTCCTGGGCGCCGAGAGGGCCTGTCGCAAACAGCAGCAACGCGACCACCCACTTCACGGCATCAGTCCTTGACGTCACGTTTCATGTCGTGGCCAACAATCCGCACGTAGGGCAGCATGCCCTGCATGCCGCGACTGGCGGCATATTCGTTGTGGTTCACCAGGTAGATATCGAGCTGGTTGTCGCGGGTCCGCGGCCGGGGTTCGGGGGCGATCGCCAGGGCACTGTCCTCTGCCCGGATAAAGCCGCTGTCGGCCGGCGCCGTGGCAACAGCCGCCGCCGGGGCCGTGGCCTCCTCCCGGCTGGTCTGCAGGGCGGTGACCGCCACGACCGCGACCGAGGCGGCAACCGCCAGGCCGGCCACCGGCCGGAACAGGCCTGCCAGGCGCCCGGATGCAATGCCGGCACCGTGGCCGGCCGGTTCGTTGCGCAACGCGTCATGCACCCGCCTGCTGAAAACAGGGTCCACACGTTCCGGCAAATGGTTCTGCATAGCGTCACTGATCAGCTGGTAACGTGACAGCCGCTGGTGCAGCTCCCGGTCCCGGCCAATCTGCCGGATCAGCAAATCCTGCTCCGCATCGGTCAGCTCATTATCGACCAGTGCGGAGAGCTGTTCATGTAATCTGTCTTTCATCTGCATCTTTCCGCTATACGCTATTTCAGTAATGGTTTTAGCATGTTGTCGATCGCGTCCCTGGCCCGGAATATCCTGGATCTGACCGTGCCGATCGGACATTCCATGGTCTGTGCGATCTCCTCGTAGCTCATGCCTTCCAGTTCCCGCAGGGTAATCGCCGTCTTCAGGTCATCCGGCAGCGAGTCGATTGCCCGGGCAATGGTCGCCTGGATCTCATCCTTCAGTATCAGTCGCTCCGGGGTGTCATACTCCTTGAGACCTGCCGCACCCTCGTATTGTTCCGCCTCCTGGGCATCAATATCGTCACCCGGCGGGCGCCGGCTGGATGCCACCAGGTGGTTCTTCGCCGTATTGATGGCGATGCGGTAGATCCAGGTATAAAAGGCGCTGTCGCCACGAAACCGTTCGATGGCCCGGTAGGCCTTGAGAAACGCCTCCTGGGCCACGTCCATGGCCTCGTCCGGATCACGCACATAGCGATTGATGAGCTGGATGATCTTGTTCTGGTACTTGAGCACCAGGACGTCAAATGCCGCCTTGTCACCCCGTTGAACCCTCTCTACCAGTGCCTGATCAACATTCCTTTCACTCATCCGGGCCTTCCCCAGTTACCCCGGAATGCTGCCATCATGACGGGTAGACAATGCCGGTGGCGGATAGTTCGCATATGTGCTCATAAAATTGAGTATTATCAAGAAGGATACCGGCCTGTCCCGATGCCGGCCTGAACCATAACCATTAACCAGCGGCAGCTCAAGCAATGGCACCAGCATATTCATTTGATGTCCTGATCATCGGCAGCGGTGGCGCCGGCCTGGGACTGGCCCTGCAGCTGCCGGGGCATCTGCAGGTGGCCGTGCTCTCCAAGAGCCGGCTGGAGGAAGGCTGCACGCTGTATGCCCAGGGCGGCATCTCCGCCGTCACCGACCCCGGGGATTCCATCGAGTCGCATGTCGAGGACACCCTGAAGGCAGGTGCCGGCCTCAACAAGCCGGAGGTTGTGCGCTTTGCCGTTGGCAAGGGCCCCGAGGCAATCCGCTGGCTGACGGATCTCGGGGTACCTTTCACGCGCCAGCACGGCGGCGCAGGCCATACGGGTTTCCACCTGACCCGGGAAGGCGGGCACTCCACCCGTCGTATCCTGCACGCCGACGACGCCACCGGCAGGGCCATCGAGAACACCCTGCTGTCCCGCGCCCGGGCGCGCGCCAATATCAGCCTGTTCGAGCACCACATCGCCGTCGACCTGATAACCGCCAGCAAGCTCGGGCAGATGGAAAACCGCTGCCTTGGCGCCTATGTCCTCAACCGCAGGGAGAAACACGTCGAGGTATTCGCGGCCCGCAACGTGGTGCTGGCGACCGGCGGTGCCAGCAAGGTCTACCTGTATACCAGCAACCCGGACACCTCCAGCGGCGACGGCATCGCCATGGCCTGGCGTGCCGGCTGCCGCGTCGCCAACCTCGAGTTCAACCAGTTCCATCCCACCTGCCTGTTCCATCCCAAGGCAAAGTCCTTCCTGGTGACGGAGGCGGTGCGAGGCGAAGGCGGGCGCCTGCTGCTGCAGGATGGCCGCCCGTTCATGCAGAACTACGACGAGCGTGGCGACCTGGCACCGCGCGATATCGTGGCCCGCGCCATCGACAACGAAATGAAGCGCCGCGGCCTGGAATACGTGCTGCTCGACATCAGCCACAAGCCGGCGCCGTTCATCCGTGAGCATTTTCCGAACGTCCATGCGCGATGCCTGGAACTTGGCTACGACATGACGCAGGAACCCATCCCGGTAGTGCCGGCCGCACACTACACCTGCGGCGGCGTCATGACAGGCCTCGATGCCCGCACCGACCTGCCGGGCCTGTATGCCATCGGCGAGGTTGCCTGTACCGGCATGCACGGCGCCAACCGCATGGCCAGCAACTCACTGCTCGAGTGCATTGTCTTCGCCATGGCCGCCAGCGAGGATATCGCGGCACACATCGATGCCGTGCCCGTGCCGCAGACCCTGCCGCCATGGGACGAATCGCGGGTGCGCGACTCGGACGAGGAAGTCGTGGTGACACACAACTGGGATGAACTGCGACGCTGCATGTGGAACTATGTCGGCATTGTCCGCACCGACAAGCGCCTCGAGCGCGCCATGCGGCGCGTCACGCTGCTGCAGCAGGAGATTCAGGAGTATTACAGCAATTTCAGGATTTCCGGCGACCTGCTGGAGCTGCGCAACCTGGCGCAGGTGGCCTCCCTCATCATTCGCTCGGCACAGCAGCGCAAGGAAAGCCGCGGGCTGCACTACACGCTGGACTACCCCGAAGCCGACACCAGCAGGCCGCCGCAGGACACGGTCCTCGCGCCCGATCTGCCAAAGGAAGTCGATATCGCGATGTAGGCCGGGGCTGCGCAGGCACGCGGCGCCAGATCGCCCGTCGCAGAATTGCAGTTAATTCGTGAGAAAGTCGGCCGGTGCAGGCTC
>Ga0209536_100002111_pt1 | contig 32337 bp, 32 predicted proteins | sample DeeMarSeWOR28_12_FD_187461 | JGI IMG/M metagenome (GOLD analysis project Ga0209536, IMG submission 187461) | Marine sediment microbial communities from White Oak River estuary, North Carolina - WOR-2-8_12 (SPAdes) (version 2) | ecosystem: Environmental > Aquatic > Marine > Intertidal zone >... | reverse complement strand
GCGCCAGCATTCCCTTGCCCTTGATGATGTCGGCGGCGCGCTCGGCGAGCATGATGGTGGGCGAGTTCAGGTTGCCGTTCGGAATAGTCGGGAAAATGGACGAATCGACCAGGCGTAAATTGTCGATGCCGCGCACCCTGGTCTCGGAATCGACGACCGCCATGTCATCCTCGCCCATGCGGCAGGCGCAGGACGGGTGGTAAGCCGATTCGACCGCGCCGCGCACGAAAGCATCGATTTCTTCATCGCTCTGGATCGCCTCGCCGGGCTGGATCTCGGAACCGCGGTAAGCGTCCATCGCCGGCTGCCCGATGATTTCGCGGGTCAGGCGCACGCAGGCGCGGAAACCCTCGATGTCGTCCTGGTGCTGCAGGTAGTTGAAGCGGATTTCGGGCTTGTCCTGCACGCTCGGCGTGCGCGCACGAACGGTGCCGCGGCTACTCGGCTTGTTGTGGCCGACGTGCACCTGGAATCCGTGGCCGTCGAAAGCGGCGTTGCCGTCGTAGCGCATCGCGCCGGGCAGGAAGTGATACTGGATATCCGGCCACTTGATGCCCGGCTTCGAGCGGATGAAGGCGCAGGACTCGAAGTGGTTGGTCGCGCCCAGGCCCTTTTTTGTCAGCAGCCAGCGCGCGCCGATGAGGAACTTGCGCCACGGGTTGAGTTCGGCGTTCAGCGTGATCGGCTGATTGCAGCGGAACTGGAAATAGAATTCGAGGTGGTCCTGCAGGTTTTCGCCGACGCCGGGCAGATCGTGAACCACGTCGATACCGGCCTGCTGCAGCACCGCTCCCGGGCCGATACCCGAGAGTTGCAGCAAGTGCGGCGAGGCAATCGGGCCCGCGCTCAGAATCACTTCGCGGCGGGCGTGTATCACCTGTTTCGCACCGCCGCGCACGATTTCGACGCCAGTGGCACGGCGTCCGTCGAGGAGGATGCGCTGGCTCAAAGCGCCAGTGATCACCTGCAGATTGGGTCGCTGCATGGCCGGCTTGAGGTAGGCGTTGGCGGTCGACCAGCGCACCCCGTTTTTAACCGTCATGTGCATCGCGCCGAAGCCTTCCTGCTGGCGGCCGTTGTAATCGTCGGTCTTCATGTAACCGGCCTCGGCGCCGGCCTCGATGAAGGCGCGGTAAAGCGGGTTTTGCATGTTGTTGCCGTTGTTGACCGCGAGCGGGCCACCCTGGCTGCGGTAATCATCGCTGCCGAAGGCCCAGTCGTCGGCCTTCTTGAAGTACGGCAGGCAGTGACGATATCCCCAGTCACGCGCGCCCTGCGCTTCCCACTCGTCGAAATCCATCGCGTGGCCACGCACGTAGACCATGCCGTTGATCGACGACGAGCCGCCGAGCACCTTGCCGCGCGGGCAGTGCATGCGCCGGTTGTCGAGATAAGTTTCGGGTTCGGATTCGTAGAACCAGTTGTACTTCTTCATGTTCATCGGAATCGACAGCGCGGTGGGCATCTGGATAAAGACGCTGCGGTCGCTGCCGCCATACTCGAGCAACGCGACACTGACCGTGGGATCCTCGGTGAGCCGGCTGGCGAGCACACAGCCGGCCGAGCCGGCGCCGACGATAACGTAATCGAAACTGTCTGACATGATGGCGGTTTACCTGTTTGTGATTACTGCGGATGGCATGTCAGTAATCTGAGTATGTCTGGAAAACTTCGACACGATTGTCCCTATCAACGGCGTATACCCGGAACGGATCCTTGGGCGCACCCGCGGTATCCATGCCCGGTGTGCCGGAGGGCATAGCCGGAACGGTCAACAGGCGCACCGCACCCGGATCGGCCAGCAGGCGCTTGATATCCTGCGCCGGAACATGGCCTTCGATGACGATGCCATCCACTACCGCGGTGTGGCACGAAGCTGCCTGGGTAGGAACGTCGAATTGCTGCTTGAAGCGGTTCACGTCATCGACGGTGACGTCAGTGACGTCGAAATGATGCGCCTCGAGATGATCGATCCAGCCCTTGCAGCAGCCACAGCTGGCGCTGCGGTATACGGTGATTTCATGGCGCTCGGGCGTCATCCCCTCCAACCAGGCAGGGTTGGAGCCCCAGGCGGGTAAGGCGCCCAGGCAGAGCAACAGCAGTAGTCCTGAAATGTGCTTTTTCATCATCTTTGCGGGCCGACCCCGCCAATGGTTGGAAAACGCTAATGTTAACACCCTTTGCAGCGCCTTCGAATAAATCTGCACGCGCGCATTGACTCTGAATTATATGTCGATTATCGTCGACATATGGATATATCGAACACCGTCAAGGCGCTGGGCGCGCTGGCCCAGGAATCCCGCCTCAGGGCTTTCCGCCTGCTGGTGCGCAGCGGCCCCGAGGGCCTCGCGGCCGGCGAGATCGCGCGCCGGCTCGATGTTCCGCACAACACCCTGTCGTCGCACCTGGCGATCCTGAGCAACGCCGGCCTCGTCGTCTCGCACCGCGAAAGCCGCTCGATCATCTACCAGGTCAATTTTGCCGGCACGCGCGAACTGCTCGCCTTCCTGATGGAAGACTGCTGCCAGGGCCAGCCCGAACTTTGCGCCCCGCTGCTCGACAGCCTGCTGCCGGATTGCTGCGCAACTACATCAACTTCTGGAGAAAATCATGAAACGCATGCACGTTAACCTGTCGGTCAACGACCTCGACGCGTCGATCGCCTTTTACAACTCGCTGTTTGCCTGCGAGCCCAGCGTGGTGAAGGCGGATTACGCCAAGTGGATGCTGGACGATCCGCGCGTCAACTTCGCGATCACCACGCGCGGCGAGCGCAAGGGCGTCGATCATCTCGGCATCCAGGTCGAGGATGATGCCGAACTCGACGAGGTCTACGCCCGCCTGCAAAACGCCGGCGCACCGGTGATCGAGGAAGGCGCGACCACCTGCTGTTACGCCGAGTCCGAAAAGAGCTGGATCTTCGATCCCGAGGGGATCGCCTGGGAAACCTTCCTGACGCGGGGTGAAAGCCCGGTATACGGCAGCGACCTGGTCAAGCACGGCAAGCCGTTGTCCTCCTGCTGCACGCCGCAGGCGCCCGATAAATCCGAATCGAGCTGCTGTTAGGCATCGATTTCGAACTCGAGCCCGGGAGGGTACATCAATGGGGATGTTCGAACGTTACCTGTCGGTCTGGGTGGGCCTGTGCATCGTGGTCGGCGTTATGCTCGGCGCCTGGATTCCGGCCAGTTTCGCGTGGATCGCCCGCCTCGAATACGCGCAGGTCAACCTGGTGGTGGCGCTGTTCATCTGGATCATGATTTACCCGATGATGGTCAACGTCGACTTTGCCTCGCTCAGGGATGTCGGCCGGAAACCGAAGGGCCTGTGCATCACGCTGGTGGTCAACTGGCTGATCAAGCCGTTTACCATGGCGGCGCTCGGCATCCTGTTCTTCGAGCATGTCTTCGCCGGCCTGGTGGAACCGCAAACCGCGCGCGAGTACATCGCCGGCATGATCCTGCTCGGCGTCGCGCCCTGCACCGCGATGGTATTCGTGTGGAGCCAGCTGGTGCGCGGCGACGCCAACTACACGCTGGTGCAGGTGTCGATCAACGACATCATCATGGTGTTCGCCTTCGCGCCGATCGCGGCGCTGCTGCTCGGCGTCACCGACATCGTCGTGCCCTGGGAGACGCTGCTGCTGTCGGTGGTGCTGTACGTGGTGATTCCACTGGCCGCCGGTTACGTCACCCGCAAGCTGCTGGACAGGGGCGGTGATCACCAGGGCATCGCCGAGTTTACCGCTGGTTTCAAACCGTTCTCGGTAATGGGCCTGCTGGCGACGGTGGTGCTGCTGTTCGGATTCCAGGCGCAAACCATCATCGACAAGCCAATGGTGATTGCGCTGATCGCGATCCCGCTGATGATCCAGAGTTACGGCATATTCGTGCTGGCCTACGGCTGGGCCTACCTGTGGCGGGTACCATTCGATACCGCCGCGCCCGCCGCGCTGATCGGCACGTCGAATTTTTTCGAACTCGCCGTGGCGGTCGCCATCGGCCTTTTCGGGCTCCATTCGGGCGCCGCGCTGGCGACCGTGGTCGGCGTGCTGGTGGAGGTGCCGGTGATGCTGTCGCTGGTGGCCTTCGCCAACCGCACGCGTCACCGCTTCGCCTGACCTATCCGGACTACCCGGCGGCCCAATTCACTGCTGTTGTTACAAGATCCCCGCCTGCGCGGGGATGACCCTAAAATCGGGTTACCTGACGCAGGATTTTTTGTGATGAGCAAGGCGGACGGTCCCGGTGTCGCCGGGAGCATAGCCTTCGCTATGCGACCAGGCACCCGGGACGTCCAACGCCGCGCAGCGCGAAAAAGACCAGTCAGCTCCAGGGGAACGGGCTGTGCGAGACCGGATGCAGCTTGCCCTCGGCGTAGCGCGAAAAGCGGAACGGCTCCAGCAAGCGGCTCTTTTCGCCGCACAGCTCCTCGGCCACCAGCTTGCCGACGCCGAGCATCTTGTAGCCGTGGTTGGAATCGGCGATCAGGTAACAGTTTTCGCGAAACACGTCGAACACCGGGAAACTGTCCGGGGTAAACGAACCGATGCCGCCCGACGGCTCGTTCTTGTAAAACTCGAACTTGCCCTCGAAACGTTTCTGGCAGTGCGCCAGCGCCGAAGTCCACATGTGCGCGAAATCCTCACCGACGACGAAGTCCGGAGAATCCACGCCGTAGGGATCGACGGCGACGTCATCCGGGTCGCGGTCCACGGTGTAGGGGGCCGCGCCGCCCTGGATGCCGCCGAAGTGGAAATCGGGCTTGTAGTAAATGCCCCACATCTTGTCGGTGATCAGGCTGCCGTCGTAATCCGAGTACAGCGGTTCGTTGCTGTCGACGTGAATCACCGGCGGAAACTTGCCATCGTTGGTCTTCTGCAATTCCGGATCGACGCCAAGGGTGCCTTCCTGCAACGACCAGTAGATCCACATGCGCACATCGTCGTGCATGACGCCGTCGGCGCCCTTGATGGAAATGGTCCGCGGCAGCTCAAGCATGTCCCAGATGGTCTTGGCCCAGGGTCCCGCGCCGATCACGACCTGGTCGCAACCGATGTCGCCCTTGTCGGTTTCCACCGCCTTGATCGCGCCGCCGGCCGAATCGCTCTTGAAGCCGGTCACCTTGCAACCGGTCAGGATACGTACCCCTTCGTTTTCCGCCTTGGTGGCCAGCGCGTAGATGGCCTTGGTGTTATTCGCATAGCCGCCGCGCTTCTCGTGCAGCACCGAGGTAATGCCTTTCGCCTGCCAGTCGTGGAACATTCCCTTCATGTATTCCATCGATTCCTTTTCGCCTTCGATGAAGGTGGATTCGTAACCGATTTCCTTTTGCTGGCGCGCGATGCTGGCGACGTCCTCGTGCATGCTCTCCGGGCTGATCTGCATGTAGCCGACCGGGTGATAGCTGTATCCCTCGGGATCGGTTTCCCAGACGCTGACGCTGTGCGCCATCAGCTCGCGCATCGCCGGCTGGAAATAATTGTTGCGCACCACGCCACAGGCGATGCCCGACGCGCCGGCGGCGATACCGCCCTTGTCGACGACCAGGATGTCGCGGCCGTCGCCCCTGCCGGTGGCTTTCAGCTTTTGCGCGAGATGGTAAGCCGTGGACAGACCATGAATGCCCGCGCCGATAATCAGATATTTCACGTGTGAAGGAATAGCCATCGATCAACCTGCCCTGTATGAGTGTCGGAACTGCGCAGCCACGTGACCGGGTAGCGCAGAGTGAATTGGTAAAAGAATATCGGAATCGTCCACCGCGCCGCGGCGCTAGAACGACCAATCGAAATACAATTACGACATGACCGGATAGCGCAAATCCCTGCCCCGAAGGTTCATCCCAGGTTCTCGACTGCACTGCGGATACGCTTCACGGCCTCCACCACGCGGCTGCGTGGACAGCCGAAATTCAGACGCATGTAACCGCTGTCGCCAAACTCGTGACCGGGCGACATGCCGACGCCGGCGGCCTCGAAAAACCCGGGCGGATCTTCGAGCTCGAGCGCCGATACATCGATCCAGGCGAGATAGGTGGCTTCGACCGGGCCGAGCCGCAGGCCCGGAATACGATTGATTTCCGTCACCAGGTAATCGCGGTTGTCGGCGAGATAGGCGCACTGCTGTCGATTCCATTCGTCGCCGAACTCGTATGCCGCCTCGGCGGCGACGAGCCCCATCAGGTTCACGTGCGGCACGATAAAGGGGTTGGTTTGCATGCGCCGGCGCAGGCTCGCATCGGCAATGATCGCGAAGGCACAACCCAGGCCGGCCAGGTTGAAGGTTTTACTCGGCGCCATCAGGGTAATGCTGCGGCTTTCGATGCGCGGATTCAGCGAGGCGATCGGCAGGTGCGATTTATCGGCGTCGAGAATCAAATCGCAGTGCACCTCGTCGGATACCAGGATCATGCCCTGGCGTTCCACCAGGTCCGCGAGACGCTCGAGTTCATCACGGCGATACATCGCACCACCGGGATTTTGCGGGTTGCAGAAAAAGAATAGCTGGCCGGGATTGCCCGGATGTTGTTCGAGCCAGTCGAGGTCGATGACCATGCGCTGCTCGCCGTCACGCATCGGTATGGGCAGCTTGCTCATGCCGTGATAGGTCGGCGAGCGGGCAAACGGGGGATAAATGACCTGCGGCTGGTACACCGTATCGCCGGCCTTGCCCGTGGCGCGACAGGCCAGGTAAAACGCGGTGATCACGTTCGGCAGCATCACGATCCAGGCAGGATCGATGTCCCAGCGATACAGCCGTTGCATGCGCGCTACCAGCAGATCGAGCAAGCTGCGTGGCACCTCCGTATAGCCGTACACGGGATGCGCCACCCGCTGTTGCAACGCCTGCTGGATTTGCGGGGCAACCGCGAAATCGCTATCCGCCACCCACATCGGCAAGATATCGCGATCGCGATACTTTTCCCACTTGGCGCTGCTGGTGCCGCTACGGTCGATGACCTCGTCGAAATCGAATTGTTGCGTCATACCTGCCGTGTCCTGTCTGCTTGCCCGATCATAGGTGAAGCCCCCGGCCCAGCCAAGATTTTTATGCGCCGGGCGATTGACCCCGCCGCGCGCAATTGCGATGCTCCGCTTCCATGAAAGCAGAATACGATTACATCATCCTCGGCGCCGGTTCGGCCGGCTGCGTACTCGCCAACCGCCTCAGCGAAAGTGGCGAGCACAGCGTACTGGTCGTCGAAGCCGGCCCCATGGACAACAAGTTGCTGATCCACATTCCGGCCGGGGTTTCCTCGGTTTACAAAGATCCGTCGATCAACTGGAATTACGAGTCGGAGGCGGAACCCGACCTCGTGCAACGCCACATCGAACTGCCACGCGGCAAGGTGCTCGGCGGTTCCTCGTCGATCAACGCGATGGTGTACATGCGCGGCCACCCGCGCGACTACGATCGCTGGAACGACGAGCTGGGCCTCGACGGCTGGCGCTACGCGGACTGCCTGCCCTACTTCCGCGCCGGCGAGACCTCGGAACGCGGCGAGAGCGAGTGGCGCGGCGGCAGCGGACCCCTCGGCGTGGCGCGCGCAAAACTGGAGAACCCACTGTTCGACGCCTTCCTGCAGGCCGGAAAGAGCGCCGGGCAGGGCTATTCGGAAGACCTCAACGGCTTTCAGCCCGAAGGCGTGGCGCGCCTCGACAGCACCATCCGTGACGGGCGCCGCTGCAGCGCGGCCGTCGCCCATCTGAAACCCGCGCTGTCGCGCTCCAACCTGGAGCTGGTCACGCACACGCTGGTGGAGCAGGTATTGCTCGAGCACAACGCTGCACGCGGGGTACGGCTAAACCACCGCGGCGAGCGCCACAGCGTACAGGCAAGGCGCGAGGTGATCCTCGCCTGCGGCGCGATCAAGTCGCCCCAGCTGCTGATGCTCTCCGGCATCGGCCCGGCCGCCGAGCTCAGCAAACACGACATCCCGCTGCGCCACGAATTGCCCGGTGTCGGCCGCAACCTGCAGGACCACCTGAAGATTCACTGCACCTGGCACTGCACGCGCCCGATCACTTACCACCATTCGACGCGACCGTGGAACAAGCTCGCCATCGGCCTGCGCTGGCTCACCACGCGCAGCGGTTTCGCCACCACCAACATCTGGGAGGCCGGCGGCCTGGTCCGCGGCAACGAGCAGGTCGACTACCCCAACCTGCAGTATCATTTCGCGCCGATCTGGGTCGAATTCGAAGGTCGCCGGTTACGCATGCTGCAGGGGTTTACGCTGCAGGCCGACCAGTTGCGCCCGGCAAGCCGCGGATACGTCGCGCTCAACTCGGCCGATCCGGCCGACCGGCCCGCGGTACATTTCAACTACCTGGCCGACGACTTCGACCTGCGCGAGTTGCGCGAGGGTTTCGACAAAATCAACGAGCTGGTGTCGCAGTCGGCATTCGACGACTTTCGCGGGGCGCGCGCCGAACCGATGCCCGACGTCAGCTCGACCAGCGATGTCGAGCGCTGGATTCGCGCCACGGCCTCCACCGACTATCATCCCAGCTGCAGTTGCCGCATGGGCGTCGACGACCTCGCCGTGGTCGATGGGCAGATGAAGGTGCACGGCATCGACAACCTGCGCGTGGTCGACGCGTCGGTGATGCCCGATATCGTCAGCGGAAATCTCAACGCGCCGACACAGATGATCGCCGCGCGCGCCGCCGATTTCATCCTCGGCAAGACGCCACGGGCGGCCGAGTTCGCGCACTTCCATTTCCAGTAGCGGCCTCCGATACTTGGTCAGTCCGGCGGAATGTTGGATAATGGCGCGCGAATCAAGCGGAAAACATCATGAAACAAAAGTTGCATAAAGAACTCCAGGCGCTGTTTGATTTTTACCAGAAACAGCGCCAGAACCTGCCGCAAGCGTTTACCTACAAGGCCGGGGTTATCGACAAGCCGAGCTTCTTCACGGTGGCCGACCTGCAGCGCCACCTCAACAACCCGCTGCTGCAGCCCGAATGGCTCTACCTCAAGCAGGATGGCGTGCGCGTCGCGCTGGAAAAATTCTGCTTTTACAAGACCGTGCAGAACAAACAGCTCAATTTCATCGACAAGGATGTCATCAACAATGAAATCAACAAGGGCGCCGCCATCGTGCTGGAAGGCATCGATCTGCTCGATGCCGGGATAAACGATTTCGTTACCCGCCTCGACGATTCGCTGCCCTGCGTGCTGTCGAACGCCGAAGTCTTTTTCTCGCAACAGGACAACGAAGCCTACGAGGCGCATTGCGACGCCGACGATGTCCTCGTGGTGCAGCTTGCCGGCAAGAAAACCTGGAACCTGTATGCTCCGCAACAGCGCCGCTATGCCGGCATTCAGAAGCTCAGCGAGCAGCAACTGGGGCCGGTGATGCAGGAACTCACCATGCGCCCCGGGGACGCGCTCTACCTGCGTGCCGGGGTGCCGCATCGGTGCGTCACCAGCGCGCCTTTCAGCCTGCACATGTCGTTCGACCTCGTCGACAGCTCACCCCGGGTGCAGGACGTTACCGCCGAAGCAACCAAGCAGTACGCCCACGCCTGCGAGCTACCCTATGCGCCGTTATCGAACGTCGTCGACCGCTATGTCTCGATCCTGAAATCCGACCAGTTCCAGGCGGCGCTGGCCGAAGCGACCGAGTTCAAACGCCGCGAAATCATGAATTTCCGCAAACTGATCGGACGCAACGGCTCGGTCAAAAGCTTCAATAAATTCATCTAGCCGACGCAGAACCAGCCCGCGCTCTACAGGTAGCGCGCCGGGTCGCAGGGGACCATTGAAAACGGCTGTGCGCTGCCGCTGACAGCATTCGCGATCAATCGCCCGCTGATCGGCCCCATGGTCAGGCCCATGTGCGAATGCCCGAAGGCCAACCACAGATTTTCATGCCGCGGCGCGGCGCCGATGATCGGCAGGGTATCGGGCAGCGTCGGGCGCCGGCCCATCCAGGGTTCGCGCAGCAGCTCTTCGCCCAGCGGAAAGGCCTCCTGTGCACGCGGTATCACCTGCGCCACCTGGCGCGGATCGGGCGCGGTCTCGCGCCTGACCAGGTTGGTGCCGGTGCTCACGCGCAGGCCGGCCTCCATCGGCGCCATAACGTAGCTGGCGTCGACGTCGAAAATCGGCCGCGACAAGGCCGCGCCCTGCGCCGGCGCGAACACGGTATGGTAGCCACGCTCGATCGCAAGCGGATTGCTATAACCCAGCGGAGCAATCAGCTGCGGCGTCCACGCACCCAGGCAGATGACCAGCCTGGAAGTCGTTTCCGGCGCCTGCCCGGTGATCACTTCCCAGCCGCCCGGGACCTGGCGCAAGCCCTGCACCGCCGCCCGCACTATGCGCCCGCCCGCAGCGCTGAACATGCGCGCATAAGCCTTGCACAATTTCTCGGGATTGCGGATCGACAGCGACTCGTCGATCAGTACCGCCTGCGCGAAAATCGGCTTCAGGTGGGGCTCGAGCTCGTAGGCCTGGCGCGCATCCAGCACGGTGTATTTCACCGCGCAGCGCTGCAGCAGTTCGCGCTCCAGCTGATCGCGTAAAAAGGTCTCACGCCGGCGATACAGCTTGAGCCCACCCGCGCTGTTCAACAGTTCTCCCGCGCCGGCCTCGGCAATCCATTGTTTGTGCAATTCGATCGACGCGCCGGTCAGCCGATTCATCGCCTCGCCGTCGCGCAGGAAGGTATCGCGACGGCAGCGCGCAACAAAGCGCAGCAACCAGGGCAGCAAAGACACCAGGTGCGGATAGTGCAGGCGGAAATCGTCATCCCGGTTCAGAATCAATCGATGCAGCCGCGTCAGCAGGGCCGGATCGGCGAGCGGCGTGATATTGCTGTAGCTCAGTATGCCGGCATTACCCGACGAGGTTTCCTCGCCCGGACCAAGCCGATCGAGCAGGCTGACCTGAAAGCCTCGCCGCTGCAGCTCGAGTGCACAACAGATGCCGACGATGCCGGCGCCCACGACGGTAACAGGCTGGCTCATTGGTATCCCGCTCAGGCCTTGCGCTCGGTGGCCACCTGGGTACGGTGATTACGCGGCGAACTGCCGTAGTGCTTGCGGTAGCAGGCGGTAAAATACGACTGGGTTTCAAACCCGGTGGCGATGGAAATGTCGATCACGCTGCGATTGGTGTTGAGCAGCAACTGCTTGGCGTGCATCAGGCGCAACGACAGGTAATACTGGCTCGGCGTCAGGTCGCGGTACTTGTGAAACAGTCGCTCGATCTGGCGCAATGACAGTTTGCATTTTTTCGCGATCTCCGGCAGCGACAACGGCACCTCGATGTTGTTTTCCATCAGGTTGATCACGTCGATCAGCTTAGGCGCACTCATCGCCAGATCGATGCGATCAGCCATCTGCTGCGAGTCGATTTCGGTGCGAATTCGGTCGTGCTGAAACTGTTGCGATATCTGCTGCGCGAGCTGGCGCCCGTGTTCGTTTTCGATCAGCTTGAGCATCATGTCGAGCGCCGCGGTGCCGCCGGAACAGGTCATGCGGCGCTCGTCCAGCTCATACAGGGTAAAAGCCACATCGAGATGCGGGTACAGTTCCTTGAATACCGGTATGTTTTCCCAGTGTATGGTGCAGCGACCACCGTCCAGCAAGCCGGCGCGCGCGAGAATAAAGCTGCCCGAACTGGCAGAGCCAAGCCTGACCTTCTGCCGGTCCATGCTCTGCAATAGCTTTAACGTCTTTGCATGGTTGAAGTCCTGTGCCGTGTTGGGCGCCACGATGATCAATGCCGTCAGGTCTTTGGCAGTACCGAGCGCCCGGGTCGGCACGACTATGCCACAGGAGGCGGAAACCTGTTCGTCATCGGGCGCGAAATACTCCCAGCGATAAAGAGATCTTGCCGACAGGCGATTGGCCGCACGCATCGCATCGACCACGCAGCTGAATGGAATGATCGGATAACCGTCAATCAACAGGATACCGATGGTTTCGCAAGCGTCGCTAATGGCAGGACTCCAGGCTCGATGATGTTGCTCTCGAAGCTCATTCTATCGCAATCATCGCCATCCACAACTCGTGCGTGGAGCGAATCAGCTGGAAACCGATGGCGCGCGCAAACAGTTGAGAGTCGCCCTTAGGTTAGCTCGTTTAACCGCCTAAACCGATACTGACCGGCCAAACCGACTTGTCTCGGGGTTACCCGGAGTTTGCAATGAGCCAACAAGATCGATCAGTACGTGGCCGACGAGGCCGTGGAGGACGCGATGAGCGCCTGGCCGCCAATAAAGTCGTCAGCAAGAGCGCGCCCTACATCAAGCGCAAGATTCCCGTTTTCGAGGTACTCGACGAAGAGGGCCTGCAGCTGATCGAACACAATGCCGACACGATACTCGAAGAGATCGGCATCGACTTTCGCGATATGCCCGAAGCGCTGGACATATTAAAGCAGGGCGGCGCGGAAATCGACGGCGTGCGGGTGCGTTTCCCGCGCGGCCTGTGTCGCTCCATCATCCAGGCTTCGGCGCCGGCGGAATACACCCAGCACGCGCGTAACCCCGAGCGCAATGTGCAGATCGGCGGTAAAAACACCGTGTTCGTGCCCGCTTATGGCAGCCCGTTCGTCTATGACATCGACAAGGGCCGGCGTTACGCAACCCTCGAAGATTTCCAGAATTTCGTCAAGCTGGCCTACAGCTCGGACAGCATCCACCATTCCGGCGGCACCATTTGCGAACCCGTCGACGTACCGGTCAACAAGCGCCATCTCGACATGATTTACTCGCATATCAAGTATTCCGACAAGGCGTTCATGGGCTCGGTGACCGCCCCGGAACGCGCCGAGGACACCGTGGAGATGATCAAGATTCTTGCCGGCGACAACTACCTCGACCCGGCGACCGGGCGACCGCGCACTTACGCCACCAGCCTGATCAACGCCAATTCGCCGATGACCTTCGACGACACCATGCTCGGCGCGGCCAAGGTGTATGCGGAAAACAACCAGGCCACGATCATCACCCCGTTCATCCTCGCCGGCGCGATGTCGCCGGTAACGGTGGCCGGCACCGCGGCGCAAACCCTGGCCGAGGCGCTTGCCGGTATGACCTTCGTGCAGCTGGTCAACCCCGGCGCGCCGGTTATCTTCGGCAGCTTTGCCAGCTCGATGTCGATGCAGTCGGGCGCGCCAACCTTCGGCACCCCGGAACCTGCGCTGGTGCTCTACACGATGGCCGCCCTGGCGCGACGCCTCGGCGTGCCTTTCCGTTCCGGTGGTGGTCTGTGCGGCTCCAAGTTGCCCGATGCGCAGGCTGCCTACGAAGCGGCCGCCACGCTGATGCCGGCGGTTATGGCCGGCGTCAATTTCGTGCTGCACACCGCCGGTTGGCTGGAAGGCGGGCTCTCCATGGGTTACGAAAAATTCATCATGGATGCCGACCAGGCGGCGATGATGGAAATTTTCCTGGGCGGCGTCGACCTGTCGGAGAACGGCCAGGCGATGGATGCCATTCGCGAAGTCGGACCCGGAGTGCATTTCCTCGGTTGCCAGCACACGCAGAACAACTTCAAGACGGCCTTTTACCGTTCGCCGATCACCGACAATAACAGTTACGAGCAATGGCAAGCGGAAGGTAGTCTCGACCACGCGCAACGCTGCAACAAGCGCTACCGGAAACTGCTCGCCGAGTACCAGGCGCCGGCAATCGACCCGGCAATCGACGAAGCGCTGCTGGCCTACATCGCGCAGCGCAAATCCTCGATGCCCGACGCCTTCGTTTAAACAATATGGGCGCCGCCACGACGGCGCCCCTCTGTAAAATCGTCGTATAGATAGATCGGAGCGACGCATGAGCCACTTCCGGCCGTTGATTTTCGGCCGACAAATACTTCGTGCATTGGCGAATTATAGCGACTAGTATTCTGCCCGATTGGAATCAGGTGACCCATCCCTGTCTGCATTTCGCTACAATCTGCCTATGAGCGCCGACAAACCCATGACAAAACCTGAGCATTTCGGGTTTTTGCAGGTTCCCAATTATTCGATGATCGCGTTTTCGAGCGCCATCGAACCCCTGCGCATGGCGAATCGAAACTCAGGCAGGGAACTCTATCGATGGAGCGTATACACCATCGACGGTTTACCCGAAAAGGCCAGCAACGGTCTCGAGATCACACCCGATGCCAGCATCGAAAACGCCAACGACATCGATACCCTGTTCGTCTGCGGCGGCGCCGATATCGGCGAGGCCTGGTCACGGCAGCTACAGTTCATCCTGCGCCGCATCGCCAAGCGCAGCAACGTCAGGCTCGGCGCGCTGTGCACCGGCAGCTACCTGCTTGCCCGCGCCGGTTTGCTGGACGGCTACAAGTGCACCATCCACTGGGAAAACATCGCCAGCCTGCGCGAGGAATTCCCCGAGGTACGGGTATGCGATGATTTGTTCCTGATCGACCGCGACCGTATCACCAGCGCCGGTGGCCAGTCATCGATGGACATGATGCTGAAACTGATCAGCGATCGTCATGGCAGCAAGATGGTGACGCATATTTCCGAGCAATTCATGTGCGAGCGAATTCGCAGCTCCGACGACCGCCAGCGTATTCCACTGCATTTGGCACTGGGGTCCAATCAGCCCAAGCTGACCGAGGCGGTTACGCTGATGGAAGCCAACATCGAGGAACCGATCAGCCTCGACGAACTGTCGACCTACGTCGGCATTTCCCGGCGCCAGCTCGAACGCCTGTTTCAAAAGCACCTGAACTGCGTACCGACGCGCTATTATTTGAATTTGCGGCTCAACCGCGCACGCCTGTTATTGCTGCAAACCAGCAAGTCGATCGTCGATATCGCGCTCGCCTGCGGGTTTATCTCGGCACCCCACTTCAGCAAGTGTTATCGCGACCTGTTCGGCGTGCCGCCCCGCGACGAACGCCGCAAACTGCAGCAAAAGGCGAGCGAAGAAAACGCGGCCGGGGGCTAGCCTCGACCGCGGCCGCGCCGGCGCGAACGCCGATTGCGGTCATCTCCGATATTGATGTCGGCCTTGGGCTTGGCCGGGGGCAGGGTGACGAAGCGCGACAATTCCTCGAAACGATCGATCTTGTGCGGGATCGCCATGGCGTCGATGAAGTATTCCTGGAACTTTGGTTCGATCGCGGTCTCGATCTTTTCCACCTTGGGCAGGATTTCGCTGATTTCCCGGCGCGACGGAAAATTCAACAGCGCGATGCGCGCGCCGGTGCCGGCGGCATTGCCGACCGAACCGACCTTGTCGAGATTACAGTCGGGGATCATCCCCAGCACCATCGCGTACTTGACGTCGATATGGCTGCCGAATGCGCCGGCCAGGCCGATGCGGTCGACCTTGTCGATACCCAGGTGATCGATCAGCAGGCGCGTACCCGCGTGCAGTGCCGCCTTGCCGAGCTGGATCGCGCGCACGTCGTTTTGCGTGATACGGATCGGGCGCTCGCCGTCACGAATGACATAGGAATAAGTACGCCCGTCGACGACGATGCGATCGCTTTGCTTGCCGACGATGGGACCGATCACGCCATCCTCGTCGATCACCCCGGAAAGATACATCTCGGCGATGACTTCGATGATCCCGGAACCACAGATGCCGCTGACGCCGACGCGCGCGCTCTTCTCGGCAAACTCCGGATCGTCCGACCAGACATCGCAACCGATCACGCGAAAGCGCGGCTCCAGGGTTTCCGGATCGATGCGCACGCGCTCGATGGCGCCCGGCGCGGCGCGTTGTCCCGAGCTGATCTGCGCCCCTTCGAATGCCGGGCCGGTAGGGCTGGAAGCGGCCAGCAATCGATGGCGATTACCCAGCACGATTTCCGCGTTGGTGCCGACATCGACCAGCAGCACATGCTCTTCGGCAAGGTCCGGACGTTCCGACAGAATCACGCCCGCGGTGTCGGCGCCGATGTGGCCGGCGATACAGGGCAGGGTGCAGATGCGCGCCTCGGCATGCATGTGTATACCGATGTCGGCGGCGCGAATCACCTGCATCTGGTCGGTGGTCAGCGCAAACGGGGCGGTGCCGAGCGGGGTCGGATCGATACCGAGAAACAGGTGATGCATGATCGGGTTGGCCACCACGGTCATGTCGAGAATGTCTTCGCGCTCGATACCGGCGGTTTTGCAGGCGCGCTTGATCAGCTGGTTGAAGGCCTCGCGCACCACCTCGGTCATCGCCACGTCGCCGCCTTTATTCATCATCACGTACGACACGCGGCTCATCAGGTCTTCACCGAAGCGGATTTGCGGATTCATGGTGTCCGCCGTCGCCACCACTTCACCAGTGTCCAGGCTGCACAATTGCGCGGCGATGGTCGTCGAACCCAGGTCCACCGCCATGCCGTAGACTTCTTTCTTTTCGCCCGGCCAGATGCCGATGATCTGCTGGAACTGGTAAACCGCGACGGTAATCTGGCGCTGGGCCTTCGCCAGCGCCGGCTGCAGCATCCGCAGTTGCGACATTTCGCAATCCATCACCGGCAAATCGTGATCGTCGACCAGCGCCTGCTGCATGCGGCGCTTGTCCGAAATCGGCAGATGCATGTCCGGCTCGGGCAGGGTCACCGTGTACAGGTGCAGCGCCGGTTGCACCTGGATGTCATAAGCGGTGATCGCCTTGGCGATGTGCTGCTTGTGTTGCTGGCTTTCCTCGGGCACGTCGACCACCAGGTCGCCCAGTATGCGCGCATTGCATCCCAGCCGGCGCGCGCCCTTCAGCCGGTTCTTTGCCTGCAGCATCAACTCGGTCGCGGTCAGCTCGGAGAGGTGCTCGGCGCGCGAATTGATGCCGTGCTTGGCAAATTCGCCCAGCTGCGGCAACACCTGGCACTTGCGACACTTGCCCTGTCCGCCGCAAATCGATTCGAGGTCGACACCGAGCCGTTGCGCGGCCTGCAACACGGTGGTTCCCACCGGCACCTGCCCGCGCAGACCCGACGGCATGAACAGCACGCTGACTTCTTCTATGTTGACGGGCTCGGAATCCAAAACCAGTCCTCAGGCGGCGGGACGGCGACCGGCGCCGCGCCGACCGGTACCGCGACGACCGGTACCGCGAACCGCCGCGCCTTCCGCCGCCGGCTCACGGAAATGCCTGATCCAGCGCGCGCAGTCGGGGTCCTTGCCGAGCATCACGTCGGCGCCGAGACTGGCGGCAACCACTTCCGCGTGCAGCGGATTGGTGATCGCGGACGTCATTCCGGCCTGGATCGCCATGCTGATGAAGGCGCCGTTGAAGCCGTTGCGGTTAGGCAGGCCAAAGCTGACATTGGATGCGCCACAGGTAGTGTTGACCTTGAGCTCGGTGCGCAGGCGATGGATCAGCCTGAGCACTTCGCGTCCGGCGCTGTTGATCGCGCCGATCGGCATCACCAGCGGGTCGACGACCACGTCGCAGACCGGAATGCCATAGTCGGCGGCACGCTGGACAATCTTCTTGGCCACGTTGAAACGCACGTCGATGTCCTCGGAAATACCGGTTTCGTCATTCGAGATCGCCACCACCGCGGCGCCATGCTTCTTCACCAACGGCAACACCCGATCGAGGCTCTCGTCTTCCCCGGTCACCGAGTTGACCAGCGCCTTGCCCTGGTAAACAGCGAGGCCGGCTTCCAGCGCGTCGATGATCGACGAGTCGATGCTGAGCGGAACATCGGTCAGGCTCTGCACCAGCTGAATCGCCTCGGCCAGGATGCGCGGCTCGTCGGCGAGCGGTATGCCGGCATTGACGTCGAGCATGTGCGCGCCGGCGGCGACCTGCGCGAGCGCGTCGCTTTGCACGCGACTGTAATCCCCGACCTTCATCTCTTCGGCCATGATCTTGCGGCCGGTGGGGTTGATGCGTTCGCCGATCAGCACGAACGGGCGTTCGAAGCCGATGACTAACTCTCTGGTGGCGGAACTGACAACCGTTTCGGTCATGATAATTACCTCAAAATCCTAACTCTAAAAAAATAAACCCGCTGCAACGCCGGTCAGGCGATGCTGGAATGAGCATCACAACCGGGATACCAGGGCACTCGCCCCTCCAGCACTCCCGATTGCTGCACGATCTCACCGACCGCCGCCTCCTGGCGGTAAGCCATGATGTGTACCCCGCTGACGCCTTCGATCTCGCGGATCTGCTGGATCAACTCGACGCAGATCTTGCGACCCTCGAGTTTCGGCTCCGCGGCGCCCTCGAGGCGCTCGATAATCGCGTCGGGGATGTGAATCCCCGGGACGTTGCTGCGAATCCACAGCGCGGTACGCGCCGACGCCAGCGGGCCGACGCCGGGCAATATGAAGCACTGCTCCAGCAATCCGAGATCGCGCGCTTTTGCCATGAAAACCCGAAATTGCTCGACATCGTAAATGTACTGGGTCTGGATAAACTGCGCGCCCGCGGCAATTTTCTTGGCCAGCCGATATGGACGAAAGTCGATCGGCGGCGCGCTCGGGTTCTCCGCCGCGCCGAGGAACACATGCGGCGGCGAGGTAATCGGCCGACCGCTCAGGAAGCGCGACTCGTCGCGCATGATGCGAATGGTTTCCAGCAGCGACATACTGTCGAGGTCGAAAACCGGTTTGGCCTCGGGATGATCGCCCACCTGTACGCCATCGCCACTCAGGCACAGCACGTTGGATACGCCCATCGCCGCCGCACCCAGCACGTCGCCCTGGATGGCGATGCGATTCTTGTCGCGACAGGATATCTGCAGCACCGGCGAGTAGCCGACGTTGGTGAGCAGCGCGCACATCGCCACGCTGGACATGTGACAATGCGCGCCCGAGCCATCGGTTGCGTTCATGCCGTCGACATAACCGTCGAACAGGCGTGCGCGTTCGTAAACGTCTTCCGCCAGCGCCGAGTCCGGGGGTGCCAGCTCCGCGGTCACGACGAAATGGCCGGCGCGCAACACCCGCTCCAGCCGGCCGGTCGAAGAATGCCCTTCCAGGAATGGCAGCGGGCTGCCGGGGTGTTGCTCGTAGGGCGCGCTCACTTTACCGCCTCGCTATCCGCGGCCGAGTATTGCTCGCGCACCACGCGCAACCAGGAGGAACTGCCCTTCAGCAGGTTGTCGACCGGAAGCTGCACCTGGCGTATCGCCTCGGAATCACGCATCTGCTGACTACCGCGCCAGGCCTCGACCCAGACGCAGCGCATCTCCGGTTTGACCTCGCAGTGACCGTCGAGCCGCACCCCGCCACAGGGGCCATTGCGGATGGACTTGGGGCAGTTCATCGGGCACGACATGCCGGTCGAACTGAGCGCGCACTTGCCACACATCTGGCAGTCGAACATCAGGCTCTTGACCGCTTTTTCGATCACGCGCACCGGCTTCTCCATGCGCCCGTAACCCAATGCCTTGAACAGCGGGTGCAGCTTGACCAGAACCGGTTCAAAATTGCGGTAAAACGCTTCCAGCTTGCGCGAATTTGTAACCGACCATTGACGAATTTTATACATTAAACAGGGTTCAGTGGTTGAGGCCGCGGGATTCATCGATACCGCTGGCGCGAATCAGGTTTTCCAGCACTTCTTCGGTGTACTGCTCCTCGAGGTGCTGCAACAGCGCCTTCGCCTGCAGGCGAATATCGCCCTGCACGGGCTGGTCGATGTCGTGCCATGGCTCGAACATGGCATCCTTTTGCTTCTTTTTTAGCCGATAGGCGGCGCGCTCGATGGCATGCATGAAGCGCGCCGACAGGTTCAGCCGGGTGCTGCGGCGGCCCTCACGGATCACCACGCGCCCGGGTATATCGCGCCAGTAAACAACTTTCAACTGCGCCACATCGCCTCCTGCATCGCCGCATCCAGCGCGGGCACCATCTCGCCCATGCCGGTAAACACGCGCTCGAAGCGCAGACCCAGCCGGTCGGCGGCGTCACGCGCGAGCCCGGTCAGTTCGGCCGAGTCGGTCTGCGCCAGGTACACCAGGCGCGTGTAGTTACCGAAATACATCTCCAGCAACTCGGGATGCCGATCGATACCGAGTATTTCGATCACCAGCCGCTGAAAATGCTGGGCAAGAAAATCGGTCAGGTAAAAGGTACCCGGTTCCTCGTCCTGCATTTGCTGGTAGATGTCGCGTCCGGCGAGGAAATCGTAGCAATGGGCGCCGGGCAGGCGCTTCACACCACGTTCCTCGAGCACGCGGTCGAGTTCGCCGCTGGTGCCGCAATCACCGTAGGCGACAAAGATATGCTGGTACTGGCCACGCGCGGCGTCGATCCTGGCAGCAACCGCGGGCGCGATCTTTTCCGGGCGCGCATGCAGATCGGCCGTGATCGCCTGCAAATCCATTTGCGACCACTGGCCGAGCTTCTTTATTTCGTTGACTTCACGCGCTATCGCCGCGCAGGTTATCACCAGTATGGGCGCTGAATTTTCCACGTATTACCACCGACAGCCCGCCCGGTGAAGCTAACCGGCACGCATCTCGGCGACGAGTTGCTTGGCAGTATCGGCGGCGACCGCGGCATCGCGGCAATAAGCATCGGCACCGATCGCTTCGCCGAATTCCTGGTTCAGCGGCGCGCCACCGACGAGGATGATGTAATCGTCGCGAATGCCCTGCTCTTTCATCGTATCGATAACCACCTTCATGTAAGGCATGGTGGTAGTCAGCAGCGCCGACATGCCCAGGATTTCGGGCTTGTGCTCTTCGAGCGCGGCGAGGAATTTTTCCACGGGGGTATTGATACCGAGGTCGACCACTTCGAAACCGGCGCCCTCCATCATCATGCACACCAGGTTCTTGCCGATGTCGTGGATGTCGCCCTTGACCGTGCCGATGACCATTTTACCGGCGGTGGGTTCGTCGGACATCGACAGCAACGGCTTGAGAATCGCCATCCCCGCCTTCATCGCGTTGGCCGACATCAATACCTCCGGCACGAACAGGATACCGTCACGGAAGTCGATACCGACGATCGTCATACCGGCGACCAGCGCTTCGTTGAGCACCTTGTTGGCGTCCCAGCCACGATCCAGCAATATCTGCGTACCCTCGGCCACTTCCTCTTTCAGACCGTTGTACAAATCATCGTGCATTTGCTCGACCAACTCATCGTCCGGGAGCGTGCTCAGATCCAGATCGTCTTCGTAGTCGTCATCGTTATCGGTCATCTACCAAATCCTCAAGCAATCGCAAGCTGCCAGAACGGCAACCAAGAATACAGCAGAATAGATTGCAACCGCCGGCGGGGCTGACTTTGCAGCGACTCCACGTTGCCTTAAAACGACACCCGTACAGGCCGCGATCTTATTGATGATTAATCGGTTTTCGGCCTCATGCCGGGTGAAATTCTCCCTGCTGCTGATCGCCGATGTAAACCTGGTAATTCCCCAGCCTCTTCTCGCGGATGAATCGCTCCAGCATCGATATTATCCACGGGTCGTTGATCTCTTCCCAGGTGATGTTATCGAACTCATGGAAGCGCAGCTGACGGGTTTCTCGCGCCTCGCTGATCGAGCGCAGTTCGCCGAGGTAATAGACAAAGCGGTGGTTATCATGGTGGAAAACGGCGTAGATGAACGGCAGGTCGACGTCGATTCCGGCACTCGCCAGCTTGCCGAGCAAACCCGTACCACTGGCCGCATCACCGACCGAATCCGCGGCCGGCAGCAGCATCTGGCCGGTACTGGGGTTTTGTTCAAGCAATATCTTGCCGTTTGCCTCGATGATCGCACCGACCTGCAGGTGACCGGGGGACGACAGCAGTTGCAACATCCTCGGCGTCAACCCGAAGGAGACGTAGGCACCGCGGCAAAAGCCCAGCGGCGTGTGCGTGTTGTAGGCGTAATCGAGCACCCTGCCGATCAAGATGATGTGATCGCCGGCATCGACCTGCTGGTGATGGCTACAGTCGAACCAGGCTACGACGCCGTCGATAAGCGGCGAGCCACTCTGCTCGCGCCGCCAGTCGATGCCGGCAAACTTGTCGGCGCCGGCCGCGGCGAAGCGATTCGACAGATCGCGCTGATCGCGCGCCAGGATGTTCACCGCGAATCCCTGCGAAGCGGTAAAAACCTCGCAACCGAACGCGGATTTGGCAATGCTGACCAGCAGTAACGGCGGATCTATCGACACCGAAGTAAATGAATTGGCGGTAAAACCGCAGGGATTACCCTGTGCGTCAAGCGTGGTCACGATGGTGACGCCGGTGGCGAAATTTCCAAATGCGCGGCGCAGGTCGCGGCCATCGAACTTCGATTCGTTGCTGTCTGTCATACAGGGAACTTCAGGTTAATAGTTCAGGCTAGTAAATCAGCGATTCCAGGTCATGAGTCTGTGCCAGCATCTCGGCGGAACCACTGTCCCGGTAAATGCTTCCCGCCCGATCGAGATACTTCCTGGCGCGATCGATGGCAAAATTGGAATTGTACAGCACCGCGATCACGTCCGCCTGCCGCTGATACATGGCCCGATCGCTGGCATTGGCGAGGGTTTTACTGGACTCGATCCTGAATTTCCAGGCGCGCTCGACCTCGCCGATGCGCAGGTAGTGGTGATACATCATCTGGTAATTCTGCGCCTGCGATGTGCGCATTATGTCCTGCTGGTGCTGCTCGAACAGCTGCTTCATTTCAGCATCGGCAGCGGCGAAATCGGTAGTGCTGATCAGGTCATGATCGAGGCTGGCAAGCAGGCGCTGCACCTGCCCCATCTGCCCGGTAGCGGCATACAGCCTGGCGGCTTCGAGGCGCGCCTGTTGCGCCTGGTAACCGTCGTACATCCTGTCGTGCAGGGAAGCCAGCGCCTCCCAGGCATCGGCCGCGGCGCCGTAGCGGCGGATATCCAGGTTTTCCGCGATCACCGCCTGCAGATTTTCATTGACGTCACGATACATGCCGCGCGCGATCGCGTTGCGCGCCTGCCATAACTGGTCGTAAGTAAACGCGGCGCGGCGCGCCAGTTCGCGCGCGCGAATATTGAGCTGCCCGAGCAGCTGGTAGGCGCGCGCGGTGGCGAGCAGGTTATCCTGCGACATGGTCAGGTAGAGGGCTTCCTGCAGGTAAATCTCGGCGGCCGAAAGTTCCTGCTGATTGATCGACACTTCACCGAGCAGCAACAGGGTGTCGCCGAGGCGGTTCTGATCATCTGCCAGTGCTGCAACCGCGGCGACTTCAAGCAACAGGGTGCGCGCGTGGCCGAATTTACGCTGGTGCAGAAGCTCGCGTATCAGCTGGTCGCGGCGGACATCGTCGAGTTCGAGGCGCGCCATTTCGGCGTCGATGTCAAGCTGGTTCTCGTCGGCAGGGCGTTGCCAGTGCTCATAAAACAGCGGCGCGCCGGCACTGGCCTCGATACCGGGTTCGGCCGGATTATCGCGCAACAGGAAAAAATGCACCGCGATCATTGCCGCCAGCACCGGCACCGTGGTGACCGCGTGATCGGGAATGTAACGCTTCCAGTTCATAATGCGCTCCATATTACGCCGCTGACGACCCGATGCAAAGCGCCTGGGGCTTCCATTGGCAGTCCGAATCACTACCATAACAGCATGGATACAACCAATCTCGACAGCGAAATGAATGCCTTCATCGCGCGCTATCTCGCGGCCTCCGCTTTATCCACGGCGACCAGCGTGATCCAGCAACGTATCGACTACGAAGCGATGGTGCGCCACTTCAGCTACCCGCATCCACGGGGCGTGCAAACCCGCGACAGCTCGGTTCACGGACGCCACGGCGGGATTCCGCTGCGCCACTATCGCTATAAATCTGGTGATGACAGCGTACTGATCCTGTTCCTGCACGGTGGCGGTTTCATTCTCGGCAGCCTCGATTCGCACGACGACATCTGTGCCGAACTGTGCGCCGGCACCGGCTTCGACCTGGTGTCAGTCGACTATCGCCTGTCGCCCGAACACCACCACCCCGTGCATCTCGACGACGTCGAGGATGCTTTCAACGCTTGCCAGCACGACAACATCATCGTCGTCGGCGCATCGGCCGGCGCGACCCTCGCCGCGGCGCTGGGCCATCGCTGCCAGTCGGCTGCGCGCAAACCGGCCGGACAGGTGCTGATTTATCCGAGTCTCGGCGGCGATCAATTCGAGCTGGATTCCTACCGTGACAATGCGGAGGCACCCCTATTGTCGACGGCGGATATCCATTTTTACCGGGGCATCCGCTGCGCGGACGGTATACCACCGTTGCAGGATCCAGAGTTTTACCCGCTGCTGGCAAGCGACTTCAGCGGCTGCCCGCCGACTATTGCCATTTCCGCCGATATCGATCCACTGCGCGACGACGCACGCCTGTACGTCGACAAACTGCGGGCCGCCGACGTCAGCGCCAGCTGGATCAACGAACCCGGGCTGGTGCACGATTACCTGCGCGCGCGCCACGTCAGCACGCGCGCCGGCGCCGCCTTCGGACGCATCTGCGCGGCGATCAGAGAGCTCGCGGAATAAGCAGCTGGAAACAGGCAAACTGCCGCCGCGATTTCCCGTGGGACCGGTCATTCCTGCTCATGCAGGAATCTTGTTGACGAACTCGATAGAGATCGACGCCAGATCTGACGATCCGATACGTCGGACCGCATCGGTATAACAGTGGTTTAGATGTCCATCGCCTCGACGTAGAGTTTCTGGAAGTGATGCACCGCGTGCTCGGACAGTTCGCTGCGCTCGGGATCGACGACGAAACGGCCCTGGTTATAACCCTTCGACTGCAGGCCGCGGTAAACGCTTTCGCACAGGCTGACATCCTCGGGTTGCAGCACGTCCTTCTGGTAGATCATCGCGTCACGCTGCTGCTGCGTCGGCTCGGGATTCGGCAGGTACCAGTCCTGGTATTCGATGGTACGGCCGACGCCGTTCGGAATCATTTGCAGCGTCGAGATGTTGGGTTCGCCGGGATAGATCCAGATGGTCAGGTTGGGCCACAGGAACCAACCGGCGTAGCCGAAATCGACCTCGCCCTTTTCGAACTTGTAGGCGCTGCTGTCGGTAGTCGCGGCGGCGTACGAGATCTGGCTGGAATAGATGCTGTTGGTCTTTATGTGGTAACGGTCCATGTCGACCAGGTTGACGAAATCCTTGTGCGCCGGGTGACAGTGGTAGCACTCGAGAAAATTATCGACCATCACCTTCCAGTTGCTGGCGACATCATAGTGATCGCGCTGCGCGAACTGCACCTCGTCGACGCGCGGGCAGAATTCGCGGATTTCGGTTTCCAGGTCGGCCGCCTGCTCCTTGAGCGGCGCCGCGTCGAGGTCGAGGTTGACGAATACCAGGCCGCAAAATACTTCCACCTGCACCGGCTTCAGCGAGAACTGGCACTTGTCGAAATCGACCAGCTTCTCGGTGTTGCGCGCCGCCTTGAGTTCGCCGTCGAAACCGTAGGACCAGGCGTGGTAGGGGCAGGTGATGGTGCGCACCTTGCCGCTGCCGAACAGCAATTCATGACCGCGATGCTGGCAGACGTTGTAATAGGCCTTCAGGTCACCACTCTTGTCGCGAATGACGATGATATTCTGCTCGCAGACGTCGACCGTCAGGTAGCAGCCCGGTTGCTGCAACTGGCTTTGATGACCCGCGTACCACCAGTTGCGGTAAAAGATGGCTTCTTTTTCGCGCGCATAGATGTCCTCGTCGAGGTAGCAGCGCGCGGGAATGGTGTAACTCTGCTCGGGGTCTCGATCGAAGGGAATGTCTTTGCTGTGCGATGGCAGTTCAACGACGCTCATGTTTGACTCCAGGGTATTATTTTGGACTCGAATAATTTAAATTAATGCATTAATCGCTTCAAACGCTAATAATTAATCTAACTGGATCACCATTTCTTATCCACCGATGCTGAAGAAACGTTTGCCCCCGCTCGAACCACTGATCGCATTCGAAGCCGCGGCACGCCTGCTGAGCTTTACCCGCGCGGGCAAGGAACTGCACCTGTCGCAGGCCGCGATCAGCCAGCAGATTCGCAGCCTGGAAAGCAGCCTGCAGGTCAAGCTGTTCAGCCGCTCGCACCGCGCGGTGCAATTGACCAACGAGGGCCGCGAATACCTGCATACCGTAGCCGCCATTCTGAAGCAACTGGCCGGCGCCACCATGGACATCCAGAACGTCGAATTCAGCCGCCAGCTGGTAATCGGCTGCGACCAGTCCTTCGCCACGCAGTGGCTCGGCCCGCGAATCGCGCAACTGCGCTCGGCGTTGCCCGAGGTGGCGCTGCGCATCATAGCCTCCGACGATTACGCCGAGAGCCTCGGCGCGGAGGTGCAGGTCGCGGTACTGCATGGCGACGGGCAATGGCCGGGGTTTCGCGCGTTGCGCCTGTTCGACGAAGAAGTGTTTCCGGTGTGCAGCCCCGACTACCCGCATGAACTGGCCGGGCAGGACTGGGTGAGCTGGCTGCTGCAGGCGCAGCTGATCGATCTCGCCGACAGCCACTGGAACTGGATGAACTGGCGACTGTGGCTAGGCGGCAACGACATCGACGCACCGCTCGGCAATCGCAACCTGCAGTTCAACAGTTATCCGCTGGTGATCGACGCCGCCTGCGCCGGACAGGGCGTGGCGCTGGGCTGGCGTTACCTGGTGGATGAGCTGATCGCCGAAGGCCGCCTGCTGCGCCCACTGCAACAATCCCTGCGCACCGAATTCGGTTACTACCTGATCAGTCGCGAAAATCTGCTCGACGACCCGGTGATCCTGCGTCTGCAAAACTGGCTGACGGGCACTCTGGGCACGGCGTAAACCCAGGGGTGAACGACCTTCACAGAATTCACAGCTAGTCCGGCAGCGCGCCGTAGTAGTGCCCCATGATGCCGAAGAAGACGATGGCGCCGACCCAGTGGTTGTTGAGGAAGGCGACAAAACAGTGCTCGGGCACGCGATCGTTGATCAGAAACTGCTGGTAGACGAGCAGTAGCGCGGCGACACCGAGCGCGACGAAATAAATCGCGGAGAAACCGAGATCGATACCCGCCAGCGCCATCGCCAACAGGAACAGGACCTGGAAAATGCCGATCATCAGGCGGTCGTAGTCGCCAAACAGTATCGCCGTCGATTTTACGCCGATGCGCAGGTCGTCGTCGCGGTCGACCATGCTGTAGATCGTATCGTAGGCGACCGCCCACACCAGCGTCGCCACGTAAAGCAGCCAGGCCATCTTCGGCAGGCTGTCGGTCTGCGCGGCATAAGCCATCGGCACCGACCAGCCGAAGGCGGCTCCCATGTGCACCTGCGGTAGGTAGTGGAAGCGCTTCATGAACGGGTAGCTCGCCGCCAGCAGGATGCCGCCAAACGACAGCAGGATGGTCAGACGATTGAGCGTCAGCACCAGCACGAAGGCCAGCAGGCCGAGCACGGCAAACACCGCGAGCGCCTCGCGCGGCGAAATCTTGCCGCTGGTCAGCGGGCGCTCGCGCGTGCGCGTCACGTGCAGATCGATGTCACGATCGGCGAAATCGTTGATCGCACAGCCGGCCGAACGCATCAGGAACACGCCGCAGACGAAAACGAACAGCACCCAGCCATCGGGCGAGCCGTTGCCGGCGATGGCGAGCGCCCACAGCGCCGGCCACAACAGCAACCAGGTGCCGATCGGTTTATCGAAGCGGATCAGCTGCGCGTACAGGCGCAGTTTTTCACCAGTTACGGGAGGCAGGAAAGGCAATTTCAGGGCTGGCAGTCTCACCAAAAAAAAATGCGCCTTGCAAAAAAATCGTTACTATACGCGTTTCTTTTGAACGGGGCGAAACAATGATTCGCAGTTTTCGCGGGGTGACTCCGCGTATCGGCGCCAACAGCTATGTCGACGAGTCCGCGGTGGTCATCGGCGACGTCGAAATGGGCGAAGACTGCTCGGTCTGGCCGCTCGTGGTGATTCGCGGCGATACCAACATCGTGCGCATCGGAAACAACACCAACATACAGGATGGCAGCGTCCTGCACGTCACTCACGATGGCGAATTCAGCCCCGGCGGCGCCGAACTGCACGTCGGCAACCACGTCACCGTCGGTCACAAGGTGCTGCTGCACGGCTGCCGCATCGGTAATCATTGCCTGATCGGCATGGGCTCGATCGTCACCGACAACGCGGTGATCGAAGATCGCGTGATGCTCGGCTCCGGCAGCCTGGTTGCGCCCAACAAGGTGCTGGAATCCGGTTACCTGTATCTCGGCAATCCGGCAAGGCGGGTGCGCGCGCTGCGCGAACAGGAGCTCGAATTCCTGTCCTACGTGTCGCAGCACTACGTGCTTTTGAAGCAGTCCTATTGAGGCTCGATCGATGAAACGCTGGGAATGCATCGTCTGCGGCTTTGTTTACGATGAAAGCGAGGGCTGGCCCGAAGACGGCATTGCTCCGGGCACGCGCTGGGAAGACGTGCCCGAAGACTGGTTGTGCCCGGATTGCGGCATGGGCAAGGACGATTTCGAAATGATCGAGATTTGAAAACGCTATACATTTCCTCCTTTTGACCACGAAACCACGCAGGGGAATTCGCGCGAAATCCTGCAAAACCTGCCTGTGTTGTCTATAAGTAGTTATCGGCCTGCCTGATTTGGCCGGCTTTCACGGTAACTCCAACATAGGTAGCATCAACATTATGAAGCTTATACGATCAACCAGGGAAGCTGTTCCGCCAAAAGCAAAACTGAGAAACTTCGACCTGTCGGTCGAGGAAATTCGAATCATGCGCGCCATCAAGGAAATGACCGATGCCTTTGAAAGGATATCGGCAAACAACCCAGACCCCGCACGACTCGACTTTTACAGTCATGAAATCAGGAAACTCGAAGAACAACTCGACGATATTCGCGAAAACACACTGCTCCGCTAAACCTTACCTATCAACGACCTGGCCCAGCCTGAGCGCGGGCGGGTCTCTTTTTCGCTGGCAGATTTCCCGCGCCGGAGGAACTCCGGCAATGATGCTGTCGGCAATCCAGTGCTGGATGTTGCGCGTCAGCCTTGCTGGTGCTGCGGCTCCCACTGGCGCGCGATCTCGCGCAGGCCGGTCAACGCCAGGTCCAGGGTTTTGCGGTAACGGGCTACCTCGGGGTAAACCATATAGGCCGGGCGCTGCATGGTTGGCGCCCCGGTAACCAGAAATAATTCGCCCCGCTCGATAGCCGGCTGCACCACGCGCAGCGGGAAGTAGCCCGAGCCGCCGTTCTGGCGAATGTACTCGAGCCCCATCGAACCCAGCCCGACCGAGATAGCCGGGGTATCCATGTTCGGAAACGCCTCGCCGTGGCGGCGCCGGAAATCCGCGCCCCAGTCGACAAACACATAATCCTCGATCCAGCCATCCGTCAGTTCGCGCGCATCCGTCGCTACCAGCACCAGGGTCTCTTCGAGCAAATCCTCGATCACCAGCCCGGGCGTCTGCCGCGGATTGTACATCACGCCGATATCGAGCAGGCCATCCGACAGCTGGCGCATCAGGCTCGGCGAATAATCCGCCTCGACATGGATCGCGATATCGCGAGCGTTGTGGCGCATCCACGGAATCCACTTGTGGATGAGGCTGTCCCACAGGCTTACCTGTAAGCCGAGACCGATGCCGTGGCTGTAGTTTTCCGGCAGCGAAACGCGCTGCTGCGCCTGCTGCCAGAGCCGCTGGATGTTGAGCGCGTATTCGCGAAAGTGCTGGCCGGCCGAGGTCAATTCGACGCCCGAATGGCCACGCGTGAACAGCACCCGGCCAAAGCGCTCTTCCATCGCCTTCACGCGTGCGCTCACGGTAGACTGGGTGACGTGCAGGTTTTCGGCGGCGCGGTTGAAGTTGCCACAGTCGGAGATTTCCAGAAAGGTGCGGATGTGATCGATTTTCACGGCGGTCCTCGAATCAGGGCGGTATCGGGTTATCCGATCATACTAGTCATAAAATGTTGCTTTTCAAATAGTGTCGATCGCATAAACTCCCGTTTTTCGCCACTTTAATCAAAAAAGATGTTTTCACGCTTGTTCAGCCACATGACCGGCACCACCGGTGGGGCCGCGATACTGGTTTTCGGCCTGTTCGCGTTCTCGATCCAGGACATCATCATCAAGCACTTCAGCGACGGGTTCTCGGTGCTGCAAATCGTGTTCGTGCGCGGAATGGTGGCGATGACGTTGCTGCTGCTGTTGTTCCGCCTGCTGCGCGAGCCCTTCGCGCTGGTGTCGAAGCGGCCGCTGCTGATGCTGTGCCGCGGCCTGATGGGTTTTTCATCCTATACCTGTTACTACCTCGCGGTGGCGGCGATGCCGCTCGCCGAAGTCGCCTCGATCACCTTCACCATGCCGCTGTTCGTCACCGCGATGTCGGCGCTGATCCTGAGGGAAAAAGTGGGCATTCGGCGCTGGGCTGCCGTCATCGTGGGCTTTGCCGGGGTTTTGATCATGCTGTCGCCGAGCGGCGAATTCAACGGGCTCGCGGTCATTTTCGCGTTTCTCGCGGCCCTGACCTACGCCAGCCAGACCATTTTGACGCGTTTTCTCGGCAGTCACGATCACGCGCTCACCATCGCCTTCAACGCGATATTCATCTTCACCGTGATCAGTGGGGTCATCAGCCTGCTCATGCTGAACGGTATCATCGAGGTCGCTTCGAGCCATCCCTCGCTGGCCTTCTTCGGCCGCGACTGGGTGATGCCGGAGGGTTTCGATCTGCCGTTGATGCTGGTGCTCGGGCTGATCGCCGCGGTCGGATTTTACTGCCTGTCGCAGGCCTACGTGGTCTCCGAAGCGAGCGCGATCGCGCCTTTCGAATTCACCTATATTTTATGGGCAGTGGTGTTCGGCTACCTGTTCTGGAACGAGATCCCGGGGACCACGACCTTTGTCGGCATCCTGGTGCTGGTATCCAGCAATCTCTACATCTGGTACCGCGAACGCGAGATCGGGCTCAAGGAGACCGCGGTGCTACCGGTACAGGCGACCGCTATAGCGTCGCAGGAATCCAGCTAGCCCGACCGCTGCGACGGGTGGATTATCTCCACTCGTAGGCGCTGGCAATAAAATGCGCCACCGGTTGCCGGAAGACATTGCGCGCCGCGGCCTGGCCCAGACCATAACAAACCTGCAGTGGCAGCAGATGCTCTTCGCGCGGGTGACAGTAGCGCGCATGCGGCGCAGATTGCCAGTCGACCAGCCGCCGCTCACGCTCGACCTCGGACAGCGCCGCGTCGGTGCAGGTTTGCGCGAGCCATTCCTCGAAAGCCTGGTTTTGCGGATCGACGGCATCGTCGCGCTTGCTCATCAGCGCCTGCATGTTGTGAAACGAAAACCCTGACCCCAACACCAGCAGGTTGTCGCTTTTGAGCGCCGCCAGCGCCTTGCCGATTGCCACGTGCAAACCGGCATCGAGACTCGCCGACAGCGATACCTGGATGCAGGGAATGTCGGCGGCGGGATACATCAGCAGCAACGGCACGAACAGGCCGTGATCGAATCCGCGCTGGCGATCGAGCCGCGCCGGAATCGCGGCCGTGGTTAACAGTCGTTGCACGCGTTCAGCCAGTTCGGGATGCCCGGGCGCGGGATAACGATACTGGTAGGTTTCGGGTGGAAAGCCGTAATAGTCGAACAACAGCGACGGGTTGGGCGCAGCGGTAATCGAGATCTCGGTTTCTTCCCAGTGCGCGCTGAAGACGACAATCGCATCGGGTCTGTCGGTGCTGGCCGGATAGTCGCTTAAAAAGCGGTTCAGGTTGCTATGGCCGGGATCATCCAGCAATGGCAACGGGCCACCGCCGTGCGGTATGTAGAGAATCGTTGCGCGGTTATTCATCTCTCAACAGGGCCTCAAGCGCCACACGGATTTGCGCATCGATATCCGCGTTGGTAATCACGCCGCGCTCGACGTCGAAATTATCCGCAAAAGACGGCACGGATACGCTGCCGCGGACCTCGCCACCGAAACGAGGGATCTGCTGCAGCGCGAGCTCCAGCACCGACCTGCCGCCGCGGCCGCCGGGCGAGGTAGCCAGCAACAGCATGCGCTTGTGCTGGTATACCTTTGGCTGGATGCGCGACACCCAGTCGTACAGGTTCTTGTATGCCGCGCTGTAACAACCATTGTGTTCGGCAAAGGAAATGATCAGCGCGTCGCTCTGCTGCAGCTTGTCGAGGAATGCCTGCGCCAGCGCAGGCTGCCCGAGCTCGGCTTCACGGTCGACGCTGAACAGCGGCAGTTCATAGTCGTTCAGGTCGAGAACCTCGACCGCGGCATCCTCGACCAGGCTGGCAACGTAGCTCACCAGCTGCCGGTTGATCGAGTTGCGGCTGCTGCTGGCCGCGAAACAGGTAACTCTTTGCGCCACTTTCAAACCACCATCAGTATCAGATTCTCACGATTGATCAGTTCGGGGTCATCCTGGTAACCGAGAATATCCGGGATCAGGTTACTCGCCTTGCCGATGATCTGCT
>Ga0209536_100002110_pt1 | contig 32340 bp, 35 predicted proteins | sample DeeMarSeWOR28_12_FD_187461 | JGI IMG/M metagenome (GOLD analysis project Ga0209536, IMG submission 187461) | Marine sediment microbial communities from White Oak River estuary, North Carolina - WOR-2-8_12 (SPAdes) (version 2) | ecosystem: Environmental > Aquatic > Marine > Intertidal zone >... | reverse complement strand
GATAAAGATCATCGTGACCAGACACGGGGAACTCATGCAATTTCAATAATACCCTGCTCGCAACCCTCGACCATAAACAGAGCCTGTAGGCTTTTTCAAGATCCCCCTGGCAGAATACACCGCCATGCGTTGTGCTGACTTCAGTTAGATGCTGTTGCTCGCATTCTTCAGCAAGCAGGTCTTCCACGCCTTTTGGGCAGGTGGCGAAAAGTGTCAGGTTTTGACTCACGTCATTTCTCTAATTTATAAACTCATTAAGTATTAGCCGCAAATAACGCGAATTACGCGAAGATTACGTACTGTGCTATTTCTACTACAGAAAAACCTGTTTGCGCTGTTTGCGTGTTTTGCGGCTAAACAAGTTCATTCACAATCATTAATGGATGAACTCAATCATTCTGGCTGAAACATAGCAGCATGAAATGCGCTTTCAAAAATCAGGAGCTATTGCGGATTTGACTCTTTCGAGATCTTCAGGCGTATCGACCCCATGTCCAGGTATCGAGCTGGCCAGTGCCACATGGATTTTTACACCGTGCCACATCAATCTGAGCTGTTCAAGTTTCTCAGCCTGTTCAAGCTCGCAGGATTGCATAGCTCTGAACTTTTTAAGCAAGTCTACTTTGTATGCATAGAGGCCAATATGCTTTTTGTAAACCAGGCCGGCAACTGCTGCATCATCGGTATCGCGTATATACGGGATAACTGAGCGGCTGAAATACAGGGCATAACCCTTTGCATCTGTAACCACTTTGACAACATTAGGGTCAGCTGCATCTTCACTTGAGAGCCCGGTATAAAGAGTGGCACAACCTGCCTCAGTGTTTTTTATCAGGTTGATTGCGACCTGGTTGACGATTGCCGGTGGTATTAGTGGCTCATCTCCCTGTAAATTGACCACGACGGTATCATCAGTCCATTCGAGCTTTTCCACGACCTCGCACAAGCGGTCAGTTCCGGTTGCATGCTGTGCCAGCGTCATGCAGACCGGGGCACCGAATTCTTCTGCAGCCATGCCAATCAACATACTGTCAGTGGCGATAACCACCTCACTGGCGCCTGCATCCACGGCTGCTTCATAAACACGCTGAATCATAGGCTTACCATGAATATCCGCCAACGGCTTCCCTGGAAAACGGCTGGAATCATAGCGGGCAGGTATTATTATTTTGAATTCTTCGGTCATTATAATCAGGGTCTGTCAGCTACGATGAATTGTAGACTATCTGGCGTTATGTGTAAGTTTCCGGGCATCCATTTCAAGCAGGACGGGTACACCTTTACGAACCGGGAATGCCAGTTTGTCATGGCTACATTCAAGCTCTGAACTTTTTTTATTGTATTGAAGTTTACCCTTGCATAGCGGGCAAACCAGGATATTCAGTAATTTCTTTTTCATAAGCGCTGCTTGATTAGTTGAGTCAAATCCGGACCAAGCTGGTCTGATAATTTCGCACTCACCGGCACTACCCAGATATTGTCAACTGTATCGCTGTTTTTCATAATCATTTGCAGGCGTATGCATTTTACTGCGTCCTTTTCAGTCATCAATACCGGTGAGTTATCAGCAAAATCGATATCACCATCTGTATACGTATGATGATCCGGAAATGCATGTTCAATTACTTCCAGCCCCCTTGCCCGTAGCTGGTTGAAGAATCTTTCAGGATGACCGATACCTGCAACCGCATGAACGATCCCTGTGGTAAATAAATCCAGATTCTTTTTCTCCCCTGTTACCAGGCTAACGGCTTCGCCAAATTCGAGAGAGAAGTGGTAGTTATCGCCGGTATCTCCATGATGCACAATCATATTTACCTTGCGCAGCCTTGATACGGGTTCACGCAAGGGTCCTGCAGGAAGACAAAATCCGTTGCCGAATTGTCTTACTGTATCGACAACGGCAATTTCTATATCCCGTTTCAATCGATAATGCTGCATGCCGTCATCACTGAGAATGACATCGCAATCATTTTCTGCCAACAGCCTGTTTGCTGCAGCGACCCGGTCATTGCCAATAATTACAGGGCAGCCAGTGCGCTGTTTGATCAACACGGGCTCATCCCCGCAAGCAGCAGCATCATCGTTCACAGCAACCGGGTGTTCACCGCCCATAGACGCACCGTATCCACGACTGACGACGCCCGGCTTAAAGCCCTGATTAGTCAGATATTCGCACAACGCAATCAACAGGGGTGTTTTACCTGTGCCACCTACAGAGATATTGCCGACAATGATTACCGGTACCGGCATGGCGTGAGCCGGCAGCAGACCATAGACATACATTAAACGACGCAGCATCGATATGGCACAAAACAGCCATGATAACGGCAGCAACATCCAGGCCAGAGGATTCTGGCTATACCAGTAATGATCCAGCCTGTTCATTATTCCTTATCTTCAAACTGCATCTGGTGTAGAGCAGCATAATGTCCATTCTTGTCGAGTAGTTGTTGATGGCTGCCTGTCTCAACAATTTTACCTGCATCCAGCACAACGATTTTGTCTGCGTTCTCAATCGTTGAAAGCCGATGCGCAATAACCAGAGTAGTACGGTTCTTCATCAGCTGTTCCAGCGAAGACTGTATAAATCTTTCAGATTCGGTATCGAGCGCCGAAGTTGCCTCATCCAGTATCAAAACCGGCGCATTCGCGAGTAGTGCCCTGGCAATCGCTATGCGTTGACGTTGACCACCCGAGAGCATCAGGCCACGCTCGCCTACGATTGTCTGGTAGCCATGTTTGAGCTGCCTGATAAAATCATCAGCATAAGCTGATTTAGCGGCCTGTTCCACCAGGCTTATATCCGCGTCGAGCATTGCCCCATATGCAATATTGTGCGCCACTGTATCGTTAAACAGCACCACATCCTGCCCGACAAAAGCTATGTGATGACGCAGGTTTTCGAGTTTATAGTCGCGTATATCATGGCCATCAAGCGTTATGGTGCCTTCGCTAACATCATACAAGCGTGGCAGCAAATTAAGTAATGTCGATTTGCCGCTGCCTGACCTGCCGACAAAAGCAATGGTCTCTCCGGCTTTAATATCGAGATTAATATCGACCAGAGCGGCTTCTTTTGCGCTGCTGTAATGAAAGCCAACGTGGTTGAATTCGATGTCCCCTTTTACGCGCTCGGTACTGTAGCTGCCGTTATCCTGTTCATTTTCCAGATCAATCAGCTTGAACACACTCTCTGCAGCGGCTATGCCCCGTTGTAATTCGACATTGACATCAGCCAGTCGCTTGATAGGGCCAAACAAAAAGATTAGTGAAGCCATGTAGGAAACGAATGTTCCAGGCGTAACAATGCTCATCGAATCATCTTTGGTGACAAGGAATATGATTACAGCCAGTCCTATGCCAACAATCAAACGAATGATTGGTGTACTCAGCGCCTGTGTTGCAATCATGCGCATATTCTGCCGACGGTTCTGATCATTGATTATTTCGAATTGTGATTCCTCGTAATCACGTCCGCCAAAGACCTTGACGACGATTTGCGCCTTTATCGACTCTTCAACGATCCTCGAAACATCACCCATACTGGCTTGAATTCGCTTGCTCAGTTTTCTGAATTTCTTTGTCACCAAACTGACGAGTAATGCAATTAGAGGTCCAGTCGTAAGCAGCACCAGTGTCAATGACACGCTCAGGTAGAACATCCATGCCAGTATGCCGATTATCGTGAATGTATCGCGCACGAGTATGGTTATTGCCTTGGTTGAAGCATTGGCAACCTGCTCGACGTCAAAAGTAAACTTGGAAATGATTTCGCCGCTGGTTGCATTATCATAGAAGGCTTTGGGTAACAGTAGAAGTTTGCTGAACATGCTTTCCCGCAACCCCATGATCACTTTTCGCCCTACCCAGCTGATGCAATACATGGAAATGAATATAGCGAACACGCGTACGAGAAAGATTCCAACCAGCATCAGGGGAAGCTTTCGTATGGTTTCAAGGTCACGGCTAACGAAACCATCATCCATTAACGGCTTCATATAGGCAGCAAGGGCAGTATCCGTACCGGCCACGAGAACCATGCCGACGATTGAAACTGCAAAAATCTTCCAGTGAACAAAAGCAAGCGCTAACAGCCGCCTGTAATATTGTCCCGCATCCAAATATTCACCCTGGTCCACGCTCATCACTGCATATAAATCGTTTTACTTGCTCTCGATTGTCGCAATTGAAAGCCGTGTCAGCCCCAGTTGTGAAGCCGCATCCATTGCCCTTACAACAGATTGATGGGGCGTTTTTGCATCCGCCCTCAACACCAGTGACACATCTTTTTTATCGGCAACCGTTTTTTGCAAGGCAATCTTCAGGGTTTCCAGCTGTGTATTGACGACCTGGCGATCATCAATAAAGTAGTTTCCTTTTGCATCGATAGATAGAATAACGGGATCCTCGAGTTGCTGCTCTGTTTTGGCACTTGCTTCCGGCAACTCGACTTTAAGTTTTGCATGCCGATCAAAAGTTGTAGATACCATAAAAAATATCAACAGCAGAAATACCACATCGATCAATGGCGTCAGATTGACGTCGACCCTTTCATCGCTTCTGTCAGGACGCAGGTTCATGCCGGTTCTTCGCGGTTTTTGTGGATAACATCCACCATCTTGATGGCCTCACGTTCGATCTCTACCACGATGGTATCGACACGGCGTCTGAAATAGCGGTAAAAGATCAGGCTGATGATAGCGACCGACAGACCCGCAGCGGTTGTTATCATCGCCTGTGATATGCCGCTGGCCAGCACCGTGGGATTGCCGACACCGTGCGTGGTAATCGCGGTAAATACCTTGATCATGCCAACCACGGTACCCAGCAGGCCCAGTAAGGGCGAAATTGACGCAATCGTACCCAGGGGGCTGAGAAAACGCTCCAGTTCATGAACAACTTCCCGGCCACGCTCTTCAATACTCTCCTTGATGCGCTCGCGCTTGTACTGCCTGTTCTTGACCCCGGCGGTCAGCACCTTGCCAAGTGCAGACTGCCTGCCGACCTCTTCAAGTGCCGAGGCCTCCAGCTTGCCGGTCTTGATCATGTGCCAGACCGATGCGACCAGGTGCCTGGGCAGTACTTTTTCGCGCTGCAGACTCCAGAATCGCTCGACAATGATTGAAATAGAAATGACAGAACAGAGAATTATTGGCAGCATCAGCCAGCCGCCGGATTTCACCAACTCAAACACATCCCACCTGTTTTTATGTTATTAGTTATATGCGGGCCTGAGCCCGTGCAGTCGCCTATATTACTTTAAATTAGCCTGCTTGGCGAAGCTTCGGGGGCGAATGATTCCAGTATTTTCTGCGGCTGTCCCTGTAGCTCTCAAGGGCAGTGATTCCGAGTTGCGGATGCACAAGGATCCTGATTGCACCGCTATGCCCGCTGGTATACATTTTCGATCCCAGCATGGCAAAACGCGCGACAATCTGCTGTTTAGGAAACCGGTAACGATTCCGGTAACCGGCAGCAAAAATCACTATTTCCGGGGAAACGGCCTCGATGAAACTCACCCCGGACGAGCTGTTACTGCCATGATGAGGGGCGATGAGAATATCTGCAGTCAGCTTGTCTCTACTGTGTTGCAACAACATGGTTTCGACCTGTCGCTCGATATCACCGGGAATCAGCACCGAACCACCCTCGCCCTCGACCTTGAGTACGCATGAGCGGTTGTTAGTCGCTTTGTAAGTTGCAACATCCGGGTGCAGCACTGTGAATTCAACGCCATCCCAGTTCCACTTCTGACCTGCCTCGCAGAATGTGCGCCCGGGCGTGGATAATTCATCGATACCCTGGCCCAGTACCTGCGTTTGCGGATAAGCTTTGAGCAATGATTCAGCACCACCGATGTGATCGCCATCGCCGTGACTGATCATCAGCAGGTCAATTTTTTCTATACCCTCATGCGTCAGAAAAGGCAGCAGTACTGCCTCGCCGCTGTCCAGCCTGTCACTAAAACGGGCACCTGTGTCATACACCAGGGTACGGGAGCGGGTCCTGATGACGATCGCCAGCCCCTGCCCGACATCGAGTACATTCAACTCATAGGCACCGGCTTGCGGCGGTTGCGGCTGCCAGATAACGGCCGGTATCAAAAGCGCGATGCCCGCAGCACGCCAGTAACGTATGCGCGGAGCAAGCAGAATTCCTACACCCGCTAGTGCCATTATTGTCATGAAGATCCCGGGCTGCGCTTTAAGCCAGTGTGAATATGGAAAGTCAGACAGCCACTGCAGCAAGGGCCAGACAAGATCAAACAGGCTGGCAGCCAGACCAAACAGGGCAACCGATGCAGCGGCTGATACTGGCAATATCAACAGGCCCAGCAGGATAAGCGGCACAACCAGTAAACTGACATATGGCACCATGAATAAATTTGCCAGCGGAGACACCAGCGAGGCCTGTTGAAACAGAAACAATGACAGGGGGAACAGCGCCAGCGCGATAACAAGCTGCATCCACCCCCATTTCAACCAGCGCGACCGGGCCATGCGGCCGGTCAGTGCATGAAAAATGACGGCAACAGCAAGAAAAGAAAACCAGAAACCCGCAGACATCACCGCTGCCGGATCCCACAGCAGCACCAGGAGCAATGCAACAGAAAGCACATCCATCGGACCTGTGGTACGCCTGAGCAACGAGGCAGCGGCGACACACAGCAGCATCAGCAGGGCTCTTTGCGTCGGAATAGCAAAGCCTGCCAGCATTGCATAAATCAACGCAACGATGACGGCAGCGGTCATCGCTGCATGTTGTGCCGGTATAGTTTGCATAATACAGGCGGGTATCAGCCGGCGACACAACCAGTAGCCGAATGCAGCAGCAAGACCTATATGGAGTCCTGAAATCGCCATCAAATGATTGGTGCCTGTGTTTATCAGCACGTCCCACTGGCGGGGATCTATTGCAGAGCGATCACCTACTGCCAGTGCTGCAACAAATCCGGCAAAGGCCGGGCCATCAGGCATTGAAGTTATTTTTTCGGCAATCCGTTGCCTGACGGCTGTATCATCAAACAGGCCTGCGGGCTGCAGCATTCGATTAACATCACTTTCCCGTACATATCCCGTGGCATGGATGCCGTTTTGAAACAGCCAGGCTTCATAATCAAATCCACCCGGGTTCATGAAACCATGAGGCGGTTTCAGGCGGACATAAAATTGCCAGGTTTCACCGGCGCGTACCGGCTCGCCGTAGTACCAGCTCAGCTTGAGGCGTTCAGGCGCCTGACCCGGATAATCGTCAGCGTTGAACTCAACAACGTCCACAATAAAGCGTTGCACGTTTTCATCCGTAACCGGAATGCTACTGATATAACCGGTGATGACAATGTCCTCACCGGCGAATTTCTCGACAAGTACGTGCTTCAGATAATTGGACGCATGAATCTGTGCCCAGCAAATTCCGCATAGACAGATCACGATCGAACGAAAGACTGATGCAAATGGCCTGGCCCTGTTGATATACCAGGTCGTTATTGCAGGAAGCAATGCAAGATAAACGATAGCTCCCGGCAACTCAGAGAAAAGGTTGAGGCCGAGAATACCTGCCAGAAATGGTAGTGCGATAAGAAACATTCCCTGTTCCCGTGTCAATATGTCAGTTTGCCAATAATTTGATTTAGGACCATAATTTACGCCGATTCAATTTAGATCACATCCTGTTTCAAGGCATAACAAAAGGATGCCATTGCATATACCGCCAAGACCGACCTGATGCCGCGCAAATTTTTCAAACGCTTCATGCCCAGCCATACCGAGGTAAAGGAACATAAATACCTGCGTATATTTGGCGATGTACTGCATGAACCCAATTTATGGCACATCAACCGGCGTTCCATGGCGGGCGCTGTTGCCGTTGGCCTGTTCTTTGTCTGGGTACCGGTACCCATACAGATGTTGCTGGCTGCAGCGGCAGCGATTATGTTCCGCACGAACATGGCGCTATCCGTTGTGCTGGTGTGGATCAGCAACCCGATCACCATCCCGCCGATGTTCTATTTTGCCTACCTGGTCGGCACCTGGGTGATCGGCGAACCACCGCAGGATTTCGAGTTCCATCTGACTTTCGAATGGCTGGCGAACGAACTCGCCAGCAGCTGGAAGCCGTTTTTGACCGGCTGTTTCATACTTGCAAGCGTCAGTAGTATCATCGGATATTTCACGGTCAGCCGACTCTGGATCTACGCCGTCAGAAAACAACGTTCCAAACGAAAAGGTATTCCACCGCTATGATCTGGAAACCGCATGTCACCGTGGCGGCCATCGCGGAAAAAGACAACAGGTTCCTGATTGTTGAAGAACGGGTTGATGGGCAACTGGTCTATAACCAGCCTGCGGGACACCTGGATTCAGGTGAAAGCCTGGTTGAAGCCGTGATACGCGAGACCTACGAAGAAACCGCATGGACATTCCAGCCTGAAGCCCTGGTGGGTATTCAATTGTGGCGACACCCTGTGCACAGCGAATCCTATCTGCGCTTTTCGTTTTGCGGCGGCTGCGATGAGCACCACAACGACCGCACACTGGACCATGGCATTGAACAGGCATTGTGGCTCAGCCGTGACGAGCTGATGGATAATCATCACAGGCTGCGCAGTCCCCTGGTCTTGCGCAGCATCGATGATTACCTGGAAGGCCGGCGCTACAGCCTGGATATCCTCGAACATATCGCCTCCGACATCGGCCTCGGTACGGACGCCACGTGAAAGAAAAAGTCATGGTCGGCATGTCAGGTGGTGTCGACTCTTCCGTTGCAGCATTACTGCTGATCGAACAGGGTTACAGGGTCGAAGGCCTGTTCATGAAAAACTGGGAAGAAGATGACGACGCTGACTACTGTGCCGCGGCCGAAGACCTCGCTGATGCCCGGGAGGTTTGCGACAAGCTCGGCATCACCCTGCACAGCGTCAATTTCGCCAGTGAATACTGGGACCGCGTGTTCAGTCATTTTCTGCAGGAATACAGTGCCGGGCGCACGCCTAACCCGGATATTCTATGCAACAAGGAGATCAAGTTTCATGCTTTCCTCGATCATGCACTCACGCTGGGCGCAGACAGGATCGCTACCGGGCATTATGTGCGCACGCGTGTAGCAAACGGACATACACAGTTGCTGCGCGGTATTGATGACAACAAGGACCAGAGTTATTTCCTGCATGCCCTGAGCGAAAGCCAGCTGCAACACGCCCTGTTTCCAGTGGGTGAGCTGCCCAAAAAAGATGTACGCGAGCTCGCGCGCAAGCATGAACTGGCAACACACGACAAGAAAGACAGCACCGGTATCTGTTTTATCGGCGAAAGACGGTTCGACACCTTCCTGCAACGCTACCTGCCCGCGAAGCCGGGCAGCATTCAATCCGATACGGGTGAGACACTTGGAAGCCACAATGGCCTGATGTACTACACCATGGGTCAACGCAAGGGCCTGGGTATCGGCGGCCTGCAACATGCCGACGAGACCCCGTGGTACGTGGTCGACAAAGACCTCGATAACAATATCCTGATCGTCGCCCAGGGACAGGACCACCCTCGCCTGTATCACAACACGCTGGAAACCAGTCATATCCACTGGATCAACGGCGCCGGATCGGCAGTAACAAGCTGCAGCGCGAAAATACGCTACCGCCAGGCTGATCAGCAATGTACGCTGCAAAGCCCCTCAGCAGGCAGGCATATCATACATTTCGAAAAACCACAGCGCGCCATTACACCCGGACAGTCGATTGTGTTTTACCATGGCGAGGTCTGTCTTGGAGGTGGTGTAATAGAAACGATGTACGACAGGTGAATCATATTCAATAGTGGCATTCACCGCCCGGAAGCGGTATTCGAGCAAGCATACACCGGGCCTGGATGACTCACAGCTATCGGACATATGTCCTAAACAGCTGTTTCTAAGGCAACTGCCTGATTCAACGCGCTGTCATTGGACCTATTATTGGTTCAACGACTGGCGGGAAGCCTATGTCAGGACATGGGTCTGACCTGCCCACTCATCCAGTGTTGTTCCGTGCTGGCGTCCAGTAACGGAACCTTAATTCAGAAACATGCCCGCTTAACCGGGTATGACTCTAGCTGTAAACTTCACAAAATTATGGAGACGATCATGGCCAGTCACGACTATAGCTTTCCCCTGTCAGCCAAAATCCTGCACGGCGGGATGGCGATTTTCGGTGTTACCGCCTACCTCAGCGCGGAGCTTGCGGAAGACGGCTCCAGCTCATCGGGTTATTATTTACACGCTTATCTTGGACTGTCTCTGACAGCATTTATTTTATTGCGGATATTTCGCGGTTTTTCCGGTCCGGAGCCTATGCGATTCTCCGGATGGTCGCCGTTTTCTTCCCGCCAGTGGTCTCTCGCCTTGCAGGATGTACGCAGCCTGATCCAGCTGAGAGTACCTGAACGAGGCATGCACGAGGGTCTTGCCGGCCTCACCCAGGCGTTTGGTTTAGCCCTGTTCGGCTGGATGGGTTTGACAGGAACGGGATTATTCTTGCTTGATGACAACCCAAAAGCTACGCTATTTGAAATTGTGGAAGAACTTCACGAGATCGGGGAGTCCCTGATTCCACTTTACCTTGCACTTCATGTAGGCTCGGTACTGGTACACTCTATGGCAGGAAAGCCAATCTGGCAGAGGATGTGGAAATTCAGCTCAAACAACTAAGGAAACTCTGATTAATTCAGAGTTTCCGCAGCACAAGGATGTGCTGCCATTTTCAATGACTAATAAGTCATTGAAAATGAAGAAAAAGGGAATATCGCATTTTCCCTTTTTCGTGCGCTGGTAATCCATGGATGAATAAATCAGAGCTTCCCTGACAAAAAAGATTATAAATCCGGGTAAAGGCAGCGATAAGCAGACGTGAATTTCAAGAATCTCTATCCAACAATAGTCCTGGTAGCTGCTACGCTGTTTTTTGCCTTCGATATCATTGTTGACCTTGTTGATAAAGACGAAAGCTGGTTGCATTTGCTGGTAGAGTCGATTGTTTTTCTGGCAATCTCTACCGTTCTGTTTCAGGAGTTGCGCCGTCTGCGCCAGCTGAAAGCCGAACTTTCCGAAGAACGAACCAGGACAGCCCGACTTTCCGGTGAACTCCTGGCAGTCATGCGCAAGCAGTTCGCCCAGTGGAGACTATCCCCTTCAGAGAGTGAAATTGCACTGCTGCTTATTAAGGGCCTTTCCATGAAAGAGATCGCTGAAGCACGCCAGGTTAAAGAGAAAACAATTCGCCAGCAGGCCACCAGTGTGTATGCCAAATCCGGATACGCCGGACGTCACGAGCTGGCGGCTCACTTCATCGAAGACCTGATGAGTGATAGTTGAAAGATAAGTCTAGCAGGGACAGTATACTTGTTCATTGCTGTTTCAATGCATGCGCCAGTGAAATTAACATACAGTCATCGAGCCATGGCGGATATATCAATCAAGTATAATTTTGACCAGAGCTGGCTCAATGCTTAAACATTGAAAATATTAAAGGGGCGCACATATGAGATATATAAGTCTGTTGTTATTCGTATCGTTTATTAACGCATGCGCCACATCGAGTGAGGTTAACACCGCCGAAGGTAAAGTTACACATACTATTTATTGCTCTGGTAGTGCGTACAGTTGGGAGACGTGCAAGAAAAAAGCGAGTGAGATATGCGGTATGAATGAATATGATGTTTTACAGAAGTATGAGGATCAAGGCGCATTAGTTGCATACAGCAGTGCGGCAGAACTCCCGGATCGGAGACTGATCATTCAGTGTAAGGAATAACTATTCTGAAAGACACCCAGGTGGCTCGCCACTCCCGCTTTAAGGCGCGTATGCTTATGAAATATGCAGTTCAGTCCTGATATGAAGGTTGTTGTCGATTTTTGTATACGCTGATAAGGCCTGTGCTTTAGGTTTATCATACAATTTTCTCGCAGTGACGCAGCGAGCGCAGAGGTGACATGTGTTTTCTGCAAAAACAGTACCGATTGATAAATCTTCCTTTGCGTTCTCTGCGCCTCTGCGAGAGTAAATATCTACAGCTCTTTCTATATCGCCATCTGTCACATTCTGCATCAGCGAACACCTGTCTATTTTTCACCCTGGCTTAGCCGGGCGGACAGCACTCGTCGTAGCTTTGAACGCCTTCTCGCTGTTCGTACCAGCCAACGGTTGAGTTAACGACCCGTACAGCGAACAACATCACCGGCACTTCGATTAACACACCAACTACCGTTGCCAGTGCAGCACCGGATTCGAAGCCAAACAGCGCTATTGCAGTAGCCACCGCCAGCTCGAAAAAATTACTCGCGCCGATCAGGGCAGAAGGACCGGCCACGCAGTGTGGAGATTTCACTGCACGGTTGAGCAAATAGGCCAGCCCGGAATTGAACAGCACCTGTATCAGGATAGGAACGGCAAGCAGTAAAATGATCAGCGGCTGCCTCAGGATCTGTTCGCCCTGAAATCCAAACAGCAATACCAGCGTGGCGAGCAATGCACCCAGTGACCAGGGGTGCAGGGTTTTCAGGGTTCTGTCCAGTCTTTGCTGACCATTGTTGCCGATGAGTAATAACCTGCGCCACAGGTTGGCGACAAGCAGTGGTACAACGATGTAAAGCAATACTGACAGCAACAATGTGTCCCAGGGTACGACGATGGATGAGATCCCAAGCAGCAGCGCAACGATCGGCGCAAATGCAAACACCATGATGACATCATTCAAAGCAACCTGGGTGAGCGTAAAATGCGGTTCGCCGCGCGAGAGATTGCTCCAGACAAATACCATCGCGGTACAGGGTGCTGCGGCCAGAAGAATCAGGCCGGCGATATAGCTGTCGATCTGCTCTTCCGGCAGCCAGCCTCGAAACAGGTAGCCAACGAACAGCCAGCCGAGCAACGCCATCGAAAAAGGCTTCACACCCCAGTTAACGAACAGCGTCACGCCGATGCCACGCCAGTGCTCACCGACATTTTTTAATGCTTTCAGGTCAATTTTCAGCAGCATCGGAATAATCATCAGCCAGATAAGCATTGCAACCGGCAAATTGATCTGTGCAAGTTCAAGTTTCGCAATGTTTTGAAAAGCTTGCGGGATCAAATGACCCAGCCCGATTCCGGCGATGATGCACAGTGCCACCCACAACGACAGGTAACGTTCGAACAGGCCCATGTCAGCGCCGGCTGACTGTCTGGCTGTGGTTTCACATTGTACGGACATAATGTTTGCTCATTTCAAGGGTTGTTATAACTCTGAAGTTTTTATTCAAGCGCAGCATGCAAGTCCCGGCCTGTTGGCCATGGTCTCGAGCATGTTGCTGTCTGATATGAAAGGTTCGCTCTGACGCACGCCATCGAGTGTGGCATGCAACACTTCAAGCGCCCATGTCTGCAGATCCGGATTAATGCGGTAATTCATCCAGGTACCGTTACGCCTTGCTACAAGTACACCTGCTTCACGCAAATGCGCAAGATGGCGTGAAATTTTCGGTTGGGACAGGTTCAGCGCATGCGTCAGCTCGCATACGCACAACTCTCCTTCGGCCTGCATCAACATCAGGCAGCGCAAACGTGTGCTGTCCGCGAGCATCTTGAAAAAGGTATCTGTTTCCTTGAGCATGGCGCGAAATATACGCGAATGCATATATATGTTCAAGCAGATATATTGATTGACAGGATAAATGCATAACCGAGTTTAGGAAACCCTGATTAATTCAGAGTTTCCGCAACACTTGAATGTGCTGCCATTGTCATTGGCCGATAAGCCATTGAAAATCAGGAACAAGATAATATCGCACTAATCTTGTTCGTGCCCTGATAATTCATCGATGAATTATTCAGAGCTTGCTTGAATTAATTGAAATACAAGTCAGGTTTTCGATGTGTCAGCATCCACCATTGTGGCAAAATACGCCGATGAAACATAGTAAACGTGACTTAACCCTTGCCCTCGCCGGAATTTTCCAGGCTGCCTCCCTGGTCAAACAAATCGCCAATACCGGTATGGCCAACAGCGCTGTGATTGAATCCAGCATGGAGACGCTGTTCAAATTCGATGCCGAGACCGTAGAAGATGTGTACGGCGGCGTTGCCGGTGTCGGCGCCGGCATACGCGAACTCAATAAACAGTTCAGCTCCAGCAAAGATGAACGTGACATAGAAGTTACGCGTTATGTCATTTCCATACTGACACTGGAGAAAAAGCTGTCCAGCAACAGGGAGATGCTGGATCAGATCGCAACATCACTGGAGAACATCAAGTCAGGACTCGATTATTTCTCGCTAATGCATGAAAACACCTTGCTGAAAATCGGCCAGTTGTACAAGGACACGATCAGCACCCTGAACCCGCGTATCATCGTCAGCGGAGAACAGACGCACCTGGGAAATGAGAAAAATGCCAGCCGTATCAGGACATTGCTGCTGGCGGGTTTGCGTTCGGCCATCCTGTGGCGCCAGTGCGGAGGTACGCGCTGGTCTATTCTGTTCAACAGAAAGCGATACGAGACCGAGAGCACCTTGCTGCTGCGAGAGCTGTAATAGTCATATTCGAATCTGAGAAACACTGACTACTCAACCCAGCAGGACTACGTGTAATAATTATTAGCCGCAAAGGACGCAGAAGGCGCGAAAAACGTTTTATATTTAAATCCACTACAACAACATTTAATTTGCGCCGTTTGCGTTTTTCGCGGCTAGAGTAGTGACTGGATTCAATTGCATTGAATGCTGACTATCTCAGATTAAATTATGTCCAGTTCGCCTGCTTCGCCCTGTGCAGTTTGCGGTAGCCCTCGAGCAGCCTGTTATGCAGCTCAAAACCCTGCAGGCTCAATCCGGGGCTGTGCAGGCCATGGAACACTTCCCTGCCCTCGACAATTTCTATTCCCTTGCTGACCGTATCGTCGCCATACATCAGTGACAGGCTGCTGCTGTAATCTTCGAATTGACGATTCTGGTCGTGCTTGATTTCGAGCAGTGCATGGATACAGCGGTATCCGGAGGTTCGTTTCTCGTCAAGCTGGTCTATCTGCACGCACCAGTCGACCCAGTCGATGGCCTGCGGATCCTGCGTGGCCAGGCACAACATAGCTTTCAGTTCGCCGATTCTCAATGCCGCCCAGGCCGTGCCCGGGTCCGGCGCGATACCGATAAACTCGGCAACTCGCTGAAAATCGTTGTAGCCTGCCTGCTCAAGCCGTTCGAAAATATCACGCCAGCGACTTTTATCAAGATTTTTCAACGACAGAATTTCTTCCCTGAACAAGGCGCCTTCATTGTTGTTATTCCATACCAGGTCATCGACAGGATAGATATCCGACATGCCAGGGACGATGATGCGGCATGAGTAAACATCCAGGTGAGAGTAGTCCGAGATATAGATATCAAAACCCAGATCATGAATGACATTACACAAATATTCGAACTCGTCATGCGTACTGGCATCATGGTTCCAGTCAATAAAACCGTAATCCGGCGTGCGCCTGAAAAAGTCGTATGCAATCAGGCCACTGGAGTCGATAAAATGCGATTCCAGGTTATGGTGGTCCGCGACTTCATCAAGATCGAAACTGGGTTGTTGAAAACCGTCCAGTTGATCCAGGCCCCTGCCCTGCAGCAGTTCGGTCACGGTACGTTCAAGCGCGACTTCAAAACACGGGTGTGCGCCGAAGGATGCGAACACGGAGCCGTTCTTCGGATTGATCAGGGTCACACTCATGACAGGGTATTTACCGCCCAGTGAGGCATCGGCGACGCGCAAATGGTAACCATGCTGCTGCAACTCGTCGATCGAAGTGGTGATGGCCGGGAAACGCTCGATAACTTCGCGCGGCACTTCAGGCAGACAGATGCCTTCTGCGATGATGCGGTTCTTGATATAGCGCTCGAACACCTCGGACAATGCCTGTACGCGGGCCTCATTCGCTGTGTTGCCGGCTGACATGCCGTTACTGACGTAGATATTGCCTATTACATTCACCGGGAACCAGGTGATGTTGCCGTCTTTTTGCCGCCGGTACGGCACCGCACAGATGCCGCGCTGGCCAGTGCCCGAGTTGGTATCGAATAGCTGGCCGGGTTTCAGTTGCCTGTCAGGATCATAGTAATTCCACAGATCATCATCGAGCAGGCCTTCCGGCATCACGCCACCATCTGACCGGAACCAGCGCTCATCCGGGTAGTGCACGAACTCATCGATGGAGAATTCTTCACCCAGGTAGAAGTCCGCAAAAAAATAATTACAGCTCAGGCGCTCAAAATATTCGCCCAGTGCACTGGCGAGACAGGCCTTGTGGCTGGCGCCCTTGCCATTGGTGAACATTAAACCGCAATCCCTGTCCCTGATATGAACTGAATAGACATTCGGTACAGGGTTTAGCCACGAGGCTTCTTCAATCTCTATATCAAGCTTTTTTAGCTTGCGTAGCATGCTGTCGATCGATGACTCGAGATCACGATCCTTGCCTTTAATGAAAGTAATTTCAGCCATTATGGCCACAATAATGTTGTTGCAGGTATGGCTTCATCGGATTATTCCAGAGGATTTATGCATAATACGGGTCATGTGCTTTTCAGCAACGAAGTCTACAGCATCGGCTAACCGTTATTTATAAAAAATGGCTGGCGACTGATTCAGCGCCACCAGATAAAGCATGCATCATAAAAACATCATATTCATACCCGGAAAGAATCCGAAACCACCCGCAAAACTGCACCGTGACATGTTGTGGCGTACCCTGGTGGAAGGCGTGAAACGCGCGGATCCGGGTTTTGCTGCAGAACTCGAGAACCAGAACAGATGCTTCAAGCTGGTCGCATGGAACCACCTCTACTACGAAACAGAAAAAGACGGCAATCGTGACCTGCCGTGGATCGATGCCCTGATTAACAGGCATGGCCCAAGCGATGAAGACATCAGGGAAGCGCATTCATGGCACAGAAAACTTGACCGCATGTTGTATGCCATTGCCGATCATTTTCCGCTCATTGTTCGCGTTCTTCCCGGCCCCGCCAGTGCAACCGTCAACGAGCTCAGACGCTATTTCGAAAACAGCCACAATATTGCCTATCACATTCGTGAGCAGTTAAAGAAAGTCATACGCCCCATGCTCGATAACAACGAGTCTGTGCTTGTTATTGGCCACAGCATGGGTTCCATTATTGCTTACGACGCATTCTGGGAGCTGTCCCACATCGAACACAGAAAAGACAAGCTTGATTTTCTGTCTATTGGAAGCCCTCTGGGGATGAACTTCGTTCAACACAGGCTGCTGGGCAAAAACGAACAGGGAAAACGCAAATACCCGTCCATTATCGGTCGCTGGACCAATATTGCTGCTGTCGGCGATATTACCGCGCTCGACCGGCATTTTAACGATGATTTCCAGCCCATGCTGGAGCTTGGCGTGATTGAGTCAATCGAAGACCACACGGATGGGATATACAACTTTTACCATAATGAAGAGGGACTGAACTGCCATCGCTCTTATGGCTACCTGGTGAACCCGGCGACTGGAAAAACGATCGCTGACTGGTGGCGCACATCAGACGCCGATTAAACCCGTTATCTCCAATACGACAAAGCCTGCACTGACAACAAAGCCCAGTAGTGGAATAATCAGTGGAAATACAATCAGGCCATCCGGTTTCGGATGTTTTCGCTTTACCTGCAGCAAGGCCAGATTAACCAGCGAAAATACGACCAGCATGATCAGCGATGTTGCTTCCGCCAGTGATGCGAGCGTCCCGCTGGCAGCAAGAAACAGGATCGCGGCAGTTGTCAGCGCGGTGGCAACCAGCGGTGTCTGCGTGCGCTGATTAACCATACCGAGTATTGCCGGCAGCAGGTTTCGACTACTCATGCCATAAAGCACCCGTGATGCCAGGATCACCTGTATCAGGGCGCCATTGATCAGTGCGAAAAGACCGATAATACTGATTATGGCGGCATCACTTCCCGTGTAATGTTCATACAGGCGCGCCAGGGGTACCGGGCTTTGCGCCAGCTTTTCGGGGGGCATCGCCATCACAGCAGTCACCATGATCGCCATATACAGCAGTGTCGTTATAGCCAGGGTAAGCATGATCCCGATGGGAAGATTGCGTCTTACCTGCCGGGTTTCCTCGGCGACTTCAACCATGTCCTCGAATCCGATAAAAGCATAAAAAGCGAGTAGCGAACCCGCGAATATTCCATGCCAGCTAGTACTGTCGGTTGTGGGCACCAGTTCCTGCCAGCGCTCGGGTAATTCCGCCAGCCCGCTGTAACTGACGGCGATAACCAGCAGCAGGCCGGCGATTTCGACCACTGTTACAAACGCGGCAATCGACACGGATTCCGCGATTCCCCAGGCCGCGATCGCACCAATAGCAAGGCTGACGATAATGATCGCTGTGAAGCGGTCAAGCACTATAAATTCACCAAGATAAGCGATAAAACCGTTAACGATCGCAGCTGATGATACAAGCGCGGCTGTAACAACAAGCAGGCCGACAATGATAGACAGACGTTCGGAAGAAAAACCTTCCTTCACGTAAAGCGCTGCGCCCGCACAACGCGGATAGCGGCCAGACAGCTCGGCAAAAGACAATGCCGTCAATGCTGCCATGATTGAGGCAAACAGAAACGAGACCGGTGCGTAGTAACCGGAAATAGCCGCCATTTCACCGACCAGGGCATAGATGCCGGCGCCGATAGTTGTACCCAGCCCGTAAAGCACCAGCTGTGGCAAACTTAATGTACGTTTAAGGGCTACGGGATCAGGCAAGATCAATTCCCGCCGGCCAGTACTGCCTGCTGTATATGCTGATGGCACCGGTAACGGCACCGGATGTCGGGCTCAAGCTAGAGCGTATTGCATCGCCAGCCATTTCCCGAAGACCCCCGGTCATGATAATCATGCCGAGAAGAAACAGGCCCGGCCCGCCCGGCGCCTGTACAGTTAACAAGAGGCTCTGTGCCACTTTTGTGTATCAGAGCTCCATTATCATCGGTAAAGCTTCTGCGAGAAGTTTGAGCACACTGGTCCTGGCTGTGTTCATGTTACTGTTGATGATGTCGATCAACGCGTCTTCCTGGCTGCCTTTACCTGCAGCCCAGTTCACGACCACGGCACAACACGCGTATGAAATATCAAGCTCGCGCGCCAGTACCGCTTCAGGCATGCCGGTCATGCCCACGATGTCGCAACCGTCACCTTGCAGCCGTGTGATTTCTGCAGCTGTCTCCAGCCGCGGCCCCTGCACGGCCCCGTAGGTGCCTCTGGATACCACCGGCAAATTCAGCTTGACGGCAGAAGTGTTCAGTACCGTGCGCAGTTGTTCATCATATGGCCAGGTGAAATCGACGTGAACCACGGGGTCCTGATTATTCTCATAAAAGGTCTGGTTACGGCTGTGCGTGTAATCGATGATCTGGTCCGGAATCACCAGTGTTATCGGCGACATGTGCTCTGTAATGCCGCCAACGGCTCCGGTAGCCACGATGTGTGTCACTTCAAGTTCTTTCAATGCCCATATATTCGCCCTGTAATTGATTTCGTGGGGTGCAATGGTATGGCCGAAACCATGGCGGTGAATAAACACAATATCGCCACCATTCATTTTTCCGAAGAGCAACGGGCTGGATGTTGCACCATAGGGCGTATTCACCATTTCACGGTGGCTGACTTCCAGGTTTTCTATCGTATCCAGGGCGCTGCCGCCAATGACACCGACTTTAGGCATAATCGTTTTCTCTTGATTGTTTCTCTAGCTTGATATCGCGTAAATCCTGTTCAGGTGCCGCAATTTTCCCTTGTAGTCCATTCCATAGCCGAACACGTAGCGGTCATCAACCTCAAGTGCGACATATTCACAATGCATAGCCGGCTTCAGGCGATCGTGCCGTTTCTGTAACAGTACGGCTGAAATGACGTCTTTAGCACCCTGTTGCCGGCAATATTCTTCGATTGCAGCAAGGGTATAACCCTCATCAAGAATATCATCCAGTATCAGTACAGTGCGGTTTTCGAGTTTGTTATGCGGATATGCTTTCCATTCGAGTTCATATCCCTTCGTCGTGTTGCGATAACGCGTTGCGTGTATGTAATCGAAATCAGCATCCAGCGGCAGCAGCGGCATGATCTTTCCAGTAAACATCAGTCCACCCTGCATTACGCAGAGCACGAGCGGCGTAGCATCCCCCAGACGCTCTGTAAGACGCTGTGCAAGCTTATCTATGGCCGAGTCTATATATGCCGTGTCGAATATGAGTTCTGCCTGCTGAAGAACCTGCTGCAACTCCTGCATATTATTACCAGCATCCCGAATCATCTTAGTATCGCCCGTTAAACATTAAACGTCCATTTCCATCCATGGGGACCTGTCAAGGCCGGCTATCATCGCAGATACCTGTTTCCATTCATAACTGTTGCGCAGTTCCGTATAAGAAACATCGCGCTTTCCATGCATACGGATCAGGCGCATTTGCGACGTCGGATTTTTATAGCCCTGCAGCTGTTCTACAACTTCGCCAACAGCTTCAGGATGGTTGCATACCAGCGCCATATCGCAACCGGCCTGCAGCGCCTGTTGAGCACGACTGCCGTAACCTCCGGCAACACCGGCAGCTTCCATGCTCAGATCATCACTGAAAATGACACCCTGAAAATTCAGTTTTTTTCTTAGTATGTCCTGTAACCAGATTTTTGAATAACCGGCGGGTTTGTTATCCACCTTGTCGTAGATAACATGCGCAGGCATGATGCCGCTGAGGCCGTTCGAAATCATTTTCGCGAACGGCACGATATCCTGCTTTAACAGAACACTCATTTCCCGGTGATCGATCGGCAGCGCAAGATGTGAATCTTCAGCGACACCACCGTGTCCCGGGAAATGCTTGCCGACAGCTTGCATGCCTGCGCGCAGCATGCCGTGCATGGTGGCATAGGCCAGTGTTGCAACCACATCCGGCCTGGCATGGTAGGCACGATCTCCAATCACGCCGCTGACACCATGGGCCAGATCAAGCACAGGCGCAAAACTGAAATCGACACCGATCGACCTGAGTTCAGCCGCCAGCAGCCAACCTGCCTGATCTGCATATTTACGCGCCTTGTCCGCATCATCCCTGTACATCCTGCCAAACACATTGGCTGGAGGCAGCCTGGTAAAACCTTCATGAAAACGCTGTACACGTCCACCTTCATGATCAACTGCGACCAGCAAATGGGGAGAACGTACAGCATGTATTGCTTTAACCAGCCCGGTAAGCTGGGCAATCGATTCAAAATTACGCGTGAATAAAATAACCCCGCCGATAAGGGGATTTTCAAGTAATTCCTGTTCTGTTCGAGAGATGCTTGTTCCTTCAAGATCCATCATTACCGGGCCTAATGACATCATTTATTCCTGCACTGAGTTAATAACGAAATATCCCAAAATTTTTATGTAACATCACAGAAAGCGAGTATTTTATCCAGGTGCCTTTCAAATTCACTGAATTCATGGCTGCCTCCCTGTTCGACTATGGATGGAGAAGTACTGTATTTCTCCAGCGCTTCACGATAATCCAGTGTTTCATCACCCGTCTGCAGCATCAGCAGATAGCGTTGTGGATTTGATATCTTGTCGATATAGAGTTCACGAAATTGCCTGATATGTTCCTCATCGAGTATCCAGCTCTCATCCGTGTAGTAATTTAGATTCTCACCCAGATACTTTCTCAGCAGCTCATGTGGCTTGATTGCAGGGTTTATCAGAACTGCCGGGCAATTATATTTTTCCGCCAGCCAGGTTGCATAAAAACCACCAAGCGAGCTACCGACTAATGACAATGTATATTGTTTGATAATTTCTTCTGCATGTTGCTGTAGAAGTTCAATCGCATCTGCAGGTACAGGTGGAATTTCCGGTATATCGATACGGTCCGACAGACCGGTGCGTTTCATATAATCATGCAGCACTCTGGCCTTGTGTGAATCAGGCGAACTGTTGAAACCATGCAGATAAAGGATCTTGTTCATTCTTGATCAGATGAAAGCTCAAGCAAAGCAGACGATATTATAAACGCTGCAAACATCATCGGATCCAGCCTTGTGAGCGAAATGCGTCGGCCAGAAAAAACCCCTGTAAAACAATGTCTTACAGGGGTTTTGTTGGTACTTGCAGCCAGATATGTTCTGACGGTTTTATTACTTGGCAGCCATGTCCTTCAATGCTTTAAGCGGCAGCACTTTAACAACCTTGCGTGCCGGCTTTGCTGCTACATCCATGAACTCACCTGGACGGAATGGATTCGGAACATTCTTGCGCGCCTTGGTTGCCGGCTTCTTGTTGACTTTAACCTTGAGTAAACCCGGCAGCTTGAACTCGCCAACGCCACGACTCTTGATGTGGCCTTCAATGACATTTGCAAGCGACTCGAATACCTGTGCAACATCTTTTCTTACAACACCTGTTTCTTCAGAAATGTGAGCAAACAGTTGAGATTTTGTGTAGCCCGTGCTGATTGCCTTGATTGTTTTTGCTGGTGCTGCTTTTTTTACTACGCGTTTTTTAGCAACTTTTTTCTTGGCAACTTTCTTTTTTGTTACTTTTTTCTTTACTGGTGACATTGTTATTTGACCCTTTGGTGTTTGGTGATAGATATCAGTGGGCTTTTTTTATACCTTTATTTCAGGAATGTAAATACATTTTGTTAAAAAAATGCATTTTTCCCCTAAAAAAACAGTAAAAATCGAAATTACGAATGAAATATTATCATTTGGCAAGGAGAACGACACTGTGAACAGCTATACCTTCTTCCCTGCCAATGTAACCAAGGTTCTCGGTCGTTGTCGCTTTTACATTAATTTGACTGATATCGGTATTGAGTTCGGCTGCAAGACGTTCGCGGATTGGCATTATAAAAGCAGCAAGTCGAGGCGACTGCGCAATAACCGTAATATCCAGATTGCCGAGTTTATAACCGGTTTCTGCAACCATAGTGTTAACTTTTGCTAACAGTACACAACTATCGATATTTTTGTAAGCTTCATCTGTATCAGGAAAATGCTGCCCTATATCACCTGCGGCTATAGCACCCAACAGGGCATCACAAATTGAATGTATCAACACATCACCATCGGAATGTGCTTCAAACGCATGTGTATGAGGTATTTTCACACCGCCCAGTATAATGCTGTCGCCCTGTTTAAAACGATGAACATCAAAACCGTGGCCGATACGGAACGGCAGGTCCAGTTGAGTCATATGCACTCTCCAGTACCAGGCTTTTCAGATAGCGACTTCAAATAGAGTTCAGCCAGACGCAGATCAGCCGGTCGCGTTATTTTTATGTTGTCTTCACGGCCCTGCACCAGTCTCGGACGATGCCCCGCATGTTCCATTGCCGATGATTCATCCGTTACCAGGAAGCCTTCAGCCAGAGCGGTCTCAAGCGCACGGGACAGTTGATTGCATGCAAAAAGCTGTGGAGTTAACGCATGCCAGAGTCCTGTTCTGTCGACAGTCTGTTTGACCCGCTGGTCATCATCCTGGCGCTTCATGGTGTCACGCACGGGCACTGCGAGTAAACCACCCGACTCAGTGCCAGCGGCAGTATCTATCAGGTTCTGAATATCGTTGGTGCTGACACATGGACGTACGGCATCATGGACCAGCACCCACGTGGTTTCATGATTATAAGCAGGCTGTTTTGATAGCAATTCGAGCGCACTCATTACACTGTGGCATCGTTCCTCACCTCCAGCTGCAACAACTACGGGCTTATCTGATTCAATCCGGATACCCGGCCAGTAAGGATCACCAGGCTGTATGGAAATGACGATGCCTTTAACCTGATCAACAGCCAGCAGGCGGTCTATTGTATGCTCGATCACCGCACGGTCGATCAGCTTTAGATATTGCTTGGGTTTGTCTGACTGCATGCGCCTGCCAATACCGGCGGCAGGTATTACAGCCCAGATATCACAACCCTTATTCACCCGGGCTGTCCTCTATAGAGACATCAGATTCACTATCAATGACCTGATAGTAAATCTCATCTTTTTTTATCATCCCCATTTCGCTGCGCGCACGCTCTTCGATCGCCTCGATGCCTTTTTTCAGGTCCATGACTTCTGCGTTGAGCGCCTTGTTGCGTTCCTGCAGTGTATTGACTTCGGACTGGACAGTGTCGATTTCCTGTTCCAGTTCGAGCACTTCAGGAATACCGCCATCACCCAGCCACAATTTGTATTGCAGCCATATCAACAATACAAACAGGATGGCAACAATCAGTTTCAACTTATTTTAGATGTTTAAACGCACTTGCACCGGCATAAACAGCAGCATCACCAAGCGCTTCTTCTATTCTCAGCAGCTGGTTGTACTTGGCGATTCGATCTGATCGCGACAATGAGCCCGTTTTGATCTGACCGGCCTGTGTTGCCACACACAGGTCAGCAATTGTGCTGTCTTCTGTTTCACCGGAACGGTGAGATACAACAGCTGTATAGTTTGACTTGTGGGCCATGTATATCGCATCCAGCGTTTCTGTCAGAGTGCCGATCTGGTTGAATTTGATCAGAATGGAATTAGCAATGCCTTTGTCTATGCCCTCCCTGAAAATTGAAGTATTGGTGACAAACAGATCATCGCCAACCAGCTGTACTTTGTTACCCAGCTTTTCAGTCAGAATCGCCCAGCCTTCCCAGTCATTCTCGGCCATGCCATCTTCGATAGTGATGATCGGATACTTCTCCACCCAGTCAGACAGGTAGTCGGTAAACTCTGACGAATTAAAGGTCCTGCCTTCTGATGACAGCGTGTAAATTCCGTCCTTGTAGAATTCCGAGCTGGCCACATCCAGACCAAGGTATATATCCTTGCCGGCCTCATATCCTGCTTTAGAAATTGCTTCCAGTATGACTTCAATCGCTTCTTCGTTAGAGGAAAGATCCGGTGCAAATCCACCTTCATCACCCACAGCAGTATTCATACCTCTTGCATGCAGCACTTTCTTCAACGTATGGAATACTTCCGCTCCGTAACGAAGTGCTTCCCCGAAACTCGGCGCCCCGACAGGAAGAATCATGAACTCCTGCAAATCGACACTGTTGTCCGCATGTTCTCCGCCATTGATAATATTCATCATTGGCACGGGCATGGTGTATGCATCCTCGCCCAGGTTGACGTACAGCGGTTTTTTATTTTCCAGTGCAGCAGCATGAGCATTTGCAAGTGAAACTGCAAGAATCGCATTGGCCCCAAGGCGCTCCTTGGTATCAGTACCATCCAGTTCGATCATCTTTTTGTCGATCGCGTTCTGATCCTGAGCATCCATGCCGATAAGGGCGTCGCGTATCTCGGTATTGACATTGCTGACTGCCCTGGTAACACCCTTGCCAAGATAGCGGTTCTTGTCACCGTCACGCAATTCAAGCGCTTCCCTTTCTCCCGTTGAAGCGCCAGACGGTACCGCAGCCCGTCCTACCACTTCCCCGGCTAATGTGACTTCTGCTTCAACTGTCGGATTTCCACGTGAGTCCAGAATTTCACGTGCGTGAATATTTATTATGTTTGACATGATTTACCCTAAATGACGAGTTTATTATTCTAGTTGAACAGAAAGCACGCTTTCAACGCGCTTCTTCAAACTGGTCTGATTTTACTATGTTGTCGAGAGCGATGAGCGTTTTCAGCAAAGACTCGATTCGATCGAGAGGCCAGGCATTGGGTCCATCGCTCAGTGCCTTTGCCGGATCCGGGTGTGTTTCCATGAACAGTCCCGAGATACCCGCCGCAACAGCGGCCCTCGCGAGTACCGGCACATGTTCACGCTGACCGCCGGAAGAAGTGCCCTGGCCGCCAGGTAACTGTACTGAATGTGTGGCATCGAAAACAACCGGGCAGCCCGTGTCTCGCATGACCGCAAGCGCCCGCATATCGGAAACCAGGTTGTTGTAACCAAAAGAAACGCCCCGCTCACAAACCATAATCTGTTTGTTCCCGGTCGATTGCGCCTTGTCTACAACATTTTTCATGTCCCATGGCGCGAGAAACTGGCCTTTCTTGATATTGACCGGCTTGCCCGCCGAGGCGACCTTTTGAATAAAATTTGTCTGCCTGCATAAAAAAGCCGGGGTCTGCAGCACATCGACCACATCCGCAACTTCATCGATGGGTGTGTCTTCATGCACATCAGTAATTACAGGCACGCCAGTCTCGTGCTTTACCTTCTGCAGTATACGCAGGCCCTGTTCGAGCCCGGGGCCGCGAAAACTGCTGCCGGCAGAACGGTTGGCCTTGTCAAAGGACGATTTATAAATGAAGTGTATACCCAGTCTGTCGGTAATGGCCTTCAGCTCAGCGGAAGTATCCAGTGCGAGCTGTTCACTCTCTATGACGCATGGGCCTGCGATAAGGAAAAGCGGCTGATCCAGTCCGGTCTCGAAACCGCAAATTTTCATCAGGCCGCCACCTCTCCAGATCTTGCGTGCCTGTGATGATGTTCCAGCGCCGCTTTAATGAAGGAACTGAACAGGGGATGTCCGTCACGCGGTGTCGAGGTAAATTCAGGGTGGAACTGGCAGGCGAGAAACCAGGGGTGGTCTTTCAGCTCGACCATTTCTACCAGGCTGTTATCACTGGATTTTCCACTGATGATCAAGCCGGCTTCGACCAGCTGTTGCATATAGTTATTGTTAAATTCATAACGGTGACGATGGCGTTCAACGATCGTATCGCTGCCATATACCTGACGGGCCAGGGTACCGGCTACGAGATTACAGGTCTGGCCGCCAAGCCGCATGGTGCCGCCAAGATCCGAACCCGCATGCCGCTTTTCTATACTGCCATCTTCCGCCATCCATTCGGTGATAAGCGCGATCACAGGATTCGGTGTGTTCGCATCGAATTCACTGCTATGTGCATTCTCGATTTTTGCCACGTGGCGTGCGAATTCAATTACGGCCACCTGCATGCCAAGACAAATTCCCAGGTATGGAATATTGTTTTCACGGGCATACCTGACTGCGGCAATCTTGCCTTCAACACCCCGATCACCAAAGCCGCCAGGCACAAGAATGGCATCCAGGCCCACCAGTGAACTGAAATCACCGCACTCCAGGGTTACAGAGTCGATGTAGTAAATGTTTACCTTCGATTTGTTATGAATACCTGCGTGCGACAGTGCCTCGTTGAGTGACTTGTATGATTCGGTCAATTCGACATACTTACCAACCATGCCGATGTTCACTTCGTGCTCCGGGTGCTTCATGGTATCAACAACATATTGCCAGTCTGATAAATCAGCTTCCGGCAAATCCAGATGCAGCTTGCGGGCGATGATGTCATCGACGCCCTGCTCATGCAGCCAGATGGGTATCTCATAGATATTACCCATATCTTTTGCAGAGATAACCGCTTTTTGTTCTACATTGGTAAACAATGCAATTTTTCTACGTTCGTCTTCAGGCAGCAATCGCTCGGAGCGGCATAGCAGGATATCAGGCTGTATACCAATAGAGCGCAACTCCTTGACAGAATGCTGGGTTGGCTTGGTTTTAACTTCACCTGCAGTCGGAATGTATGGCACTAGCGTCAGATGTATAAATATTGCACGCTCGTGTCCAAGCTCGACACCCATCTGGCGGATAGCCTCCATGAACGGCAGTGATTCGATGTCGCCAACCGTTCCGCCTATTTCCACCATGGCAATATCGGCATCATCCGCGCCTTCCACGATGCAATGTTTAATTTCATCGGTGATGTGTGGAATCACCTGTACGGTACCGCCCAGGTATTCACCTCGACGTTCCTTGCGGATAACACTTTCGTATATCTTGCCGGTGGTGAAATTACTGGACTTGCCGGTTCTGGATCGCACGAAGCGCTCGTAGTGACCGAGGTCGAGGTCTGTTTCTGCACCATCTTCAGTGACAAAAACTTCTCCATGCTGAAAAGGACTCATGGTCCCTGGATCCACATTGATATACGGATCCAGTTTAAGCATTCGGACTTTAAGGCCGCGGTTTTCGAGGATAGCGCCGATAGAAGCGGAAGCGATACCTTTACCTAATGAAGAAACAACACCACCGGTAATAAAAATATATCGCGTCATGAATGAGGAAACGCCTTGGGTTATTTTTAAAACAACCAAGCATGGATGCTTTGGTCTCGATGGGAGGCTATAGTATCAATTATCACGCATTGTCTCAAATGGAAATGATATGCCTGTTCCCGAACGCTCGGCAAAAAAACACCATTGCAACTCAGATGGTCTAGACTTTTAATAACACTTTCTATCTAATTGATATTTATATGTTTATAGTGTGGCATTCATGCGACCGGTAGAGGTTTACCATCACGACCTGAAGAAAAACGGATTTGTAACTGACCCTGCGCAGAAACGGGCGGTCGACGCACTGCAACTTCTTTATGATGAACTGGTCACCAACACCACTGCAAAAGCTAGTTTTATTCAGCAGCTGCATTGTTTGATTACAAACCGCCATGCTGAGCCGGTAAAGGGTCTGTATATCTGGGGCAGCGTCGGGCGTGGCAAAACCTGGCTAATGAATCTTTTTTATGAATCATTGCCATTCGAAAACAAGCTACGGCTGCACTTTCACCACTTCATGCTTGATGTTCATGGACAGCTGGCAAAGCTGCACAACCTGAAAAACCCGTTAACTGCCATTGCCAGTGATTTCGCAAAAAAATACCGGGTGCTTTGCCTGGATGAATTCATTGTTACCAATATAACTGACGCAATGTTGCTTTCAGGCTTGCTGGAAGCGCTTGTTCATAATGGCGTCACGCTGGTGGCTACATCCAATAGAATACCGGATGATTTATACAAGAATGGCCTCCAGCGGGATCGTTTTCTCCCGGCAATTGAACTGATCAAGCAGCACACTCGTATTATGCATATCGATGGCGATACCGATCACCGTATTGCGCTGCTCGAACAGGATGATGTTTACTACACACCGGTTACAGCCGATACCCATGACAAACTGATAAAACGCATGGAATCGCTGGCAGCCTGCACTATCAGCTACGATCATGTGCTGACAATACACAAGCGACCGATAAAAACGCTTATGCATGCCGATGAAATCGCCTGGTTTGAGTTCGACGTAATCTGTGGTGCACCTCGTGCAACGCCGGACTATATCGAGCTTGCACATGATTACCACAGCATAATTGTGTCGAATGTACCGGTGATGGATGAAAACATGGATGACAAGGCGCGGCGCTTTATATATCTTATTGATGAACTCTATGATCGCAGCGTAAAACTGGTTATAAGCGCTGACGCAGCGCCTGAAAAATTGTACACTGGAGATATGCTTAAATTTGCATTCAATCGTACCAGCAGTCGTTTGATAGAGATGCGTTCGAAGGAATACCTGGAAAAACCCCACAAGTCCACAAGATGACTTCACACTTCCCTGATGATCCGCCGGCGCATATCCAGTCAATAATCGAATCGATCTGCGGGCTTGGCTGCGAAAGGGTTAATGAGATCATTGATGTGCTTGAACACGGAAATTCAGTCGCTGAAACAAGTGCACTGGATAAAAGCGATCAACTACGGGTACTGATGGAGCTTAAAGCGATCATGGCCGTTTACGACAACAAGAAGTTCTGAATACACAACAAACCCGGCTAAAACACGTCTCTAGCACCCGGTTTGTGTCGATATTATTTACACAAATCGACATTGCCCGGCTTGCGAAAATTCATTAATATTCTTAAGTCATTGTTATTCAATAAAATAAGCTATCGTGGCACAAGACTTGCTGGATTACTCACGTATAGCATGACTAAATGTGATAAAAATGAAACGTTTTACAAAGCCTGTATTGCTATTTGTTTGCAGTTTCGCACTGGGCGTATGTATTGCTCCAGATTACAAGCTGGAGAAAGAGCCGGTCTCAGAACCGGTACAGAAACCGGTACAACATTATCTGAACAGGTATGGCGAAAGAATCAAGCGCACTGTCTGATGGCTTGATCGCAAACGAACACGGTAATTAACCGACTTCTTCAGCGGAAGGCAGTTCCAGCCTTGCGCCCAGTCCCCCTGCATCTGACTTGTGCAGTGTCAAAGAACCGTTATACAGGTGGGCCAGATCAATCACGATAGCCAGTCCTAATCCACTACCGGGCACAGTTTCATCCAGTCTCTGGCCACGTTGTAAAACGGCATCTTTTTGATCTTCTGGAATACCCGGGCCATCGTCATCGATATTGATAATCAAACGTGTAGCTTTTTGCTCGCCACTGACAATAACCTTGCTGTTTGCCCATTTGCACGCATTGTCCATAAGGTTACCCAGCATTTCTTCCAGGTCCTGCGCATCGCCTTTGAAAAAAAGCCCCTGTAAATCTTTCAGCACGATGTCGATATTCTTATCCTGATACATACGCGCCATCAGATAACAGATATCTTTCGTTACAGGTTGTACTGATACACTCGCCCCGATGATATTGCCCGAACCTGCAGCACGCGCGCGCGAAAGATAGCGCTCGACATATGCACCCATGGCATCCGCTTTTTCACGTATCAGCTGACCACGCTGATCTTTTATTTCACCAGCTTCGTTTCTGATTACAGTCAGCGGATTCTTTAATGCATGCGCCAGGTCCCCCACCTGGGTTCTGGCACGTTCCAGCAAGCCCTCGCTGTGATCAAGCAGCGCATTCAACTCATGAACGATGGGTTGAATCTCGGTCGGGAAATTCTCAGGCAGGCGGTTTTCTCTGCCCGTGCGGATTTTAGTTAATGAATCCTTGAGAAAACGCAGCGGTTTCAGGCCAAAACGAATCTGCAATAACACGACGATAAGCAGTCCGGCGCCAAGGATCGTCAGTGTTATTCCGAGCTTGGAGGTAAATCCCTCAACATCCCGCCTGATACTGTTAACAGAACCCGCAATCGCAAAAGTGTATAACTTGCTGGAACCTTTCAATTTAACATCGAGCACGAGCGCTCTTAAGGCTTCATCACCCGGTCCGGTGACTTTTTGCTTTTGTGTATAGTTTTCAGCTCCCGGCAGGATAAAATCAATCGTGTCTTTTAGTAGCGACTCAGAACCCGCAACCAGTTTATCTTCCTCGTAAATTTGCCAGTACCATCCTGAATGCGGATTCATGAACCTCGGATCGGCAGGGATCCAGGTTAAATAGATCTGTCCCTTGTCATTAACTCTCGCGGCCGCGATACTCTCTTCGATATGATCGAACATGAAGGCATCGAAATATTCTTCAATATGACGTTGAAAAAGAATGGTCAGCAATACGGCAACAATAGCCAGGGTCAGCGTTACCCAGGCAATCGATGTTATTACCAGGCGGAATGTGAGTGTATTACGAATCATCCGGTTCGATTAACTGATAACCCAGTCCACGATGCGTCTTGATTAATCTGGAACCCAGTTTGTTGCGCAGGCGATTTACCAGAACTTCAATCACATTGGAATCACGATCAAAATCCTGATCGTATATATGTTCGGTAAGTTCTGTCTTGGAAATCACTTCACCCTTGTGATGCATCAGGTAAGACAACATGCCCAGCTCCAGTGCAGTCATTTCAATTGTAGTACCATTATGTGAAACACGATTGGTTGTGGTATCAAACTCTACAGGCCCGCAAGTCAGCACAGGTTTGCTGTGCCCAGTTGCACGGCGGATCAAGGCCTCGACACGCGCCAGAACCTCTTCGATTTCAAATGGTTTCGCCAGGTAGTCATCAGCGCCAGCGCGCAAACCCACAACCTTTTCCCGCCAGGTATCCCTGGCAGTCAGAATCAGTACCGGCATGTCCCTGTTCTCATTCCGCCATTGTTGAAGCACCTTGATGCCATCAAGTTTTGGCAGTCCCAGGTCAAGGATAACAGCGTCAAAAGACTCATGGCTTCCCAGGTAAAGACCCTCCTCGCCATCATGCACGACTTCAACAACATAACCTGCGTTTTTCAGCGAGGTCTCGATCTGTCTGGCAACTTGTTGATCATCCTCAACAACAAGAATTTTCATTGATTTTCTCCCGCTTCAGGTTCGAATTCTGTACAAATTGTGGCCTTTATTTATCATTCTGGATTGCCGAGAATCTCACTGGATCAGGGCTTATACGTAAATCTAAAGAGATCGCTATGACGACCGGGGGCATTTCATTAACCTGATGATTTATATACGAATTTTGCCCACCACAACCTTAAATTAACCTTAAGCCGCCTGTCAGCGTAGCTTAAGGTTGTATCCGCTATAGTTCAATCGTTGGTTGTTAGCAGCAAACAGCTTTTAGCAAAACTGACAAAATTCATTGCGCACGGTTCGGTTACTAAACTGATCCATAAAAACGG
>Ga0209536_100002109_pt1 | contig 32348 bp, 24 predicted proteins | sample DeeMarSeWOR28_12_FD_187461 | JGI IMG/M metagenome (GOLD analysis project Ga0209536, IMG submission 187461) | Marine sediment microbial communities from White Oak River estuary, North Carolina - WOR-2-8_12 (SPAdes) (version 2) | ecosystem: Environmental > Aquatic > Marine > Intertidal zone >... | reverse complement strand
GCAAGGACGATAAGAACGGCGGCTTCATTACTCATTGCGATAAAGACGGCAACGACAGCGGCGAAGACGAGAAATCCATGCTCGCCCAGGCACGCACAGTTTATTCCATGGCATCCGCCCACCGGGCAGGATACGGTGACGGAAAGTGTGCCGAGTACGCCAGCCACGGCGTCGATTTTCTCATCGACAAGATGTGGGACAAAGAATACGGCGGCTTTTTCTGGATTACCGACCGAGCCGGAAATGTCACCTGCGACAAGAAAATCCTCTACGGCCTGTCTTTTATCATGTACGCCCTGAGCGAATATACAATGGCCACCGGTGATAAACGCGGCATTGAATACGCCGAGAAAACGTTCGATCTATTGAAAAAACATGCCGTCGACACAATGTATGGCGGTTATTTCGAGATGTTCGAAAGGAACTGGGACCTCTGCGGCCCCGGCCCGCAGGGCGGCGATAGAAAAACACTTGACGTCCACATGCACCTCATGGAAGCCTTTACTACGCTTTATGAATGCACCGGCAAATCCATCCATCGCCGAACGCTCATCGAAGACATAGATTTGCTCATTAAACGTATCCTTCACCCCGAATATGCTACCGGCATCCCGCAGTTTACCGTCGATTGGAAAGTCGCACCACAGATAAAGTTCGATATCGTCTGGGGCTGGGACCGATTTGCAGAAGGCGGCGCCAAGGCCCACTCAGAAGACAATACTTCCGCTGGACACAATGTCGAGTTTGCATGGCTGCTCGCTCATGCGACCGATATCATGGGAGCAGGCTTCAAAGAGTACAGGGACATTATCAAAAAGGCGACGGATCATGGGCGCGATAACGGCGTCGATTGGGAGTACGGCGGTGTTTATGTCGAAGGACCGCACTCCGGCGGCGTTTACGATATGGAAAAGGAGTTCTGGCAGCAGGCGGAAGTTATGATAGGAATGCTGGAGGCGTGCCTGCGGTTCGGACCGGAGGAATACTGGCCGGCCTATGAAAACGTGCACCGTTTCGTTTTCGATAAGATGATAAATCATTCTGTCGGCGAATGGTGGCCGTTGACGACCAGAGAAGGCAAGCCCATTTGGACGCACATGAGCCATTCGTGGAAAGTCAACTATCACACTATTCGATGTATGATAGAATCGATAAAGCGCCTCGAAAAAGTGATTGAAATGCTTCAATAGCGGAAAATTCCATGGAATACAATGGCAGATACAAGGTTTTTGATCTCGATCAAGTCAATACGTATCCGGTGAGTACACGCTCGAATAAGGTGACGCTCGACGATTTTGTCCGGCCTGAAGATCTCGACAAACTATCTTTTGAATTACCCGGTAAGACCTGCGATGAGATTGAGAATATTGCCCATGCGATCGTTTCATGCTGCAAGGTCGGCAAACCTGTTGTTGTTTTTACAGGCGCCCATTTAATTAAGAACGGTCTTGGTCTTCTGCTTGCAGATATGGTAAAGCGAGGTCTTGTTAGTCTTGTTGCCGGCAACGGTGCTACTGCCATACATGATTTCGAGCTGGCTTTGATCGGCCAGACCAGCGAAAATGTCCCGGACGCCCTGAGCAAAGGCCGGTTCGGGATGGCCCATGAGTTTGCTTATTTCAATTATGCCCTGTCAGTCGGCAACAAATACAAACTTGGGCTCGGTGAGTCGCTCGGCAGGACGATATGCGACGAAGATTTCCGCCGGGAGGTGCTTGCCCTGGATGCGAGCGGCGATTTACCGGAAACATTCGCTCATCCCGAAGTTAGCCTCCTTGCCGCATGTTACAAGAACAGCGTTCCTTTCACCATTCACGTTGGGATAGGTACTGACGTAGTCGACCAGCATCCATCATTTGACGGCCAGGCCAAGGGTGGCTGTTCCGGCAGGGATTTCCTTATTTATACTAACCAAATCGCAAAACTAACCGAAGGCGGCGTGGTACTGAATATTGGAAGTGCCGTCACGGGGCCTGAAGTTCTGCTAAAGGCCGTCTCAATTGCTGCAAATACGTTAAATGTCCCGAATGGTATTCTTACCGCCGACTTCGACTTACACGATCAGGAATCCGGTTCAATGAGCGACGAATCTTCGCAGGGCTATTATTTTCGCGACCAGAAAAGCGTTGCTAAACGAATCCCGCAGGCTTTTGCCGGAAAAGGCTTTTACATACAGGGCGATCAGAAGCAGACCTTTCCGTTGCTCTACAAGAAGACGATACAACTGTCGCAGCAAAAAGGTGTCGAATAATGAAAGAACAGCGCATCAGCGAAATACTGGCACGAATCAAGAATGTCAAAGTCGCAGTTTACGGCGATTTCTGTATCGATGCTTATTGGCTGCTCGATCCGCGCGGATCGGAAGTCTCACTTGAGACGGGCCTTCAGGCGCAGGCGGTCGGCAGACATTACTATTCGCTCGGCGGAGCATCGAATGTTGTTGCCAATCTTGTCGCTCTCGAGCCGGCGTCGATTAAGGTAATAGGTGTCATTGGGGATGATATCTTCGGCAGAGAATTGACTCGTCAGCTTAAAGAGCTTGGTGTTGATACGAGCTGTTTAGTCGTTCAAAAGGACAATTTCGATACGGTCGTGTTCGGCAAGCCGTACCTTGAGAGTAACGAGTTGCCTCGAATGGACTTTGGCTTCTTCAATAAACGAACAGAGGCGACAGATCAGGCCCTTTTGAACGGGATAAAAAATGCACTTCAGACTGCAGATGTATTAATATTCAACCAGCAGGTTCCCGTCAGCATCACGAACGAATCTTTCATAGACTCCGCCAACGAACTTTTTGGAAAGTTCAGCAATAAAATAGTCCTGCTTGATTCCCGGCATTACGGCAGCAAATTCAGAGACATCTATCGTAAAACGAATGATCTGGAAGCGGCCCAATTGAACAACGTCGATGTGAAACTGGACGATGTTTTGACATTAGAGGACGTAAAAAAATACGCTGAGAATCTTTATAAGCAATTCAATAAGCCTGTCTTTCTGACTCGCGGTTCCCGTGGGATCATCACGGTTGATTCCGACGGCTACCATGAGGTCCCGGGCATTCAATTGTTAAAGAAGCTCGATATTGTCGGCGCTGGCGATACGGCCACAAGCGCGCTGGCTCTATGCCTTGGGGCTGGAGTTCGGCCTGCCGAGTCGGCTGAGTTCGCTAATTTTGCCGCTGCTGTCACCGTTCAGAAACTGTTTCAGACTGGCACGGCGTCAGGAGATGAAATCCTCGAAGTGGCAAAAGATGTCGATTACATTTATCAGCCGGAGCTTGCGTCCGACTTGCGGAATGCTCAGTATCTCGACGGCAGCGAAATAGAGCTTTGCTGGGAATCGATACCGCAGGGCCGCATAAAGCACGCCGTCTTCGATCATGATGGGACGGTTAGTACCCTAAGGCAGGGCTGGGAGCAGGTAATGGCGCCGGTTATGATCAGGGCTATTCTCGGCGATAAATACAAGACCGCTGATGAGACCCTCTATCATAAGGTACGAAATCGCGTACTCGACTATATCGACCAGTCCACCGGCATACAGACAATAATCCAGATGGAAGCGCTGGTGGGGATGGTCAAAGAATTCGGCCTTGTCCCCGAAAATGAAATCCGGGACAAATTTGGCTATAAGGAAATTTATAATGATGCTTTGATGGAGCTTGTCAATAAGCGCATCGAAAAATTCAAACGCGGGGAGCTTGATATCCATGACTACACCATCAAAGGCGTCCTTGAATTCCTGGACGCCCTTCGGAAAAGAGGCGTAAGACTTTACCTGGCCAGCGGGACCGATAGTGAAGATGTTGTCACCGAGGCCAAAGTGCTCGGTTACGCGGAACTTTTTGACGGCGGTATTTATGGCAGCGTCGGCGATATTGCCAAATATTCCAAGAAAATGGTCATTGAAAAAATCATGGCTGAGAACCACCTTCAGGGGCCGGAATTGGCCGTCTTCGGCGACGGCCCTGTCGAGATTCGGGAATGCTGCAAGCGTGACGGCATTGCCGTCGGTATTGCAACCGATGAGATTCGCCGCCACGGCCTGAATCCGGAAAAAAGAACGCGCCTGGTTAAAGCTGGCGCTCATATCATAGTTCCCGACTTTTCACAGCAGGACAAGCTCATAAAGCTTTTGTTTCCCGAGTGACGGGTAGTTTTTTCATTTGAGGTTAAGATGCCAATATTTGAGTACAAGTGTAATAAATGCGGACATACGATGGAATTCCTCGAAAAGACGAGTACTCCTCGAAAACATACATGCGAAAAGTGCAATGGTTCCGATTTGCAAAAGCTGCTCTCGGGTTTTGCCGTCGGTCGCAGCAAATCGACCAGCCGGGTCTGCGAGACATGCCCGAGCGGCCCTTGCCCGAGTGATTTGTGCCAGGGCGGTTCCTGTCCGGCCGGCATATGATGCGGAAAGCCGGCGTTTTACACCGGCGTTAAATTCTTTCAGCTTCTGTTATCTGGGCGGTTTTCTTTATTGACTCAATGTCAACAATCGGACGGGCCTGCTCGTAGTCCGGTGACTTTGGTATCGAAGGGCTTATCCGGCAGGTTTTTATATCTGAAAAAAGTCTTTCGAACCGGTCGAACGCACTCGATAAATCAGGGAGTTTTCTCAGGCATTTGCCTGTATGTTCGACAAGGAATTCTGCCGGTTTATAACGGTCGAATAAGCTAATATCAGGCACTGCAGAAGCAAAATACTCCTCGACCTGCCCGACAATACGTTTCGTTTGACTGCCAGTGCTAACGGTCCCCTCCTTTGCTGTCACTGACAGCCGCTTTTTTCGCGGTAGTTTATAGCAAAGATTAATGAGCCCGAAATATGTCGACTGACCGATCAAATCCTCAATAGTCCCTTCATTGCTATGAGTATATTCATCCATCGTAAGAATGCCGCATCCTTGCATTAGCTCAGACTCGCTTAGTTGTTCGAGCCTTTTTTGTCCCCCGGCCACGTCCATTAGCACAACGACATCGCCATGACCGGCTCCGAAAAGACCCAAAAAGGCGCCGATTTTCTCGCCGCCGCCACACGGCACAATCTTCCAGGAAGAATCCAATCCGCCCCGGCCTTTCTCGTTCAGCCGGGCTGAGAACCATTTGAGATAAAACGCTTCGGTCAAACTCTCGACGAGCAACGTTTTGTGCCCGGTGACCATTGAGCGCATCATTTCGTAGCCAAGTGCCGCCCGTAGCGGAATAAGAGTATCGGGATCTGTACTAAAGACCTTTTCGCCGACTTTAGTACCGAGATATTGTTCTCTACCGTCATCTCCTGTAGATATAATATCTTCGACCGTTCTTGCTCTTTTCAGGTTATTGGCATCGACCATGAATGGCGAATGGGTCGTGTAAACCACCTGATAGTGCGGCTCAAGTTCCTGTGAAATGTATCGGAGCAGGTCTTCCTGAGCTTTTGCATGAAGCCCGATTCCGGGATCGTCCAGTAATATAAACAAGTTTTCGCCGAAAGTCCTTTTGACCTGAGAGAACCATACAAGGAAGGAAAAGAACCATGCGAAGCCCGTACTTCGCTCGTCGAAATTCAACGTCAGGTTATGCCGGGTATTGAGGATTCGCGTTTCTAAAATCTGCCCCTCGTCGAACGGAGGCGGATCCTGTGGTTTTCCGGGATGGAGGAGGAAAGAGACTCTCAGAGTTGTATTCTGGCTCCAGTATCTGGAAATCTGCTCTGTAATCGGCGCCGAGGCCGCCTCGAGGTCCGCAATTAATTCCTCGGAATTCTCGATGCTCGTCAAGTGTTCGGGTCTTGTTCCTACAAGGTCGAGCAGCGCCAGGAATACACGTTCCGGGCCAGAAAGCATGCCTTTCTGTTTTTTCTTGATAATGAAGTCGATTGCAATGCGTCCATCCATGATGTTGCACTTGGAGAAATACAGGAATTTCGGCAAAAGTTTCTCCAATTTTGTCTGGACCGATGCCGGCATCGATTCTTTTTTCGATGTCTTGTCATTTACAAACGCCCATCGTTGTCCGGGATAGTAACCTTTACGGACTTCAACGATTCTGGATTTTACTGTGCCGGCACCAAGTTTCTCCTCAAGTGCATCCACATCCTTATCTTCAAGCTCCCATGTGGTGATTAGGGCATCGTCGGGCTTATTGCCGGATCGGTGCTGATATTCTTTGCGTCGTCGCCTCGGATACTCCAGCAGAACATCGAATTCGCCAAGTTCGGTCACATCCGAATTCAGCTTGTGCAGGGCTTCGAGCAGAGAGGTTTTTCCCGCCTCGTTTTTCCCCACCAGACATGTCACAGGGCAAATATCAAATTGCTTAGAATCTTCGACACACTTGAAATTCTTGACTTGCATAGACTTGAGTTTCATCGCAACGCTCCATTAAAAAAACTCCTTCCATGTTGATGTCCGAGCTTAATGCCTGTGCATTGCTTTTGGGCATCACGAGATCATTTGATCTCTACGTAACAGCGATAAATTAATACATTATTTAGAAATGTACAAATCAATTTTTGATATTTTACTTTTAACGCCGGAAATATTTAGAATTGTGCCGGGAGGATTATATTTTACGAATTATTTTTAAGCTTCATTAGGCTGAATCGGCTTGTTTGATTCTTCTTGTTGAGTATTTGGTTGTGGTTTGTTTAGTAATTGCTCAATTACTTCACTGCTTTGAAGCTCGTTCTCAGAGCCTGATACTATCGAGTGGATTCCATCCAACACCCAGTATGCGGATTTCATGTTATTCTTCACGGATTCTTTGTTAATTGCAGCATATTTGCCGAAAGGCGTAAGGATGATTATCAATGCTGCGAAACTCAGGACAAGAAAACCGCCGAAGAAGCCCAGTATGCCTGCAAAAAGAATATCAAATATTTTCGGGAAAGGTACCCTGAACTGGCTGGTAAATAATATGTAGGTAATTCCATATAGGATTAAAAAAGAGCCTACCGCCACTATAAGCAGAACCAGTGCCTCACAGCAGGGAATATTGCCGGTTTCTTCGGGTAAAAAATTCACAATCGGTTGGGCCAGGAAAAGGGCTATATAAATGGCAATTACAATATTGAGAAGCATGGCCCATGTTTCGTAAAAGCCGATTTTGATTGCGTACCAAACGCAAAGTCCGCCAACCAATATGCCTGCCAATAGTAACATAAACTTTACCCTATTACCCTTTTGAGCTCATCGAGGCTTGTTATCCCTAATGAGACCTTCTTTAAGCCTTCTTTTCTTAAGTTAGTCCTGCTCTTTTTATCGCCTTTGTTTTTCAACTCATCGATAATTGCTTTGTTATCTGCGATGTTGGCCTTGAATTCTTCAGTTATCGGTAAAAGGTCCAAAACCGCCATTCTTCCGAAATAACCGGTCCCATCACATCTCCGGCAACCTATGGAATCGAACATGTTAGTGTATTCAATATGTTTGCTTTGTAATTCCCGTATTAGGTTTTCAGTTAATTCTGCGGGGGCTTTACAGTGTTCGCAAAGTCGGCGAACGAGCCTTTGTGAAATCAGGAGATTCAATCCCGATGACAACAAAAGGGGTGATACGCCCAAATCCAGCAGTCTGATTAGTGCAGCCGCATGGCTTTGACAATGTATTGTTGCCAGCACAAGATGGCCGGTTTGCGCTGCTCGAAGGGCAATTTCTGCAGTTTCCTCGTCACGGATTTCGCCCACGCATATAACGTCCGGGTCCTGCCTTAGAATGCTTCGAAGTGCTTTTGCGAATGTGATATCGGCTTTGGGATTGACTTCAATCTGACTGGTTTCCGGCAGCATCGCCTCAATTGGATCTTCTACCGTGATAACATTTCTTGTATATCTGTCAATCTCGTTGAGCATTGCGTACATAGTTGTGGTTTTGCCGCTGCCCGTAGGGCCGCAAATTAAAATCATGCCGGATGGTTTATTTATGGCATTTTGAATTATTGAATATTGCTTTTGTACCAATCCCATATCAGGCAGAGTGAAGGAGCTTGCCTGTTGGTTTAGTATCCTTATCGAGAGTTTTTCGCCGTTAAGGACGCCGGCGCTTGCAACGCGAAATGAAGGGTTTGTGTCGTCTTTTTTTGCCATAAACGCACCGTCCTGAGGTCTGCGTTTCTCGGAGATGTCCATACTGGAAACGGCCTTGATGCTGTTTATAATTGCTTTGCAGGTTTCAGCCTTTATTTCTTTTTCCATCCGCAGGACACCATCCACACGAAATCTGATTTTATATACTGTATGGCTTATCGGGTCGATAAGAATGTCACTGGCCCGCTGGTCGAGGGCCCCTGCGATAACCTGCTCGGTTAAATCGAGAACATGGCTGTCCTTTCGCTTGTCGCTGCTGTGACCGTATATTTCTTTTATACTTCTGCCTGAAGAATCAAGTAGTTTTATTTCAGAGGATTGTTTGCCGAGCGCGGGCTTGATGGAGCGTAAATTATCAATAATGCTTCTTAGCTGATCTGAAATAGCCTCGATAAGACTTATGTTGCTTTTCGACGCTTTTTTTGCCGTGTCTACTATCAACAAAACAAGAAAGAGTATCGGTCCTGCAACAAGGCTGATAATATAGGAGATTGATCTATATTTATTGGGGACTAATGGGCTGAACTGAATACGCTGGATGAAATACAGGCACAAATAAAACCATATTATAAAAAAAACGAGTTTGGTCGGATTGAAAGGCAATAAAGTTTCAGCGACTGAACTGTTTTGTACTAAAGACAGGTAAAGCGGAGTTGGTAAAATACTGCTTATAAAATCCAATATTTGCATACAATCTCTCTCAAGGCAAATACGGAACATAAATCTCTAACAAAAAATTAAACTAATAAATTATATCTAAATTGGCAAGTAAAAAACCTGTTATTTTGAAAAATGTAAGCAAGCATTCTGTTCGTCATCTCGTTCGGATTCAGCATAATATGTCCCTATACAAATAAGGGCTATGTCCTTGGCATATTTTTAAGTCAGTATGCTGCTAAAGATCTTCAAGTTCGTCAAGAAAAGAATCGGAATCGTCAATTTCGAGTTCGGGGAAACTGTCGGATGGTGCGGTTGCCGGGGACTTTGGCGCAGGTGATTTCTGCTGCGAGGGTGTTTTTCTGGCTTGCTCCGGGGAGACAATCTCTTCCGGTTCTCCGCCAATTTGCAGAAGGAATGTCAGCGGGCCGATTGTAATATAGTCGCCTGCCTGGACGGCGGCTTCGCTGATGCGTTTGCCGTTAAGGAAAGTACCGCTTTTCGAGTCAAGATCGCGGATTTTCAAAGCCTCATCGTTCTGGCTCAATTGGCAGTGTCTTCTGGAGACGACCATAAGAGGGATACATAAATCACAATCGTGCCGTCGGCCTATTACCGTAATATCGCTCGGTAAAGAAAAATTCTTCTGTGAGCCGTCTTTTTTGAATAAGACTAAGTTCGCATCCACTCTGGTGTCCTCCTATTCAATTGTGCTTTACCACAGTTGATAATATTATACAGTAAAAGTCAACAAATGGCAATAAAAATCGGGGATAAATAATGTTGACATATCCGTACTACCGCGTTAAATTCGGATAAATAACGATAAATAAGGATCTAAGCAAAGGAATATTGGAAATACCGGATATATCTATGGCGAAAGTTAAGTTGCCTGATGGCAGCATTTTAGAGGTCACTGACGGGGCGACCGCAATGCAACTGGCCGAACAAATAGGGCTGGGGCTCGCAAAAGCTGCGGTGGCTGCCAAAATAGATGGCCGTTTGGTCGATTTATCCACTTCTCTCAGCGGCGAAGTTACAGTTCAAATCATTACTCCACGAGACGATGAAGGCCTTGAAGTAATGCGGCATAGCTGCGCTCATATCATGGCAGAAGCAATATGCAGTATCTGGCCTGAAACAAAACTGGTCTATGGCCCGACGGTCGAAGACGGATTCTACTATGACGTAGATCTTAATGAACCGATTCGACCGAGCGATTTCGAGCTCATTGAAAAGAAAATGGCCGAAATCGTTAACTCTGACAGCCCTTTTGTCCGTAAGGAAATGACAAGGGCCGAAGCCGCACAGAAGATGGCGGGCGATAAATATAAGACCGACAATATAAGCCACGCAGACAGTGATGTTATCAGTTTTTATTCACATGGAGATGGCTTCGAGGATTTATGCCGTGGCCCGCACGTACCCAGCACGTCAAAAGTTGGCAGCTTCAAGGTCATGTCCGTGGCGGGAGCTTATTGGCATGGCGATCCGACACAAAAAATGCTCCAGCGTGTTTATGGTACTGCGTGGCTGACTAAAAAAGAGCTTGATGATTTTCTGCAGAGATTGGAAGACGCTAAAAAACGGGACCACCGCGTTTTGGGCAAACAACTGGACCTGTTTAGTTTTAACGAAGCCGGTCCCGGCTTTGCGTTCGTCCACCCGAAGGGCATGATTATCTGGAACGCCATCGTGGACTTCTGGCGCGGCGTTCATAACCGATATGGGTACGAGGAAATACGTACGCCGATCATTCTTAACGAGGAACTCTGGCATAAGAGCGGTCACTGGGACAATTATAAAGAGAATATGTATTTCACCAATTTTGACGAAACGGACTTCGCCATCAAGCCGATGAATTGCCCCGGCGGATGTCTTGTTTACAAAACCCGCCAACATTCTTATCGCGAATTTCCGAAGCGCGTTGCCGAGCTTGGTCTGGTGCACCGGCACGAGGCAAGCGGCGTTATGCACGGGCTTTTCAGAGTCAGGCAATTCACCCAGGACGATGCTCATATCTTTTGTACGCCTGACCAGATCGAGGCTGAGATCATCGGAGTCATCGAGCTGACTTTCGAAATATACCAGGCGTTTGGATTCGAAGATTTTCATATTGAACTGTCTACCAAGCCCGATAAACATATCGGCTCTGATGAAATTTGGGAAACGGCTACAAATGCTCTCAAAGATGCTCTCCAGCATAAAAATATCGATTACAAAATCAACGAGGGCGATGGAGCGTTTTACGGCCCGAAGATAGATTTCCACATAAGGGATTGCTTAAAACGTTCCTGGCAGCTCGGCACGATTCAACTGGATTTTTCCATGCCGGAACGGTTTGGCCTGGTCTATACCGACAAGGACAATATAGAAAAGACGCCTGTTATGATTCACCGGGCGGTTTTGGGCTCTTTCGAGCGTTTTATCGGCATTCTCATCGAACATTATGGCGCTAATTTCCCGCTATGGCTTTCGCCGGAGCAGGTCAGGATACTGCCGATAAGCGAAAAAAGCAATGAATACGCCAGCCAGGTTGAGCACAGGCTAAAAGAATCTAATTTACGCTGCAGCACGGACAATTCGGATGAAAAGATAGGCGCAAAAATCGCCAAAGCTCACAGCGAAAAGCTGCCCTACATGCTTGTGGTTGGTCCGAAAGAAGCCGAGACCGGCACCGTCAACGTAAGAATCAGAGGTGTCAAAGAGAATAAAACCATTGAGATTGACGATTTTTTAAGAAATGTGAAAAGTAAAATCGCCGATAAAAAAATTGATTTGGCGTTATGAGTTTTTTCAGCTACAATTATAGATTGAATTAAGAATAGCTATATTAAGAATTTGCTTTTTTATAGAAAGGTAAGGTGACGCACGATAAGTAAAAAAGGATTAAAGGTAAATGGGGGAATAAAAGCTAAATTAGTAAGGCTGATTGATGAAGAAAACAACCAGATAGGGGTAGTAGATATAACCGAGGCGATGAACAGGGCACGTGATGCCGAACTGGACCTAGTCGAGGTTGCCCCTACGAGCGATCCGCCGGTTTGCCGTATAATGGATTACGGCAAGTGGTTATATGAGCAAAAACGCAAAACCCGCGAAGCTCATAAGAAGCACCACCGCCATACAGCAACACTTAAGGAAATCAGACTTAGGCCTGAAACCGACAAACGCGATCTGGAAATGAAGCTCAACCACGGGCGTGAGTTTTTGGAAAAAGGCCATAAAGTTCAATTCACAATGTTCTTTCGGGGACGGCAGATGCTGCACAGAGATCGCGGCTATGCAGTACTCGAAGAAATTACCGAATCCTTACAGGATATGGCTAAGATTGAACGGCCGGCAAGGATGGCTAACAGACGGATGACTTTATTGCTTGTCCCAAAAAGTTAAATATCAGCACATTTTGCTTTTCCCGGCATAAGTTTTCTCGCAGTTAGATGATCTTGTTGTAATACAAGGCAATCCTATTGGACATCTAAGTGAGAATCATGCTTCTCAATTCACGTTCAATCGAGCCTGCCGAAGGTGAGCACGCTATCCTTTAATTAAGGATTTCTAACAAAATTAACGAATGCTTGATATTTCAATCTGAAATAGGCCATTTCGAGTTTTTTTGTTAGGGTCTCTAAATCTCTTTATCAGATAAGCACTTCACGATATCTATGTTATTCATCTTTTTGTATTTTTCGATAATTGTTTTTAACAACTCACTCCATGGTATATGAACAATTCACGATAACCGGTTTTAACAAGTAAAGAATGGCTATATTATCTATTTTAATAGCTGAATAAAAAATTAGTTCATCAGAATATGTGCTGTTATGGGAAATTTTTGCTTTAAATCTCATGTTCTTAGTATATAATAAACATCGTGAAAGCCGATAAAGATATTAAGTAAGTTGGCTATTTTAACATTAAGGGCCTGAGTAAGGCAATATAAGGTCGGTTTAAGCGACTTTGAAAAACTAGTAAGATGCGAAGAATTGTCTATTGCAATCTCACTTTTACAACCAGTGATATTTTTAATACAGGTTGATTAATCTATATAGTGTTTGATCGCATCGTTCATCCTCTGCTAATTTAGATATATCGCAACACCCCTTCTTATTACCCATCTCGACTCGTAACAGGTATTTAGACCTGGGAGTTTGATTATGAATATACTTCTCATCAATCCGGATGTACCACTTACTTTCTGGAGTTTCAAAAAAGCATTAAAATTCATTTCGAAAAAAGCTGTTCTGCCGCCTCTTGGACTGCTGACAGTTGCTGCAATACTACCCCGTGAATGGGAAACAAAGTTAATCGACATGACAACAACGAAATTACGAGACAAAGATATTAAGTGGGCCGATTACGTTTTCATTACGGCCATGCTAATCCAGCGAAAATCTACGGATCAGGTAATTGAGCGATGCCGGAAGATGGGAACAAAAATTGTAGTAGGTGGTCCTCTTTTTACCAGTCTTCCTGAAGAGTATGTGCATGTTGATCACCTTGTACTAAAGGAAGCCGAACTTACTTTGCCGCTGTTCGTACGAGACCTTCAAAACGGTTGTCCAAGAAAGGTGTATAATACACACGATAAAGCCGATTTGCATCAGACCCCGATTCCCCTTTGGAATCTGATCAAGATGAAAAAGTACGCCATGATGTGCATCCAATATTCACGGGGATGCCCTTTCGATTGTGATTTCTGCGATGTTACAACGCTGTTCGGGCACAGGATTCGTACGAAGACGACGGAACAGGTGTTGGAAGAATTGGAAAGTCTGTATGCTCTCGGCTGGCGGGACGAAGTATTCTTTGTGGATGATAACTTTATTGGTAACAAAGTCCGGCTTAAAAAAGAATTACTTCCGGCCATCATAGGTTGGATGAACAAGAGGCAATACCCATTCTCGTTCAATACACAGGCATCCATCAATTTGGCAGATGATGAAGAATTACTGAAATTGATGGTACAGGCAGGTTTTGATTGTGTATTCATTGGGATCGAGACTCCGAATGAGGAGAGTCTCGCTGAATGCAACAAGGTCCAAAACAAAGGCCGTGATTTAGTTGCCTGTGTTAAAAAGATACAAAGATCCGGCATGCAGGTTCAGGCTGGATTTATTCTCGGATTCGACAGTGATAATTCTTCGATTTTCGATAATCTGATTCATTTTATTCAACAAAGTGGAGTGGTGACAGCTATGGTTGGCCTCCTCAATGCTCCCAGGGGAACTAAACTATATCGCAGACTAATGACTGAGAACAGGCTTTCGATAGCCGCAACTGGTGATAACACGGATTTCTCAATAAACTTTATGCCAAAGATGGGCATGGAAAATCTTCTAAAAGGGTATAAAAAGGTTGTCAGCACAATCTATTCACCCAAAAATTACCATGAAAGAGTTCTGACATTTCTTAGGAACTATAAGCCTGGTAAAAATAATAAACCGAGATATAGATATTGTGATATCAAGGCGTTCCTGAGATCTATATGGCATCTGGGAATAATAGGCAAAGGCAAGCTGTCCTATTGGAAACTCATTTTCTGGTCGCTCAGAAGGCCGCAATATCTTCATTTGGCTGTTACGCTTGCAATCTGTGGATACCATTTTCGCTCAATATTTGAAAACTATCGAAATGTATAGCTGAAGAATTTCTTGATTTTTTCGAGAAAATGGCAGTTATGATATTGACCTTGGGCGGAAAATACTGTAACCTGTTAAATTCATATTTTCTTAGCAATGAAAAGATCTGGAGTAAACGATTTTTTCGATGCTTTATAACGAATAGATTCTATTTAAGGGAAATAGTTAAATGCCTAAACAGAAGAGTCATAAGGGATTGAGTAAAAGAGTTAAGGTTACCGCTACCGGCAAGGTTAAGAGCCATCGCTCCGGAGGCGGTCATCTGATGAGCAGTAAAAACGCTAAACGCCGGAGGCGCATTAGCAGTTCGACTATTATGACCAGTAGAATGGCTGAAACAGCCAAAATCAAGCTCTGCAATTAGATATTGTGAGCAAATATTCAATAGAAAATAGTAAATAGTCAATTGAATAAGCCTGCTTCTCGGCTCTCATTCAGCTGCCGCCAGCGGGCATTAAGAACCAATAATTATCAAAGGAAAGCTGAAATGCCAAGAGTAAGAAAAGGCGCCGCAAGACGCCAGGCGAGAAAACGAATCGTAAAAGCAGTAAAGGGCCATCGTGGTGCAGCCGGCCGGCTGTATCGGCTGGCTAAAGAAGCCGGTGTCCGCGCAAATGTCAACGCAAGAATCGACCGCAAACGACGAAAACGCGATTTTAGGGGTCTGTGGATTACAAGATTAAGCGCAGCATGCCGCCAGCGAGGTATTAGGTACAGTGAATTCATTAACGGCTGTAAAAAAGCCAATATCGCTCTGAATCGGAAGATGCTGAGCGAAATTGCTATCGACGACCCGAAAGCTTTTGACGCTATCGTAGAAGCTGCCGGCGTCACGGCAAAATCATAAATCATAACGAGGCCTCGTGTTGCAGGCTGTGAAATCCGAAGCATGTAAAAAATGCTTGAACAATTTGAAAAAACCGGTCAAGAAGCTCTTGCTGAGCTGCAAAAAGTTACCGACCTTGCCGCTCTGGAGGAATTCCGCATTAAGTACCTGGGGCGAAAAGGGCAGGTTACACAGATGCTCAGCCAGATAGGGAAATTCCCACCTGAGGAGAAACCAAAGGCCGGCCAGCTTGCGAACAAGGTCAAGAAAGATGTGACTAAAGCGTTTGAAGATGCGAAGGCTGCTCTACAGGCACAGCAGGCAAAACCGAAAGAGCTTATAGATGTCACGTTGCCGGGCATACCTACTAAAATCGGTAAAACACACGTTATTACACAAACCCAAAATGAGCTGCTGGAGATATTCGGCCGAATGGGTTTCGGAGTAGCTTACGGCCCTGAAGTCGAGGACGAGTGGCACAACTTCATAGCACTGAACATCGGCCCCGAACATCCGGCAAGAGATCCCAGAGACAACTTCTATATCTCCGATGAAACTTTGCTCCGGAGCCAGACTTCCACGATCCAGATCCGAGTAATGGAACGTACCAAACCGCCTATTCGAGTAGTAGCGCCGGGTCGGGTTTATCGCCCTGATACTGTCGATGCGACACATATGTATATGTTCTATCAGCTCGAAGCGCTCGTTGTTGACGAAGGTATCAGCATGGTCGATATGAAGACCACAATCGAACAATTTATTCACACCTTTTTCGGCCCGGATACGAAATGGCGATTCAGGCCGAGCTTCTTTCCGTTCACCGAGCCCAGTGCCGAGGTCGATTTGCTCTTAAAGGACAAGGCCGGCGGCGAAAGCTGGGTGGAGATGGGTGGCTGCGGCATGGTCGATCCTAACGTGTTTGACGCCGTCGGTATCGATAGCGAAAAATACACTGGCTGGGCCTTCGGCTTCGGCATAGAACGGCTCGCTATGCGAAAATACGAAATTACTGACATCCGCCTGCTCTTCGAAAACGACCTGCGTTTCCTCAGCCAATTCTAAGCCTATTTCTTGCTTACTTGCTATTGAGTCGGTGTTCTATGGCCCTCGTAAGTGTTTTTGGTGTATGGAGAGTGAATTCTATTCATATTTGGATGAGTTGCTGATTTATTTTGTTGATTAAAAGCTTTGGGGATGGTACAATGCTTATATATTAAGTTGCGAGAATTATGAGCCACGGAAGCATGTAGTTTCAGCAGTATAGTTCTTTGTGCCGGGGAATAGGTGTGCCCATTATGACTTATGGAATATTATTTGTTGGAGGAATAGTATTATGAGTCATGAAGGAGAATGTCTTCGCAAAATAAGTTATATCCATGAAAAGCATGATTCCATTTCAAGTAAAACTTTGTTCTTTCTAAAGGTTAAGAATTCTGTCCTTCTACTTTTCTTTTCTGCCCTGATGGCAATTCCTGGATTTGCCTCGGATGCATCGAAGGAAACTGTAGACGTGTATAAAGCTGTGATTAAAGCCGTCAAGGCCATAGAACACCCGATGACCGGAAGGGGTTCAGCTATATCAGAAATATATAGAAGGAATCTAAAAATTTCCTCAGGTAAGAAGATTCTGGATTTCGTTTTCAAAGAAGAATTGTCCCGGTCTACCAGATTTAGTATGAAAGAGGGCAAACGAGATAAAGCAGAAGTAGTATGGGCTGAAGGTAAAAAAAGCGCTGTCGTTCATAATTACAGAACGAATTATGCATCTATTCAGCGTAAACCGGTAGGCCAATTCCAATCCGAACGTTATGACTTCAATCCAAGAGCTTTTATGGAATATCACACTGGACAATCCCTTGAGATTTACCTTCAAAGGGTATTGGATGGACCGGCAACTTTATCCCATAAGACCGACAGCGAAGGAATATTGCATTTAATAGCTGATTATAAAGATCCGAATACTCATCAACAATCGGTTGTATTAGTTGATCCTGCAAAGGGTTACAGACTGATCGGAGGATTGGGTATCAACGAGCGTTTCGACCGGCCGGAACGTAACCATACGGATTTTCTTGATATTAAGTGGCACAAGTATGAATCCAGTTGGTATATCAAGACGGCAACATATGTCTCATACACAGGGATTCATTCTCTGAAGGACAAATCTACATTAAGGCGTGAAAATCTGATTAGGAGTATTGCCATTAAGGTTACTGATTTTCGTCCAAATGTTAAAGTTAGTGACTCAGAATTTACCTTAGAAGGCATTGGACTATCCTCCGGAACACTCGTGATAGATCAAATCTCAGGCAATAAATACAGGCTTCAGTAATTTACATGGAATTCAATTAAGCATTACATGTATCTTCACGAGCGTGAATCTAATTAAAGTAGAGAATTTACTGGTACTATTATTTAACCGAATCGTCGGGTGGCAAACCGAGCTTTTTGTAGAGGTTTCGCCGGCCGGCTTTGTCGCCTTCGATTACTGCCTGGGCGTATTCGGCAACTTCTTTGGCACGGGCTCGTGGGACTACGATTACGCCGTCGCCGTCGGCGACGATTACGTCACCCGGCTCGACGAGGACGCCGCCGCAGACGATGGGGCGGTTGACTGATTCGACTTCATTTCGGCCCGGTCGGATGCCCCGGCCAGGCTTTCTGAAGTACAGTGGAACCTTCTCGGTTATGATCTCGTCAGTGTCGCGGGCCGTGGCGTTGGTAATAATGCCGACGCAGCCGCGAACTTTCCAGCCCATGATGTTGTTCGAACCGATGGAGCCGACATCGGAATCGGGAGCATCGTCGATAACCAGTGCCGTGCCTTTGCGGATAAGCGGAACGAAAGGCTCGCTGGATAGCTGATTGTACCACTGGCCGACCCAGCGGTCGAAAGCTTGTGTTTCCATAGCGGGTGCCGGCGGCTTGTTGGTCGGAACGTAGCGGACAGTCACAGCAATGCCGATAAAGCGGTGAGTATAATGCACTGTGTCTTTCCATAAGGCGTGGATTTCCGGCGACATAAGGCCGGTATTGGTCAGTCCGACCTTGTCCATGCCGTCGGAAACGTCGGCAACCCGCAGGCCCTCGAAAAGTTTGAGGATTTGCTCATCCTCCTGAGCGCTATAGACTTTGGTTGGGATGAAGTTTTTGCCCGCTCTCAGTTCCTTGATGTTTGCCCCGGTCTTTTCGTTAGCTAAAGCTGGTCTGGAATAAGAACCTGAAAAAACCAGTGATAATCCCAGTGTTATAATTAAAACCAATACGGTTCCCATTATTGTTTGTTTTGAGCTTCTTGTTTGCATTTTTGGTCTCCCTTAAGTGTTTATAGATATAGATATCATTTTATGCTCTTAAACATATGGCACAAGGTAAAAAGGGAAGTTCTTGAATATTTTAAGATGTTCAGGTAGGTTGGTACGGCAAGAAAAACTGGATAAAATTGAAATAAATGGCAATGATTGAAATACCAGGCGACATAACTATAAATGAGGATGAGCTTGTATTCAGGGTTTCTCGCAGCAGCGGGCCGGGTGGGCAGAATATTAACAAGGTCAATACCCGGGTAACGCTGTTTTTCGATGTGGCTAATTGTGAGAGCCTATCTGATCAGCAAAAGCAGCGGATACTCACCCGCCTGGCAACGCATGCCGACAAAAATGGCGTGCTGAGAGTCGTCTCGCAGAAGTACAGAACTCAGGGGGCAAATCGCAGAGCCGCCGTCGAGCGATTACAAGAATTGCTTTCCGGAGCACTGAAAAACCGGCCTATACGGAAAAAGAGTAAGGTACCGTATGCAGCTAAGCAGCGGCGATTGGAGGAAAAAAGACGGAGAAGCATGTTAAAGCGGCAAAGGTCGGCGAAGAATCTAACCGGGGATTACGAAGATTAGGGGAGTAGCTAAATAGAGAAAATCAGCGGCGTTTTCGCCCTCGGACCATTAAAAGAACCACGATGGCAGTAACTACCACGATTACCAGCACTTCCTTTGGACCTATCAACACAGCCGCCATAAGAATTTAATCTCCGTTTTATAAAGTTTCTTTCACAGTTGAGACATTTACGCCTATTTTGGCCGAAAATCAAGTAAATATTTAACGTTATAGGTGTCTTTTACGCTGGCAGAATATAAAAACTGGCGAAAAGTAACAATTTTTTATAGATTAAAGTTCGTGCTACTACGTCGTATTAGTAGGTAAGCTGATTCCGAAGCACTTTAGGCTGATCTTAGATGCTGAATGAAAAGCGTCTGATATGGGAACTCAAGCAAGGCAGCAATGATGCCCTGCGTCGGATTTATATGGAATATAAAGATAACCTGCTGACAATTGCCGCTTCTATGCTGCACGATACGCATACGGCAGAGGATGTTCTGCACGATGTCTTTGTGTCCTTTGCCGGGAGCATCGGAAATATTCAGCTTCGGGGTAGCTTGAAAAGTTATTTAACAGCCAGCGTCGTTAATCGCGTGCGGGATATGTACCGCAAGAAAAAGCATCATTTGGTTGAGCTTGAAGAAGTCGGCCAATTGGCCAGCGATTCTGATGGGCCGATCAGATCAAGTGAATTTAGTGAAGATGCTGAACGATTGACAGGTGCATTGGCCCAGCTTCCGCTGGAGCAGCGAGAAACCATTGTTCTGCATCTAAACGGCGGCATGAAATTTAAGGAAATAGCACGAATGCAGAAAATTCCGCTGAGTACCGTCCAGGGCAGGTATCGTTACGGGCTTGAAAAACTGCGGACAATCTTAAAGGAGAGAGCGAAGAAATGAGTTCTGCGGACAATATAGAGCGGGCAATCGCCGAGTTGAATCTGACAACCAGGGCCGAGACGGACAAGCGTATTCTTGACGATTCTTATGCAGCCCTCGGCAAAGCCGTGCATAAACATCAGCAAATGACTGGAATTAGTATTTGGAGTATGATTACACGAACCAGGTTTACCGTGCCGGCTGGGATTGCAGCAATGATTCTGCTGGCCTTTTCTCTTTTTATAAACTTCCGGGACGATGTAGCGGTTAACGCTGAAAAAATTTACGGAGCCCTGAGCAGGGTCGAAAATATTCATATTTCAACATACCGACCGGGCCAAACGAGTCCGGATCAGCAGGTGTGGGCATCCGAAACTCTGGGTGTAAAACTGTTAAAAACCGGACTCGGCAACCGGGCACAATATACGCTGTGGGATACAGAAAACAGGATAAAGATGGTGAAATTTCTATCTTCGAATTCTATACAGACCGAGCCGATTACTAAGTTGATGCTCACCGAGCTTGAGAAGTCAGCGGCTGATTCCGCTGATATGGTTCCCTTTTCGGATAGGGATGATATTCCCCAAGAGGCCCAGTGGATCCGTATAGACGACAAAGAAGTCTCTTCTGCCGTCCCCGGCACAAAAGCTTACGAGCTGGACTGGATTGATAAAAGTACTGACTCTCAATTGGCTTTGCATAAAAAATGGCGAGTTTTTGCGGAAGACCATACCAGTTTGCCTAAGAGAATCGAGTGGTATTCCAAAGCCGGCCCTGAAGATGATTACGGATTTGAGAAATTCTTAGTCATTACATATCCCAGCGAAGATGAAATCCAGGATATTATTCGAGACGTCTTTGGTCGACAGGATGATCCGGGATTTATTGGTACTCCGGAAGCCTATCGATAGAATCATAGCCCCCAAACATTCTCCCTGTTGAGGTTGAAACTTATCCTTGATTGTGATAAAAAGGTGGGGGAATACTAATTTCAGATCAGGGACGGTCCCTATGGCGGTTCAGTTTGTTCTTGGCAGAAGCGGTACTGGAAAGACTCGCTGTTGTATCCAGGCGATTGTCGATGCACTCGTAGAGCAGAGCGAGCAGCAGTTAATTCTACTGGTTCCCGAGCAGGCAACTTACCAGGCGGAACGGGCAATTCTGGCTGATAAAAGGATTACCGGCTATAACAGGCTGAATGTGCTATCCTTTGACCGGCTGCAATTTCTTCTGCTTGGCAAAAACACCGCTATGCCCAGACTTTCACGCATTGGCCGGCAAATGATCGTACACCTGATACTCCGGGACAATCAAAGTAAATTGCAGCTTTTTGGGGCGGAAACTACCTGGTCCGGTTTGTCCCAGCAAATGGCCCAGACGATCACAGAGCTGCACAAATATGCAAAAACGCCCGAGGATGTTGATCGACTGCTAAGCGAATTGGCAAAAGATGAGCGGTATCATTTGACTTCCATGAAATTCACCGATATCGGCCTGGTCTTTAGAGAATACCTGAAGTTTATCGAAGGTGATTTTATTGATCCCGACGCTCAATTAATGCGTGCCTGCGGAGCGGTATCGGCGTCAAATCTGGCTAAAGGTGCAAGGTTGTGGATTGATGGATTTGCCGGTTTTACAACTGCTGAGTTTGCGATTCTTTCTGAGCTGTTGAAAGTAGTTAAAGAAGCACATATAGCGCTTTGCCTTGACCCATCGTATATCGACCTGAAGAATCCTGATATTGAGAAGCTCGATGAAGTTGGCATGTTCAATCCCACCGAGCGGGTTTACTGCGACCTTTTCGAGCTCGTTAAAAAGAGCAAGATGAAAGTTGCTGAACCAATAATTCTTGAAAAGGCAAATCGATTCTCTCGATGCAGCGAGCTTGCCCACGTCGAACAACACATTTTTGAGCTCCAGGCAGCTGAAATGCATGTGTCGGACAATATCCGCATTATATCGGCGCCGAGTGAGCGGGCGGAAGTTCAGTATGTCTGCAGGCAGATACTTCAGTTGGTAAGAGAAAAGGATTTTCGATATCGTGACGTAGCGGTAATCGCATCGGATATCGACCGGTATGAACACTATATCAGGGCCTATTTTGAAGACTACGGTGTGCCATATTTTATTGACAAGCGAAGACCGTTGAATCGCCATCCTGTTGTCCAGATTGTATCGTCGGCCCTGCAGGCAGTGACCGGCGGTTTTATGTACAGCGACGTTTTCGCCTATCTCAAATCCGACCTTGTGCCCTTAGGACATTACGATATAGATTTGCTGGAAAATTACTGTATTGCTTTCGGTATATCCGCGCGCGACTGGCAGAGTGACAATCCGTGGCATTTTGCCGGACCGGACAACGAGCAGTTCGATGAACGGCGAATCAACGACATCCGCATGAAAGTCACCCGGCCTCTGCTGGAATTACGGCAAAGGTTGTGCCCGGCAGACGAGCAGGCAAAAACATTCGGTGTTGATGAATTCACACGGATTATCTTCGATTTTCTCGATCAACTTAATGTTAAGCAAACAATTGGCAGTTGGGTAAAGCATGCCAATGATAAAAAAGACCTGGCGACAGCAGATGAGCAACGGCAATTTTATAATCAGTTCCTTGATATATTTGACGAGCTTGTCGAAGTCTTTGCCGGACAAACGATGAAAGCGGAGGATTATCTTGCTATTCTTCGTTCGGCTTTTTCTCAGATGACACTGGCTTTCATTCCACCGGCTCTGGACCAGGTGCTTGTCGGTTCCATTGAACGCAGCCGGCATCCGGACTTGCGAGCGGTTTTCTTAATCGGGGCCACACAAAAGCAGTTTCCGGCGCCAGTTGCTTCAGATAGTATCTTGACTGATGAGGACCGCATCGCAGTCGAATCTGCTGACTTTCAGTTGGCGGCAACATCGAGTCAAACTCTCGCCGAGCGGCAGTATCTTGCTTATATTGCCTTCACACGGCCTTCGGAGTATCTTTGGGTTACATATCCTTCCGTTGATGATAAAGGCACTGCTGCTGCCCGTTCGCAGTTCATAGATGATCTTGAATCGTTGTTTGATAATCTCAGTGAAGAATCAATAGCGGATCGGCAGATCAATGTTGAAAATACTTACAACGAGGCCGAGCTTGCAGACTTGCTCTGCAGCGAGCTTGGAAGGGACCGTCTTTTGCCCGAAGCCGATGAAGATAGCCAATATAATGAACTGCTGGATACGATGTGTATGGACGAGCAATTTGCGGGACTGAGCTCGAAAGTCCTTTATGCGCTCAACTACAACAACAGTGCTTCACTGGATACGAATATCATCAATGAGCTGTTCGGCCGGCGGATTCAAAGCTCTGCGACCAGATTGGGAACGTTTGCAGCATGTCCGTATCGATATTTCGCCCGATATACACTGGGGCTGAAAGAGCGACAGGAGTTTAAATTCGAACCGCTGGATCTTGGCGCCTTTTATCATCGTGTTCTGGATGTCTTGCTGAAGCGACTTGATGAGAAGGGAAAGGATTTTGCCTCTATTGATGATGGTGAGCTTGTCGAACTGCTGAGAGATGAAATTGAAAAACTCATGAAGAAAGATTCTTTTATATCGAATTTTGTCAGCCGCCGGGGCTATAACGAGTTCATAATAAATTCTGCCGGAAAGGTCCTCGAAGATTGTATCCTGGCGACAGCCCAAATGGTTAGGGCGGGAAGCTTCAGACCAAAGTTCTCGGAAGTCTCCTTTGGGAAGGCTGGGAGCACGAGTGAGACACTCGGCGATTATAAGCTTATTTTGCCGGATAAACGCGAGCTGTCTTTGGACGGCAAAATTGATCGGCTTGATTTTGCGTACGTCGGCGATGAGAAGTGTACTCTTGTTTTCGATTATAAGCGGCGGGATACGTCTTTTAACTGGGCAGAGTTCTACCATGGCCTTGATATGCAACTGCCGATTTACATGATGGCTGTACATAATGCAGCCGATGTTGGGATTAGAAAAGTGGTGGGTGCTTTTTACATGCCAGTCGAGGTCGGTGTGGAGCAAACTACACTCGGCAAGCTTTCAAGTAGAGATGACAGCTTTGATTACAAGGCAAAAGGGATATTCAATGGCGATTTCTTTAGGCAGCTTGATCGCTCGGATAGCAATAAGTTCTATAACTTCTTTGTTACCAGGAAGGGTGACCAGTACGGTTATGACAGCATAAGTGGGGCGCTCAGGCCGGAAGTTTTTGAAAAGGTATTGAGATTAACCGGGCATAAAATTATTCAATTGGCTCAGGAGATTATTGCAGGCAGAATTGACGTCAATCCATATCGTCTGGGCCAGAAATCACCGTGCGGTTATTGTAAATATAAATCTGTATGTAGGTTCGATTGGCAGATCAACAACTATAATTTTTTAGAATCTCTGAGTAAGTCGCAGGTTCTTGAAAGAGCTGAGGTGGTCGATGGCTGAGAAAAAGATAGAATGGACCGATCAGCAAAAACGTGCAATTGATGCGCGTGACAGCGACGTTATGGTGACGGCCTCGGCGGGCACTGGTAAAACAGCCGTGCTTTCGGGCAGATGTGTGAACATCATATCCGACAAAAAGATATGCCCTGATATCGGTTGTATCCTTGTGTTGACTTTTACCGATGCCGCCGCCGAGCAGATGCGATCGCGAATCGCCGGGCAGTTGAGAGATGCTTTTCTCGAAAAGCGTGATACTCATATTCGACGACAGCTTATGCTGCTCCAGAGCGCCGATATAAGTACGATCCATTCGTTTTGCAGACGGCTCATCACGGAATATTTTTACAAACTTGGCATGGATCCGACCTTCAGAGTGATTGATGCAGATGAGCAGAAGCTCTTAAAAACTGAGGTGCTCGAAAAAACCATCGATGAGGTTTGGCGGCAAAGCACCATCCGAGGGCCGCTCGAACATCTTTTGTATCGGCGAGACCTTCGTGCTAATGACGGTTTTTTATCTCGAATCATTGAACTGAGTAATTTTCTGGACGGAGTTATTTCGCGCAAGATGTGGTGTGAAAAAGCGGCGCAGCTTGCTGGAGCGGCAGATCCGTTTGCAACTGGTCTGGGAGATAAGCAGAAACAAATTGTTGCCGCGAAGTTGCAAAGTGTTCTTGATCAGCTTGACCACGCAAGGAAACTCTGTGAAAGCCAGGGTGGTGATACAGGATGGGATGAGAAACTGAAGGATAGCCATGTCGCGCCCATCGTTATGTGTTTTGAGATGCTGAAAAGCGGGGATTGGAATAAGTGTGCCGAGGCGATAAGGAATTTCCAAAAGCCCACAACATATAAGCCCAAAGGATTGGCCGAGTCAGTCGCCGCTCTTATTCAGAATTCAGCAAGGAATGCTGTAAGCGAGTTCGCGGAGCTTTCTCAGCTTGCAATTATAAATCCCGGTTATCTTGACAGACTTGGCAGCCTGGTTGGCTCGCAGACGACCGTCCTGATTGAGCTTGTTAAGAAATTTGATCAGCTATATGGTCAGGCCAAGCAAGCCGTCAACTGTCTGGATTTTGCCGACCTTGAACATTATGCACTTAGGCTTCTCACTGATGAGACTTCTTCGGATGATAAGCCCATTCCTTCACAAACGGCATTGCTGCTTAGGCAGAAATACAGACATATATCTGTTGACGAATATCAGGATATCAACGCTGTCCAGCAGCGGATACTCGAGATGCTTAGCCCCGGCGGTAATATCCTTGGGGTCGGAGATGGCAAACAAAGCATTTACGCGTTTCGTGGGGCTATGCCCGACATATTCCTCGAACAGATAAAACAGGCTTGCTCCGAACCGGGGAGTGCTGCGATTGGTTTACGTGTCGATCTTAATGTAAATTTCCGTTCCACTAAAAAAATACTCGATTTTGTAAACGAGATTTTTTCACGCATAATGACGGAATCCTTTACTAAGATTGACTATGACGAATCTTCCAGATTGAGACCTGCTCCGGAAGATAAATTCAAACCTCAGATGCCGGACAGCCGGAAAAATATTATCGAGTTCCATATACTTGACAAAATTGGCCGAAGTAGGGATTCACAAGGGGAACAGAATGGAGAATCCGAAGATGAGAATTCGGGTCTTGTCACATCACGGCAGTCACAGGCGGCAATGATTGCCCGGCGTATCATACAGATGGTGGGGGCGGATACGGGCAAAGCGGAGTTTCAGGTATATGATGAGCAGCAGAGCATGCTTCGTGACGTCGAATATCGCGACATCGTTGTTTTGATGCGTTCTTTAGCAAAAAAGGCAAATGATTACGTCGAAATATTCCGGCTGGCTGGCGTGCCGGTGAGCTGCCAGGCAACGGCGGGATATTTCGAGGCCACTGAAATCAATGACTTTGTTGCTCTTTTGAAAGTGCTGAATAATCCACAACAGGACATAGAATTGGCCGCGGTTCTGCGAAGCCCGATTTTTAAAGTTAGCGACACAGAGCTTGCAAAAATAAAGCTGCATAACAGAGTAGATCAACAACACAAAAGCTACTTTAACTGTGTGCTTGAATATAGCCTAAACGGGGCGGACGCCGAACTGGCCGGCAGACTTAATAGAATATTTGCTCGGACCGAACAATGGCGAAGAATCGCCAGAAGGGGTAAACTGGCGGACTTGATCTGGCGAATATATCGCGAAACCGGCTTTTTGTCGTTTGTCTCGGCTTTACCGAACGGCCAGGCACGCAGGGCGAACCTTCTCAAGCTCCACGACAGGGCAATCCAGTATGAGGGATTTGCAAGTACCGCCGGCGTTCCTTCGCTGACTCGATTCGTTGAATTTATTGAGAAACTTCTGGAAGCCGGACAGGATTGGGCGCCTGCCGAACCACAGTCTTCGGCGGGTAATGCCGTTCGCATTTTAAGCGTTCACAAAAGTAAAGGGCTTGAGTTTTCGGTTGTCTTCTTAGCCGAGCTGGAAAGCAAATTCAACAAAAGAGACGTTCAGGCTGACTGCCTCATTGATGCGGATGATACTCTGGGTTTACGAGTTATCGACCGAGAATCGAATAGCAAGCTTAGCTCGCTCGCACACCAGGTTATTCAAGAGCAAAAGGCATCCATGGGGCTTGCCGAGGAGATGAGAATCCTGTACGTAGCGATGACGAGAGCAAAAGAACGGCTTATTCTTACTGCCTCGGGGAAGCACAAAAAATGTCGCCAGATTATTGCAAATGGTTTCTTCTTCGGTGATAAGCCTGTTCCCGACTGGCAGCTTCGCAGTTGCCAAAGTTCTCTGGAATGGATTCTCTATGGTCTTTCCGGCCAAAGGAATCTGCACGAAACTTTTGAAACAGGTTTGGAAGAGCTGGCCGTCGGAGACGATTTGTTCAGTATTAGGCTTCACAAACAATCCGATCTGGAACAACTGACCGAATCTGTCATGAGACTCAAGACCGGCAAGTTGATTCAACCGTGGACTACCTCTAAGAAACGACGCCGAAAGCAGCAAGAGAAATTATTGCTTGCACAAGTAAAGAAAGCGTTGGACTGGCGATATCGGTTTGCCGATTCGGCTTTGCTGCCGGCTAAAAGTTCTGTGACGCAACTAACTCACGGCAATGATGAATACATGAAGTATGATTATTCCGGAGCTTTGTGCCGTCTGCCGCGAGCTTTGATTACAGCCGCGACGGACTCAGGTGAATTCCTCGATGGCAGGCTTATCGGAACGGCCACACATCTTGTTATCTCAAAGCTTGATTTGTCAGCACCAATCACTATAAAAGCTATTGATAAAACGATAGAAAAACTTCTGACGAAAGGAGAAATCGCTCCATCTGTTGCCGGGCAAATCGACGCTGAATCGATAATGGCATTTTTTGAGACCGAGCAGGGCAGGTTAATTTTCAATCCGGTCAATAAGGTATGGCGTGAATGGCCCTTTACTTTTGCTCTTCCGGCGTCCGAATGGGAGAATTCGTCCGTGGCGGAAGATACGATTGTGGTCCAGGGCATCATCGATCTATTGATTCATACGGCTCAGGGTTTGGTGGTAATAGATTTCAAAACCGATAATATCATGACAGAACAAGCCCAGGAGCGTGCTGAACTATACCGCCGGCAGTTAGAACTTTACAGCAGGGCTGCTTGTGCTATTCTGAAAGAAAAGCCTGTCGGCAAATGGCTGTATTTTTTGAATCCGCATGTTTTCATAGAGGTATAAAAGTAATGGGAATATCCCGGTTTGGAAAGAAGATTGCAGAAGCATCCGGCATCGGGCAACTGATGGAAGACCTGGGCATCGCCTATTCACAAGGCCGGAATATTCTGATGCTTGGCGGAGGAAATCCTGCCCATATACCGAAGGTCCAGGAGTACCTTCGAAGCAGTATGGAGAAGTTACTTCGCAACGGCGACGACTTCGAGCAAACTATCGGAAATTATGATCCGCCCGGCGGTAACCGGGAATTCATTAAGGCAATATCTGCTTTACTAAAAAGCGAACTTGGCTGGGATATAGGGCCGGAGAACATAGCCCTGACCAATGGCAGTCAGACTGCGTTTTTCATTCTTTTCAACATTTTTGCCGGTGAATTTGAGGGGCGGGCCAGCAGGAAAATCCTTTTTCCGCTGGCGCCGGAATATATCGGATATTGTGATGTCGGTCTGGCTGACGATTTATTTATAGCCAACATTCCTCGGATTGAGTATTTAGACGAGCATCTATTCAAATATCAGGTTGATTTTGACAAAATTGAGATAACCGATGAGATTGGGGCGATTTGCGTTTCCAGGCCGACTAATCCTACCGGCAACGTCCTGACTGATGATGAGATTGAAAGACTCAATGGGCTTGCTCGCGAAAACGATATTCCATTGATAATCGATAACGCTTACGGCATGCCTTTTCCAAATATTATTTTCACACAGGCCAGGGCTGTCTGGAATGAAAATACAATTTTCTGTATGAGCCTTTCCAAGTTTGGTCTGCCGGCTCTTCGCACAGGAATTGTTATCGCCAATGAAGAAGTAATTACAATGGTTTCCAGGATGAATGCTGTGATGAGTCTTGCTCCCGGCGGCATGGGAGCGGCTATAGCGATGGACTTGGTCCGAACCGGCGAAATTATCAATCTCAGCCGGAATGTAATCACTCCATACTATCAGCAAAAAGCAAAGGGAACTTTAGAGCAGATATATAAGGAGCTGGATGGAATCGATTTTCACGTACACAAACCCGAAGGGGCGTTCTTTTTATGGCTATGGTTTCCCAATCTGCCAATTACTACCGGCGAACTTTATGAACGTTTGAAGGCTAAAGGTGTTATAATTGTACCCGGCCATTATTTTTTTCCGGGACTTAAAGAAGACTGGCAGCATAAAAACGAGTGCCTCCGTGTAAACTATTCACAGGATGAACAGATAGTTACTGCCGGTATAAAAATTATTGTCGATGAAATCAAAAGAGCCTACGATGCCGATTAAAACCGGTTCTTTTTCCTAAGCTATACTTGTTTTTCCTGATTATCCTTGTCTGATGCCTTTCTGTTTGTATAATAACCTTTTAAAATTCATGAGTAGTGCTGATTTTTAAGAATCCGGTATGACTTTCGAATTTAGAGGCAAAATTGATGATTAAAAACAAGATAGTTTGTATTTTCTTTGCTGTCATTTTAATTGTGGGATTGTTCGCATCTTCCGCGATTGGTTGCTATGCCGTCGTAGTGGGTAAGGATGCTTCGGCCGACGGGGCCGTTCTACTGGGACACAACGAGCAGAATTATGGGCAGCGTTTTCTTAATTTCCGGAAGATTCCACGTATCGAACATAAAGCTGGAGAGATGGTAAGGCTTCTGGGTGGGGCTGAGATTCCACAGGTAAAAGAGAGTTACGCTTTCTTATGGTCGGAAAATCCGGGCCTTCAATACAGCGACGGATACCTGAACGAATGGGGCGTGGCTGTGGTTAGTGACGGTTGTCCGGACAGGGCAGAGAGCCTGCAAAAACTTCAGAATGAGGGCCAATTAGTCAAAGGCGGTATTAGCTATCTGCTTCGCCGACTTATTGCAGAGCGGGCAAAAACTGCCAGAGAAGGGGTACGGGTTGCTGGAGAACTAATTGAGCAGGTAGGCTACCCCAGCTCGCGAACGCTGGTTATTGCCGATCCGCGAGAGGCATGGCTATTATCGATGAGCAGAGGCAAGCACTGGATTGCGCAGCGTGTGCCCGATGACGGAGTTGTACTGCTGCCCAATGTCTATGTAATCGACAATGTAGACCTTAAAGACACGAGAAATTTTCTTGGCTCACCGGACCTCATCAAGTACGCGACTAAAAAAGATTGGTATAATCCGGCGGGCGGGGAGAGATTTGATTTTTCAAAGTCTTACGGCCAGCCTCAAAAACCTTTAATGGACGAGCGCCAGTGGCGAGGCCAGTGCCTGGTAACAGGGAAAAAAATTAAAAAAGAGCCGGATCGAAAATTACCGTTCTCCGTCAAACCGTCACGAAAACTTTCTGTAAAAGATGTGGTTGAAATCCTGCGGTTTCACGGTGAAGGTTCGCTATGTAACAATGCAACTCAGGAAGCAGCAGTGTTCCAGCTTAGGAGCAATATGTCGGTAGATATCGGCTGTATTTACTGGCGTTGCTCGGCTGAACCGTGTATCAGTATTTTAACCCCCTGGTATTGTGGTATCAATGAGACTCCGCAAGAATACTACCAGGCCGTCGATTTGAAAGAGAATCTCACGCTGGAATGGCATTTATCCGAATCACCCGAAAAATTCAAATCCGACACCGGACACGCCTGGTGGATTTTCAAGGAATTGCAAGATACAGTTAATACTGATTACAGAGGTCGTATCAGAATTGTTCGGGCCGAGTGCGATAAGTATGAAGCGAGAATTTTTGCTGCTCAGCAGAAGGTTGAGAGAAAGGCGTTGGAGCTTTATCGAAGCGATAAGTCGGCTGCGAAGCGTTATTTAACTGACTATTCACGAGCTGTCGCTCTCAGTGCTGTCAGTAAAGCTCGAGAACTGACGAAACAATTTAAGTAAGAAACAATACACTAATTTTTTATGGAGAATTGTCTAAATGGCAAGTGCACCCAAAGCAAATGCAGTAGTAGGGCAATCAGGTGGTCCGACCGGAGTAATAAATGCTTCTCTGGTCGGTGTTATCGAAGAAGCTCAAAAACATCCTGAAATTCAAACCCTTTACGGGGCGATTCATGCCGTAGCCGGTATGGTTAAAGATGAATTCATCGATCTTAATAAACTCTCGGCCGAAACGCTTGAAATCGTGGCTGCGTCGCCATCATCAGCCATCGGAACCAGCCGGGACAAACCCGATGAAGAATATTGCGAGAAAATTCTCAAGGTTTTCGAGAAACGCAATATCAGATACTTCTTTTACATCGGCGGTAACGATTCGGCAAATACTGCCCACATACTAAATACAATGGCTGATGAGATGAACTTTGATATCAGGGCGTTTCACATCCCCAAAACTGTTGATAACGACCTGCTTGTTACTGACCATTGCCCTGGCTTCGGGACTGCGGCGAAGTTCGAGGCCTGTGCTCTGATGGGCGACGATCTGGACAACCGTGCTTTACCGGGTGTGAAAATCGACGTGATAATGGGCAGACACGCAGGCTTTTTGACGGCGGCTTCAGTGTTGGGCAAAACACGAGAAGATGATGGTCCTCATCTGGTTTACGTTCCGGAAAGACCTGTTCCAATGGATAAGTTCGTGAATGATGTGGCAGGCGTTTACGAAAAGCTTGGTAGATGCGTTGTAGCTGTAAGCGAGGGAATTTGTGATGCCGATGGTGTGACCTGGGCAAAGAAACTTGCCGAGCAGGCAGAGGTAGATGCACACGGAAATGTACAGCTATCCGGCACCGGAGCACTGGCCGACTATCTCGCAAACCAGGTAAAAGCAGAGCTTGGTAAAAAGAAACGTGTCCGGGCGGATACTTTTGGTTATCTGCAAAGAAGCTATCCCGGCATGCAGTCTCCCGTCGATGTCCGGGAAGCACGTTGGTGTGGACGTCATGCCGTTCAGTTCGCAATGAAGGAAGACAACGGATCAGTGGCCATACGCCGTACCGGCAACGGGAAGAATTACGCAGTTGAATTATTCCGTACCGAGTTGAGCAACGTGGCCGAGAAGACAAAATCGATGCCGGACGAATTCATCAATGCCGAAGGTAACGGCATAACCGATGCTTTTGTTGAATATGCGATGCCCCTGGTTGGCGAACTGCCCAAGACCGAATATCTGGGTAATTATCCGAAAGTCTAATTTGTTTTAGCAGTATTTGTTGTCGGATATCTCGAATGATAAAGACCAAGATAATCGCCACACTCGGCCCGGCGTGTGCTGAGACGGGAATTATCGAGGCCATGATTGATAATGGCGTTGATGTTTTTCGTCT